>Ga0326597_10003106_pt1 | contig 24238 bp, 11 predicted proteins | sample RVTome_12_FD_203789 | JGI IMG/M metagenome (GOLD analysis project Ga0326597, IMG submission 203789) | Soil microbial communities from uranium-contaminated site in the Upper Colorado River Basin, Wyoming, United States - RVT100D185 | ecosystem: Environmental > Terrestrial > Soil > Contaminated >... | reverse complement strand
GTTGAAACTCCGTCGCGAGTTGCTGGTACGTGCCTCGGAGCGTCTTCACATGCTCGCCGTCGATGAAGATGGGGCAGTTGGGCGATTCCCCCGTGCCAGGCAAGCTGATGCCGATGTTCGCCGCCTTGGATTCGCCGGGGCCGTTCACCACACACCCCATGACTGCAAGCGTCATCGACTCGACGCCTTCATACGTCTTTTTCCACTCTGGCATCTGCTCGCGGACGTAGGCTTGAATACGCTCGGCCAGTTCCTGAAACGTCGAACTCGTTGTACGCCCACATCCGGGACAGGCGGTCACGCTCGGCGAGAAGCTTCTGAGGCCCAGCGCCTGCAACAGCTCGCACGCGGCGTAGACCTCTTCACGACGATCGCCGCCAGGGCTCGGCGTCAGCGAAACCCGAATCGTGTCCCCGATGCCTTCCGCCAGCAGTACGCCCATAGCCGACGCCGACCAGACCAAACCTTTGAGACCTATGCCAGCTTCCGTCAGACCCAGGTGAAGCGGTTGTTCGGTCTCTCTCGCCAGTGCTCGATACACAGCAATCAAGTCCCGGGGCCGGGAGGTCTTGCACGAGATGATGACCCGATCTCGGCCTAGACCGCTGTCGATCGCCAGCGCCGTCGATTCGACTGCAGACACGATCATGCACTCGTTGATGATCTCTTCCGACGTCTTGCCGAGGTCGTGTTCGCTATTCTCCTGCATCTTCGCCACGACGAGCTCCTGATTGAGCGAACCGCCGTTCACGCCGATTCGAACGGGCCTACCGTGATCGGCCGCGATCCGGCAGATGGTCGAAAACTGTTCATCGCGCCTGCGACCGATGCCCACGTTGCCCGGGTTGATGCGGTACTTGTCGAGCGCGACGGCACAGTCAGGAAACTGCGTCAGCAACAAATGGCCGTTGTAGTGAAAATCACCAATGAGGGGTGCGGTGCAGCCGGCGTCAAGAATTCGCCGCTTGATCTCGGGAACAGCACCGGCGGCAGCCGGCGTGTTGACCGTGACGCGCACCATCTCGGACCCGGCGGCGGCGAGCTCGACAACTTGCGCCGCGGTGGCCTGCGGATCGGCGGTGTCCGTCATGGTCATCGATTGCACGACGATCGGCGCGCCACCGCCGACCTGGACGCCTCCGACCATTACGCCCATCGTTCTATGGAGCTTCGCGAACGGCATGGAAATTCTCATGATAGCATCCGCCGCCTGTGTGCCCCCCCGCGCCACACCAGCGCATGCCCCGAGAAACGTGCTCCGGAGCGAACGATTCAGCCGTCAAGTCCATCGGCGACTTGTCGTGAAACAGGCGGTGACGGGTACAATTCCTTTCGAGATGCTGATGAACAGACTGCCTTCAGCCTTTTTTCTCGTCTTGAGTGCAGCGGTCGTCGCCGCGGCTCAGACAGCAACCACCACCCCTGCCCCACCCGACGTGGCGGCGCCACCGGCGGACGCGTTGATAACCACTTCGGGGCTGGCAACAAGAGTCATCAAGGCTGGTAGCGGGAGTGAGCACCCCTCACCGATAGATCTGGTCACCGTGCACTACACTGGGTGGACAACCGACGGCGAGATGTTCGACAGCTCGTTCACGCGAGAGTCCCCCGCCATCTTCCCCCTGGACCGCGTCATCGCGGGATGGACCGAGGGTGTCCAATTGATGGTCGCCGGCGAAACGCGACGTTTCTGGATCCCCGAGTCGCTGGCCTACCAGGGCAAACGCGAACCCCGCGGCATGCTGGTGTTCGACGTCGAGCTCATCTCGTTCACCGAGTCGCCGACACGACCGCCGCTAGACCTGAAAGCTCCGCCGTCCGACGCACAGAAGACCGAGAGTGGTCTGACCTACAAAGTGCTCTCCCCCGGCACGGGTGACAGGCATCCAAGTTCCACGAGCCAAGTCACCGTTCATTATTCCGGATGGACATCCGACGGCCGGCTCTTTGACAGCTCGGTCACACGCGGGGCACCGAGTACGTTCGCCTTGAACGGCGTCATTGCCGGCTGGACGGAGGGCGTCCAGCTGATGGTCGAAGGGGAGAAGGCTCGATTCTGGATCCCAGAAGACTTGGCCTACCGAGGCCAAAGCGCGCCGTACGGGTTGCTCGTGTTCGACATCGAGCTCATTCGATTCGAGTAGGCTCGACCGGCGAACGACCTGGAGATGACGGCCCACCCGGCCTGCGCGGTCGGCCCGAACGACCCGCCTTGGAAGCAGGCACCGATTGGCCACCGACGCGTTCTCCAATGCGCTGGCAGGCCCGCTCAAAGCGGTCCGTCAGCTCGCGACGCACCGCGTCCGCCACCGGAGGAATAAGACCGACCCGCGACCAGGCGTCTCGGGCCTGGTGTACCGCTTCAGCTGCAAGCCGCAACCGGCCGTCGTCCTCACCACGCCCACCGATCGTGTTGGTCGCCAAGGCCTCCTTCAGCATCGCCGCCAGACGATCGGTCGGTGATAGCTCCGATTCGTCAGCGGTGCCCTTCGCGGCTGGACCGGCAAGTGACTGCGCCAGATCCTCGACGCGCTTCACCAACGTTTCCATTCGGCGGCGACTCGCGTCCGGATCGAGCTCAGTACCCGCGAATACCACCGGCCAGCGGACGAGCGGCGCCGCGAAGGCACTGATAAAACGCGCGTCCAGCCTCCGAGCGCTGTCGGGATCGACCCCGCGGGTCACGATTTCTTGATGCCACCGTGTTCGGATGGCTCGGACCCGCTCGAGAAGGTCGGCTGGTGCATCGTCGACGTGCTCGGAGGACACCAACCCTTCCAGTTCGGCGCAGATTGCCTCTCGAGCCGCGACTCGTTCGGCGCGCGCCGTATCGTGCCGCGCGGCGTGTCTCTGAAAGAACCGGTCACAAGCAGCCCGGAACCTTTGCCAGATGGCATCCGAACGGCTCTTCCTGACGGGGCCGACGGTCTTCCACTCGGCCTGAAGACGCTTCAATTCCGAGGCTGCTTGATCCCAATCGGTCGACTCAGCCAGCGACTCCGCGCGCTCGCACAAGGCTTCCTTCTTCTTCAGGTTTTCTGCCCATGTCTTCTTGCGCGCTGCGAGGTCGTCGTGGCGGCGCTTGAAGAAGTGATCACAAGCCGCCCTGAAGCGATCCCACGTGGATTTTTCCGCGCCTCGCGTGACAGGGCCGACCGTCTTCCATTCCGCCTGGAGTCGCTTGAGCTCTTCGGCGGTCGAAATCCAATTCGTCGAGTCGGCCAGCGCTTCGGCCTTCAGGCACATCGCCAGCTTCTTGTCGAGGTTCGCAGCGCGCGTCTCCGCCTGCGCGGCAAACAGCGCCTCGGCCTTGGTCCAGACAACGTCATGAGCGTCCTTGAAACGACGCCACAGCGCGTCCGCCTGCCCACGCGGGACATCGGCGGCGGCTCTCCATTGCTGTTGGAGGTCACGGACCGCGTGCGCGATCTGATCGGGATCATCCATGATCTCGGCAAGCGCCACCATCTTGAGGCACAGTTGCTCCTGGATAGCGGCGTTGGCGAAGCGCTGCCACTCGGCCGCCTCCCGCAGTTCGAGTACCCTTGGAACGAGGACGTCCCGAGCGGCCTTGAGACGCCGCGTTATCTCTTCGAATTCGTCCTTGGACGGCAGCGGGGGCACGGCTTCGAGCGCGCGCCGAATATCACGGACGGTGCGCTCGCCTGCTTTGAGCGCGATCTCCGACTTCTGGACCAGCGACTCGGACCTGCCGACGAGGTGTTGTAACCGAGTCAACGCCTCGTGCCGCGCGCGCTCACCGGCCTCTCTCGCCAGGGTCTCCAGCTCCAAGATCTTTGACGTCGCGTGCTCGAACCGCTCCTGGAGTACGGCCTCCACGGTGTGGCCCTCGGCAAGATGTCTCCATTCGCGCGAGGCTTCGGCCAGGCGCCTGTGCGCCAATCCGAGGTCACTAAGCCCTGCGGCGGCTTCCGCGGCGCCGCACAGCTCGAAAAACCGCTGAGCGCGCCGGTCGTCTGGCCGCTGCTCGCCACTCTCCTGTTTTTCCGGTTGACGCGCCGCGGCTTCCGCGTCTGGGTTCGGAGGCGAAAGAGACGAAGGCGCGCTCGGCACCTCCGACTCCGGGACCGGGACCGAAAGAACCTGAGCTGCCGTTTCTTCGGAGGCCCGGCTGGCGCCCTCGGCCTGCCGCGCGGCTGCAACATCTGCAGCGGCACGTTCGGCGCCCTCGTCCGCCTCTCGCATCAGCGTTCTCGCCCGTTTCACTGCACTCTTGTTCCGGCTGCGTTCCGCAATTGCTTCGAGGGCGACGCGCTCCGTCACGAGGTCGACTGCCCCAACAGCCGTGTCCTTGTGTTCTCCGTTCATGGCCACCCCAAGGATTTCAGCCTGCTCGTTCCGCTCCCGCAATATCGCGAAGGCACTCTGACGTGCGGCTTCGGACACTCCGTGGCGCGCCACGGTTCCAAGGGTCTTGGGATCGGTAATCCGTGAAAGCGCCCGCAGGGCGACAATTTCTCGCGCCGCGGTCTTGGCGACCAGACCCAGCCTTTTCGAATCGCGTAGTGCGTCGACCGCCTCGAGACCGTCGCTCTCGCTCACACCCTCGAAGACCTCCAGCGCGATGTCCTGGAGCATGGCGGTCGCTCGTTCCCGGACGCTTTCGTCGGCGTCGCTCTCGACGATCGCTCCCAGCACGGATGGGTCGAGCAGCTTAGCCACCGCCGCTCGCCGCACCTGCGCGTCCTGGTCCTCCCGCGCAACGGCGGCTATGAGATCGCGTTCATCGAGGGGAATTGCGGCGACATACTGAAGCCGCACTGAGGGATCTGGATGATGCTGTCCTGTTTGCGTTCGGAATCGATCGAGCAGGGTCATGGCTACGCTCCAGCCTGGCGCTCCGCGCCAGCTTGTGAGTTGAGCCGGGCGGCGACATCGCGTCCATGGGATGCCGGGCGCACGTTCTTGTCGATCCCAGCGATACGACCGTCACGACCGATGTAAAACGTCCATCGTGAGGCGAAACCCGTCAGCCCCAGTACACCGTAACGACGAGCAACGCGACGGTCGGAATCACTCAGAACCGGATAATCCAGCATAAGCGACTTCGCGAATTCCCGATTCGTACGGGGCAGGTCGACGCTCACCGCGAAACACCGCACACCTGCCTCGCTGAGTGCTCGCTGGCCCGCGGCCAGCGAGCGACATTCAGCCGCGCAGCCACCCGTAAACGCCTTCGGAAACCAGGCGAGGATGACCGGCTCACACCCTTTGTAGTCTCGGAGCCTGTACGTTCGCCCATCCGACCCGGGCAGTTCGAAATCGGGTGCAAGGTCGCCGGGCTGGAGCACGACCCTCGGGCGCCGTGCCCGTCCCGTCGCCACGTGTACCAGGGCCGAGAGAACAGCGAACAACGACGTGACGCCAATCCGAAACCGTCTCATTCGTGCACAGGCTCGCTGGCTCGTCGAGGCGCCCCACCGACCGATTGGAGTCACGCCCCTCGGCACCGAGCCGAAACCATGTCATTCTAGTCAAGACCGTGCGTACCCGCTGGTGTTCTTCAGCTGCGTTTTTGGGGCGCCCCCCTTGTACTCCAATTTTGCGGATCGGCCGGAACACTCTGTTTCTCGCAGGCCTGACCGCGATGGCCGGGTGCAACCTCTTCGGATCGGGCGACGGGAGCCCCGCTGGGCCGAGCGATCCCCCTGCCCCAGGGGCAACCTACCTCCGGAGCGTATCCAGCTCCGCGTAGCTCTTGTGCCGAGATGACGAGGATTCCTTGACATTCGACGAGCTCGTCACCCACCTCCGGGCCGTTGTGCGTCCCCCCTTGCCTGGCGATCGCGCCCATGACCTGATGGCCCCAAGGCCCCGGGGTTCGTGGCCGCCCGGCTTCAACCCGAGCCAGGCCCGGCAAGCGGCTGGTTTGCTGCTGATCTTCCCGGCGGCCAATAGTCCGCACCTCGTCCTGACGGTACGCTCCGACTCCCTCGGGCACCATCGTGGTCAAGTGTCGCTCCCCGGTGGCGTGATCGAGCCGGGTGAGACGCGGGAACAGGCCGCGATTCGTGAGGCACACGAAGAAGTTGGGCTAGCGCTCGAAGGCGTGCACGTGCTGGGAGCCTTGACGCCTGTCGACATCGTCGTCAGTGGCTTTCGCCTGCACCCGATCCTCGCCGCCACGCCGAGCCGGCCTCGGCTGCGGCCTTCGGGTAGCGAGGTCTCGCGGATCCTGGAAGTTGCGCTCGACGAGCTTGTGGACCGCAGGTGCCACGCATGGCGTTCAAGCGTCCGGGGTACGGAACCCTTCTGTTATCCAGCCTTCGCGATTGAAGGTGTCGACATCTGGGGTGCCACGGCAATGGTCCTCGCGGAGCTCCTCTCGCTTCTGGGGTGGCCGGGCCCAGATCCGGGTGATCCTTAGATCGTGCACAAGATGCACAATCTATAGCTCATTACGCAGCAATAGTGATCAACTTGAGTACAAAGACGTCTTTTCTTGCATGAGATACACGTCTTAGAGAACAATACTGGCTTCTCCGCGCTTCGATGGGATACGCGTCGAGGCCGGTTCGTTCCGCAGGATGATGCGGGTCAGCGTCCGCGGTCTCTTGGCAGCAAAAGAGGGAGAGTAGCGATGGGTTCCGCAGTTCTGGGCAACGCGATCGGCGCGATTCGCGAGTGGTCGGTGGAGAAAGAGAAGAAGGAAGACGAGCCATACGTGGGGGCCGCGTTCGGCAGTCTCGTGTTCAACGAGGCGGTGCAGCAGACCCGGCTGCCCAAGAAAGTGTACGAGGCCCTGCGGAGAACCATCTCGCACGGTGAAGCACTTGATGCGTCGGTGGCTGACGCCGTCGCGAAGGCCGTGAAGGAGTGGGCGGTCGAACATGGCGCGACCCACTACACGCATTGGTTTCAACCGCTCACCGGCGTCACGGCTGAAAAGCACGACTCGTTCTTGACCCCGACGGCCGACGGCAAGGCCGTCAACGAATTCTCAGGGAAAGAGCTCATTCAGGGAGAGCCGGACGCGTCGAGCTTCCCGTCAGGTGGCATGCGATCCACCTTCGAGGCGCGGGGGTACACCGCCTGGGATCCCACGAGTCCACCGTGGCTGCTCAAGAGCGGCGGCGCGGTTACCCTGGTGATTCCGACGGCGTTCCTGAGCTGGACGGGTGAGGCGCTGGACAAGAAGACCCCGCTACTCCGCTCGATGGAAGCCCTATCAACCCAGGCCCTTCGCGTGCTCAAGCTCTTCGGTTCCACCGCCGAACGCGTCGTAACGACATGTGGTCCCGAGCAGGAATACTTCTTGATCGACAGTTACTTCTATCTCTCTCGGCCCGACCTCATCAATGCAGGTCGAACGCTCTTGGGAGCCAAACCTCCGAAAGGCCAGGAACTGGAAGACCAGTACTTCGGCGCGATCAATGACCGAGCGATGGCGTTCATGTCGGAAGTCGAGTCCGAATTGTACAAGGTTGGCGTGCCGGTCAAGACGCGGCATAACGAGGTTGCGCCTACTCAGTACGAGATTGCCCCGGTCTTCGAGAATGCAAACCTTGCGACCGATCACCAGATGATGACGATGGAGACAATGCGCCGGACGGCTCCGAAGTACGGGCTGGCCTGCCTGCTGCACGAGAAGCCCTTCGCCGGAGTCAACGGGTCGGGCAAGCATCTCAACTGGTCGATGAGCGACAACGAAGGCAACAATCTGCTGTCGCCGGGGGCAAACCCGCACGACAACATGCAGTTTCTCGTGTTCTGCACGTCGGTCATCCGGGCGGTGAACAGATGGCAGGGCGTCCTTCGCGCCAGCATCGCGAGCGCCGGTAATGACCACCGGCTCGGCGCCAACGAGGCACCGCCCGCGATCATCTCGATCTTCATTGGCGACATGCTGACCGATATCTTCGAACAGATCGAAAAGGGCCGCGCCACCTCGACCAAGCACGGCGGACTGCTCGACACGGGCGTGATAGCACTGCCCAAGTTGCCGCGCGATGCCGGCGACAGAAACCGTACCAGTCCCTTCGCCTTCACCGGCAACAAATTCGAGTTCCGCGCTGTCTCGTCTAATCAGAGCATCGCGTACCCGAATATCGCGGTCACTATCGCGGTGACGGAATCGCTCGACCACGCTGCAACGGCCCTTGAACAATCTATCAAGAGTGGCAAGACGCTCGAAGTCGCTGTCGCCGGTCTCCTGAAGAAGACCATCAAGGAGAACAAGCGAATCATCTTCAACGGCAATAACTACTCGAAGGAGTGGGAAAAGGAAGCAGCGAAGCGCGGGCTCATGAACTTGAAGAACACGGTCGATGCCCTGCCTCAACTCATCACCAAGGACACGGTCGGGCTCTTCACCAAGTACCAGGTGCTCAACGAGCGCGAGCTGAATGCCCGCTACGGGGTAATGTTGGAGCAGTACAACAAGACCATCAATGTCGAAGGACAGCTCACGACTCTACTGTCCAACCGGTACGTGCTGCCCGCGGCACTCGGTCACCAGAAGGAGGTGGCCCAGACCATCGCTGCCGTGAAGTCCGCCGGGGGCAAGTCCGTCGAAGCCAAGAAACTGTTGACCAGACTGACCAGACTCATTGATGAGCTTCGGCGCCGCACGGATGCGCTTCAGCGGGTACTCGCTCACGAAAACACTTCACCCGAGCGTCACGCGAAGCAGTATCGCGACGTCGTGATTCCGGCGATGGACCGTGTGCGAGACGCGGCCGATGCGCTCGAGGGAATCGTCCCGCACGGGGAGTGGCCGTTACCAACGTATCGGGAGATGCTCTTCATCAAGTAGCGATTGCGCCTCTCGCGGTCGTACGCTCTACGAGGGCGTGGCGGTCATCGCCGCGCCCTGTTTTTTGGCTAAGATAGAAACGTCTTGCCTAAACGACGAAAGCCCCTCACGCATTCCCTCTTCGACAACCTGGACGACATCCAAGGCACCGCGGGCGCCGTGAGCGATGCCGCCGCCCGTCGGTCGTTGCTCGGGTCTGGCAACGGCGGACCCGGCACCACGAAGGACGTCGCCCTGCACGAGGCGGCCCAGGCACGCTACCTGAACTACGCACTGTCGGTCATTACGTCTCGAGCGTTGCCGGACGTCCGCGACGGGCTCAAGCCAGTGCAGCGGCGCATCCTTTACACGATGTGGCAACAGAATCTCACCGCAGACGCCAGGCATCGAAAGTGTGCCAAGGTCGTCGGCGACGTCATGGGAAGCTATCATCCGCACGGCGATTCGGCGCTCTACGAGACGCTCGTCCGGATGGCCCAGCCGTTCTCCCTCCGTCGGCCCCTGATCGACGGGTCCGGAAACTTCGGCTCGCTCGACGGTGATCCGGCCGCCGCGATGCGCTACACCGAATGCCGCCTGGCTCGCATCAGTGACGAGATGTTGACCGAGATCGATCAGACCACGGTGCCGTTTCGCCCCAATTACGACGGAACAAAAACCGAGCCCGTCGTTCTTCCTGCCCGAATCCCGAACCTGTTGGTCAATGGCACAACTGGCATCGCGGTCGGCATGGCGACGAACATCCCGCCCCACAACATGGGAGAGGTCTGCACCGCCCTGATCAAGCTGCTCGATAACGCCGAGATCAGCAACGCTCAGCTGTGCCGGCACATCAAGGGGCCGGACTTCCCGACCGGTGGTCAGATCCTCAATTCTCCCGAAGAACTGCGGGGCATCTACCGTACGGGAACGGGTTCAATCCGGCTGCGGGGTACGTGGGACCTTGGCCCGGACACGAGGTCCACCAAGACTATCTACGTCGAGAGCGTGCCCTACACGGTCAACAAGTCTCAACTTGTCGAGCGAATCGCCGAAGTGGTGGTGAGTCGCAAGCTCCCGCAGTTGCTCGATGTCAAGGACCTCTCAACCGAAGATGTACGAATCGCGATCGAAATGAAGAAGGACGCCGATGAAAAGATGATCATGGCGTATCTCTTCAGGCACACCCCGCTACAGATCACCATCGGTGTCAACCTCACCTGTCTGGTCCCAACAGAGAACCTCGAAGTGGGACGCCCAGAGCGTCTCGATCTCAAACAGGTGCTGTGGCACTTCCTGCACTTCAGGCTCGACGTCGTCACGAAGCGCCTCGAACACGAACTCGCTGCTCTCCAACGGCGGATCCACATTCTCGAAGGTTTCGAGACAGTTTTCGACGCACTTGACGAGATCATTCGATTGATTCGCCGGTCTGATGGCAAAGCCGATGCCGCCGACACGATCATGAAGCGGTTCCAGGTGGACGCCGAACAAACCGATGCGATTCTTGAGCTCAAGATTTACCGGCTGGCTCGGCTGGAGATCCTGGCGATCCGCAAGGAACTCGAGGATAGGCGACAGCGCGCACGACAGCTCAAGAAACTCTTAAAGGACGAGGGCGGCCGATGGGCACTAGTCCGAACCGAGCTCAAGGAAGTCCATCACACGTACGGCGGTCCCAAGCTCGATCCACGCAGGACCATCATCGCGAACGATTCCGAGGAGCCTGAATACACAACTGACGATTTCATCGTCGACGAGGACAGCGTAGTGATCGTGTCGCGCGATGGATGGGTGAAGCGCCAGCGCGAAGTCAAGGACCTGTTGACCACCCGTCTGCGGGAGGGCGATTCCGTCCTGGCGGGGTTCGCCGGTAGCACACGGGCAACCTGCGTGTTTTTCAGTAACTTTGGCACGGCCTACTCGTGTCGGTTCATCGACGTCCCAGCTTCGACCGGCTACGGCGAACCCATCCAGCGACTGTTCAAGTTGAAGGATGGCGAGAAGATTGTCGCCGCCATGAGTCTGGACCCTCGCGCTATTGGGGATGTACGGGCCGGCAAGGCGGGTAAGCCTGCACCCGTCCATGCCGTCGCCGTGACGAGCGACGGGTACGCTCTCCGGTTCGGCCTCGAAGGATTCATCGAACCGAGCACACGCACCGGCCGCCGCTTCGGAAGGCCCACGGGAGGCGCCGAAGTCGTGGGCGTCTCAGCCGTTACCGGCCGAGAAATCCTCATTACCGCGACGGCTGCCGCCCGCGCATTATTGTGTCGGGTGGAGGAAGTGAACTATCTCTCGGGCCCAGGCAAAGGGGTCATCTTGATCAAGCTCGCGTCGAACGAAGACCGCGTGCTGGGCTTCATCGCGTCGAGTGGAGACCGCGATCTCATGACCGTTGAAACCAGCAGAGGCGCTGAACAGAACATCAGCACCGCCAAATACGAGGTCACCGGCCGCGGTGGCAAGGGACGCGAACTCCTGCAGCGCGGAAGCTTCACGCGCATCGTCTGGCCTGCGCCAGCGGCTCCCGCTCAACTCGAGAGCATCTGAGGTACAATGTAGCTGCTCGGCTACCGTCTGGAGCTTTGATCGCTGTGCAATTGGGCTGGGGCTCCCAGCCGACGCGATCGTTGTCCCCCGGCCGTGCAGCACCCCGCTGCCGCTGAGTCGAATACTCGAAAGATTAAGGACATTTCAAGCTTGCCTCAACAAGACCGGACCAATATCGCAGTCTTCATCGACTTCGACAACATCGAGATCGGCGTCAGAACCACCCTCGGCGACCACTTCGACATCGGCATCATCCTGGAGGCCTTGAAGGAGCGCGGGGAGGTCGTCACCAAGATTGCCTACGCTGACTGGACGCGAGCGGGCGAGTACAGTCGGGTGCTCACGCAGCATGCGATCCGACTGGTGCAGCGCAACCTGACGCCTGGTGGCGACAAGAACGGCGCTGACATCAACCTCGCCCTCGACGCGCTCGAAATGGCATTCACGCACCCCCACATCAATGCGTATGTGATCGTTGGCGGTGACAGCGATTTTCTCTCGCTCGTCGAGAAGCTCAAGCAGTACGACAAGAAGGTCTTCGTCGTCGGTGGTCGAGCTTTCACCAGTATCATCTTGCAGCGTAACTGCCACGAGTTCATCGCCTACGAAAACCTCATCCGTCGGCCCGCCTCCCGTGGGGGGCGACAGTCGACGCCTGTGGCCGTTGCTCCAATAGGTCAGGCATTCGCGATCGTACGACGCGCGCTCAAGATCCTCGAGGATCGCGAGGTCTCGCCGCAGACGGGTCTCCTCAAGAGCACGCTCCTGCAATTGGACTCTACCTTCTCAGAGCGCAGCTACGGCGCGTCGTCGTTCCTGGATTTCGTCGAGAAGCTCGCGCAGGCGGACCTCGTGCAACTGAAACACTCCGGCCGCAGCGTCATGGTCGAACTGAATCCAGCCTTCAGAGAAGAAGGAGAAGGACCCGCAGGCTCGAAGGCTCAGCCGGTCGCGGAAGAAGGAGAGACCGGGTCGAACGTCGTGGCGTTCTCCAACACCACCGACGGTGGTCAGCCGACCGCCGCGCCATCTCAAGATGGCGACCAGGCGGAGGGCGTCAAGTTGGCAACACAAGCCCTCGTCGGTTCGAGCGGCGCGCGTTGGCCCATGTACGTTCGCAATGCGAAGCAGATCTTGCGAGCGGCCGCCTTTGACGAGCGCCGGTACGGCTTCGGAGGGCTCATCGAGCTCTTGCGCGCCTGTCAGCGAGACGGCTTCGTGCGCCTCGAACGGGACCGTCGAGGTGGTCTTCGCGTGTTCCAGGCCCCGGAGCTCGAGAAGCTCATCTCGGCCCATCGCGTCGAGCCCGCCGTCGTCGAATCGGTGGAAGGACCGCAGATCGAAGCCGAATCCGAACTTCCCACAGTGGGCAGCGAGGCTGGCGTCGAGGACGACGGCGCCGATGCGCAGCCGGCAGAAGTCGTTGATACGACTGCAGAACTCCTTGGCCGGGCCAAGCCAAGGCGATCACCTGCACGCGCCGCGTCCAGTGCGGCCGCAGCAAGCGCGGGAACCGCGAAGACCCGGAGAAAAGCGGGAACGCGGAAGGCAGCGGGAACCGCAACCAAACGGCCCCGCCGAACGAAAAAGCTAGCTGAGGCGAGCGAATAGCGTCAGCGAACGCGACCCTCGAGGAAGTCGACCCACTGCCCGATCAGTGCGACGTCCGCGCCGCCGAGCGCTCCATACGTCTCGGCCCAGGACCTCGCGGTCTGCCGATCCTCGGCCGGTGCGTATGCAGCGTAGCCTGCCGAGTGCAGGACATAGAGCCACTCCACGCCCAGTGCCAGCGCGTCGACGTCATCCGGGAAGGCCTCGAGGTGGCGTTTCAGGGTTCGAACCGCTTCTCTGCCCTGCCCGAAGGTCGCGTACAGCAAGGCAAGCGGCTTCGCAAATCTAACGTCCCAGGGCCACTTCTCGTTCGCTTCTTCCAGAAAGATCCGGGCCAGCTTGTAGTCCCCCGCTCTCAAGAGCGCATCCCCGAGCCACTCGTAGATCTCTGGCCGGTCCGAGCCATCGATTAACGCCGTTTGCCAGACGCTTGCGGCATCGTCGTCATGACCCGAGGCCGCGAAGACGGCCGCCAAATAGGTCAACGGCGCCGTACTGCTGTTCTCCACATCCATTGCGCTCTTCAATGCCGCCTCGGCGCGCTCGTACTGGCCGTCTCTCAGAAGGCTCACGCCACGCTCGAACGCCTCTGATGCCGAGGGCGCGACCAACGTCCGAAAGGCCTCCAGCGTTTCGGGACGAGCCACATCCTCGAGATTGAAGGGTCGTCGAAAGTGCTCGTCTGTGACGGGCAAGAACAACTCGGTCCCCGACGGCCTTGGTGGGCCAACCGAGTCGGCCGAAGTCAGAAAGACTGCGGGGGGGGCCACCTCAAACTCGCGGACTATCGTATCGAGCTCATATAGATCGCCCTCCGACGTCATCGACAATCTCGCGCGGAGTACGTACGAACCAGGAGGTAACCGTCTGACGAACATCGTGTCCGTGAAGATCACACGGTCGTCGCCGACGACGTGGGGTGACACGTCGCCGCTCAGAAGGGCCGGCCCGTCGGCGTGGGGTGCGATCTCGAAGCTCGCCGACACCTCAGTCGCCCGTGGACCGTATGCTTCGATGTAGCCGTGGACAATACCGAAGCTCACTGTGCGACCAACGGTCGGACGGAGCAGGTCACTGGTGCTCGGAGGCCCGCCGACGGTCAGCTCGCTGAACAACACCTCGCCCGCGTCGGTCAGCCCCGCATCCAGCGGGTGCTCGATCGTGCCGATTCGGTCGCCCTCAAGAACCGCGAGCTTCAGAGTGTACTTTCCAGGATCCAGGCTGGCGCCACCGGTGAACTGCAGGGGTGATGGAACTCCGTTCATCACAGGGGGCAAACGAGCGTCAGCCGCCTGGCTGTCGACGACTCGGCCGTCAGGATCCGTAATCACGTAGCCGAGCGCGACGACCCGTGACGAGGTGTAGTCCTCGCCGACATCTGCGTGAATCAGGAGCTGCACTTTCGACGGATCCGGACCACGGAGTGAAAACGTGGCAACCCGCAGCGATAGCCCCGACAAAATCAGCGGCAAAGTCAGGGCATGAGCCACCTGTTCGCGCGGCGAGTCGAGCCGCGCAGGCTCCGACTCGCCGAACAGCCGGCGTCTCGAGCGAACGGATGTACCGCTTCGAGCTACACGAATGGAGATAGGTCGTGAACCTGCTGCGCGGTCGGCAGGATCCGATTCCACACCAAGAACGTAGTACCCCGAAAGCTCTGATTCGATGCGTGAGAGGACTCCGGCAGCCGAAGCCACCACGTTGAAGAGCGACCCGCGAGAATCGTTGGCTATCGCCGCCAACCCATTCGCCGCGACGTCCCGATCTTCTCGGTCGACTGCCGTCGCTCTTGCCGTCCTCTCCATGTCGAAGTCTCGGCCATCCAACTGGAGCGCGTAGATGCTCGTCTGGGCCACGGCTGCCAACTGCTCGACCTCGTCGAGAGCTAGCGTCGTGTCACCAAAATAGAACCCCTCGGACACGAAAACCAGAGTCTTCGGAGCGTCGTACGACCGGAGCGCCCGAAGTAGACCACGCAGACCGTCGAGGGTGATTCGCCCGGCGTAGATCGCCTCGAACGCGATCATCTTGGTCTCACTCTGGACGCCTGCCTCACATACTCGCAGATCGATGTCGGTCAGTCCTCGGCACTCGCGTTCGATGATGCGTTCCAGTGCGAACGGTTGACCACGATGGACGTCGAGTGCCTCGGTTATGCCAATTCTGTATTCGGGCCGAAGTCCGGCAGTCTTCGAACCGGGCATCAGGCCGATGGCATCCCTCACTTGCTGACGATCGGTCGTGAACGGGGTCGCCGCGGCCCCCGGGCCAATGCCCACCACCGCGATATGGTCGGAAGACGGAAGCCGATCAATGAACTCGAACAGCGCCGATTGAATCGCCCGGACACCGCCAAAGCGAATGTGGGGCAGGTCCAATACAAGAACGATCAAACGGCCGCCCAACGTGCCCCCGTTCGACGAATACCCGTCGGGCAGCGGATCAACCACGTCACCCTTGGGAGTCCCAAGCGCCACCCACTCGGCAGCGATCACTCGACGCGGCGTGCCGTCGATGCTCACCGTGAACTCGTCCGGAGTCAGATCGTCTACAGGTCTTCCATCACCGTCGATGACGGTGACGTCGACGGAAGTGACTTCGACTGACGAGCGGAATCGGGGACTTTGATCCTGAGCCGCAACGGTGAGCGGTTGCACGCCCAGCGTCACGACGCCGCAGGCAGCGGCGCAGCGCAATACGCCTTTCCACGTCACCCGTGTCGCCATATACGTTCTGAACATCTCAATCAATGGGCGCACGATGCTCACCGATCAGGAGCCGCGCGATACCCCTGCCGGGCTCTGACATTTCGGTGGCCCTCGACTTCAACCCGGATCTCTCGCCACTGGTCGTCACGGGTCCTGTCCATCGGTTGGTACCCGAGAAGATACTGATTCGACAGCTCGTCCAGTAGTACCTCGAACGCTCCCTGGAGGGAGTCGATATTGTCGGTCGAGAACATACGACCACCGGTCGGTACCGACAGGCGGGTCATGACCTGCTGAAGGTACTCCTGTTGGACGCCTCGGCCTTGACCAATCATGTACAAGGTCACGTCACTCGCCTGGAGTCGCCGCTCAACCTCGTCCAGCGTGACATGACTTCCCTGATCCTCGCCGTCTGTGAAAACGACGAGCGCTTTGCGTCCGGTTCGTCGACCCAGCATGTCCACACCCTGCACGATGACATCGTATAACGCCGTGGCACCCCAAGGAGCCAGGCGATCGACGGCGCGGGCCCTCTCCTCCACGTTCATGGCTCTACGCGTGAGCGCAAACAGCGTGTCGTTGAAGCCAAGCAGCGTGACCTCGTCGCTTTCCGGAATAGCGGCCAGAAACCGTTTGACCGATTCCTTGAGCTTGGTCATCGCGATAGTCATGCTCCCGCTGATATCAATGGCAACAATCATTTCCGTGGGGATATTCTCGGAGGTAAACGCGCTGATGGACTGGAGCTTGTCGTCTTCGAATATCCGAAACGCGGAGCGAGGCAATTCCGGCACGAAATTACTGTCGTCGTCCATCACCGTGACGGTCACCTGGACGGCGTCGACGTCGACCTTCTCCACGAAGTCGAGCCCTTTCGTCCTCACCGTGCGAACGACGCGACCACCGGTGCCCAGTCGGACCACGACCCGAAACTGACGCGCGGTCACGTTCGACCCGGCGTCCCAGATACATTCGAAGGGTGGAGTTGCCACTTGGCAGGCCTGACGTCCGTCTGCGAAGAATGTCACCGTATCCGCCGCTGATGGGGGATAGACATAGGCGAGGAGGCGAGTCGGTCCGCTAACGTAGGTGTCGGCCACAGGCGACAGGATCTTGACGGTTGGCGAAGCTGCCGATGCCTCCTGCGCTGATGACCGCACTCCGGAGACACACACGATCGCGATGATCAGAAGCGTCACGCAGGAGCAAGCTCGCATCATGAACACATTCATGGTGCGCCCGCGGAGTCTGACTCGTACGGGACGAGAGGGCCATCGACGGCGGCGGCGGCCACGTAGTCCTCGATACGCTCACGCGACACCTGTCGACCGGCGAGCGACAGGGCCCACCAATCGTTGGGATCGGTTGCCTCGGCCGAGTTGATAAAGTCGAGCACGGCCGCCGCCAGTACAGCCTTGGCCAGCTCGGAAGGCACCTGCAACTCCGCGAGCATCATGGCCACGCGAAGATTCAGGTCTGACACGAACGAGGCCATCAGTCCGAGTCGTGGTCGCCCGCCGAAGAGGCGCCACGCACGCGTCGGGATGAGCTTCGTGCACAGACATCCGTACGAATCGTTCGCGGCCAGTCCCCACGAGTTCAGATCTAACTGGCCAGCGCCTCCAAGGACGAGCAGGTCAACAAGGGCAAACTTGGACGGAATGGCTTCCCTGTCGTGCTCCAGCATCCACCGAATCTCGCGCCGCCGCCAACCGTCCATACTGATCGCCCGGGCTACCGGCTTCAGCGGCGCGTCGCCGCGAGCGACCGCCTCGACACGGGCACGCCCTGTGGCAATCGCCGAGGCAATTGCGTCGCGGTCGGTGTCTCGCAGACGACTCGGGTCCAGCAAAGCAACCCCAACAGGAAACGCCTGACGCTCGTTCGACGGAATCTGGGGCGCCTGCAGGATGCCGTCAAGGCCCGCGCGCCGCAGCGCCATCGATGCCATCGCTAGATCAAGTCCCAGCACAGACCCAGATATATGCCAGGGCACTCCGGGCAGGAAGCTTTGGCGTGGAAGCGCCCACGGCCCGCTGAGGAGCGATGCGCCATCGACTCGACTGGACCCGAAGTCATGTCGAAGCGCGACGTTTCTGGCCAGCAACGCCGTACCGCTCGGATCCCCGATATCGGCGGCATACGCCCAGGCAAGCAACGCCTCGCCCAAGAGTGACTCGAGCAAATCGGTCAGTCGCGGCAGGGCCAGGCGCGCGCGTGCAACGTCGCCGGCGGCGGCAGCCGCGAGCTCGTCCCGCAGCTCCGTAGCCTCATCTAGCACGCGCGTCACGTGAACGACACCTTTGCGTGACTCGGCTGAGCCCGCCCCTGCCAGACTCGGGGAGAACAGAGCTAATACCTCGTTCATGTCGTTCGCCGCTGCCCGAACCCGATCGGGTCCGGTTCGGCTCGCACCCAGCCTCCGAGTCACCCCATGGAGCGCGAGAGCTAGATCCACGGTAGCCCCGGCCTGCTTGCCGCGAACCGCGGCTAGACGGCTTCGCTCAGCGGCAGGAAGATCGACGACATACTCCTGCCCTTCCCACAGGAGACGCCGGGCCGTAGCGCCTGGACTCGGACCCGCCATCCCCCAGATCAACTGCTCCTCCACGTTCCGCCGTCCGGGCAAGATCGGCACTAGCTCTTGAACGACCCAGTCCGCAATCCGCCCGTCGTACCTGCCCTCGTGGTCGAACTCGACTCGAATGAGCGACGACACCAGCCTCTCCGCGGTCGCCACGTCCGCGGAACCGTTTACCGTAAGCCGCGAGACGATCGCCAACGCACCTTGCAGCTGCGCGAGGGTCCAGTGGGACCGTTCTGTGTGCAGCGATGCCGCCCGTGCGCCGCGTTCGGCGGCGGCGGCATACAAGGCAGGGGAACGGATGCCCATCCGCTCAAGGGCCAGCATGAGCATCTGCTGTCGCGGAAACGCCCGAACGGCCGCGACCGCGTCGGCCCATTGATCGGGCGATGCACCACCAAAGACGCGCTGGCCGAATCCCACTTGTTCGACTCGATCGCCCCGACTGTAGTAATCGCCCGCTCCGGTCACGTGTGCCAGCCACGCCGCGTCGACAGGCATGTCGTCGTCGCCGGTCGACCCGGACGCATCGAGCGCGCGAGACCAGAACGCACGCGAGGCCGGCGGAAGCGGATGCCCCGAAGAGTCGACGCGCACCCGCATGACGAGGAACGAGAGATCATTCAAGGGCCTGGAGAACGGCAGCGCCCCGAGGTCCCAGCCCTCATAGCCGGCCGCCAGCACTGTTGCCAACGCGACGAAGTGTTCGAGGCGCTCGGCTGAATCGGGTAGCCACGCGCCGAGGACAAATCGAGCGTGCGGTTCGTCGAGATGCGCGACCACGTCGAAGAGGTAGGCGATGTGACCGCTATGCAGCGAGAAAAGCGCCTCGATGAAAGCTCCAGGCTGGTTGACGCTCTGTCCAACCACGGCTTCCCAAAGGGGAATCGAAAGCTCGCCGCCTGCCGGCACCACTCGCCCGTCGAGGACCTGGAGACCCGCCCCGAATCCGGCGAACGCTGCAGCGTCGCGCTCGTAGAGCCGTCGCAGGACTCCTGGCTGATCGGCCAGGTAGTTAAGGGTCTCATCGTCGAGTCCTGCCAACGTATGACAGATCAGAGCTGCTCGCCGGTCTGCGGCTATCATGTCAATCAACGCGCCCGGCGGAACTGCGCGGCCGAAGACTTCCCGGCTCCACAGCTCGGCCGTGAGGGGGACTGGCACCACGACCGACGGATCGTCTGACGGTGGTTGACGCCCGATCAAGCCCGCCCGAATCAGCGCCACGACCGGGTTCTTGCTTTCAGGACGGCTGTACAAGAGTCGCGTGAACTCGGCCATGAATCGCGCACGGTCGCTCGCGACGTCGATACCGAGCATCTGCGCGCCCTCTAGCACGACGGTCGAAACCGGTGCATCCTCGGAGAGCGCGTCAGCGGCCGACGACGACAGCGGAAATGCCGCTACAATCACACAACAAGGGATTATCAAGCCGCGCATACTGCTGAGAATCGCACATTACTACAGATGGGCACACCCAAGTACACGGCGAAACACATTACGGTTTTGGAGGGCCTGGAGCCGGTGCGCAAGCGACCGGGCATGTATATCGGGGGCGTCGGAACCACGGGTCTTCATCATCTTATTTGGGAGATTCTCGACAATTCGATTGACGAGGCGATGAACGGCTACGCCTCGAACATCCGTGTGACGCTCCACGCTGACGGTAGCTCCATCACCATCGAGGACGACGGTCGTGGTATTCCGGTCGACAAACATTCGAAGACCAAGAAGAGCGCCCTGGAGTTGGTCTTTACCGTGCTGCACGCCGGCGGCAAGTTCGAGGCAGACAACTACAAGACAGCTGGCGGACTCCATGGGGTTGGCGCGAGTGTGGTGAACGCGTTGTCCAAAGAGCTGGTCGCGACGGTGAAGCGTGACGGTTCCCAGTGGGAGTTGCGGTTCAAACAGGGCAAGCCTGTCGGCTCCCTCAAGAGGCTGGGACAAGCGCGGGGCAGCGGAACGTCCGTCTATTTCCATCCTGACACGGCAATCTTCCCTAAGATTGAGTTCGATCCTGCGGTCATTCGCGAACGTCTCGAGGTCACGAGCTACCTGCATTCCGGCTTGAAGATCCTGTACGAGGACGAAACCAGCCGTGTGCGGTCGGTCTTCGAGCACAAGGAAGGCCTGGCGACGTATCTGAGGGCGATTCTCGCGGCCCGCGGTGCCAAGCCGGTTCACGAGGCGCCGTTTGTGCTGAACAAGGTCGATGGCCTGCGGCTCGACCTGACGCTGCAATGGACCGAGTCGACCGACGAACACCTTCGTACCTATGTCAACGGCATCCCGACAGGGTCTGGCGGAACGCACGAGAACGGTCTTCGAGCCGGCATCGGCAAAGCTGTTCGTAACTTCATCGAGACTCACAACCTGTCTCCCAAGGGTGTCTCTCTGTCGGCCGAAGACATCCGGGAGGGGCTTGTCGGCGTTCTCAGCGCGTTCATTCAGGAGCCGCAATTCCAGGGTCAGACCAAAGATCGACTGAACAATCCAGAAATGACCTCAGCCATCGACGGGGTTGTCCGGCCGGCGCTCGAACATTGGTTGAATCACAACATCAGCGTCGCCGAGTCCATCGTGGGGCGAATCATCCTGGCGGCCCGCGCACGCGAGGCGAGCCGTGCTGCTCAGGCAGAGGTGTCGCGCAAGAGTGCGACCTCTTCACGTCTCAATCTGCCGGGAAAGCTGAGCGACTGCACGAACACGACAAGTGAAGGTAGCGAGATCTTCGTCGTGGAGGGCGATTCGGCGGGCGGTTCAGCGAAGCAAGGCCGCGATCGCGCCCGGCAGGCGATCCTGCCGCTCAGGGGGAAGGTGCTCAACACGGAGAGCGTCTCCCTCACGAAGGTGCTCGAGAACCGAGAGCTGTCGGATCTTGTGACGGCACTTGGCTGTGGACTCGGCAAGAACCTCGACGTATCGAAGCTGCGATACGGCAAGGTGATTATCTTGGCAGACGCTGATTCGGACGGCAATCACATCGCAACGTTGCTGCTCACGTTCATCTACCGCCACTTGCCGCAGCTCATCACGAGTGGCAAGGTCTACTTGGCCCAACCACCCTTGTATCGCATCGACATCGGGAAGGACACGCACTGGGCGCTCGACGACGCCCATCGCGATCAGATACTCAAGCAGCACGCGAAGAACGGCCACCGCAGACCGCCGGAAATCACCCGATTCAAGGGCCTTGGTGAAATGATGCCCAAGGTCCTCTGGGAGACGACGCTGAACCCCAGGACGCGGAGGTTGCTGCGGGTGTCCATCGACGATCAGATTGTCACTGATCGCGTCATCAACGAGCTGATGGGGAAGGATGCCTCGGCGCGATTTCGCTTCATCATGGAGCGGGCCGAGGAAGCCCAAGAACTCGACGTCTGACCTCTCAGGATTGCCTTGGTACTTTAGGACCCTGGCTGAAATACGGTCGCCTTCTGGAGCGCCGTACGCGACCCGAAACACGCAATGGTCGATAATTCAACAGGCGGAACCCGGGAGCTGCGCGGGCGGCCTCGACGGCCTCAGGTAGTGGTCCATAATGAACCTCTCCCTGGCCGAGTGTCATGGTCCCGGGCACCTGGCGAATCAGGTCGCTTACAATAGGAACGATGGGCTGCTGGACGCTGGCCTATCCGCGAGAGCGACTTCACCGTCTGGTTCATGATATCAGGACAGAAAGGCAGGCCTCTTCTTACTCATGACCATCCGCCGCCGGCCCAGCCTCGCCGTGGGCGCGCTCGCCTTGTTCTTCGGACTGACGCTCGTCCCCCCGCCCTTGACAGCGGCCGGCGAGCTGCAATCACCGGAACAGTTTATCGGCTTCCCGCTCGGGGCGGACAGAAAGCTGGTTCGCTGGGACACGATTGTTGAGTACCTAAGGCTCGCCGACCACGAATCCGATCGGGTCCACATGCGCGAGTTGGGCTTGACGAACCACGGGAATCCTTTCGTCTTGCTCGAAATCAGTTCGCCGGACACGTTGAAGGACCTGGACAGATATCGAAAGCTCGAGCGAAAACTGTACTTCCAGGACGGCGCCCCCACCCAGAGCGAGCTGCAAGAAATCTTCGACAGTGGCAAAGCAGTGGTCCTTGTCACCTGCAGCGTCCACGGAAACGAGATCGGTGCCACCCAGATGGTGCTCGAGCTGGTGCACACGCTCGCGACCGACAACTCTTCGGCAGTCCGGCGCATTCTCGATAACGTCATCTTTCTCCTCGTCCCGAGCGCCAATCCTGATGGGCAAATTCTCGCCACCGACTGGTTCAATCGCAATGTCGGGACGCCGTACGAATCGAGCCAGCTGCCGACGCTGTACCACCCGTATGCCGGCCATGACAGCAACCGCGACATGTACATGTTTACCCAGAAAGAAAGCCAGTACATGGCGGACCTCGTGTGGAGCGATTGGTTCCCGGCGATCTGGCTCGACGAACATCAGATGGGTGGCGCGGGACCGCGGATGTTCGTCATGCCGGCTGCGGACCCTATCAATCCAAACGTGCATCCGCTGATCTATCGCTGGAACGCGATTCTAGGTCAGTCGCAAGCGGCCTCACTCGAGGCTGCTGGAAAGACAGGGATCATCTACAACTCGACGTACACGAATTTCTGGCAAGGAGCCCTCGCCTGGAGTGGATGGTGGCACAATCAGATTGGGCTCCTTACAGAAGTCGCCAGCGCTCAAGTCGCAGCGCCGGTTGAACAAGCTAGAGTCAACCCAGCAGGTGTCCCGTCCGTTGGCCGAGGCTCGGTCGTCACCGGTGGAGCGCCGCTGCCCCCGCCCACCGACGTTCGGTCAAGAACGGAGTACCCGCGCCCGTGGCTTGGCGGCCGCTGGACTCTGCGGGATATCGTCGACTACGAGCTCATCGCGACGATGGCGCTGCTCGAAACCGCCGCAGACCGGAGAGAAGCCATCCTGCGCCAGATCTACGAAGTCAACAGACAGACTGTCGAGGAACGACGCGCGGGTGATCCGGCCGCGATCATCATACCGATCGAAGGTCAACAGGACATCCGCGAGGCCGGGCACTTGGTCGACCGCTTGAATATGGGCGGTGTTGAGGTCTCTCGTGCCGGGAGCGCGTTTCAAGTCGACGGTCGTCGATATGCCCCGGGAACGTTCGTGATCCCTATGACCCAGGTGTTCTCCCGGTACGCGATTGATTTGCTCGAGCAACAGACGTACCCGCAGGTCACACGCAGGCCGAACGGTCCGCCAGAACCGCCGTACGACGTGACCGCATGGTCTCTGGGCATGCTACTTGGTGTAGATGTCGACTTCGCAGAAACCGCCCCTCCAGCCTCGGCGCAACTGACACGCGTCGCCAGGGACGCAATCCAGCGAAGTCCAGGCTACGTTACCGGCGATGGACGTCGCTTCAGCTTCGAGTACCTCGGACCGGACACCGCCATCGTCCTCAACCGACTGCTGAAGGCAGATGCGAGAGTCCAGTTCTCAGCGCCATCCCGGGTGGTCGTGCTCGGTATCGAACCGGAAGAAATGGAGTCACTCGCGAAGGAGTTCGGGCTCGCGGTCACTGCAGTTGGCGACAACGTCCCGTCCGAAGGCAGGCCGGGCATCGTATTGAAAAAGCCGCGCATCGCGTTGTACGCGCCCTGGACCGGGGGCAACATCGACGAAGGATGGACACGCTGGGTGCTCGAACAGTACGGGTTCGATCCGACCACGGTTCACAACGAAGAGATGCGCCGGGGCGGGCTCCGCCAACGGTTTGACGTGCTCATCTTTGCCGACCAGAGCGCTCGGGAGATCGTCGACGGCCAGAGCGGTCCCCAGATCCGGCCTGAGTACCGTGGAGGCATCGGTGACGAGGGAGTCGAAAGCATTGCCCGCTTCATCGCAGACGGCGGTACACTCGTGACGCTTGGTGCGGCATCGAATCTCGCCATCGACCACCTCCCGATTCCAGTGCGTAACCTCAAACGGGGTCTCCAGCGGGAAGAGCACTTCGCGCCTGGCACCATCGTGCAGATTCAGACCGATACGTCTCAGCCGTT
>Ga0326597_10003105_pt1 | contig 24245 bp, 26 predicted proteins | sample RVTome_12_FD_203789 | JGI IMG/M metagenome (GOLD analysis project Ga0326597, IMG submission 203789) | Soil microbial communities from uranium-contaminated site in the Upper Colorado River Basin, Wyoming, United States - RVT100D185 | ecosystem: Environmental > Terrestrial > Soil > Contaminated >... | reverse complement strand
GGAGAAGAAAGTGGTGTGTGGTGTCTGGCAAGTTAGTCGTCAAACCAATCCTCCACCGGCACGGGGCCGGGTGGGGAGACTAAATCAACAGACCGCCAGCCAAGCGGGTGCATCCGCCGCGTCCCGGGCAAAACGATAGGCTGAATAGCTGCTCCAGCGGTACTGCTCGGGAAGCGGAACCATCTTGGCCCGCACGGGATTGAGATGCACGTACCGGCTCAACTCCCAAGCGTGACCCCAATGTTTGACAATGTTTGACCCAATTCAGCAAGACAATTTCGTCGCGCTCGCCTATACTCCAGGCGTACCAATGATCGATCAACTTGCGGAGAAAACTCATGCTGACAGCTTACTTGGAGGCCGCGATGCGGAGTGCCCATTACGAGTTGCTGCCGGATGATGGCCAATTCTACGGCGAGATCCCGCAGTGCAACGGAGTGTACGCGACCGCTGCGACGCTGGAAGAATGCCGCGAGCAACTCCGGGAAGTTCTAGAAGAGTGGGTGCTGTTCCGGGTCCATCGCAATCTGACCCTGCCGGTTGTCGGTGGCGTCGAATTGGCCGTGAAGGAAGCGACTGTCTGATGCCAGCATTCGGGCCGATCAGTCGAACAGAACTCATTCAATGCTTCCGGCGGCTGGGCTTCGCCGGGCCGTTCTCGGGCGGCAAACATCAATTCATGATCCGAGGCGATTTCACGATCCGGGTTCCCAACCCGCACCAGGGCGACATCAGCCGGGGTCTGTTGAGCCGCATCCTCCGCCAAGCGGGCGTGAGCAAAGAAGAATGGGAATCGCTTTGAGTTTCCCCGCTGAGGCGAGGGAGAAATGGGGTCAGGTCTTGACGTTTAACTTTTCTTTGAGTTGCGAAGATTGCTGTGGCACTTGCTTTCCAGTTCTTCAAGCAGATTCTTCCAGTGCGGATCTTCCTGACGTCGCAACTCGGCGCGACTCAATAGTTTCGAGATCGCCGCCACACTAACCCCTCCGAACTGTTTCGCCAAGGTGGTTACCTTTTCGTCCGTCAACCGACGAATCAAATAGACAGTTGCAACCCGGGCGTCGTTGCCGTGGCGACGGACCTGCCTCAGCTCCTCAGAGCCGACGCCGAGATGATCCTGCACCACACGAACGATTTCCGCTTCCGTGGGACGCCAAGCCAGGCGTTTTCGCTGGGGAACATTGGCGTCATCCGGTTCCTCAGCGAGTCGTTTGCGCATCTGTTCGACCCAGGAGCTCCGGCCGAGAAACAGGCCGGCGCGTCGCGCGCCCGCGAACCTCCTTGGAATGCTCCCGTAGCACGGTCTTCCAATCCAGCCAGGCGGGTGCATCCGCCGCGTCCCGGGCAAAACGATAGGCTGAAATGATTGCTCATCAAGAACCAGGAAAAAACTCGCCAATTGCAACGCGCCGCTACTCGACCAAGCAACCGCAGCCAATCTTCGCGGTCCCGATCACTATCGACAATCACCCGCCGTTCCCAACCGCGTGCGGTCACGTGATACAGACCATCTGCCATCTCGATGCGTAAGGGCCGCGACATACCGCCAAACCTAACCGCCAAAAGTTAAACGTCAAGACCTGCCCCCATCTTCCCTCTCGGGCGTTGGCGTTGAAGAAGCCGTTAGTTGCCGTGAGCCAGAGCGACCGACGTTCTAAAACGTGAGTTGACAATGTTGGGTCGGTTTGCGATCGGTCTTTTGTGCTTGAATGTGAGTGAACTGACCTCGATGTTCTGGCGGAAACGCTCGGAAACCAATGGTTTCAAGCCCGGAGCAAAACCCTTGAGCGTCGCTAAACCGGCTCGTCGCTTCCCAGATATGAAGATGCCCGTCGATCTTAAGCACGCGGTGCGCTTCCCGCAGATAGTCCGCGAAGTTGCTACCCATTAGCGACAAAGAAAACACGGCAACATCGAGGGAGTTGTCATCAAGCGGAGTGTGTGCCATGTCACCTTCCATTACAAAGTCCTCGATCGCGATGTGGTCGAAGCTGTGAACTGTGTGCCGATCAGCGATAGTTTTTGCGAGCAACGCTTCGCCACATCCAAAATCACCGATTTCATAGCCCTCGCGTTTTTGGCACCAAGCGATCATCTCATCGACGGGAACTACAGGCCATTGCGCACGCGCTTGTCGATAAAGCGTGTGATATTGCTCCCATTCTTCAGGATTAACTCGCAGCCGCTCGGCAAGGGCGTCGCAGGGGACACCCATCCTTCTCACCCGACCATGGTAGGCGGCCACGATATTGGATGGGTGTCCCCCGGCCGCCCCGCCATGGTAGGCGGCCACGATATTGGATGGGTGTCCCCCGGCCGCCCCGGCCGTCTCCCACCCAGCTGACCGCAGTGTTGCGACTGTAAGTCGGCTGCTGATACAATGCGCGAGGCAAGCAGCGAACCGTTCTCAGTAAATAGCCGATCATCATCTCATCACCGAAAGGAGGCGGTCCAATGCTGACTTGGGAGAGACTTCTATCGAATTGGCGATGCCCGTACCCGAACCAGCCCGCGGGGCCATCGTCACCAAATCCCTTTCGAACAGATTTCGAATCGGACTACGACCGCGTGGTCTACTCGCAGCCGTTTCGGCGGCTGGCCCGCAAGACGCAAGTGCATCCCATGGCGGTGAACGACCACGTCCACAACCGGCTGACGCACTCGATCGAGGTCGCCAGCGTGGGCCGTTCATTTGGTCGCCGGCTGGCCAATTGGCTTGATGAAAAACAGCTCATGCCAGAGGGTCGAGATGGCAACGATCTAGTGTGGATACTCATGGCGTCGTGTGCGGCCCACGATATCGGCAACCCGCCGTTCGGCCATGCGGGCGAGTCGGCAATTCGCGAATGGGCCGCCTGCCACGAAGGCGTCGTGTTTCCGAACGATCTTGAAGTAACCGAGGCCGCCAGAAAAGACGTTTTGCTTTTTGAGGGAAATGCTCAGGGATTTCGGCTTGCGGCGCGTAACGACAATTCCTCCTTGGTTGGTTACTTGCGGCTGACCTACGCGACGTTGGGATCCATGGTGAAATATCCGTGGACGTCGACCGACGATCGCGCCACGGCACAAGAAAAGTACAACTGCTTTTCCTGCGAGCGAGAGGTCTTTCACGACGTGTTCGAGCACTTAGGCTTGCTCGCGGATGGTGTCTACGTTCGTCATCCCTTGTCGTTCCTGTCGGAGGCGGCGGATGACATCTGTTACCGCGTGCTCGATCTGGAGGATGCGGCCGAACTCCGTATCATCCCGGAAACGCGGGTGCGGCAGATCTACGCTCTCTTCTTAGGCGACGCTCCGCCGGAATCGATGCCGCTGTCGCAATTGCGCGGCAAGGTTGTGCAAAGACTGATCGACGAAAGTTGGCGTGTGTTCACCGACGACTACGCCAACATCATGGCCGGCACTCGGTCGGAAGGCCTGAAATCGAGCTTCGACGGCAAGCTGAAGATCGCGCACCAAGAGGTGAAGGATGTCTACGATGAGATCTTTGCGGACTTGTCGAAAGTGGCCACTGAACTGGGGGCGTTCAAGGCTCTGGGAAGAATTCTAAAAGCGTTATGCAACGCGACGAGTCAACTCGCGCGCGCAGAAACCCCGTCGGATCTGAGATTCGTTTCCAAACGCTGCCTGGATCTCGCCTGGCCAAAACACCATGTCGAGAAAAACTCCGATCAACCCTACGAGTGGTGGCTGCACCAAGTGTTGGATTATGTCTCGGGCTTGACGGACAACTACGCAAGGCAGATTTCTCGTGAAATTGAGGGTACATAAGGAAATCTCGCCGGTTCGAACCGGCTCGAGATCCGTCGTTCGTCCTTGTCTCCAAAATGTGGTGGTGGAGCAAACAACTTCCGTTCGCTGAGCGTCCCGGCAATCCACGAATGGCAGCGAGTGGATTCCAAGCGGCAAGTGATCGTGATCTATTACGCTTGGTGAGCAATCACGAGTTTGCCGAACTGAGTCGATTGCTTCATTCGCGCGATCGCTTCGTTGCCGTTCGCGAGCGAAAAGACCTCGTCGACGAGCGGTTTGATTTTGTGCTGATTCACGAAGGCGAGCATCGCCGCAAAGTCGTCCGGCGATCCCATCGTCGAGCCGATCAGGCGCAATTGCTTCCAAAAGACTTTGAACAGATCCAGTTTCTTCGGTGGACCAGTGGTTGCTCCGTAGTTGACGATGCGTCCGCCTGGAGCAGCGACGTCGACTAGGTTCGCGTATCCGTCGCCTCCCGCGCCGTCGATAATTAAATCGACAGGACCCGGCTCCTCAAGCAATCGCTTGTGCCAGGCTTCGACTTTGTAGTCGAAGCCTGCCGCTGCCCCAAGCTGAATCGCTTTCTCGATCTTTTCGGCGGACGAAGATGTCACCACGACACTGGCTCCCGCCGTGAGAGCGTACTGTAAAGCAAACGTCGCGACGCCTCCGCCCACACCGCTGATCAACACTCGCTCGCCCGCTTGCAGCCGGCCTTGCGTGAAGACGGCGCGATAGGCCGTCACTCCCGCCAATGGCAATGCAGCGGCTTCCCGCCAAGACAAATGCTCTGGCTTGGCAGCGAGATACGCAACTGGTACGCGTACTTCGCTCGCGAAGGTGCCGTCGTCGGGCATCCCCAGGATATGAAACTCGTCGCTTTGAAACGCTTCGCGGTCTCCCCAATTCCAACCGGGGTTGATGATCACCTCACGCTGCAACCAATCCTGCGCGACACCGTCGCCAACACGCTTGACCACCCCCGCCCCATCGGAACCCAAGATGACCGGCAGCCGGATGCCGGGATACATGCCTTGCGTGATCCAGTAGTCGCGCCGATTCAGCGCGGCCGCCTTCAGTTCGACAATGGCTTCGCCGGGACCGGGCACGAGATCGTCGCGATCTGCGAGTTGCAACGGGGATTTCAATTCCGTGAGGACGAGAGCTTTCATTGTTTCCCTTCATTCGATCCGAGAAGCCCTGAAACTCGCATCCACTGCTCGCACTGCTCGGGCCAATGCGTCACCGGCATGTCGGTCTTTCGCAATCCGTAGCCATGCCCTCCGGCGGAATAGACATGCAACTCGCCCGTGACGCCAGCCCTCTTTAACTCCGTGAACAGCAGCACGCTGTTCAGCGGTGAAACTCGGTCATCCATGGCGTGGGCAAAGAACATCGGCGGCGTTTTGTCGGTGACCTTGATGTAGTCGCGCAACTTCAGTTCGTCTTTGTCGAGCAGCCCGCCTGGATAGACGATGATCGCAAACTCCGGCCGACACGAGACGCGATCCGCGCCATCGACCGCGTCGTAAGTCCTCTCGTCACCGAAGATCGCCGTCAACGCAGCCACCTCGCCACCCGCCGAGAAACCGCATACTCCGATCCGCGCGGGATCGATTCCCCATTCTTCGCAGTGACCGCGCACGAGGCTCATCGCTCGTTGAGCGTCTTGGACCGCGGCTCCCGATCGATTCTCTGGATCACGGAACGGCACCCGGTATTTCAAAACGACCGCCGTCACACCAATCGATGTCAGCCACTCGGCCACCTCGGTCCCTTCCAGGTCATACGCCAGAATGTGATGCCCTCCGCCGGGACAGACGATCACGACAGCATCGGTATCGATTTCGCGAGCAGGCCGGTACACCGTCATCATCGGCGTCGAGACATTGCCGAGTCGAATCACCCGACGGCCGGCGATTAGTTGGCCGTCCGGCTTTGTCGTGTCCGCTTCCGGCGGCAGCTCTTTCGTTTCGCCGGGCGGGGTCGCCGGCCACAGGTTGATCATATCCGGCTTCTCGGCTTGGACGGGGACGGATGCACAGCAAGCAAACAACATCAACAGGAACGCTGAGACACGTGACATTTGATAATCTCGCTCTCTGGGATTTGGGACGGTGGGGTCTGGGACGGTGACAGACATTGGACTCGAGATCTTCTATTCGTATTCCCATTTGATCGTCCAGGGATCGTCCGTGCGAGCTTGAAAAGCTTTCAGCTCCTCGATCATGTTGGCGAGAAGCTCTTTATATTGCGGATCGTCGGCGAGGTTGTGGCCTTCGTGTGGATCGGCCTTCAAGTCGTACAGCTCGAACTTGGGGCGATGCATGTAGGTATCGACGGTCTTCGCGCCGTAGGGGGCGTCCGGGCCGAGCTTGTACTGAGCCTGCCACGTCGGCGCGGCCCACAGATCGGAGGCGAACGGGAACGAAAGCGGATGGGCGATGTTCCAAATCAGCTTGTACTGCCGCCCGCGAACGACTCGCATCGGATAGTACATCTGAATCTCGTGGAAGGTGTGGGAAGCGGAGACCGTGTCCCAGCCTTCGGTATGTTCTTGCTCGAGCGTTGGAAGGAAGCTTCTGCCGTGGAACGTGCCCTGCTTGGTCTGATTCGTCTGCTGAGTGCCCCGTTCGGGCTGATCGAGCTTGGCCAGAATAGGACGCTTCACCGTTCCGTTCTGTTGGTTCAAGACACCGGCAAAGTCCAAAATCGTCGGCGTGATGTCGATCCAGCTGACCATCGCATCGCTCACGACACCGCGTTTCTCGTGGTACGGATTACGGACCAGACAAGGCGATCGCATGCCTCCTTCGTAAACCGTGGTCTTGGCACCGGGCATGGCGATACCGTGATCCGAGATGTAAACGAAAAGTGTGTCGTCCCATTTGCCCGCCGCACTCAAGACCTCGATCAACCGGCCAAGTCCCTGGTCGATTCGCGACACCGATTGATAGTACTGCGCGATCTCGGCGCGACAGGTCGGCGTGTCTGGCAAGAAGCCTGGGATAATAACATCATCGGGATCGTAGATCACCTCCTCAATGCCTGGATAGCCTTTCGCGTCGGGGCTTGGGTTACCGAATCGATTGGGTTCATAAGGGAGTTTTGTCGCCTCGCCACCGCCCCGATGTGGATCGGAAGTACAGAAGTAAAGAAAGAAAGGTTGATCGCTGTCTGCTTGGATCAGGCTCTTGCAGTTGTCCGCCATCTCGACCGGGCTGCGCGAATTGCCTGGGATGAACTCGTCGAACGCAAACACCGATTCCGGGGCGACGTGATACTTGCCACAACTCGCCGTTCGATAGCCGGCCTTGCTCAGGTAAACCGGCAACCCGACGATGTTCGTGTAAGAATTGAACTTGTGGTACGAATGCTCGTGGCCATAGTGTCCGTTGGCGTGATTGTGCAGACCGCTGAGGATTACGCTGCGGCTAGCCGAGCAACTGGCCGTCGTGCAGAAGGCATGCGTGAACCGCGTGCCGTCGCGGGCCAACAGATCCATGTTGGGCGTTTGAATGACTGAGTTCCCGTAGCAGCCCATGTCTTGGCTTTGATCATCGGTGACGAAGAGAACGACGTTGCGGGGCGCGGCGGTGACGGATGAAGAGACAAGGCCAAGCAAGACTGCGGCAAGTATCAAGCGAATGGGCATATCAAAGCTCCCGAACTTCGGCGAATGATAACAACTCAGGTGAGATGGGTGCTGGGTGGACAGGCGGACGATGCAGCGTAACTGAAATGAAGATTCAAATCAACGAAGTAGAAGCTTGCTTACCGATTGGCATAATAAATTCTCGCAGACAGCAACAGAGCAAGTTGCTTAGCTCTGTGCCACGTTTATCGAATTGGAATGAGTATGGCCGCTATCAGCAGTCCAATAAGTGACAGAATGGTGAGGGCCACGGCGACCGAGAAGATCATGAAAGGCGGCATCATTCGTAGCACCGCCAACAAGATCGCCGTACAGGTGATGACTGAAAAGAGACAGCCCAGTCTGAACTGCCACCGCTTCGCCTTGCGGTGCCGGGAAGTCATCAACGTAACCATTGGATGATCGGAAGCAACAACCCAAGGACGACCCCGACGATTAGCACGAAAACTATCGACAATGCCCCCAAGATATTTGGCGCTGGCGGACGAGCCCACCAAGGTAGTCGCTTACGTTTTCGGCGGATTACGAGGTCGTCTGACACATGGCACGGCGATTCATAAGGATTCTCGTTCGCTTTGTCTCGCTCGCTGGGCATGGGAGTATTGTAACACGTATAGGTCACAACTAGGTGATGATTGAAAATGTGAGCCGAACGCGCTAGCGTCGGGCCTGATGGTTTGCGACATCCGCTTCGAGGCCCGCGGCTAGCGCCGACGGCTCACAATGTGAACGCCTATCGTTGTCCACCCCCGTCAGGAATCGGCCACGCCCAACCGGCCGTGTATCCGCCATCGACGTACAACGTCTGGCCGGTCATGAACGAAGCGGCAGGTGAGGCCAGGAAGATCGCCGTCCCAACCATGTCTTCGGGAACACCGAGTCGCCTTTGCGGTGTATTCGCCTTGCCCCACTCTTGCATCTTGTCATCGGACCAGAGCTTTTGCGTCAGGTCGGTCAAGATGAAGCCGGGTGCGATGCCATTGACCCGCACACCGCTCGGCCCCCATTCCAAGGCGAGCCCACGCGTCATGTGAGCGATGCCCGCTTTGCTCATCGCGTACGGCAGGACGTCTCGCAGCGGGCGATCGGTGTTGAGCGACGCGATGTTGATCTGGCAGCCGGAGCCTCGCGCGACCATGTGCCGGCCGACGGCTTGCGAGAGCAAGAAGGCTCCCTTCAGGTTAATGTCCAGAATAAAGTCGTAATCGTCTTCCGAGACATCGAGCGCAGGTTTGCGGCGATTGACTCCAGCCACGTTCACCAGCGTATCGACGCGTCCGAAGTCCGCGATGACCTTGGCAACCAGCCGGTCAATGTCGCGGGGCTTTGCTACATCGCAGACGATGGGCGTGATGCCTCCGGCACCCGCACCGATCTCCTCGGCAGCCGTAACCAGCGACGACTCGTCACGGCCGGTGATAATCACTTCGGCGTCCCGATCGGCGAACCCTTGTGCGATCGCGCGGCCGATGCCGCGGCTGCCGCCGGAGACAATGACAACTTGGTTGCTGACGGAGAATAGTTCGTCGTTCATGACCGTGTCCGGGAAGGAAGGAATCTAGTCGTTTAATGCGCGCCAGCGGCGAGCTTCGTGGGGGACGGGAATTCCAAGCTCGCCGTCGGCTCGCGTTAAACGCGTGTGCCAATGCTATCCGCGAGCAGTATAACAAGCGGTACGCAAAGTGCAGTACGAGTAGGCAACGACATCGATTCGAAATCAAGGAGTTTGACCATGGTGAGCCCCATGTTCCCCGTTCCATCGGGAGCGGAATCGAAAGGTGCGACGGATGTGAAGTGGTTTGCGGGTCTGGCGCTGCAAGCCATCATCAGCAAGCAGGGAGTTCCCGAAACAGAATCCTCGCGTGACGAGTTCGCGCTTTGGGCGTATCGAATGGCCCAAGCGATGGTTCGCGCCGAGCAAACGCTCCACGTTGCCGAAGACTGAACGCTCAACTTCGCAGAATGAGCACGGGGCAATGCGCGAGTCGCGTGACGTTTTGACACGATTCCAACCACCGCACCGTGCATTTACGCACGCATGCATTTACAAGTCCGTCCAGCGTCCAGAGAGTGCGGCTCTCTTTGTACGACGGCCCTCGGAGGGCCGTCGTCCTTGAGTCTTCGGTCAGCCACCTAACGCTCGGATCGCCTCAGATAGGCGAAGAGATCAACAATCTCTCCAAGCGTGAGCACTTCCAGCAGGCCGTCGGGCATGGCCGATTTGCGACTGGGGATCGCTTCTTCTTCCGTGCGGCGGTCGATTCGCACTTTCTCGCCGCTGGCCTGCAAGATGACCAACTGATCGCCGTCGGCGGCAGTCACGCCCGAGAATGTCTTGCCATCCTGCGTATGGATCGTCACCGTCGCGTATTGGTCCGAGAGGGTCTGCGCTGGAAAGACGATTTCTTCCACCAACTCTTTCAGTTGAAAACGTTGCCGGACGTTGGTGATGTCAGGGCCCATCGCTTCGCCGCTTGCGCCATATCGATGGCACTTCAGGCATGACGCCTGCTCGACAACCTTCGCGCCGCGTTGTGGATCGCCAAGATCGGGTGAAGACGAGAGAAGTTCGAGGAGAGTCGCCGATCGATCTCACGTAACCGTGCCAGATCAGAAGATTCCATTGTCTCCGGCAGTTTGTCGAGCAGCATAATTGCCGCATCGGCATCTTCGAGCACCGCTACGATCTGATCAATCGGCGGAGGTGGTTCGGGAAGCGGGTTCTGTTCCGACTCGGCTCTGGCGGGTATCAACAACGTCGTCGACATCGCCGCGTAAACGATGGCGATGGCCAGTAACCGCACTCGCATGACTCGGTGAGGGAGCATCGTTTTCCCGTCTGAATTGTCGAGCGAAAATCCAATTTTCCATTATGCATCATCGGTGCTGGTCGAATCGAGACAATCCGGTAAACTGCAAACTTAGATCCGTTCGACCGACACACCGACGGCTAGTGTCCAATGCCGCGTACTTTGAGCGGAATGCCGCTAGTCACCGGTTCTTCGAATCGAGGGTAACCCTGAAAAACCGGCGGCTAGCGCCGCACCGCTCACAAGCGACGGCAGTTGATCGAACGGTCCACACCCCTGACGCCACAAGAATCTCGGACGTCACCACTCACGGAAAGACGCCAATGCCACTCGCCCACGTAACCCTCGCCGTTCGTAACGTCACACAGACAAGCCAGTTCTTTGAGACGGTCTTCGGATGGGAACCGATTCATCGGCCCGACAACATCGCTGAGACGGCGGGGTGGCTGAATATCGGCGACGGCAACCAAATACACCTCCTGCAGTTTCCCGATTTCGAGCCGTCGGCATTTGAAGCGGAATATGGACGCCACATCGCGGTCTTCTTTCCGGGAGTTGGATTCGACTCGCTAAAGCAGCGGTTGACTGACGCGGGCGCGGAGTTAATCACTGCGAAACGCCCGACTCCGTTCGAGCGGTTCTTCTTCCGCGAACCGAACGGTTATGTGTTCGAAGTCATCGATCGAGACGGATACAAAAGCGAATAGCTCACGGTGGACACATCACGCGATCGCCGTTTCGGCGGCCGCGTCCGCACGCCGCTTAGGGTACAGAAGCCACTGGAGTGACTCGAGCAGGTCGAGAGCCTCGGAATCGCTGGCATGGGTTTGCAGCTTCTGGGTCAGCAGCTTGAACATCCAGCGACCGGCAGGCCAACGAACTCGCATCACATCGCCGCACGTTTCCAGCAACTGATAGATTCGCGCTCGTGTGACACCCAGCTCCAGCGACTGATCGCGAACGCCCTCTGGGAATGTCTCGATACCCAATCGCCCCGCCGCCAAACGATGGACGGTATCGCCTGCGTCGCGTTCGATCTGGTTCAGCAGCGGTAGTACCAAATGTTGACGAATGTCCTGAGCCGTTGGAAGCTCTTCGCTCGACAAGACGCCATGCAGCCACTGTTCGATTGGCGGGACGAACGCTGGTGTCAGTTGTGCCAGAACTCGCGTCGATCGTGCCGAGTTGCCCAGCAAACTGTGGACGACGTGAAACACCTCAAGCACCGCCGTCACACGCTTATCGCCGTGAGCCTTCAGCGAACGTAGTTCGTCGATTGTGTATCGCAAATACTCGCCAAGCTGCTTCGTCCAGATCACCTTCGGCAGCGACTGTAGCGAAGGAGCGAGACGGCCCAGCGTTTCGTGCTGTAACAGATGACGCCGAGCGGTCTCTTGCCATTCGACCCACATCACCTGCGAGACCAGCTCAGGATCGAAGACTTCTTGATGCAGCACGATCGAGTCGACAATCGGCGTCGCAACCACTTCGCGCGGGGTTGGTCCTGCGTCCAGAGATCGCTGCAAGAGTATCAGCAGCGCAGCAAACTTTTTTCGCCCCACGCCCGGAGTCGCGAGCAATTCGCCGCACGAGGCCGTAGTCAGCTGCCGAACCGTTCGGTCCAGCAACGCATACGGCAAACGTCGATCCGAAGCCACAGCCCAGTGCGCGATCGGCAGGTCGAGCTGACTGGCGGGAGCATCCGCGAACCGAGTTGCCAATTCCTCGAACCGCGCCTTCAGCGCAAAATCTTCCGGCGAAACCGAGCGGCGAGACGGTAGTTCCGGTGAGCTTGTTGCAGACATCCGTGTGGCATCCATGCTGTAATGCTGTTCGCGGTTGAAGTGGAGTGATTGATCAGGTGGCTACGTCCAGAGGGATCCGGGCGAGGGAAACTGCTCCGAATAAATCTAGGCGGGATAGGCGAAATGGCTCCCCCGCCAACTAACGCCAGCCTCATTTTGAAGGCGCGGCCCGTGAGCGTCAAGGCGGCGACAGCACTCGCTGCCGCAAGACATTTTGTGACCGGCGGTTACGTGCGGACATCTTCTCAGCCGCCACTTGGGTTGTAGGACGAAAACCAACGGCCGTCTATATTCGAAGCACCCGCCAGAATCCGTCGCGTCTCCGTCGAGGAAATCAGTACCGATGAGCACCTATCGCATTGCAATGTATCCCGGTGACGGGATCGGTCCGGACGTCACAGCAGAGGCTTTGCTTGTCCTGAACGCGGTCCAACGCGACGACACGGAACTTACGCTGGAGTTCGAGCAGCTGGATTGGGGCGTACGACGATGGGAACAGATGGGCAACGTCGTGCCGGACGACTTTCTCGACATCCTCAGGCCGTTCGATGCGATCCTGCTCGGTGCAGTCGGTTGGCCCGACAAAGTTCCCGATCACATCACCCTGGCTCCGCTGGTTGCCATTCGCCAAACGTTCGATCAATATGCGTGTGTTCGTCCCGCGCGATTGTATCCCGGCGTTCGAAGCGTCCTCGCCGACAAAGGGACGGATGATATCGACTTTGTCGTGATCCGAGAAAACTCGGAAGGCGAGTACGTTCACAATGGCGGCCGATTGCGTCGGGGGCAGCCCGATGAAGTCGCGGTCCAAACGGCGCTGCATACCCGTCGCGGCATCGAACGCATTCTGCGTTATGGATTCGTGATGGCACGGACGCGGCGTTCCAAACTGACGATGATCACTAAGTCCAATGCGCAAGCCTACGCATACGTCTTGTGGGACGAGATTCTGGAAGAGCTATCCCCGGAGTTCTCCGATGTCGAAGCCGAACGCCAACACTGTGACGCCGCGGCGATGAATCTGGTTCGCCGGCCAGAGAGTTTCGACGTGATTGTGGCATCGAATCTGTTCGGTGATTTGCTAACGGATTTGGGCGGCGTAATCGGCGGCGGATTGGGACTCGCCGCCAGCACGAACACGAATCCGGAACGACATTTTCCGTCGATGTTCGAGCCCGTGCATGGTTCCGCTCCTGACATCGCGGGGAAAGGAATCGCGAATCCGATCGCCGCGATTCTTAGCGGCGCGATGATGCTCGATCACCTGGGAGCGAACGTTTGCGCGCACCGAATTCGCTCCGCGGTCGAACAGACGTTAGCCGATGGCTGTCATACGCCGGATCTTGGCGGTACGTTAACGACTGAGCAAGTTGGTGAAGCAGTCATCGAGCGACTTGATGCATCCATCGTGGACTAGCGATACTCATCGGCTTTACCCAGAATGATAAATGATCGACTAAACAATTTGTTATGGTCGCTCGTAGTGTTACAATTTGGCGACATCCGCGAATCTTCGTAACCCGACGCGTTAGCGAGGCAACGCGTTTCGTCCTCGCTCACGCGTCGGGTTACTATGTGGATCGCCAAACTGTACCACTATCTGGTCGTTGCCAGCGTGCTTTGCATCGGCTGCACGCAGGTTGCGTACACAGCGACAGCTACTAACCATATGGAGCGCGTTATGGGACTGCATCGTCGAGACTTCCTGAAACATGTGTCAGTGGGAGCGTTGGTGGGTGGAACGTCCGCCAGTTTAACATCACAACCGACCGCTGCCGCTGAGTCAACCAAGGCGTCTCACGCGTTACCGATCATCGACACGCACCAACATCTGTGGGATTTGAGTAAGTTCCAACCTCCTTGGTTGAGTGGCGCGCCGGAGATTCTTTCCAAAAGTTATGTCACGAAAGACTACTTGGAGGCGACTGCCGGATTGAATGTCGTCAAGGCTGTTTACATGGAAGTGGATGTCGATCCGAAGCAGCAAGTCGAAGAGGCCGAACATGTAATCGCACTCTCGAAGAGCAAGGATCACCCCACGGTCGGCGCTGTCATCTCGGGCCGTCCCAACTCGGCGGGCTTCAAGCCGTACATCACGCAGTTCAAGGCGAGTCCTTACATCAAAGGAGTCCGGCAAGTGCTTCATGCTCCAAGTGCTCCGCAAGGACTGTGTCTCGAAAAGCAATTCGTGGCTTCGATGCAATTGCTCGGTGAACTGGGGATGAGCTATGACCTTTGTATGCGTCCGACCGAACTCGCCGACGGCGCCAAGCTGGCGCGGCTTTGCCCAGACACTCGCTTCGTCGTCGATCATTGCGGCAACGCGGATCCGAACGCATTCAACCCAAGCTCAGGAGAAGAACCATCCCATGAAGCCGATCAATGGAAGCGAGACTTGGCCAAGCTGGCTGATTGCCCGAACGTCATCTGCAAGATATCCGGCATCGTCGCTCGCGCCCCGAAGGGCGAGTGGAAGTCCGACATCCTCGCGCCGGCGATCAACTTCTGCCTGGACGAATTCGGCGCGGATCGTGTCGTCTTCGGAGGCGACTGGCCGGTATGTCTGCTCGGTGCCAGCTATCGACGCTGGGTGGAATCCTTAATGGAAGTGATCGGCAATCGCAGCGAAGTCGATCAGCGAAAACTGCTGCACGACAACGCCGAGAAGTTCTATCGCTTGGTATAAAGTTGTCGTTAGGCGAGTTGCACCAGTAGGCCGGAACAAGGCTTTGCGCTGTTCCGGCGGCTGCATGACGTTTGGCTCATGCCGGAACTGCGAAGACTTGTTCCGGCCTACTTTTGACCTCACTGAATTTAGTACGTTCTCATCTACCGCGCGCATTAAAGACTGAATCGTTGCAACGCATCCCGATTCAGTTCGATGCCAAGTCCCGGTTTGTCGGGGATCGTGAGACAACCGTTCGCGTCAAGCTGGAACGGCTCGACGAGAATCTCATCGATGTAAGGCGCCGGCGTGAGATACTCGACGTAGCGAGCAACCGGAATCGCGGCGGCAAGGTGAAGATCGGCGGCCAGCCCGACCGCCGTATTCCAGCCGTGACTCACAAACTGGATGTTGTGGTCGTAGGCGAGCCACGCGATGCGCCGCGCTTCCGTCAATCCGCCACACTTGGTTGCGTCGGGTTGGACGATGTCGAAAGCTCCGCGCTCGATCCATGACTGGAACGACTGTCTCCGCGTTAGTACCTCGCCGCCAGCAATCGGCAGCGGCGCGTTATTGCGGAGACGGATGAAACCTTCGATGTCGTCGGGCGGCAACGGCTCCTCGAACCAGCCGACGTCATACTCGGCGAGCATCTGAGCCGTTCGCAAAGCCCATTTGTATCCGTGCGGCCAAAACTGCTCACTGCCGCCAGCATCGACCAGGATGTCGATGTCGGGGCCTACCGTTTCGCGGGCCGTGCGTACAAGCAACTCGTCGAACTTCGCGTCTCGCCGACCAAACGGGCGCCAGCCCAACTTGATTGCGCGAAATCCTCGAGAGCTAACGATTCTTAGTCGCTCGGCTATTACATCCGGCTCGTCGAACAGGATCGAGGCATACGGTTTGATCTTGCGGCGGTAATACCCTCCGAGAAGTCTCGCGACCGGTTGGTTACACGCTTTGCCGAACAGATCCCACAGCGCGATATCGATTCCAGAAATGACGTGTTCCAACGTGCCGCCGCGTCCTTGCCAGAAGCTGCTTTGTCGCAGCTTCTCGCTGACGCGTTCCGGTTCCAGAGCGGACTCGCGTTCCCAAAAACCTCGCAGCGTTTCGACACCGGCGTAGGTCAGCCCCGAGTTCGTGTAAACGCTACCGACGCCTGTCAGGCCTTCATCCGTCTCGACTTCGACGAGTGTGTGAAGGTCGTCTTCCGGTTCATGACCTTCCGGCCAACCGCCGTCCACGGTACCACCGATTAGTCGATGAATCTTAATATCGCGAATCTGCATAGTCGCATCAGCTTTCTTGGAATGAGTTGTTTAACCCGCCGCCGTAGGCTAGGTCGGTCCTGAAGGCTGCCTAGCCTACGGCGGCGGGTTAAACGATTGTGCATGAAGGACGACGATTTACCAGTGAGTTATCAAATGCTGGGCCAGTCTCACACAACACAACACATCCCATTCAAGTGAGCTTCAGCAGCCGCCGAGCGTTGTCGCGAAAGATCTTCGCTTGAACGTCTTCGGGCAGCTCAAGCTGGTTCTCGAATAACTCGAACTGGGGAACATCTTGCCCCGGCGACAAAAAGTCGGTGCCGAACATGATGCGATCTTGCCGACGGATCAGGAACTCGCGACCAAACTCAAGATCGCGGCTGATTGAATTCGCTCCGCTCCCGGCCGACAACTCGCCATAAATATTGGGATAGTTCTCCATCAAGTGATCGATCGCTCCGCCCGGCACCGTGGCACCTTTTGGATAGCCACCCAGATCGGTTTGTGTCGCATCACCAGAAATCGAAGCCCACCATCCCGGACCGTGCCCGATGAAAATCGTATGGGGATTAGCCTTCAAGACCGATTCGAGACCGGGCAGACCGGGCACATCGGTATTCCGCTCGTTGTCCAAGTGAAAGAGAACTGGCAGCCCCGCTTCTCCACTCGCGGCGAAGATCGCCATGTTCCGTGGATCATCGAACGGAATGCCGGGCTTATGCTCGCCGAACCCCTTCGCTCCGGCTTCGATGTACAAGTTGAGCATGTCGACCAGCCCCTTGTGACCGCCCCGAAAAGACGTTCGCGGGTCGATCGAACAGAAAGGGATCAGACGATCGTGATAAGGCTTCGTCTCGGAAAGCACAAAGTTCGTTGTCAGCGGATAGCTCGATGCTTCCGGATTGATCAGCGGCAAAACAACCGCTTGTGCGATATCGTTCGCATCCATCCAACGCAACAATGCCTCGGCGGTCAGCACCTGCGTGCTGTTCCAAGTCTGGCCGAGATGCGTGTGCATGTCGAAGTAACGGCCCTTGGGGAACTTCGGATCGGCTGCCAGCATCGACGCGCCGCGCGAGAGGCATGGAGCAGCGGCGAGGGCAGCACAATAGCGAGTAAATGAGCGTCGGGTGACTTTCATGATGGAGTCTCTATCTGTCGTTCAAGCTTGTGGTTGAGAGAAAACCGCGTCGACACTCGTTGCGAATCCCGCGATCATGACCGAGGTCGCCTGTTGACCAGTCTTGAAGACTCCATGTTCGCGAAATGACGTCGTCGATTTGTCAAGACTTAGCACCGTAATCTGCTTCTGATCGGGATCGACGATCCAATACTCTGGGACGCCATGTTCGGCATAAATGGTTCGTTTGGTGTTATAGTCCCGCTCGCGCGCTTCGTCCCCTTCGCTGACAACTTCGATCACGAGATCCGCTCCTTGCGGATATTTCGCCTTACCCATTGCCGCAACTCGATCGGGACTGAGGTAAACAATGTCCGGTTCCCGATAAAGGTCTGGGCGGAACTTAACCGGCAGTGGAGCGAAGACGACCAAGCCACCGATGCCCGTCTTGACGTGTTCCTTGAGGAGCGAGTACAGATAATCCACGATCAGTTGGTCAAGCAGTGTGGGCATCGGCAGAACCTCGAGACAGCCATCCGTCAACTCGATTAACCGGTTCGTATCGAGCGCCAGGTAATCGCGTTCCGTCCACGCACCTTGTGCGGGAAAGAGAGTCGCCAAATCCCAAACGGGATCGCCGACCTCGGCCGCACGGTGCCCCATGCAAGAGCTACCAATCGGTATGATCATCGCAACGTCTCCTTGAGACAAATCCGTCCAACGATTGTATGAATGGGCTGCGGTTCGCACAAACGGAGCGAGTCGCACGTCTATCGAATGGACAGAAGATAAGTGATCAAGTCCGCCATCGCCTGCTTGTCGATCTGCTTCTCCATGCCCTCCGGCATCAGCGAGACTCCGGTGCTTTGCAGTTCTTCGATATCGATTCGCAGCACCGTGTCCGTTACATTGTCGGCGCGTTTCAACGTGACGCTCGTCGCCGTTTCGGCGGCGATCATGCCGGTCAGCGAGCGGCCATCGGTGGTGAGCAGCACATAGTTGAGATACTGCGGATTCACTTCACGGTTGGGGACCAAGACATTCGTGAGAATTGCTTCCGGCCCGCGGTTGCGCATGGCGGCCAGATTTGGCGCGATCGCGTGACCGACACCTTCGAGTTGATGACAGGTGGCACACACCTTGGTGAACACCGCCTTGCCGCGCGTCGTGTCGCCCTGCAACTCCAACGAATCGCGGTAAGCAACGATCAACGAGTTACGATCGCTGGACTGAGTCGCTTCGAGCAGCTTGGCCGCGCGCTTTTTGATGCTCTCGTTTCGATGCAAGGCGAGTAACTTCATCCGCGTCGGCTCGAGATCCCCCATCGCGATGTCGCCGTCTTCGACCGCGGTTAACAACTGCGGAATCCAAGCATCCCGCGAGAACAACACGTCCCCCGCGCGACCTCGCAATCGCGGGCTCAAACCGCGCCATTGAGTTACGAGGATCGTGGCGACGCCAGAAGAATCGTAAGTCGCCAGAGTAGCGATGGCAGCCGCTTGAATCTCGCTCGGCTCGGTCGGAGTCAGCAGGCTGGCAAATAACGCTTCACGTCCGTCGAATTCGCCGAGCCGCAGTCGCTGTACGGCGCCAACGCGGGCCTCGGGTTCCGCCTCTCGATTCACGGCTGTGCTGGCGGCTGTCGATAGGAGATCCTTCATCAACCGCTCGGCTTGCCCGCCCGTAACCGCCGCCAGCTGCCGCGCGAGATCGCTTCCTTGCTTGGCCGCGAGTCCTTGAACGATGGCTTGAATCGTCTCCGTTTCTTCCCGCGGCAACAATCCCAGCACGTGCAAGACGGCGGCCACGTCATCGCCGCGTTGTTGCTTGCCGATCTGTGACGCGAGTGACGTGATGTAGCCGCGGCCCACTTGACTCTGCCGGACGGTGGCGTCTTGCGCCAACTCGGCGAGCACGTCTCCGGCACCCTCCGCCAGCGAACTCATCACAGCCACTCGCATCAAGCCGTCCGAACCATCGCGTTTAACCAGCGATACCAACGCTTGATTGCGACTCGGACCGGAAAGCTCGCCGAGAGCAAAGGCGAGTTGGTATCGCACACGAAACGCATTGTCGTCGACCATCGAATAGAGCCGCTCGCGAACTTGCGCGGACGTAGCAGCAACGTGTTCGCTGAGTCGCACGGCGTGTTCGCGGACTCGCGAATGTGGGTCGCGAGTCGCGCGTAAAATAATCTCCGACGAAAGACCGCCGAGTCCATCGATGGCGTAGAGGCCGTGAATCCTGCCTTCTGGCGTGTTGGCTGATCGGACCAACATCTCCAGCCGCGGAATGGCCGAGCGGTCCTGGCGCTCGTACAGCAAGCGTGAAGCCGTTTCACGATGCCAACCGTTTTCATGTCCCAACGTTGTCACGAGCGTCGCCGTGCTGGCCTCGCCCAGTCGCGGCAGAGGCGGCTGTTTGAAGTCCTTGCCAACAATGCGATAGATCCGCCCGCGATCGCGACCGCTTGTCAGGTCGAGATGTTTTTTGATGACCGGCGGCAGGCTTAACGGGTGCTCGATCGTTTCGCGATACATGTCCGCGATGTACAGTGCCCCGTCGGGTGCGTTCGCGAACTGTGCCGGCCGAAACCAAACGTCGCTGGACGTGAGCAACTCGCTCTTTTCATCGACGCGCCGTGCAACATAACTTGCCCCATCCTCTTCAATCCGCTTGCGGTGGACGAGATTGCTGCCGACATCGCCAACGACCGCCCAGTCCTGATATTCGCGCGGCCAACCGTTGCCGCGAAAGATGGTGATGCCCGTCGCACCAGTAAAATAACCGGCCGGCGTGCCGCCACCTTCGACGGGACCAGGCACGATTCCTTTCACGCGCAGGCGTGTTCGCACAATCCGCCACGGCTCGATTGGGCTGGTACGGAAGACATCGGCTTGTGGCCCATCGGCGGCGATGCTGGCTCGGGGCGAGGGTGCCGCAAAGTAAGGATTTCGTGCGACGTAACGGTCTTCGAATTGAACGTACTGCGCGTGGTCGCTGTTCGAGCAGACAAACTTGTCGCCCCACTGGTTGAAGCTCAATCCATGCTGACCGCCGCCGCTGGTCGCTTCCATGGTCATCGTTCGAGGTTCGATGGCAAAGTCGCGGCCGCGGAGGGAGAGAGGGGGAGAAGCGAGAGGGGGAGACAAGGAGAGGGGGAGAGGGGGAGAAGAATTCTTCGCTTCTTCTTTCAGGCTCCCCGTCTCCCCGTCTCCTTGTCTCCGTGTCTCTCCATCGCCCACTCTCGTTACTTCGGCGCCACTGCTGCTCGTCGCTCCGTGGATGCGATTATCGAGTCCCCACTTAAATGTATTGATCAAGCCCTGCACGTTGCCGCGACCGAAGCCTGTGAATACGGTCTTCTTCACGTCGGCCTGATTGTCGCCGTCCGTGTCCTTGAAGTAATAGATGTCCGGGGCCGCACCAACGAACAGACCACCGTCGTAGCAAGTGAGGGCGGTTGGCCAGGAAAGGCCTTCGGCATAGATGTAGCTTTTCTCAAATTGCCCATCGCCGTTGGCGTCTTCGAGCAGTCGTATTCTGCCCAAGTTTAGTTCGCCATCCTCCGAATAGCCTCGCATCTCGACGACGAACAGCCGGCCGTTCTCGTCGAACGCCATCGCGATCGGATCGACGACCGTTGGCTCGGCGGCGACCTGCTCGATTCGAAAACCATTCGCGATCGTAAAAGTGCTCAGCGCGGCCTTCGCTTCGACAGGCTTGATGCGAGGTAACTCGGCCGTGTAGTCGCGGTCGACCGAGTCGGTCTCTTTGTCTTGCGCGATACAGGTGAGCGATATCAAAATAAGGTTGTAGATAACAAGCGACTTAATGGCTCGGCAGAGCAAGGGCATAATCGACATCTCCGGTTGGTTGCTTGAGGCGAACATCCTGGTACGATGGTCGCGTCCGGTGAGTGTGAAGGCTGGCTGGTAAATCTGGCAGTTGTGTCGATCCTCATTGTGGCTTCGCATCGTACTCGCGTCCACAAGGAGACCGAAATGAAATTCGCGATCTGCAACGAAACCTTTCAAGATTGGCCCTTTGAGAAGGCATTCGCCTTTGCGCGCGAGTGTGGTTACACGGGCATCGAGTTCGCCCCGTTCACGATCAACAAAAACGCCTACGAAATCACCGCCGAGAAGCGGGCCGAAGTGCGAAAGCAGGCCGAAGACGCCGGTCTCGAACCGATTGGCTTGCACTGGTTACTCGCCTTTACCGAAGGCTACTACCTAACGTCGCCGGATGCGGATGTCCGCCGGCGAACCGCAGATTATCTCGCCGAACTGGCGAGGCTGTGCCGAGATCTTGGCGGCAGCGTGCTGGTACTTGGTTCACCCATGCAGCGCAACTTGTTGCCCGGCGTCAGCCACGATCAGGCGATGGGCTACGCCGCCGACGTCATCAAGCAAGCAATTCCGGTGATGGCGGACTGCGGAGTGACGTTGGCACTTGAACCACTTGGTCCGCAAGAGGGGGACTTCTTGCGAACCGCTGAATTGGGGATTCAACTCGCCGAGATGGTCGATTCACCAAACTGTCGTCTGCATTTGGATGTTAAAGCGATGTCGTCGGAGGACAAACCGATCGTTGACATCATTCGCGACAGTAAGGACTGGATCGAGCACTTCCACGCGAACGATGCCAACCGACGCGGACCTGGGATGGGCGAGATCGACTTCTTACCGATCTTGCGAATGCTGAAGAAGATCGACTACCAAGGGTGGGTGTCGGTCGAAGTCTTCGACTACGAGCCCGGGGTCGAATCGCTTGCGAAAGATAGCATCGAGTATCTGAGAGCGTGCCTTAAAAATCTGGCCTAACGTTAAACCGCCCCGGCCTTCAACTCGGCAAGATGCTGGGCCGTCCCGACGAGTCGGTCCCAGTTTTCGTAGATGTACTGAGGCGGCCCGCCGATCTGGGCCACGACCTGAGCGACTTGTTCGGTCGGCACCATCTCGATGGCATCCCACGGACAGACCAGCAATTCGTACGGGTTCGACTTCCTTTGCGGAATGTGGACGCAGACCTCACAGCCCACGCAGCGCTCGATATCGATCTCGCACCAGGACTGGTTCCCCTTCAAGCCCAAATTCATCGTCTTTAGCTCGATGCAATCAACTGGGCAGACTTCAAGACACGACTCGCATCCGGTGCAGTTATCCGCATTGATGACAGCCAGTTCCTTCGGCAGTTTCTTTCGCGGTCCCTGTTTTGCCATCGAATGGGTCCTTCGTCGGGGATATAAGTCCTGACCCTTGCGGAGATTCCGTAGCTGACGGCTCGTCTCCCGTGAACTTCAAGTCCAGCAAGTATAAGTACTGATCGACCGTCAGCCAACTGGTTCTGCCGGATTTCAGATAGAGAACGTTTAACGCGAGCCAGCGGCGAGCTTTTTCAATCAACAGCACAATTGCTCGCCGCGGGCTCGCGTTAAACAGCCCGCATCGTCACCGGCAGGCTCACGGCGATTTGTAGGCACCACGCCGCAGGTGTCAATCGCAAGGCGGAATCACTTCGCCGCGAAGCAGGTCCTCGTAAGTCTGCCGGGCGCGGACCAAGTGAGCTTTCTCGCCTTGGATTAGCACTTCAGCGGCCATCGGCTTGGAGTTGTAATTCGACGACATGACAAAGCCATAAGCGCCGGCACATTCGATCACTAGATAGTCGCCGACGATGGCGACTGGCAGCGTCCGCTTGGCGACGAAGCCGCCTTCCTCTTGGGTAAAGATGTCGCCCGATTCGCACAACGGCCCGCCGACGACAACATCATGAACCGGACGATTCACGTCGTCTGAGGCCGCGGCAATGGAAATTGGATGGTACGAGCCATACATGATGGGGCGTGCCAAGTTGTTGAATCCGGCATCGACAACATAGAAAATGTTGTTGCCCATCTTTTTGACGGCACGGATCTCGGCGATCAGATAGCCGCACTCGGCGGAGAGATATCGCCCTGGTTCAATTTCGAGCGAGATCTTGTGCCCGAAGCTTTCTTCAAGCCGCTTGCGAGTCGCATCCCACAGACCAAAGTACTGCTCGATGTCGATGCATGAATCCTCTTGCTTGTAAGCGATCGGAAGTCCACCACCGGCACTGATGTTCGTGACGGTTCGGCCCACGTTTAAAGCCAGCTTCTCCATCGCACCGCAGACCTGAGCCAAATGTTCGAGATCGGTCCCCGATCCAATGTGCATGTGCAAACCAGTGACTCCAATGCCGTACTGATCGGCTCGCCGCAGACAAACATCGATCTGTTCGTGCCAGACGCCATGCTTCGACTGCTCGCCGCCGGTGTTTGTTTTCCGACTGTGCCCGTGCCCGAAACCTGGATTCACCCGTAGCGTAATGTTCCGCCCCGGAGCAACTTCGCCCAGTTGGTTGATCATGTCTGGCGAGCCGCAATTCACATGAATGTTGTGCTCGACAACCAGCGCGAGTGCATCGTGATCAAAGATGTCAGCCGTGAAAACGATCGCCGGCGGTTCGCCGCCGGGCTTGTAACCGGCGGCCAGGGCACGGTGGATCTCGCCAGCACTCACCGCATCGACGAGACCGCCATGCCGTCGCACCAAATCAACGATCGCGATATTGGAGTTGGCCTTTTGAGCGTAACGAATCGCATCAAAGGCGCTCAGATCGTTTAATCGCTCAACAATCTTGGCCGCATCGTAGACATAGGTCGGCGTACCGAATTGCGTGGCCAACTCGCTGACCGAAATGCCGCCAATTTCCGTCCGTATCGTCGAGAATTCACCAACCGCGGGCATCGTCATTCAAACCTCTCATGTTAGCCTTTTTGTACGATGGCCTTCCAAGGCCGTCGATTGCCTCACGACGGCCATGGAAGGCCATCGTACAGATCCTAAAAAGGATCGCGGTTTTGGGAATTCTTCATCTTCGCCGCTTGTCCGATCAATTGCAGCACGCCTTCTTCAACCTCGACTCGATAAGCGACACCGCGCGGAATCGCTTTCGACGAGATCGCGATGTGATCCTTGCCCCGGCTGTTCTTGAGGGCTTTTGCAAGTCCAGCCACGATTGGATTATCGTCGACCGACGCGGCAAACTCTAGGATGGGAGTCAGCGCGACATTCAGCGTCAACGGCGAGGTCTTGCCGTTTGATGCGGCGGAACCGTCGATCACTTGTTTCAGCAGT
>Ga0326597_10003104_pt1 | contig 24247 bp, 17 predicted proteins | sample RVTome_12_FD_203789 | JGI IMG/M metagenome (GOLD analysis project Ga0326597, IMG submission 203789) | Soil microbial communities from uranium-contaminated site in the Upper Colorado River Basin, Wyoming, United States - RVT100D185 | ecosystem: Environmental > Terrestrial > Soil > Contaminated >... | reverse complement strand
GGTGGATACGAGGTGAACCTGGCGGACGAGTCCCTGGCCGCACTGGGGGTGTCCGACGAGGGGCCGTACTACGCGATCTGGGGTCGGGACCAGGAGCTCATCGATCGATCGGACTTGCGCATCGGCACCGCCTTCCCTGGAGGCCCTCAGACGCGCACGCGGAACGGCCAGCGTGAAGTGCTCGTTCAAGGTGACGACAACACCATCGTCCTCGTTGGCCAGTCGCTCGACCAGGTTCGCTCGGACCGGTGGGCGATGATTGTGACGCTGACCGTGGCCGGCGGGGCGGCACTCGTCCTGGCATCGATTGGCGGGTGGTTTCTCGTCGGCCGGGCGCTCGCGCCGGTCGGGCGTATCGCCCAGACGGCCGAGGCAATGTCTGAGTCGAACCTGGGTCTGCGCATCGACATCGAACGCACCGAAGACGAGCTGGGCAGTGTCGCGGCGGCGCTCAACCGGGCGTTCGACAGGCTGCAGGAGGCATTCGAGCGACAGACGCGCTTCACGGCGGACGCCTCGCACGAGCTGCGAACGCCGTTGGCGTCGCTGATGGCCGAGATCGAGTGGGCGCTGGCGCGAACGCGGTCACAGGAAGAGTATCAACATTCGCTGCGCGTTGCGATGAAGGCTGCCGAGCGGATGCGCGCGGTCGTCGAAGGGCTCCTGACACTGGCCAAGGCCGACGCCGGTGCGGTGCTGCTGCAGCGCCAGTCGGTCGATCTGTCGACTCTGACGCAGGAAGTCGTCTCAGGCCTCGAACCGTTGGCCCTCGAGCGCGGCATCCGCCTGGAAGTGGCCGCTGAGGCGGCTGTCGTCACAGGGGATCCCGATCGCCTGCGCGAGCTGATCACGAACCTCGTCGCCAATGCCGTGCGCTACTGTTCGCCTGGAGGGCATGTGTCCTGTTCGGCGAGGGTGGTCGGAAACGGGGCGACCCTCGAAGTCTCGGACACCGGGCCCGGCATCGACGCCGAAGACCTCCCGCATATCTTCGAGCGGTTCTACCGTGCCAACAAGGCTCGCTCGCGGGTCGCCGGAGGCGCGGGCCTCGGGCTGGCGATCAGCAAGTGGATCGTCGAGAGCCATGGCGGCCGAATCTGGTGTGACAGCACGCCAGCGCATGGCGCGTGCTTCATAGTTGAACTCCCGATCGCACGCGTTGTGTGAGGAGAGGATCGCTCTTTCGTAGGGGTCGTGGTCCGGCTCGCCCCCGGGAGCCCCAGGCCGGATCCATCACGCGTCAGTGTGTCAGCGCGTACAGAATCGCGTTGATCCCGAACGCGTAGCCGCGCGGGCTGAACGCATAGAAGTACGACGCGTCGTCCCCCTCGCGCTCCCACGAGTCCTGGATGTCGGTGTTGTGGGTCATCAGAACCATGAGGCGACCGGCGTCATCGGCAATGGCACGAACGTACGGCACCGCGCTGTCGGCTCCCCACTCTGACGTGCCTCCGCCAGAGCGCATGAAGAAGTTGATGCTCGGGATCTGTGGGATCTCCGTGACTTCGAACTGCGTGCGGAAGAGTACGTGATCCAGTGGAAGATCGAAGATGGGGTACTCGCCTGCGGGGAACACTTTCCGGAGCTGCCCGACCCATTGCTGCCACTGACTGGTCCCCCAGGAGTCGTCCGTCCACAACATGCCGCCTTTGAGAAGGTACTCCCGCAGTCGCAGGGCCTGGTCGTCGGTGATGAACGCGCGTTCTGGCGCAGACATGATCACCAGTGGGCATTGAAAGAGTTCGTCGCCATCTATTCGCACCAGCAGGTGATTGGGCTGACCGGTCCCGTCCTTGCTGACATCGATCGTGGTCAGCTCCGACAGCCGAATCGACATATTGATGTCGGCGTTCGGGTAGTCGGTCGTCCAGCCCCCGCCCCGCCCGTTCAGCGCGGAGCCGTACACCAACCGGCAGTAGTGAAACAGGCCGTCGAAGTCGAGGTCGTTGGCGACCTGGGGCTGAAAGAGACGCCGTCCGAACTGTCCCTGGGCGACACCTGCGCCGGCCACAAGGACGACGGCCAAGACAATCAGAACACGCGACCCCGACATGACTGTGCAGTCTACCGCGGTTGTGGCACCTCTCGCTCCGTGCGTCCAGTGGCAATCACGGCTGACGCCCGTCGAGTGGACGGTGACCGCCAGCGAGTTCGGCCATCCGAGCAAGCCCACGCTCACCGACAGCAGCCAGACGTGCGGTAGCAGCCTGTACCGCGGGATCGATCAGGGAACCCGGTGTCCGCGGCACGGAACCGTTCTCCAAGACGAGTTCGCGGCGGGTCACGTGCCTGACGTGTCCCAGACGAATGACGTTCTCCAGGCTGCGGAGCAGATCAATCAGGCGTCTGTGAACGCGATGCCCATCGCGCCCGCACCCACGACAGACGGGAGCCGGCAGGAGTATGAAATAGACGGGAGCTGGCAGGAGTATAAGGGTTTCGGCTCGGAGCGGCGCCCCGCCACAGTGCAGGGGCGTTCACCATCACGTCATTCATGTCATCGCGAGTGGCGGTCTCGTCAGCTCGCGTGACGCGACCCGTGATTGTGTGGCCGCCCGTCGGACTACCGAGAGAAGACGTAGGCCGCGCCAGATTCGTCGACCGAGTTGTCCGTCTGGTCCCCATCGACGCCCGTCGCACCGCTGTCCTCGCCGCGCGCGCCGACGACCATCGTCCTGCCGTCGGCGCTCAGGGCAACCGTGTTGCCGAATTCGTCGAAGGCCTCGTTGTGCGTGGACTTGACGTAGCTCTCTTGCGCCCACGTCGCTCCCGTCCGTCTGAACAGATAGACGGCGCCCGCGTCCACAGCCGAATCATCATCCTGCCTGCCGTTGATTCCCTGGGCCGCGCTGTCTTCGAGGGGGGCGGTGATCGCCAGCGTATCGCCCTCGGCGCTCAACGCCATCTTGAGGCCGAACCAGTCCTCGATGCCGGTGTTCGAGGCCTTGAGGTAGGCCTGCTGCGTCCACGTGGTGCCGTCACGCACGAATACGGCCGCCGCACCCATCGACCCGCCCGAACTGCCCAGCCCCTCGTCACCGCACCCGGGTGGATTGATGCCGGTCGCCTCACAATCCTCGTCGACCGAGCCGAGGGCCAGCGTGCTTCCGTCGTCGCTCAGGGCCAGCGAGACCCCCCAGGAGTCGCCGTTTTCGGCGTTCGACACCTTGAGATACGCTTGCCGGCTCCACGCGCTGCCGTTACGCGTGAAGACGTATGCTGCGCCAGACCCGCGCCGCTCGCCGTCAATGGGGCCGTTGATTCCCCTGGAAGACCCTGATTCATCGTACACGCCGACTGCCAGCGTATTGCCGTCAGCGGTGAGCCCAAGTGAAAAGCCGAACAGGTCGCCGTCGGTGTCCTCCGGAGCGGATGACGACTTGATATAGGCCTGCTGCGACCAGGTGTTTGCCGACCGCGTGAAGACGTACACTGCGCCGGCCGAACTGGCCGAGTTGTCAGCCTGGTCGCCGTCGATACCGGACGCGTTGCTGTCTTCGGATATCGCCCCTACGGCAAGGGTATCGCCGTCGGCGCTCATCGCCAGGCTAAAGCCGAATTGGTCGCCGCTGGCGAGCCTGACGTCGTCGGCCGGTTCACCCGTATTGGAGGCCTTCAGGTACGCCTGCTGACTCCATGTGTCGCCGCTGCGCGTGAAGATGTAGACAGCGCCGGCCCCCTGGATCGAGTTGTCCGTCTGATTGCCGTTCACACCGGTAGCGCTGCTCGCTTCCCTGTGGGCGGCCACGGCCATCGTGTTGCCATCGGCGCTCAAGACGACCGAGCTTCCGAACTGGTCCGAGGCGTCGGCGTTCGAGGCCTTGACGTACGCCTGCGGTGACCAGCCTGCCCCGTTGCGCGTGAACACGTAGACCGCACCGGCGGCGTACGCCGCTTCGTCGGGCGTGGCGTTGATCCCTCTGGCTCCACTCGATTCGTGCGACGCGCCGACGGCGATCGTGTTGCCGTCACGGCTGATGGCGACGGAGCTGCCCGTGTGGGCCGGCAACACGCCGCCTTCGCCGAAATGGGAGTACGAACCAGGGTTCGAGGCCTTCAGGTAGCCCACCTGCCGCATCGGTGCGCGGTCTTGCGCGGCGAGATGGGCAACGAGGGCGACGGCACCCAGCCCGACGACGACCAAGGGTCCGAGTGCTCTTCGTCTCACGGTGTCTCCATGGTGTGAAATCATTGAAGCCTGTCGAAGGGCCCTGGCGCAGAAATACACAGCGCCTGAAAGATGCCCTGATTGTGCGCCGTTTCCAGGGCCTTGGTGGCCGGCTTCGGGCCGAGCAGCTCCCGACCACTCTCGCCCTGTGCCGCTTTCGCCGATCTGGCCGTTAGTTCGCACGGACCAAGGCCGGTGCCGAAAGCGAGGATCACAGCGTCAGCATTTTACGCGGGATCCCTGCCGCCGTCACGACAACGTGGCGCGGACCGGACGGAGCCGACCGGCGTTCACGCGTTGCGCCCCGCCAGATCGGCGGCCAAGGACGGGCCTCTCGGGCAATCGCGTCCGTGAGCAGGCCAGCGTCTGGCCGACTCAGAAGGGTGCGTCCGACCGACTGGCCGCGACGCACACGCCCCCGCCGCAGGTAGAGAGCCACCGCGAACCGACGCACGGCCGATCCACCCGAGGCGGCGAAAACGCGGCCTGCGAATTGATTCTCCGTGCTCCGTGTGATACCAACGAACGGCAGCAACCTGGATCGCCCCTGGCTGATTGCCTTCAACCATGACCGCTTCCACCGTCACCGCCTTCATCAAGACCCATTTTCGGCACTTCAACGCGCGTGTTTTGCTAGACGCCGCGGAGGGTTACAAGCGGCATCTCGACGAGGGCGGCAAGATGTTCGTCACGCTTGGTGGTGCGATGAGCACCGCCGAAATCGGTGTCTCGCTGGCCGAGATGATCCGTCAGGACAAGGTTCACGGGGTGTCGTGCACCGGCGCGAACCTGGAAGAAGACATCTTCAACTTGGTTGGTCGAGACTTCTACAAATCGGTTCCGAACTATCGTACGCTTGGCCCCGAGGACGACCTCGCGCTGTTTGCCAACAAGTACAGCCGCGTCACCGATACCTGTATTCCGCATCAGATCATCACGGACCGCCTGGAGCGGCCGTTCCTGAACGTCTGGCTAGCGGCGGAAGCCAAGGGCGAACACCTGTTTCCGTACGAATGTGTCTTCAGGGTCCTCCAGAGCGGAGACATCAAAGAACACTACCGGGTCCCACCCGGCGACAGCTGGGTGATCGCGGCCATGGAGAAGGGCCTTCCGATCTTCGTGCCCGCATGGGAAGACTCCACGCTGGGCAACTTCTACGCCGCCGCGTGTATCCGCGGACACATCAAGCATGTTGACACCGTCCGCTCGGGCATTCAGACCATGATGGCGCTGGCCGACTGGTATACGCAGGTGAGCGTGCAGCATTCGGTCGGCTTCTTCCAGATCGGAGGCGGGGTTGCCGGCGACTTTCCGATCTGTGTCGTGCCGATGCTGCGCGAAGATTTGCAGCGGTCCAACACACCCAGGTGGGGGTATTTCTGTCAGATCGGCGACTCCACGACCAGCTACGGCTCGTATTCCGGTGCGCCGCCCAACGAGAAGATATCCTGGGGGAAACTGGACGTGAACACGCCGAGCTACATGATCGAGTCAGACGCCACAATCGCCGCGCCCCTGATGTTCGCGTACGTGCTCGGCTGGTGATCGGTCGAGTCGATATCGCGCGCTGCGAGGCCCTCCCCGTCCGCCTGTAGCCTCGTCCGCGGCGGCGCACTCGAGCAGGATCGGCCTGACTCTCGACCGGCCACTCTCATGGTCGAGGTTGCAGAGCGCCCCTCGATTACGAGGCATTCGGTTGTCCACGGGAATACCCGATATCAACTATCCTCTTTCACGTGTTGACGATCTCCACTTCGTTGCTGCACTGGCTGGAGCGGTGCACCGACCTTGAACCGAGCCGATACGCCGGGCGACGCCCCGCCGAAGTGACCGCCGGGCGCATCCCGTCGTTCCGCCCCCCGCGACCGACCGCCTGCGTCAGACACCCGGGAGACCCCCATGAGCAGCGTTCCGAACGAACCAACCCTTGACCTCAAAGACTACGAGTGGAAGATCGAACTCCGTCAACTGCGCATGGACGACTTCGAGGCGCTCGTCGCCATGCAGGAGCGCTGCTTTCCAGGCATGAAGCCCTGGATGCGGGAGCAGATTGCCAGCCAGCTCGCACACTTCCCCGAGGGACAGCTCTGCGTGGAGGTCGAGGGCAAGCTGGCGGCCTCGTCGAGCAGCCTGATCCTGGAGTTCGATCCGAACCTGGCGTGGCACGACTGGAAGGTCGTCGCCGACGGCGGCTACATCCGGAACCACAACCCCAAGGGCGACACCCTGTACGGCATCGAGATCATGGTCGACCCGGAATTCCGGGGCATGAAGCTCGCCCGGCGCCTCTACGACGCGCGCAAGCAACTCTGTCGGGAGCGCAATCTGGCGCGCATCATCATCGGCGGCCGCATCCCTGGCTACGGCGAACACGCCGACAGGATGTCCGCCCGCGAGTACGTGGAGAACGTCATCGACAAGACGTTCGTGGATCCCGTCCTGACTACACAGGTGGCCAACGGCTTCACGCTCCAGGGACTCATTCCCAACTACATGCCGTCGGACACGGCCTCTCGCGGGTATGCCACGTTCTGCGAGTGGCTCAACTACGACTATCAACGCGGCGCCACGCGCCGGTATCACCATCCGGTTCAACCGATCCGGCTGGCCATCGTCCAGTATCAGATGCGTGCCATTCGAACCTTCGACGAGTTCGCGCAGCAATGCGAGTTCTTCATCGACACGGCCTCCGACTACAAGGCGGACTTCGTCCTCTTCCCGGAGCTGCTCACCACGCAGCTGCTCTCGTGCATGCCACAGGCACGGCCAGGCGAGGCGGCGCGCCAGCTGCACGAATTCACGCCGCAGTACCTCGATCTCTTCACGGAGATGGCGGTCAAGTACAACCTGAACATCGTCGGCGGATCACATTTTGTCGTGGAACACGACGTGCTCCACAACATCTCGTACCTGTTTCGACGGGACGGCACGCTCGGCAAGCAATACAAGATCCACATCACGCCCAGCGAGCGGAAGTGGTGGGGCGTCGCGCCCGGCAACCGCGTCGAGGTATTCGACACCGATTGCGGCATGATCGCCATCCTGATCTGCTACGACATCGAGTTCCCGGAACTGGTACGCATCGCGTCGCACAAAGGCGCGCAGATGATCTTCGTCCCATTCAACACGGACACGCGACACGGCTACTTGCGGGTGCGTAACTGTGCCATGGCTCGCTGCGTCGAAAACCACCTCTACGTGGCGGTGGCCGGCTGCACCGGCAACCTGCCCTTCGTCGAGAACTCCGATATTCACTATGCCCAGTCCGCCGTGTTCACGCCGGCCGATGCCGAGTTTGCCAGGGACGCGGTCGCGGCCGAGTGTAACGCGAATATCGAGACGATGATTATCCACGACGTCGATCTGGAGCTACTGCGCAGACATCGCGACAACGGTTCTGTCCAGAACTGGCAGGACCGACGCCGCGACATGTACAAGGTCGTCTACACCGAAGACGGTGAACAGCACGACGTGTAGCGTGTCGAGCCGGTTGATTCCGAAGGATCGGTCCTTCCCGGACCCGGAATACTCCCTCTTTCCAGCGATGGCTCGATCGGACACGCTACTCGGGCACCACCAACGTGATGGAGTGCAGATTAGTGCGTCACCGGTTTGCAGGTGGCGCCCTCTTCCCATGCATGCTATAGCTTGTCGGAGCCCGAATATCCACGACTGGAGGACAGAATGAAGACGGCGTGTACAACCCTCGCCCTTACACTCATCGCCGTGCCGACATTGGCGCAACATGTGAGGATCACGCCCATTGGCTCTCACGCAGGTGAACTCTGTGCCAACGATCGAGCGATCGTGTTCGAGGACCCCACCGGGGTGCGCCTGCTGTACGACGCGGCCCACAACCTTACGGCCGGCAACGACCCCCGGCTTGGGGACATCCACGTCGTACTGCTGACCCACATGCATGGGGATCATCTGGGCGACCGTAGGCTCCGGGCCGTGGGCGCCGGCACGTGCGCGAACTCGGAACGGGTGCCCGCGCCGAACTCCATGACCGCCGAAGTCGTCGATGCAAAGAACGCCGTGCTCGTCACCACGCGCGCCATGGCCGGGTTCGTGGCGAACAAGGTTGAAGGCATCCGGGGGCGCCCCCTGAACGTCTGTTCGCGACCCGACGCCGCGACCGTTCCAGTCGAGGCCGCCTGCAGATCCAGTATGGACCTGGGCGGCGTGTTTGTCGCGAAGGCGGCTGATGCAACCCGGGGCGTGGAGATTGCGATCGTGTACGCGTCGCACGTCAACAACGCGCCACCCGAGCTCCTTTCTGAGGCGCACCGTGCGGTGTTCGAGGCCGATGGCGCCATCCTGGAGTACGGCCCTCCCACCGGATACGTCGTCACGTTCAGCAACGGACTGACGGCCTACCTTTCCGGCGATACCGGCATCCATTCCGAGATGAGAACCGTCGTCAACGAGTACCACCACGCCAACCTCGCGGTGCTCAATCTCGGCACCAACCCGGGCATCTACGTCTCCGGCGCACACGTGATCAACGAGCTCATCCGGCCCGCGTCGGTGCTCCTCACCCATGTGAACGAACCGGCCACCGAGGGCGGACAGCTCCGACCGCAGTCGCGCACGGCCGCGCTCATGGAACAACTCAATCCACCGGCCTACCTCGCCATCAGCGGACGCACGATGGAGTTCGATGGGCAGGGGCGGTGTGTGGCAAGTTGTTGAGACAAGACGGCGCGAGGTTGCGGGCGATCCGTCGCCGCCAACGTCGCCGGCCTGCCCTCGCGGTCCTGTGACGCCGACGATCCTGATCGACCAGCCCGACCAGCTTGCCGCGGCCGTGGTCCGCTGGCAATCGGCGCCGAGTATTGCGCTCGACACCGAGTTCGTACGCGAGCGTACCTTCCGCGCCAGGCTCGGCCTCGTGCAGGTGGCCACCGCGAGTGAGGTAGCGCTCGTGGACGCTGTGCGGATCACCGACCTCTCACCTCTCGCCACCATCCTCGGCGACCCCGGACGCCGCAAGATCCTGCACTCCTGCTCGGAGGACCTGCCGGTGCTGCGTAGAGCGACCGGCGTATCGCTCGGGCCACTATTCGATACGCAGATCGCGGCGGCTTTCGCCGGGCTCGGTCCGTCCCTCTCGTACGCGTCGCTGATTCTCACGCTTTTCGGCGTACAACTCGACAAGCACGAGACGCGCACCGACTGGCTGCGTCGACCACTGTCTGCCGAGCAATTACGCTACGCTGCCGATGACGTCGCGTATCTGCCAGAGGCCGCCGCAGAGCTCGAGCGTCGGCTGGTCACGCTGGGCCGGCTCGAATGGGCCCTTGAAGACTCGGCTGCGCTCGCCACGTCCGATGCCGACGGACCCGCCCCCTCTGACGCGTGGCGTCGAGTGAAGGGCCTCGGTCGATGCCCGCCCGCCGTCCAGGCGGTCGCACGCGGGCTGGCCGCATGGCGCGAACGAGAGGCCGCCAGGCTCGATGTCGCGAAGCCATTCTTGCTGCGCGACGAAACGCTCATCGCCCTCGCGCGTCGGGACCATGTGTCGCTGCAGGAGATCGTCCGGCTCCCGGGCTACGACCCGCGCCGGCACGCCGCTTACGCGCCGCGGTGGATCGAGGCGTTGGCCGCCGTACGCCTGGAGGTTGACACTGGAGCGATATCCGTCGACCCGCCCGCACCCTTGACACTGGATATCGACCGGCGGCGTGCGATCGAGGACGCGATGGTCGCCCTGGTAACCCGCCGCGCCAGCGAACTCTCGGTGGCGCCGGAAGTACTGTTGTCGCGCCGTCAACGAGACCGTGCCCTCGACGCGTGGGCCGGTCGGGGTTCCCTGGCTGCCGCCCTTGGTGGCTTCCGCGGCGCCCTCCTGGGCGCCGAACTCGACACGCTCACCTCGGTCACTGCTGGCGGCTGACGACAGCCGTCGGCGGGTGGCAGACGGCGGGCGCCTGGAGCAGGCTACGAAGAGAAGCGCCGCACACACCATCGATTGGTGGTATAGATCCAGTCCGGTGACACACGCCGCGACTCGGTCGGCAACGAACCACTGACCGCACGCGGCAGCCACATTCAGTCTTCTCGAGGACACGGAGACAGGCCACGCCCGGCTCGACAGGACGATGGCCAAACGAAGGAGGAGGGTCGATGCGTCAATACACGACGCCGATAATGATCGTCGCGGCGCTGTTGGTGGGCTTTCTGGCCACCGATCGCCACATTTCGGTAGAGGCTCAGGGTACGCAGAGCTTCGCTGCCATCGCCAACGACGTTGGCTCGCTTCAATCGACGGGACCGTACGAGGTGGTGCCGAACTGGCCCAAGGATCTCAGCACGCTTCCCGGCAAGGAACAGTGGACGTTCGGCGCCGGCCAGGGGGTGTTTGCCGAGAGCCCAGACCGCGTCTACTACATCCAGCGCGGCTCGCTTCCGGTGATTCCGCCGCAGGGTCGCGGAGCAGAGCCCATCAGGGCACCACACGTTGCCCCGAATCTCTCCTTCCCGGTCGCGGGATTGTGGCGCAACGCCACGAGCGCCAGCCCCCCTGGCGCGCTCTTCAAGCCGGGCACCGAGGAGCCGGGCGACGACTCCGATCGCGGCGTGAACGGCGAGGACTTCCTCTGGGAGAACTGCATTCTCGTGATCAACCGCAACGGCGACATCATCGAGAACTGGTCACAGTGGGACAAGATGCTGCGGCGGCCGCACTCGGTGTACATCAGCCCGTACGATCCCGAGAAGCACGTCTACGTTGTCGACGACTATCGCCACGCCATCTTCAAGTTCACCAATGACGGCAAGCAGTTGGTGAAGACGATCGGCACGCCGAACGTACACGGGTCTGACTCGACGCACTTCTATCGGCCCACGTTCATGGCGTTCAACACCGACGGTAGCTGGTACAACTCAGACGGCTACGCCAACACGCGCGTGGTGAAGTTCGACAAGGACGACAACTACGTCACCGCCTGGGGTGAGAGGGGCACCAATGCCGGTGCCGACCGAAAGCCCGAGACACGACCGAACTATTTCAACAACGTACATGGCGTCGCCGTGGACGTCGCCACCCAGGAGGTGTATGTCAACGATCGCGGCAACCGTCGCATCCAGGTCTTCGACAAGGATGGCAAGTTCATCCGGATGTGGCAGATGCAGCCCGGCACGACAGGAGTCGACCTGCACTTCGTCTTCATGGACGTGGATCGCCGCGTGTGGGTGTTCGACCAGGTGAGCCAGCAACTGGCGCAGCTCGATCGCCAGGGCAATCTGATCTACGCGTGGGGTGGCCTGGGCGCATGGCCTGGCGCGCTTTTCGGCGTGCACGGGATCAGCGTGGACCAGGAGCAGAACCTGTACCTTGCGGCGGTGGGACGCGGTGGGGTGCAGAAGTTCCGGCCGCGGCCGGGCGCGAATCCCGCGCTGCTGGTTGGGAAGATCGACTATTCGGCCTGGAAGTAGCGGCAGCACCGCCATCACAGCCCCCGGCGACACGAGTCGTGAGCGTCGGGGGCTCATCTCACCGCGGTACGCCGCGGGCACTGTCCCGATGTCACGACGTTTCGCCTAGAGGTATCGCAGTGCCGTGGGCTGCTGCGATTCCGGGCGTGCGTGAGAACGGGCGGAGCGTCTACGTCCCCGCCCGTTCTGCTAGAGCAGTGCGTCCTTGGCCGCTTTCACGAACCGGGCCTTGATCATCTTGCGGGCCGGCTTGGCCTTGAAAATCGTCGGCTCCTTCGTGAAGGGATTGATGCCCTTCCGTGCTTTTGTCGCCGGCTTCTTGATCACGACGAACTTCGCCAGACCAGGAACGAGAAACCCACCAGACTTCCTGAGTTCCTTGTAGGCGATCTCCGACAGCCCTTCCAGGAGATCCTTGACTTGCTTCTTGCTCAGGTCTCCTGAGCGTACCGTGAGTTTCTCAATCAGTTCCGACTTCGACATCAACTTTGCCACTCGCGCTTCTCCTTCTTACAAACGTGCGCAGTCTATACTCGAGACTGCGCGACACATCGGCCACATGGCCGTCTTGCCGCCTCCGTCATTATGACCGCGCTTTCACCGAAGCGGGAAGGTTTCAGCGTTCCGGTGGTCGCTCGCCCACCGACGCACCGACTCGTGACGCCCTCAATCGGCGCGACAACGGTGTCCGATTGTGTCGCTGCACACGCGGGCACGATCGCGACCACGCACACTGCGGCCGCGTCCGCCAGACGGCTACGTTCTCTACCAGGCCTTCGCATCGAGCCCAAGGATACCTTCGCGCCGGGTGCCTGCGGAAGATCCCTTCGAGGCGCCACGACCGTTGGCCATACACCCCTTCCGGTCACCGTTCACCTGACACGGCCGCCGACTCGTCGACAACCCAGCGGAGCAGTGGCCGGGGGTCATCAGGCGCTCGCGGCGGGCAGGCCGTCTGCGCGTCCTCGCCAAAGAAGGCCACAACGATGCTCACCATCTCCACCTCGCCCAGTGCCCGTGCGAGACATCCCGCCAGTCGATTGTCTGGAAGGTCGGGTCTGGCGCCGGCGTTGAGGAGCATCAACGCCACGCTTCCGTTTCCTGCCGCCACAGCCAGCATCAACGGCGATACCGTAATCGAACCGTCCCCTGCGTACTCAGGATCGTCGACTGTCAGGCGCTCATTGGGGTCGCGCCCTGCCTTGATGAAGGCGTACGCGTCCTCAACGCGGCAGCATACCGTGATGGCTTGTGCCAGCGACTCGAGCGGCTCTCCCCGTTGGAAGAGAGGGGACTCCGGCTGAATCAGCCGATACCCTTCGATCCCGGCCACCCAGGTGGCAGCCACAATTGCCGGTATCGCGATCAAGGCCGCGACGAGTCGCGTACGCCGCGTTGACTGTGGAGGTCTCACGCGCTCAAAACGCTCCAAGCATGCGAACCATCCAACGAGGATACGGGGTGTACTCAGCGCCGGCGGGATCGGTGCCCTGCTCTTTCATGAGCTGCATGATGCGAAGATACTCCGGTCGATCGGCGTGTTCGGCGCGTTGACTGCTGAATCCGGTCATCCAGTCTCGCTGAACGCTCAACGCCCGGTGCCTGCCCAACTCGATGGCATAAATGGCCCGAAGCTGCCACGTTCCGGCAAGCAATAGCAGCACGAGCGCGGTGCCCCCGGCAACCGCCGCAGGGGCGCGCGCCGCACGGTTCGCCGCAGCCCGCACCGCGGTGTACGCCGCGAGTGCGTAGAAGACGACAGCCATCCCGCCGAGTCGATCGCGAGAGTAGTTGAAACTGAGCGCTCCGCTCGCCACGATCACGACGACCGTGGCCACAAACAGGCGAGCTTCCGGTGACCACTTCCGGTCGACCGCCCGCACCACCGTGCCGCCCCCCCACCACACGATGAGAGCCGTCAAACAGCCCGATGAGAACAGGTGGACAAGATGCCACGGCGCAGGGTTTCCTTCGCTCAGGGCGTGCAGGATTCGAAACTCTCCTCTGGTGGGCTCTGCGAACAGCACGTTCGCGATCGTACTCGCGGAGTTGTACGCGTAGATCCACAGCGGAAAGGCTCCGAAGCGAGCTGTGGCTTCGGTCGCCGAGAGCGCTCCGAATCCCAGTCCGACATCCTGCTCAAAGAGCGGCAGCGACGGATCGTGCAAGCTGAGTCGAAAGACGATGTACGCCACGCCGATCCCGGCCACCGTGGCCGCCGTGGCACGGCCAACGCCAGGCGAACCGGCCCACCAGGCGACCATGACAAGGGGCACGAGCACCAAGCCTTGCTCCTTGAATCCGATCGCTACGAGCGTGAGCGCGACAATCGCGGGGCCGTGCCACCCGCGGCGGTTGCGTTCCAGGAGCGTCCACGCGAGCAAGGCGGCCGCCATTCCGACGATCGTGTAGCTCAATGGCAACTCGAGGTTGTCGATGAACCCCGGAGACCCCACGAGAACAGTCACGGCGACGACCACAGCCGCAGCGTCGATCGGAGTCCTCGGGCGAACGTGCCAGATCAACACCAGGACGAGCAGTGCCACCGGCACGATGTGGACGAATCGGACGGCGGTAAGCGCCTCGTCCAGCGACGCAGTGCCATGCCACAGCGCAGATACCGTCATGAAGAACAGCGGCCGATAGTATGACGACGACGGGAGAAGAAAAGAGGTCACCGGCTCTTCCGACACCGTTTCGAACGTCGCAACCGATTCGCTCATCGTGTACGGAACGCTCCACAGCATCCAGCAGACAACCACGAGGAGCGGCAGGGAGAGGGTGAGAGCCACGGCACCCCACAGGCGCGGGTAGCCAGGATCCGCACCGCTGACCGCCAGGTCTCCGGGATTGTGAAACCAGGACTTCCATCGTGGCCGAACGGCATCTCCATCGTCGCGGTCGACAAACCAGGTTGCGAGTGTGCCGGGGACGGATCGCTCGACAAGTCCAAGCCCGAGGCCGATGAGGCCGACGAGCAGGCCGAGGGCGGTCGCCGCCCTGAGACTGGCCCGCAGCCACGGGCGCGACACGGGGGCGGGAAACCTTCGCGCCGAAGGGCTGATGCGAAACGTATTTCGCTGAATGCCGTCGGTGTCCTCGACGACTGGGTCAACCACCAGCGCTCTCACGTTCTGGCGGGAGACATCGCCAAGGGCGTACCCCCAGGTTCTCCCTTCCAGGATCTCGCCGTGCGACAGGCTGTAGCGCCGCTCCGACTCCTCCCGCACGGCCGCATCCAGGTCGGGCGCCCACCTGATATGAACGAACGCAGGCCTGGAACCGAGCATCGCCTGCAACGTTCCATACGCCGCGGCCGCAATCCCCAAACAGAGCAGACTGGCCGCGAAGACGCGATACGCCCTCACATTCCGATTGGGCTTCATCCTCACCGGCGACCAGTGCGAGCCAGGACGACGCCGACCCGATCTTTCGGTACCGCCAGGTCTCGACGGGTGCTCACGTGCTCACCCGTTGTGTCTGAGGATGCACGGTAGGAATTCCTGGCCCTATAGGAGACATCTCTCAGGGAACCGAGCGCCCCGTCTCAGGTTTCAATCCACGTCTCGCACAGCGACGGCGACTCGGGCGTCGCCTTGCCAGGACAAAGCGCGCGCCCCTTCACCTTCGACGTCAGCTACGAGACGACGCTGATGGTTCGTCGTCATCCCGCAGCACCCGATCCATTCAGCCGCTTGCGAAGATCCCTCGACAGCGATTCGTCATAATGCGCAGACGTCACACCCTACCAGACTGCCGGCCACGGCCGACCCACCACGAACTCTGGGTTGGCGCCTTCGCGCGGGACAAACTTCTGGACGCGGCCGTTGTTCACAGAGGCCGTGTAGAAATTGCCCTCCGTGTCGGTGGAGATCCCGTGCACGCCCCAGAAGCCGCCGGGATACTCGCCGAAGCTACCCCAGGAGTACAGGAAGTTCCCCTGAAGGTCATAGCCCAGGATCTTGTGCGTGCCCTGGTCGGCAGCCCACAGCTTCTGGTCGCTGGTGACGATGAAGCTGTGGATATCCATCGGTGACAAACTACGGTTGCCCCCCGGGTCGAAGGACCACTCTCTCAGGTAGTTGCCATTCTCGTCGAACACTTGCACCCGGCTGTTCTCACGGTCGTTGACAAACACCTCCCGGGTCGTCGGATCGACGGCGATGCCGTGCACGTTGTACCAATAGCCTGGCCGCGTTTCGCCGCCACTCTCGCCCGTCTCGCCCCACTGCCCCAGAATGTTGCCGTCCATGTCGTACTTGATGACGCGCTGGTTGTCGTACCCGTCGGCCAGGTACATCGTGTTGGCATCCATGAAGACCAGGAATGTCGGCCGACGCAGGTGCGTGTCGTCTTCGCCAGGCTCACCTGGTGTGCCCAAGGTCAGCACCAGCTGACTCATGTCGTTGGTGAACTTGCGGACCGAGTGCCCCTCCGCGTCGACGATCCAGATGTGCTTCTCCGGATCGTAGGGGCTGATCTCGATGTCGTGCGGCCGCACCCAGATGCGGTCCCACTGCTCGAACGTCTCAGAGATCATGCCCTCGCGATCGACGGCGAAGATGCTGTGCTCAAATCGAAAGTCGACTCCCTCGACGCGCTGTCGCTGGTCGGCGTCTGGGTCGTACTCGGAGGGCAACACCCGCGGGACGCCGGCGCCCGCCTGCCGAAGCGGCAGCCGGAAGATCGGAAAAATAAGGCCTGTCCCGACCTCCGGCAGGCGGACGGTCTTCATTTCGCTCCGATTGAGAAGTGGCAATTCGCCCTGCGATGCGACGAGTACGCGGTCCGGACTCTCCGCGAATACGTCCATCGACACCGAGTAGGTCCAGTTCTCATGGCCGGGAAGGCTCTCCGACATCGGTTTCGGCCAGTTCTCCACCACATCGTACGGTCCGAAGATGTCCTGCCCCCCCTTCAGCCCCGGGATCGCAGCGAACCCTTCTCCTGGCAGGCTTTCGTCGTTCCGGACCTGTCCTTCGCCGCCACCGCAGCCCGCCGCGAGGGCCGCCAGAAGCCCGACACAAGCCGCCGCCGTCGTCAATAGACCTTTACCCATAGATTGTCTCCACGATGTCTCGATCGGAGTGTGCCTTCCCGAGGACCACCCACGCCACACGCTTCAAGAGAAGCGCACCTTCAATTGCCAGACCATACGCTGACTACCACCAGCGATCAATCCCACACACACCCCAGGCTGGCCGATCCGCCGTTCCGTGTATTCCGCTTCGGCCGCGGACCCGGCCGCACTGTGCGTGCCTGAGCCGGCAGGCGGGGCGGCCCCGTGGAGGCGTGCGGTGCGACGCCCGTGCCCTCCGGAGCTGACTCACGCCTGGGCTCGGGAGTGGACCGAAGGCAGCCGCAGGGTCAAAGGACCCTCACTGCGGATCGTCCCTGACCCGGTAGTCAGGACGCGGATAGACGCCGAGACCGTGGTACGAGTTGGAGTAAATCGTCTCAGTGTAACGGATGCGCTTGCCGTCCTCGTCCAGGTAGCCCATCGACTGCGTGAAAAGACCCGGCTCGGGCCGCTCCTCCGGCGCCGAAGCCTCGAGGACGTACAGTCTGCGGTCGTGCATCGCGATGTACACGAGGGTCCTCCTCCCCTCACCCATGAGCTGCAGCGTGTGCCCTTCCACCATGTCCTGCCAGTCCCACGCGTAGTCGGTGACCTTGAAGGGACGTTTCAGGTACTTGGCAACCGCAAAGACCATGGCACCCCGCTCATCTTGCTTCCAGTAACCTGGACCAATCGTCGGACCACCATCCCGGCACTGCGAGTTGCCGGGAGGGCACGCCTTCCAACGGGCGATCCCCTGTTGCTCGAGCGACGAGTAGTCGACCACCGTCACGGAGAAGCGTTCCTGACTCCGCTCGGCACTGTAGACGCGCGCTGGCAGTGTGTAGCCCAATTGCGAGAGCCACGTTGTCTCCTCGATCCGTGGCTGCCCAGGGAAATTGATGCTGAAGCCGTCCTGGCGGCTGACGTATTCCCCCCACTCCTGAGCGGCGGCAATGCCGGGCAGAGACAGCACGAGCGCGAGAAGCATGGCGACGATAGGCATCACGTGCACCTCCTCCTACATCCATGCGGAATAGTGCCAGAAATGGAGTCCTTCCGCCCCCTTTTTCGACTCTGACACGCGATTCGCCAGTCGGAGCCATACACACCTCGAGGGCGCCTCCCCCCTTGCCGCACACCACGCCAACGCCGAGCGATTCCTACTGATCGCGCCTCGCGAGGCCGCGAGCGGACCGCAGCGCGAGCCCGGTGATGCGGCCTCCCAACGTGGCCGCAATCCCTGCAGTGATGACGTCGGTCATGTCCGGCACGTGAGCGGGAAAGAAGATCTGCAGCACCTCGATACCGGCCGACAGACCGGCGGTCACGAGGACGACCAGCGCCATCCCAATCCGCCGGATCGGCGCGGTTGGGGCTGCCGTCGAGACAGACACCGTGAGCAACGAGGCGAAGCCGCCGAAGAGCAGCAGTTTGCGCACGACATCGGAGATCGCATTGAGCGGCGACCCGGTCTGGAGTCGGGCGTACGGCACGCTGAAGAAGCCCTCGAGCCGTTGCCGGAGTCGTTCGGGATCGTCGAGGACAACGTCGAACGGCCCGCAAAAAAGGACCACGAGCACCAGCCCGTACACGACACCCGCCACCAGCCACCGTCCTCCGGTCCATGGTCTCGCTGGCAAGTGGGCCTCATGCTCCGATCCTGCGCGCACTCGTCGGTCCGCCGACGACGTTTCACTCCACCACTGGCGGGTGATCCACGCCCCGACACCGGCGCCGAGCGCGCCAAGGATCACATCCGTCGTCGTGCTGAACCGGCTGTAGACAAGCACCTGTGCCAGCTCGATTCCCAGGGCTAGCAACGCTCCCCAGACGAGACAGGTGCCCAAGGGCCGAGTTTGCCCCGGCGGCATTCGCCAGCTCGCAACCCACATGCCGACCGGCGCGAACACGAGGGCGTCGCGGACCACCCCATAGGCCGAACCCAGGTCGACACCGACATCCGAAAATGGTACGAGCGCGATCCGGCCATCTCGGAACTTGCGGTACAGGTCGGCCGGGTTCATCGTCAGGTCGAGCGGCATGGCAGCGTAGACCAGCACACCGAGGAGATAGGCCTCGAGCACCCAGCCCATCCCTGGCGTCGGAGACGCCGCCCGCGAGTGGCTGCGCAGCCACTCGGTCAGAACCGATCCGGTGGCCAGCCAGCCGATGGCACCAACGGCCCCGCCGAGTCCCTGGGCCAGCACGTCGTACATCGATGAGGTGCGGTCGGGCACCCAAAGCTGCGCGAACTCGAGACCAACCGCGAAGATCGTGCACATGCCGCTCACCGCGACGGCCGCCAACAGCTTCAGCGGCCGGCGTGTTGAGTCGAGTGTCAGGGCTCCCAGCAGGAAGTAGCCGATCGGAATCGCCAGAAGGACGTTCGCGGCCCAGTCGGCCCGTCCGGGAGCACCAGCATCCAAGATGGCAAGGCGGCGAACACGCTCGAGAGCTTCACCTGGGCCGAGGTCGATGAACTCCATCGGTACCAGCGACCCGTACGCCGCGACCCCGGACGCCAGAAGCGCGAGCAGAAGGTAGTGGCGCCGCCCTGGCCCACATCCGGCGGACACGAGTGCCATCGCACGACGAGTGTAGCGCCTTCGCACAAGGACAGGCTTGGCGGGCACCGGTCACCTGCGTGCGAGGCGCCGACCTCGATCGCTGTGCGCCCGCGCCTTCGACGCGTGATGATCTGGGCCCCGACCCACGTGCTGTCGCAGCGGCCGCAAAGGCCGGCAACAGATCTAGGATAGTCGTTCACGGTGGCCCCGGAATATTCTCCTCTTCGCGACTACGGCATCATCGGCAACTGCCGATCGGCCGCGCTGGTGTCGACGGGCGGCGCGATCGACTGGCTGTGCTGGCCGCGGTTCAGTAGTCCATCTGTCTTCGCTGCCTTGCTCGACTCGGTACGCGGCGGTCGCTTCGTTGTCAGGCCGGCACAGCCGTGGACGAGTACGCGTCGCTATGTGGGCGAGTCGGCCGTCCTCGAGACCACGTTCCGCACTGAGACGGGTCTGGCGAGGCTCACCGACCTCATGCCAGTCATGCAGGAGGGCGCCAAGAGTGATGAGCTCTGGCCGGATCATGAACTCCTGCGGCGACTCGAGTGTGTCGAGGGCACGATGGAGGTCGAGGTGCTCTTCGACCCGCGGCCCAATTATGCCCGCGCGGAGCCCTGGTTTCGGCGCCAGCCGTTTGGCCTCATGTGCGCGCATCGCAATCAGGTCTTCGCGCTTCAGAGCGATCACCCTTTGGAGTTGGCATCCGCCAATCGCGGACCAGCTCGCGGCCGTGCGACGCTGGCGGCGGGCGACACCTGGACCCTGTCGTTGGCGTATTGCGAGCAGGTGGCCGCCATCCTGCCGCCGCTCGGCGAGCCCGTGCTCGCTCGAATCGACCGCTCCGTCCGCTGGTGGAACACCTGGATGTCCGCCTGCGGGTATCAGGGGCCATGGGCATCCCTCGTTCGGCGAAGCACCATCACGCTGAAGCTCATGACGTACTCGCCGTCCGGCGCCATCGTCGCCGCCCCGACGACCTCGCTGCCAGAAGCGATCGGTGGCATACGCAACTGGGACTACCGGTACTGCTGGCTACGTGACGGCGCCATGACGCTCCGGGCGTTGTTCGATCTCGAATTTGCCGAGGAGGGAGAGGCGTTTCTCTCCTGGATGCTGCACAGCACGAGCGTGACGAGGCGCAAGGTTTAGGTGATGTACGACGTGTTCGGTGAGTGGCGGCTCCCGGAGAAAACCCTCGATCATCTCGAAGGCTATCGTCGATCCTCCCCCATTCGAGTGGGCAATGGCGCCTCGAAACAACTGCAGCTTGACGTGTTCGGCGAAGTCATGGACGCGGCATGGGTATTCGTGCAGCGGGGAGGCACGGTAGACCGGGTGACTGGAAACATGTTGGCCGGCATTGGGCGCACTGTGGTCCGCCGCTGGATGGAGCCGGACGAAGGTATCTGGGAGCCGCGCGCAGGTCGCCAACACCACACCCATTCGAAGATGATGTGCTGGGTTGCGCTCGACCGTCTGATGCGACTCGCCGACGCCGGACACGTCAAGGCAGACACCCAGACCGTCGCGGTCACGCGCGACGAGATCCGTGACGCTATCGAGCGTCGTGGATTCAGCCAGCGGCTTGGCAGTTACGTCAGTATCTTCGACCATGAGACCGTAGATGCCAGTCTGTTGCTCCTGGCCCTGACCGGGTACGCGGACCCGACCTCCGCCCGTATGATGGGCACCGCGGCGCTGGTCCGCGAGCGACTCGGTGCCGGGGGCCTGCTGTATCGCTACCTGGAGGAGCATGACGGCCTGCCGCCAGGAGAAGGCGCGTTTGGGATCTGTAGTTTCTGGGCCATTCAGCAACGAGTGCTGGCCGATGAGCTCGACCTTGCGACGGCCGAATTCGAACATCTCGCCTCGTTCGCCAACGACCTGGGTCTATTTGCCGAGGAGATTGACCCGTCCACAGGTGAGGCACTCGGGAATTTTCCACAAGCATTCACCCATGTCGGTGCGATCAACGCCGCCCGGGCGATCGCGAGCCGCATGGGCGCCGCGCCACCTGCCGCGCGTGCCGACAGGATCACCACGACGACGAGGGGCCGTGTATGAATGTGGAGAGTATCGCGCTGTGGGGATTCGTAGCCACTGTGCTCCAGGCAACCGTGCTGGCGTCTTGCCAGGGCATGGGGCTCACGCGCATGAGCCTGCCGTTCATGCTGGGCACCATCGTCACCCCGGACCGCGATCGCGCGATGCTGTGGGGCACGCTGCTCCACATGCTCAACGGGTGGCTGTTCTCGTGCGTCTATGCCCTGGTGTTCGAAGCCCTGCACACGACCGGCTGGGAGATCGGCGCCCTGATGGGGCTCTGCCAGGGCCTCTTCGTGCTGACCGTGGTGATGCCTCTCATCCCCTCGGCGCACCCACGGATGGTCAGCGAATACGTCGGTCCCTCTCCGAATCGCCGCTTGCAGCCCCCTGGATTCATGGCGCTCAACTACGGGCGCCGGACGCCCGTCGTGACGCTCGCGGCGCATGCCGTGTTCGGCACGATCCTCGGCATCTTCTACCAACTGCTGTGACGGGACACCCGATGACTCCTCGCGATCAGAAATGCCGCACCGACATCACGAACCACTCCCGCACGGGCTGCGAGGAACCCTTGCGTCACGAACTGGCCGGCCCGCGCGCACGCGCGGTACCAGCCCCACAGGCGCCCTGGTGTGGCACGGCGTCGACACGCGACGATGACCGTCAGACTGCATCGGTAGCTGGGTAGCGCATGCATCAGGACTGGAACGCGGCAGACTACGCAGCCCACGGAGGATTCGTCGCGAGCCTTGGACGCGACGTCGTAGATCTGCTCCAGACCCGACCAGGAGAGCGCATTCTCGATCTCGGCTGCGGTGACGGCCGACTCACGGTACTCCTGGCCGAACGGGGAGCAGAGGTGGTCGGGATCGATACGTCGGCCGGCCTGCTCTCGGAGGCCGCGGCACGCGGAGTGGACGCGCGTCTGCTGGACGCCTGCAATCTGTCATTCGACGCGGAGTTCGACGCCGTATTCTCCAACGCCGTCCTTCACTGGGTGCCCGACATTGACTCCGTGCTTCGTGGAGTACACAACGCTCTGAAGCGGGGCGGACGTTTTGTCGGAGAGTTCGGAGGACACGGCAACGTGGCGGCGATATGCACGGCGCTGCGGGCAGTCGCTGGCAGACGGGGCGTGACGCTTGCACTGCCGTGGTACTTCCCCGCCGCTGAAGAGTTCGCCGAGCGTCTCGGGGCCACCGGTTTCGAGGTCGAGAGTTCACGACTGTTCGCGCGCCCGACGCTGCTGCCGTCAGGTATCACTGACTGGCTCAGAACCTTTGCCAACGGCGTGCTCGAGAGCCTCTCACCCGCCGACCGTGACGGCACGTTGACCGAGGTCGCCTCTCTTCTTCGCCCGGCGCTCTGCGACTCGCAGGGACGCTGGACGGCGGACTACGTGCGCATCCGGTTCGTCGCGAGAAAGCCGAGGACATAGCCCCCAAGGACAGGGCCAGGCCCGTGATGTGGGCGGCGCAGCGCACCGGCTGGCTACCTGAACCGAACCGAGGTCGTGACGAGGACCTGACGGGGACTGGCCGGGTCGGCGGACTCGCCGTCGCCGTTCCAGTAGTATTCCTCGTTCAGCACGTTGTGTGCTGCGAGCGTAATCCGCAGCGGGCCCCGCCCCACCGAGACCGCCGCGTCGACGACAGTGTAGCTGGACAGTCCAAAAGAATTGTCGTCATTGCCCTGTACGTCGCTCACATGTTTCACGTCGACGCTCGCGTCGACATTCGGGATCAGCGTGACTGACAGGCCCCAATTCACGATGTAATCGGGAGACATACGGAGCCGGTTACTCGTGAGCGCGGTGTCTCCGTCATCGGACTGGATCACGAAGTCGCCGAAGCGGTGACGGTAGATACTGCTGTTGACGTACGCGGAGACTCCTGGCGTGAACGCCATGGCGACCCCTGTCTCGACACCCTTGTAGTTCCGCCGACCTGCGTTGGTCGGCAAGAAGAATGGTCCGACCCTCCGGCTCAAGACCACACCGTCCTCGATCATCCGAAAGACTGCCGCGTCAACGGAGAGGCGGTTGTCGAGGAAGCTCCCTTTGAGGCCCGCCTCGTAGTTCGCGATGTCTTCCGGCTCCAGATTGAGATCGACGTCGGCCGGGGTCAACGAACTGGGCCGCCGCGGCGGGAGAAACGACTGCGAGTACGCCCCGTAGGCATTGAGCGCTGGGCCGGCACTTCCCGTGTCCATCAACTTGACCGTCGCGCTGACCTTCGGACTGAAGGCGTCGAACGTCTCTGCGACCAGGGAGGCACCAGCGCGCGTGACATCCATGGCGAGTCGGTCGTACCGGCCGCCAGCTGTCAGCAGCAACCGCGGCGCCGGCTCCAGCATGTACTGCCCGAACAGGGCAGAGATTCCAAGGTTGTAGACGCGGCTGCCCTCGAAGTGCTGCCATTCGTTTCGGTCCGGAATCACCGGATTCAGGTAGTCGATCGCAAAGCCAAAGAGATCCGGATCGTTGAAGATGAAGTCGCTGGCGATCTGACCCTCGTTACGTTCATACGAACCGCCCACGGTCATGCCGTGGGTAACGCTGCCCGTCGTGCCATCAAACTCGATCCTCGCCTCCTGGTAGTACACGTCTTCGTCCTGCTGTTGGCTGAAAGGGTACATCGTCACCGTATGCGTGGCCAGATCGATGGGCGTGCCAATGAAGTCGCCGTCTTCGTCGAACTTCAATTGAACCGCCCGATAGCCGAAGACTTCGACGAGTCGCGCCCAGGGCGTCAGTTGTCGCGTGTAATTGAACGTGACGCGCCCCTCTCGCTGCTGATAGTTGCGGCCCGGGATATTGAAGTTGGTGAACCGCTTGAAGCCAGGCTCTATCTCGTGGAGCAACCGACCATCGACGACAGGTTCATTGGTCGGAGTACTGTTCTCGGATATCACCCGGTTCACGCTGATGGCGCCGAATGAACGTTCGTCCGGCACGAACCG
>Ga0326597_10003103_pt1 | contig 24248 bp, 21 predicted proteins | sample RVTome_12_FD_203789 | JGI IMG/M metagenome (GOLD analysis project Ga0326597, IMG submission 203789) | Soil microbial communities from uranium-contaminated site in the Upper Colorado River Basin, Wyoming, United States - RVT100D185 | ecosystem: Environmental > Terrestrial > Soil > Contaminated >... | reverse complement strand
CTAAGGTGTTTTTTGGGTAGAAGGATATTAAAACCGTAATTTTAGCCCTATTTGGGCTTGACTTGCTTGAAATGATTTTGTAATTTATCCCGTGAGATAAAAAAGTTCTATAAAAATTATCAAAATTAATTAATTGGTTATATCTCACGGGATTAACCAAAAAAACAATGCCCCTCAATTGAAAAAACTGCTATACATATTAATACTCATCACTCAACTGGCTCTAAGCACTCAGTCCTCTATTGCGCAGAGCATTACTTGGCAGAGGATTTTCAATGCTAACTTAGACGATTATGCTTATGATGTATGTGAGTCAACGGACGGTTATTTTTATGTTGTTGGCACTACCCACCCAATGCCGACTTGGGCAATTTATGTACTGAAATTAAATGCTTATGGTGATACGATTTGGACTAAAATAATTCCTGGGGGTGAAGCTAAAGCGGTTGTACCTTCAAGTGACGGGGGGTGTGTGTTAAGTGGTTTGAGGAGTCAGTCCTTTGCTATTAAACTAAATCCGAATGGAAATATAGACTGGGAAATGTCTTATGGAGGGAGTTATAGGCAGTGTTATGATATAACAAAGACCTCTGATGGAGGCTACATAGCATGTGGATATTCTTTGTTTGACGGTTATATACTTAAAATTAATTCATCGGGCAATCTTCAATGGCAAAGAACATATCCCGCTGGTGATTCAAAGTCATTTAACTCAGTAGAAGAAATAATAGGGGAAGGTTATATTCTTGCAGGCAGTGTAGTGGATAATTCACAGGATACAGGCAAAGCATATATTTTAAAAATTGATACATCAGGTAATGAAATTTGGGAGAAAAGGTTTAGGTTTAATAATGAAGGTACCGCAGCCTTAGCATTGTCAAAAATACCAAATGGTTTCTTAATCGGTGGGCACACAGGTAACAATTATTATACTGTTCGCAGTTATTTTGTGAAAACTGACTTAAATGGTAATATAGTTTATACAAAAATATTTCAGGATAATCCTAATCTAACCGACCAATATTTCCGAGATATTAAAATAATTAACAATAATAGGTATTTAGTAACAACCAGAGTAGATTCACTTGTTGACCCCGTTAATTATGTAAAAACAAGGGTAAGGGTTACTGACTCCTTGGGAAACGTTATTAAAATAAAAACATTCCAAAGTAATAACGACTTGTTGTATAGCGTATCACTTCCTTTAAATAACGGTGATATAATATTTGCAGGAGAGATTGAAACTTTAGGAAGCCAAACTGCAGACGTTATTGTAACAAGAACCGATAGCTTGTTAAATGCACCACCGATTGGAATAAAGAAAATTGGCAGTGATATTCCTTCAGAATTCAAACTTCTTCAGAATTACCCTAATCCTTTCAATTCTAGCACAAAGATAAGATATCAAATCTCAAAATTGGGAACCGTAAAGATGGCAATCTTTGATGTTCTTGGAAGAGAGGTTGATGTTTTGGTAAATAAAGAACAACAACCGGGAATTTATGAAATACTGTGGTATGCTACAAACTTTCCAAGCGGAGTATATTATTATAAGTTAACTGCTGATAATTTTACCGATACGAAGAAAATTGTGCTGGTTAAATAAGTTCATAAGGTTAATATGGGCTTGATTCTGTAAAACGAGAAACTAAAGTTCAAGGGGCTAACGCCCCTTTTTTATTAGGCGATTTTATATTCTTTGAAATAATTGCAAAAAATGAGTATATTTGACCACGTGAGATAAAATTTCTTTGTAATTTTGTAAAATTTTTAAAACTATTATCTCATGTGATAAACCATAACATAACTTTTTAACCGTTAAATGTCACTAAAAGCACGAAAGAAAATCCGCCATAAAGAGATTAAGAAGGACAAGCTTGTCACCACTTATTTTGAAGCAAGAAACTGGCTCGATAAGCCCCAAAACAAGAAGAAAGTCTACACCGGAGCAGCAATAGTAATTGCGCTGGTTGCAGTATTTTTTCTTTATTCAAGCAACCGGAAAACAAAAAATGAAGAAGCGGAAGTTAAGCTTTCGGCTGTAATTACGCTTTATGAGCAGGTGAAATACGGCGAAGCGATAAACGGCGACCCGACGGCGGGAATTACAGGTCTAAGCGAGATTGTCAACAATTACGGAAGCACCGAAAGCGGCGAAACTGCAAAGCTCTACCTTGGCAACTGTTATTTCAACTTGAAAGATTACGATAATGCCCTTAAGCTGTTCGAGGATTATTCCGGCGATAATGATATTGTCAAAGCGTCCTGCTTATCAGGTATCGGCGCTGTTTATGAAGCCAAAGGCGATTTAAAAAAAGCCGGCGAGTATTTTGAAAAATCAGCAAAGGTAAACAAAGGCGTTGTTATCAATCAGGAAAATCTTTTTTACGCAATAAGGGCATATACGCAGGCGGGAGATAAAGAGAGCGCTGGCAGAGTGTTTTCATTACTGAGGGAGGAATACCCGAAGTCAAAATATATAAACGAATCAAAAAGATTCGAATCGGAATTTAAAAATTAATCTGCTTAAAATTAATTAACTTTTTAAACACAAAGCTTAATACAAAACAGGTGGCTTTGTGTTTTTTATTTTTAACTGCATATTGAACTGGCTGGATATTGCAATAGCTGTGATTGTTACATTGCCAACATATTTCGGATACAGGAAAGGGTTTTTGAGAAAGCTTCTGGGGATTGCAGGTATTGTCGCCGGCTTTGTATTAGCCGTAAAATTTTACGGCTCAATTTCGGAAGTTCTAGCAAAATTTATTCACGAAAGCACCTCTGTAGTAAATGTAATAAGCTTTCTGGTGATTATAGGTATTTTATACGGAGCATCAATATGGCTGGCAAGATTTATTGCAAATTTAAATTCAGGAACAACATCTGTTGATAAAATACTCGGGTTTATATTCGGATTTATTCAGGGATTAATCGTATCAAGTGTACTGCTTTACAATTTGAATTTTGCGGATTTCCCATCACAAAAGACGCGGGAAACTTCACTGCTGTATAATAATGTTATAAAAATTGCACCGGCTATATTTGATAAAGTAATTGAGTACTTTCCCGGGCTTCAGGACTTGTATAATGAGTATAAAAATTCCCCAAAACAACAGACCGAACCTCAAAAACAAAAATGAACAAAATTTTAATCATAGAAGACGACAAGGCAATTGTTGATATTCTGAAGATGATTCTGGAAGAGGACGGTTTTAAAATAGAACACGCATTAAATGGTTCTGCGGGGCTTGAAAAATTTAGCTCCATAAAGCCGGATGTAGTTCTGCTTGATATAAGGATGCCGAAGATGGACGGCATTGAAGTGCTGCAGGAGATAAGAAAAAGAGATAGGAATTCCATTGTGATTATGATTTCGGGACACGGCAACATTGAGACTGCCGTTCAAACAACAAAGCTTGGAGCTTATGATTTCATCTCAAAGCCGTTTGACGTTGAACGGCTTAAGCTGACAATTCAGAACGGGCTGAACTATAAAAATCTTCTTGCCGAAAATGAAAGCATGAAGAAAATAATGGGCTCAGAAGAGAAGCTTTTCGGCAAGAGCGAAGAAATGCTAAAGCTAAAGGAAACTATTCAAAAAGTTTCTTTCACACCTGTGAGGGTTCTAATTACAGGTGAAAACGGAACAGGAAAAGAACTTGCTGCGAAGGAGATTCACAGATTAAGCGACAGAGCTGATAAGCCGTTTGTTCATGTGAACTGTTCGACAATACCAAAAGATTTAATCGAAATTGAGTTATTCGGATGTGTTGAAGGGTACCTTTCTTACTCTCCGCAAAAGAGAACGGGGGAATTTGAAACGGCTGACGGAGGGACTTTATTTTTAGATGAAATTGCCGACTTAAGCCTTGAATCACAATCAAAGTTGCTGACCGTTCTGAGCGAAAGCAAAATAGAGCCGATTGGCAGCTCGGAAGCAATACCTGTTAATGTGAGGGTTATTTCTTCCACCAATAAAAATCTCCAGAATTTAATTGCTGAAGGTAAATTAAGAGAGGATTTATTCCACAGGCTAAACGTGCTGACAATTAATGTTCCGCCGTTAAGAAACAGGAAAGATGACATACCTGAACTTATTAAGATATTTACCGAAGAAATTTGCAGCCGAAATAACCTTCCCGTTAAAAAGTTTACTCAAAGGGCAATTGATTATCTCAGTTCTTTAAAATGGCCGGGAAATGTGAGAGAATTAAAGAATACGGTTGAAAGACTTATTATACTTTCAGATTCCGAAATAATTGATAAAAAGAATATTGAAACCGACGCTGAGCAGTATTCCTCGGAGCTTGATAAGGTCGTAAATTCAGAGGTAACTTTGAGGGATTTTCAGGATATTTCGGAAAAAATTTTTATAGAAAAGAAGCTTGCAGAAAATAGCTGGAACATTTCGAAAACTGCAGAGGTGCTGGATATACAAAGAAGCCATTTATATACTAAAATCAAGCAATTCAATATAGAAAATCCCGAAAAAGAAGCCAAAGAGCAGTAGTAATATCCGTTAGATTTAGTAAAATCAAGACAGTTGTAATTTAACGGAATTTTTTATATAATCGCAGGTTTTAATTAATAACAAATATAGGTTTAATTGATGAGAATGTTTAAATACTTTTTTGTTGTCCTCTCAATAGTTTGCTTCTTTACCTCATCGGAAAATAATGTTTACTCTCAGCTTGGCAACCAAAACATGATTCTTCTTACTAATAAGAATGAACATCCCGGGTCGGGAGGTAATCTATATTCGGCGTGCTGGGGTTACAGAGCACCCAACGGTCGAGAATATGCAATTCTAGGCTGTTATAACGGAACTGCTTTTTATGATATTACAGATACAGCGAATATAGTTGAAGTCGGTTTTATTGCGGGTTCTACCAGTAACTGGCGAGAGATGAAAGTATTCTCCAATTACTGCTACGTAGTTTCTGAAGCAACAAACAGCAGAATACAAATAATAAATTTAGCTAACTTACCGACGTCTGTAACATTAGTTGGCACTTCGAGTATGCCTAATCACAGTTCCACTCATTCAATTTCTCAATCAGGACCTTATTTATATCTGCATGGATGCAATACAAGTTTCGGACAGGGGGTTACGGTTGTTGATATAACGAATCCGACAAACCCGGTGAAAAGAGGCGGGTATAATGTGCAGTACGTTCACGACAGCAGAATTTTAAACGATACAATATGGGCAGCTAACATATATAATCCACCGGGCACTATTTCAGTAATCAGTGCAATGAACAAAGATGCGCTGACTTTCATAACAAGCTGGCAAAATAATCCTAATCCTTTTCCGCATAACTGTGCTATCACGACTGACAGAAGGTATATTTTAACTACTGATGAAACAGCGACACCACCCGGTAAGCTTAAAGTATGGAATATAGAAAGTCTCTCTAACGTTACTTTAGTAACAAGCTGGCAGCCAACGGGAATAACCACCTCAACTGTTCATAATGTAGAAATATACGGCAATTATGCTGTGGTTGCTCATTACTCTGCGGGAATCAGAGTGGTAAATATTTCAAATCCAACTGCTCCATCAGAAGTTGCATGGTATGATACATATCCTTCTAACAATAACTCCGGTTACAGCGGGTGCTGGGGAGTATTTATGTTCCCTTCAGGGAAAATAATCGGTTCAGACAGGCAGACGGGATTGTACGTACTTCGCTCGACCGTTCCTTTAGTTGGAATAGAAGATCCGAACAATGCTCCGGAGGATTATGTTCTGAAACAAAATTATCCCAACCCCTTTAATCCAAGCACAACTATTGAATACTCTCTTCCTAAATCTGATTTTGTTACAATTAAAGTTTATGATCCGCTAGGCAGGGAAATTGCTGTACTAGTTGATGAATATAAGAACGGAGGCAGTTACAGTGTTAACTTTGATGCCGCAAGATTTGCGAGCGGAGTATATTATTACCGTCTGACCACCGATAACGGATTTTCGGAAACTAAAAAAATGATTTTAACTAAATAATTCAATTATATTTCAGGGGGTATCTTGAAAAAAATATTTTTTAATGCAGTTTTTTTACTGCTAATTGGCTCTCAAGCATTTAGTCAGCTTCCCGATAGTAATACAGTTTTACTTTCCCAGAGAGACGAGCATGGAAGCGGTTATTCCGCCTGCTGGGGTTATACCGCTCCAAACGGAAGGGAATATGCAATACTTGGCTGCCAGACTGGGACAGCATTTATTGATATAACCGACACGACCAATATTCATGAAGTGGCTTTTGTAACGGGTGTTACATCAGGCTGGCGGGAGATGAAAGTATTTTCAAATTATGCGTATGTTGTTTCGGAGGGAACTAACAGCCGCCTGCAAATAATGGATTTACAGAATTTGCCCACTTCAGTAACCTTGGTTAACACGTATTCTTATACAGGTTATACCCGAACACATTCAATTTCCCAATCAGGTCCGTATTTATACCTTAACGGTGGAAATAATACTTCTGGAGGAAGTAATTCAGGCGGTGTCACTATCTTAGACCTTACAGGCAGTCCGGTTAATCCGGTTAAGAGAGGTTCATGGTCAAATCAGTATGTACATGACTGCCGTGTAGTAAATGATACCATATATGCTTGCAACATATATAACCCGCCGGGTACAATATCTGTTATAAACGCTATTAACAAAGATGCTTTAGCAACCGTTAATTCATGGCAGAATAATCCCAACCCGTTTCCTCATAACTGTGATTTACCGCCAGACAGAAGGTATATTTATACTACAGACGAAACATCCAGTCCAAACGGCAAATTAAAAGTATGGAATAAGTCGAATCTTAGTAATGTAACTCTTGTTACAACATGGATGCCGACAGGAATTACAACCGCGATTGTTCATAATGTTGAAATATACGGTAACATTGCTGTAGTTGCACATTATAGGGCAGGTATAAGAATTCTTAATATAACAAATCCAGCCGCGCCTCTGGAAATTGCGTGGTATGATACATATCCTTCAAGCAATTCAAGCAGTTTTTCAGGGTGCTGGGGAGTATTTAGGTTTCCGTCCGGCAAGATAATCGGCTCGGATATTTCAGGCGGGCTGTTCGTTATAAAATTGACCAATCCCCCCACAGGGATTAATAATAATCAGAATGTTCCATCAGCATTTTCGTTAAAACAAAATTATCCAAACCCGTTTAATCCAAGCACAACAATTGAATACTCGATTCCCAGAAACAGCTTTGTAACGGTTAGAGTGTTCGATGCTGTCGGAAAACAGGTTGGTCTGTTAGCTGACGAATTTAAATATGCGGGGAATTATAAAATAAATTACGATGCTGGAAGGCTTGCGAGCGGTGTTTATTATTATTCAATTTTGGCTGACGGTTATAAAGAGACGAGAAAGATGATTCTTTTGAAATAGTTTTAAACAATTATTAATTTTTAAATTACCTAAAAGCCCCCAATAAAAGGGGCTTTTTATATAAAATTGATATTGATTTAAGCATATATATTAAGTAATTTATGGAAAATTTTTTTACAGTTATGAAAAAACTTTCAATATTCATTCTCCTGTTTATTTCAATTTCAAGTTACAGTCAGCTTCCAAACTCTAATATGTCACTGCTGGCTAACAAAAATGACCATTTTACCTCAACGCTTTACTCAGCGGTTTGGGGTTACACGGCAGATGACGGAAGAGAATACGCTATACTCGGCTGTCCAAACGGCACCGCGTTTTATGATATAACCGATACCACAAATATAGTTGAAGTTGACTTTCTTCCGGGTTTAACTTCCTCGTGGCGCGAGATGAAAACGTTCGGTAAGTTTGCCTACATAGTTTCCGAAGCAGGCGGAAGCGGGTTGCAGATTGTAAACTTAAAATATATGCCTGATTCGGTAAGTCTGGTCGGCACATTTACTTTTACCGGATATTCACGAACGCACACAATTTCACAATCAGGTCCGTACTTGTATATGAACGGCGGGGACTACCAAAACGCAGGAGTATTTGTTCTGGATTTAACACAAGACCCAAGGGTGCCTGTAAAAAGAGGTGAGTGGGAAGTTGAATATATTCATGACTGCAGAGTAGTTAACGATACGATATGGGGAGCGGGAATATTTGACGGTAATATCTACGTAATCGATGCAACAAATAAAGACAATCTGGTCAGTGTAACAAACTGGCTTAATGTTCCTCAGCCCGGTCCGCATAATACAGCGTTAACCACTGACAGGAGATTTCTTTTTGTAACCGATGAGATAGGAGGAAGTCCCAGGCTCTTGAAAATCTGGAATGTTGAAAACGTTATGAATCCTGTACAGGCTGCAACATGGCAGCCGACAGGAATAACAACATCGATTGTCCATAACGTGGAGATTATCGGAAACCTTGCGGTTGTTGCTCATTACTCGGCGGGAGTGAGGCTTTTGGATATTACCAACCCAACAGCTCCAATAGAAATAGCATGGTATGATACATATCCTGCAAACAACAGTTCCAATTTCAACGGGTGCTGGGGAGTTTATATGTTTCCCTCGGGCAAAATAATAGCTTCGGACAGGCAAACCGGACTATATGTGCTTAATCCCAATTCAATATTAGTTGGAAATAATAATAACAATCAAAATCTGCCAAAAGATTTTGTCTTGAAGCAGAATTATCCTAACCCCTTTAATCCATCCACTAAGATTGAATATTCGCTGCCAAAGAATGCATACGTAACTTTGAAAGTTTATAATGTACTGGGCAGGGAAGTAGCAGCTCTTGTCGATAAATTTGAAACGGCGGGGAATCATTCATTAAGCTATGACGCTGCAAATCTGACAAGCGGAATTTATTTCTATACACTCAAAGCCGGTGATTTCTCGCAAACGAAAAAAATGACACTTGTGAAATAATGAAAGAGGAAACTATAGAGGATTGGGTTAAGGTCTATGAGACTTTTGACTATATGCTTGGTAATTTAATCGAAGCAAGGTTAAAAGATGAAAAAATAAAATACCAGCTCATGAATAAAGCCGATATCGGCTATACAATGGAAGTCGGCAATAATGCAATGGGAAGGCAGGCAACAGGTCTGCCTTTAAAGTTTTTTGTAAAGCCAAAAGACGTTGAAAAAGCAAAAGAGATTGTTAATGAAGACCGTTCAGCAATGCTCGATAATCCGGATTTGGATTTTGAAAATATTGAAAATCAGTAATTCCTCTGCCTTAAGAGCTCATAAAATATAATTCCCGCGGAAACGGATACATTTAATGACTCTATTTTTCCGACCATCGGAATTTTTATCAAATAATCACACTGCTTTATAAGGTTTTTACGCAGCCCCTCACCCTCGCTTCCAAAAACAATTACGCATTTTTCGGGAAAATTAAACTCATACAGATTTTTATCGGTGTTTAGAACAGTCCCAATAATTTTAAAACCCTTCTCTTTAAGATATTCAATAGCAGTGTAAATATTGGATTCCTTAGATATTTTTATGTGATTTGTAGCCCCGGAAGACGTTTTTATTACCGTATGATTGACCTTTACTGTGTTTTTATCCGAAATAATAATGCCGTCTATACCGCTTGCAGCAGCGGACCTAATAATAGCCCCGAAATTGTGCGGGTCCTGAATTTCGTCTAATACTACAATGGAAGCATATTTTTTACTTTCAATGGACTTTAATATTTCACTTGTTTTAGAGTACATGAAATCATCAACTTCGGCTATTATGCCTTGTGAGATACCATCGGACTTATCTTTTTTATCCAGCAGCTTTTCAAACTGTGCTTTCGGGAGCTTTTCAATAGCAATATTTTTTTGTTGAGCAGTTTTAACTATCTCATTTATTTTATTATCATTAGCAGAATTAAGCAAAACCAATTTCTTTATTGATTTCGGGTTGAATTTCAATGTTTCTATTACAGGATTCCGTCCGATTACAAGCATTAATTTTATATATGTTTTTGTTTATATTTGAAAATTCAACAATACAGGATTTAATAATACCACTCGAAAACATATAACTCAATCATAAAATCAGTCTGGTAAATGGAAAAAATTCTGGATAAGCCCGTTCATTCTCAAGAATTCAAGAGGAGACGGGCTTTAAACTGGCTTACCCTTGGCATTACATATGCTACGATGTATATGGGCAGATATAACCTTTCATTCGCAAATAAATCACTAACGGATGCATACGGATGGGATAAAACACAAATCGGTGCAATCATATCAGCAGCTTTAACAATTTACGGCATATCTGCGCTCTTTAACGGCCCGATTGCGGATAAAATCGGCGGACGAAAGGCTATGCTTATCGGAGCAACCGGTACTGTTATTTTTAATATATTTTTTGGTTTAGGTGCTTATTTAGGATTTCTTGGTAAAGGTACATACTTACTAATATATTTTGCAACTGTATGGGCTTTAAACGCTTATTTTCAATCATATAGCGCACTTGCTTTAATCAAGGTTAACTCTGCCTGGTTTCAGATTCGCGAGAGGGGAGTGTTCTCTGCAATATTCGGCTCAATGATACAAAGCGGAAGAGCTTTAATTTTCTTCATCGGCGGAATCGCAGTAACATTTTTGCCATGGCAATGGGTATTTTTTATCCCTTCGGGAATTATTGCATTTATGACATTTATGACGTTTTTATTCGTAAGGAATGCTCCCGAAGACGCAGGACTCCCAACTCTTGACACACAGGATGCCACCAGCGGAGATACTGAGCCAATTACCTTTAAGTACGTTGCTAGAAAGGTATTTACTAATCCCATAACGATTACCATAGCCATTGCGGAATTCTGCACAGGTTTTGTAAGGCACGGATTTGAGCAATGGTTTCCACGCTATATGCAGGAATACCAAAAATTAGCACTGGATTCACCAATATTTCAGAAAGGGGCGCTTGGAGTTGTTTTAGCAGGCATAGCTGGTGCTTTTATAGCGGGAACAATGTCAGATTGGCTGTTTAAATCACGCCGTACGCCTGTTGCATTCATAGGTTATTTCCTCCAGATTATGAGCTTACTCGTCATTTGGCTTATACCCGATATTATTATAGTTATTACTGCTTTCATTGTTAATTCTATGGCAATTAGCATGGTTCATTCAATGTTATCTGGAACGGCTTCGATGGATTTCGGGGGAAAGCGGGCAGCTGCGACAGCTACCGGTATGTTCGATGGTATGCAGTATATCGGGGGGGCAGCTGTTGGTGTTGGTGTAGGATGGCTGCTGGATAACTTTGGCTGGGGAGCCTGGGGTCCAAGTATGATCGGTTTTTCCGTTATTGGAGCAATTTTAATGATTAAGCTGTGGAATGCAAGACCAACAAGGAGCGGAGGACATTAAGCAATATCAAATGAAAAATGTCAAATGACAAAATTGATTTCTGTTTGAAAGATTTTAAAAACATTCTGTTTGACCTTGACGGAACATTGAGCGACCCCAAAGAGGGGATTATAAATTCCTATAAATATGCTTTAAAGAAGTTGAACATAGATGAGGAAAATCCCGGTTCGCTTACGGAATTTATCGGAACCTCTCTGCAAAACTGTTTTACGAATAAATACGGATTAAAGGACAATGAATTATCTTCAGCGATAATTTATTACAGGGAGTATTTTTCTGAAAAAGGAGCTTATGAAAACAAATTATATGATGGTGTCGAAGAATTATTGCAAACACTTCATAGCAAGAATAAAAAACTATTTATTGTAACCACCAAAGCGAAAGTATTTGCAGAAAGAATCATAAGACATTTCAATATATCGCAATATTTTGAGAATGTTTACGGTTCCGAGTTAAAAAGGATGAGTGACATAAACAAAGAAAAAAAAGAACACATCTGCGATGCTCTAAAAAACGAAAAATTAAAAGCCGGTGAAACCATCATGGTGGGGGATAGAAAATTTGATATTACAGGAGCGAAAGAGAACGGAATTAAATCGATTGCAGTTACCTACGGCTTCGGCTCATTAGAAGAATTGAATAAAGCACAACCTGATTATTCAGTCAGCACAATTCAGGAACTCTATGATTTACTTTGCAATAAGGGTAACTAGGTTTTATCTTAAAATTATATACAGGAGTATTGCAAGTATTCCCGCAATTGAAAATATCGCGTAATCCTGCACTACGCCGGTTTGGATTTTTCTCCAGTCAAGTGAAAGGCTGTTAAAGAATTTAGCTGTGCCGTTAACAGCACCGTCTATTACTTTAACATCGAATATTTTGTACGATAAATCAGTAAGCCACAATAATGGTTTTACAACAATTGCATCATAAAGCTCATCGACTTTGTATTTTTCTCTCAGCAGATTGTAATAGCCTCCTGAAAATGCATCAAGTTTTTCACCAGATTTAAATGTCCGAACAGAAAGAAATATGCTTAATGCTGCTGCCAACACGGAAACGATTATCAGTCCTATTTCAGTCGAAGCGACAATGTGATGTTCGGGAATTATATTTAATGCTTGGGCAAATACGGGATTAAGGAAATGTTCGATTAAGTTAGTTCCGACAATGTGAGGAATTCCGATGAGCCCCCCAAAAATAGAAAGTACGGCAAGGATTATTAAAGGAATTGTCATAACAGCAGGTGATTCATGGGGGTGAACATGTGACTCGTCATACCTTGGCTTGCCGTAAAATGTTAAGCTGATTAAACGAAACATATAAAATGCTGTGAGAAAAGCTGTAATAAGCGCAATTCCAAACACAACATAATTGCCGCTGAAGAAAAGTTTGGAAAGAATTTCATCTTTACTAAAGAAACCTGAAAACGGGGGAATGCCTGAAATAGCGATTGCTCCAATTAAAAACGTGAGGAACGTTGTTTTCATCTTAGCTTTCAGTCCGCCCATTCTGGTAAGGTCCTGCTCGTTATGCATACCGTGAATAACGGAGCCGGCAGCAAGGAACATGAGCCCTTTAAAGAATGCATGAGTTGTTACGTGAAATATTCCCGTTGAAAAAGCGCCGACTCCCATTGCCATAAACATAAATCCAAGCTGGCTTACGGTCGAGTATGCAAGAATCTTTTTGATATCGTTCTGCGCAATTGCAATTGTTGCGGCAACAAAAGCAGTCAGGCAGCCAACGGCTAAAACGACATTCATAGCAATGGGGGAGAGAGCGAATAAAACCGACGTTCGTGCAATCATATACACTCCAGCAGTTACCATTGTGGCTGCGTGGATTAACGCCGAAACAGGCGTGGGACCCGCCATTGCATCGGGAAGCCAAACGAACAAGGGAATCTGAGCCGATTTACCTGTTGCTCCAAGAAATAATAACAGTGTAATTACTGTAAATGTTGACGTTGCAATTGTCGTTGTATGAATTGAAGCAAATATCTGCTGGAAGTTCAGCGTGCCGAAGTTTACAAATATAAAAAACATCGCCAGCATAAATCCAAAGTCCCCGATTCTGTTCATCCAAAATGCTTTATTGGCGGCATCACAGGCAAACTTTTTATCGTAGAAAAACCCGATTAACAGGTATGAACATAATCCAACACCCTCCCAGCCGACAAACATTAAAAGCAGATTATCTCCGAGCACAAGATTTAACATTGCGAATATAAACAGGTTTAAGAAAGCAAAGAATCTCGCGAAGCCCTTGTCACCATGCATGTAACCGATTGCGTAAACGTGGATTAGAAAACCGACCCCTGTAATGATTAGACACATTGTTACTGAAAGCGGGTCAACCAGATATGCAGCGCTGATGTTTAACGAGCCCGAGCTGAGCCAGTTAAACAGCGGTATGGTGATTGTTCTCGATTCTTCCGCGAGGCTTGTAATATGAAGGTATGCTAAAACTGATATTATTAAAGAGCCAAAAACGGTTAATGAACCTATCGTTCCGGTTATTTTTTCATTCTTAATCTTAGCACCAATTAAGCCGTTGAATAAGAATCCAACAAGCGGCAGTACTGTAATTAAGTAAAAGTATTCTACCATTTTAATATATTAACTTCGTCCAGGTTGATTGTGCTTTTGTTTCTGTATAAAGCAATTATAATCGCCAATCCTATTGCTGCTTCAGCTGCGGCAACTGTCATTATGAAAAAGACGAATATCTGGCCGTTTAGATTGCCAAGAAAGGATGAAAAAGTAACAAAAATCAGGTTAACGGAATTAAGCATTAATTCAATGCTCATAAAAACAACTATTGCATTCCTGCGTATTAGAACGCCAATAACACCAATTGAAAACAAAAGAAGTGCTAAAACGAGGTAAAAGTTAATGTCCATTTACAAAAATAAAAGAAATTAGCCATTATATCAATTTAAATTTAAATAATATGTATTTTTGTGAAAAAAAATTGATTCATCACTTGTGACACGAAACTAAAAGCAGGGGATAATTAAGTTCACGCGAAAGTTATTAACAAAACCCTAAAAGTTATCAACCCTCAACTTTACATAATATATATTATTTCTCATTTTATTAACAATATAGTTATTTTTTATAAATTTTGATATTTATCATTGAAGGCAAATACCTAAATCGGTATATTTGTTTATGTTTTATTAGGTTTTTATTAGAAAGTTACCTGTATGAATAAAATTAACATAATTATAATGGGCGCAGCGGGCAGGGATTTCCATAACTTTAATGTTGTTTACAGAAACAATCCTCTTTATAACATTGTAGCTTTTACAGCCACTCAAATTCCCAATATAGACGGTCGTAAATATCCGTCCTTATTATCTGGAAGCAATTACCCCAATGGAATACCCATATATCCTGAATCCGATTTAAAATCACTAATTCAAAAGCATAACATTAACCAGGTTGTATTTTCTTATTCCGACGTATCATTTAACTATATAATGTCAAAAGGCGCTCAAATAAACGCCTCTGGAGCTGATTTTGTTACTCTGGGCACAAATAACACAATGCTAACGCCGTCTAAACCCGTGATTTCGGTTGTTGCAAGCAGAACAGGTGCAGGTAAGAGCCAGACATCGAGGAAGGTTGTTGATATACTCCAAAAACTCGGAAAAGAGACCGTATCTGTTCGCCACCCGATGCCTTACGGTGATTTGGTAAAGCAGAAAGTTCAGCGTTTTGCAAAGATTGAGGATTTAAAGAAGTATGACTGCACTATAGAGGAAATGGAAGAATACGAGCCGCATATAGCCAGAGGAAACGTGATTTATGCAGGCGTGGATTACGAAGCAATACTCAGAGAAGCGGAAAAAGAGGCTGAAATTATTATATGGGACGGCGGAAATAACGATTTGTCGTTCTATAAATCCGATTTAACCATAACGGTTGTTGACCCGCATAGGGCCGGACACGAGCTGAATTACTATCCCGGAAGGACAAATGTTTTGCTGGCAGATGTGATATTAATCAATAAAATTGATTCAGCTAACTTAGCAGATATTAATGCAGTTAGAGAGAATGTTTCAAAGTTAAATCCTCAAGCCGCAATAATCGAATGTGCCTCCCCTATCTCACTTGAAAGCGCAGAGAAAGCAAAACTCATTAAAGGTAAACGTGTTTTAGTCGTTGAAGACGGTCCAACCTTAACTCACGGTGAAATGAAATACGGCGCCGGAGTGATTGCGGCGCAGAAATTCGGAGCAAAGGAGATAATTGACCCGAGAAGCTATGCTGTAAAGAGTATTAAGGAAACCTACGATAAATATCCCGGAATTGGAAAATTACTTCCAGCTATGGGTTATGGTGATAAGCAAATGAAAGATTTGGAGACTACGATTAATAAAGTACCCTGTGATGCAGTGATAATTGCAACTCCCATAGACCTGAGAAGAATTATTAAAATTAAAAAGCCAAGTGTAAGGATTTTATACGAGTTACAGGAAATTGGTAAACCGGATTTAACAGATATTCTGACAGAGTTTGTTAAGAGAATAAAAAAATAATTCACCATAGCAAAAGAAAAAACATATAAAAAATGGGAAGAATTGCTTGAGCTTCCTCTGAACGAAAGACTTGGTTTAATTACCGAAAACAGTGTTTTTCATATATTATCTTCCCTTCAATTCGACAAAAAAGCACTTTCAAAGCTTTTTAAATTAACCGATAAAATAAGAAAAATAGCAAAAACCAAAAAAGGGCTTGACTGGCTTCAAACCTTGCTTTCCCACAAAAGAGCCGTTTTATATTTTGCGCAGCCCTCTACAAGAACGTATCTTTCCTTCAATAATGCCTGCCAGATACTCGGAATAAAGACAAGCGATATCCGCTCCACTGAAACCTCATCTGAAACTAAGGGAGAATCGCTTGAGGATACGCTTGAAACCTTCCATTCCTATGCGGATTTGATAATAATAAGACACGCAAATGAACATATTGCTGAAAAAGCTGCGTGGGCGTTCAATAATTCAGATAAACCGATACCGGTTATAAATGCAGGTTCGGGGCCAAATGAACACCCTACTCAGGCACTGCTTGATGTTTATACTATTCACAAAGCATTTAAGGGCGAAGTTGACGGAAAATCAATACTTATGATCGGAGATTTAAAGCGCGGAAGGACGATAAGGTCATTGACTTATCTGATGAGTAATTTTAAAGATATTAAATTTATATATACAGCCCCGGGTGAGCTTTCACTTGCGGAAGATATAAGAGACTTTCTAATGAAAAATGATTTAGATTTCGACGAAACCGATAATTTTGAAGAGTCTTTGAAAAAAGCGGATATTATATACCCAACCAGAATTCAGGATGAATACGATGCAGTAAATGAATCTCGGTCAATCGATTATTCAAAGTTTTATCTCAAAAAAGAGCATTTAAGCATAATCAAGGAAAATTCAATCATTTTACACCCTCTCCCACGACGGAAAGAAATTGATACAGCGATTGATTCAGACCCAAGAGCATGGTACTGGCAGCAGGAAGTTAACGGAATGTGGGTCAGAACAGCACTCATTGGTTACATCTTCCAGATACATAAGAAAATTCTCTCTCATTAAACTTAACTGCATTTAAAATAAATAAAAAAGCCTCTGTTTACGAGAGGCTTTCTATTATGGTATTTAGTAATAATTAGAACGGTAAATCGTCATCACTTGCAGTAGTTTCCGATGATGTTTTCTCCGTTTTAGCAGCGTTTCCCCCGCCTCCGGAATTATCACCCTTAGAATCAAGCATTATCATGTCGTCGATAATGATTTCGGTTTTATAGTGTTTTTTCTTGTTTTCATCCTCCCAGTTGGATGTTTCGAGCCTGCCTTCAACGTAAACTTTGCTGCCCTTTTTTAAGTAATTTGAGCAGGTTTCAGCAAGTCCCCGCCAGGCTTTAACATTGTGCCACTCGGTTTTTTCCTGCCAGTTACCTTCCTGGTCTTTCCATTTCATTCCCGTTGCAACAGAAAAATTCGCAACGGCTACACCAGATTGCGTGTATTTCAGCTCAGGGTCCTGCCCCAGACGTCCGATTAACATAATTTTGTTTAAATCCTTTGCCATTATTGTCCCCCCTTTAATAATTTAAATTTATAAACTTTTTGCTTAGTTAAAATGAGAACTGTGTTTTTATCAAGCATTGTAACATCTGAAATATTCTTTAAATAAGGGTATCCGCAGTAATTTGAGTATTGCCCCTTTTTTAAATCGTAAATTATTAATGCCAACTTTGACAAAATATATAAATTATCATCATAATATGCTATGCTTATTAAAGGACTATTGACAGGGGGTTTTATTTTTGTTACAAATACCCCGAAATTGTTAAAATTTAATATTTCGTTAGAGGATTCATCAAAAATCCAGATATCGAGCGCATTGCCTTTGACAGCTTTATAAGGTTTATCAAGCCTGTCCAGGCCGAAAGAACTTGAACCAAAGAGAATGCTTACTTCGGTGAAATCATTTATTTTAGCTGCTTTGTAGTTACTTGCGTCGCAAATAACAAAAATTTCCCCAGTGCTTAAAGTTACAACAGAGCTTGGGTTATAGATTTTCCCTAAGCTTTCAGCGGTTAAGTTATAATTGTTAAAGTTAAATTCGGTTATAAAATTAAGTTTTATATCCAGTCTTTTTATCCTGTTATTCTGATAGTCAGCAACAAGCACATCAAGTCCGTTACTTGCATCAATTGAGTATGGTTGGTTTAATTCATTGGTACCCTGCCCTGTTCCGCCGAAATTGGCAATCTCCTCACCCTGTTTGGAAAACTTATATATTTTATTAGTGCCTAAATCCGCAGCAAATATTAATTCCTCTCTCGCTGTTGAAATTGAGGAAGCATCTTGAAAGCTCCCGAAGGTCTCTAAAAGCGTTAAAGAGTCATTTTGGGAATTCGCTAATTTTGAAAAAGTTAGAAATGAAATTATTATTAGAGACGATTTTTTCAGCAATTATTTAATCTTCGAATTTATTTTTGTTGCGGATGTAATCGACAAAGACATGTTCTCCCAGCTCATTCAAAGATGAGTAATATGCCTTGCCATGGTTTGCTTTAGTAAATTCCTGAACGAACCTTATTAAATACGGGTCCTGAGCAATCATAAAAGTTGTGATTTTTATTTTTTCCCGTCTGCATGCGACAGCTTCATCGAGAGTTTTATTTATAATTTTCGGGTCAAGTCCCCAGGAATTTTTGTAAATTCTTCTGTTGGTTGAAGATTCGTAAATAGCGGAGGGTTTGCCGTCTGTAATCATAAAAATCTGTTTGTTCGTATTTTTGTTTCTTCTTAGCAAATGCCGTGCAAGCTCCAGCCCTGCTTTTGTGTTTGTATGATACGGTCCAACCGTTACATAAGGAAGCTCAGCCAATGAAACCTCTTTGGCTTCATCGCCGAATAGAACTATGTTAAGTGAATCTTTCCGGTATTTTGACATTATTAGCTCGGATAATGCAAGCGCAACCTGTTTGGCTGGAGTAATCCTGTCCTCACCGTATAAAATCATGCTGTGGCTGATATCAACCAGCAGTACGGTAGAAACGGTTGTCTGAAGCTCAGTGTCATAAATTTCAATATCGTCCTCGTTGAGATTAAAATCATCAATACCTTCGCGCTTGAAGGCATTAGAAAGTGTTTGAGTGGTATCTATATTCTGGGGCTGGTCGCCAAACTGGTATTTTTTAGTAGTGTTATTGCGTTCGACACCTTTCCCGCTTAGGGGAGTTTCGTGAAATCCTTCAGTTGACTTTTTAAGGTTGCCGAAAATCTCCTTAAATGAATCCTGCCTTACCCGCATCTCCCCTTTTGACTTAAGTATATACATTCCGTCATTCTCATCTATATAACCCTTATCCTTTAGCTCCTGGATAAAATCACTCAATGACATCTCTGCATTAAACAAACGGTATTGTTCGTCAAGCTGGCTGAGCCAGTCAAGGGCTTCATTCACGTCTCCGTTAGTCTGCAGTAAAATATAACTGAAGAGGGAGAACAGCTTTTCAAGCCGCTGTTCATCGGTTAAAGACTGGTCTGTCCACTTTGAGTAGATTAATTTCATTAATCTTATTTAAGCTGCTGCCCTAATGTATCTTAAAATTAATTCCGGGTAAATTCCGAATACAAAAAGCCCCAATGTTAAAATCATCGCCGCTGTGAATGAAAAATCGGACTTAATTTCCTTAGACGTTTCAGTAACCGGTTCGTAAAACCACATATACAAAATTACCTTTATGTAATAGTAAACGCCCACCAAGCTTAATAAAATTCCGATTATGGCTACCCATATATAGTTATTTTGTATTGCTGAAAGAAAGATATAGTATTTGCCCCAGAACCCTGCAAAAGGCGGGATTCCGGCGAGTGAAAATAAAAATATTGTAAGCAGGGATGAGAGCCATGGATTGAATTTTCCCAGTCCTTTGTATCCTTCTAAAGAGTTTTTGAAGCTGCCGTCGGTAACTTTCTCCTCAAAAATCCCTACAACGATAAATGCTCCGAGCTGCATTAATATGTAGGAAAGTAAATAAAATAATACGGCATGAATTGAACCAGGGCTTATTATAATAAAGCCAATCATTATATATCCGGCGTGAGCAATGCTTGAATAAGCCAAAAGCCTTTTAATATTCGATTGAACCAACGCAACTACGTTGCCGTATAACATGGTAAGAATTGCAACTATCGCAATTATCAACGGTATGGATTTCATATTGAACACCGAGAAGAATGAGATCATTGCGCCGAATGCCGCAGTTTTGCCGACGGATGACATCATGCCGGTGACTATTGTCGGTGCGCCCTGATAAACATCAGGTATCCACATCTGAAGCGGAAAGGAGCCTGTCTTAAAAATGAATGCTATAAAAACAAGCGTCAAACCTAAAAGATAGAATTGTACCTGCACGGGATTTTGAGAAGCAATAACTGAATAATTAGTCGACCCTGTGTAGCCGTATATAAACGCTATTCCCAAAAGTAAAAAGCCGGTTAGGAACGCACCAAGAAGGAAATACTTGATTGCGCTTTCGTTTGATTCGACTTTTTTGCGCATAAAGCCCGCAAGGACATAAAAGCAGACCGACATTAATTCCAGCCCCACGAATAAAATAATCAAATCGTTTGCCTGATTCATAAGTATCATTCCAACCAGTGAGAAAAACATCAGCGAATAATACTCTCCGTAGTTTATTCCCTCCTGTTCAAGATAATTCCTTGACGAAAGAACTGTAAAAAACATTCCCGCGAGTAATATTATATTAATAACTCCCGTGAGAACGTTTGCTCTGATAAAATTATTGTATAAGAACAAATCTTTATTCAGATGGAGGAATGAATAAGTAATTGCTGCAGCTAAAGCCGCAATCGAGAAATAAAATATGGCTGTTTCGCTTATATGCTTCCTGTCTTTCGGAAAAATTGTTTCAAGCAGCATTATAGCGAGTGCAGTCGAAGCTACAATAATTAAAGGAATGGAGTTTGCAAAATCGGTAATTGTAATCAAGTTTGCTTACCTGTAAATTATTATAAATATTTTTTTAGCCAGTTTAAAATCAGAGTATTTATTTCGGGAAATTCGTCAATCAAACCCTTCCCGTGCTTGTCAGAATCATAAACTTCCATTTGCTTAGGGTCTTCAAGAAAGTTATCGTAAATCCACTTCTGCCCCTGCTCGTGGTCGCCGTCTTTGCTTCCGCAAATCAAAAGAACATTTTTCATTCTCGGAAAATACGGTCTGCCCATCATCCTCTCATCATAGCCGGTGAACGATTCAAAAGTTTTTTTACCGTTTGAAACAGAAACGGCGGCTTTTGTTCCAAGGTTTAGCTGGGCATACAGCGCGAGATTTCCCCCTATAGATGTTCCTATTAATGCAATTTTCGAAGTATCAATCCCCTTTTCGTTTCTCGTCCATTCAACGACTGCCTTAATATCTTTGGGCGCCTGCACGGGGTCGCTTAAAAGATTTGACAGCTCGCCCTCTATTTTGCCTGACTTTCCGTGCCCCCTTATATCATAAGCAAGGACTTTATACCCGATTGCAAACAGAGAATCGATGAAATCCTTTTTCCATTGCTCTTTGCTCTGTTTAAACTGGTGAATTAATATCACAACCGGCTGCGGAATTTCCTTCTTATCTTTATCATAAAAGTAACTTGCGGATAGATTCTTGCCGTCATCAGTCTTTATTGTTAATTCATCTGTTTTGTTCTTGGTGACATCAATATTACCGCCGTAAGTATTATTCTGCTGTTCATTTTCCGTTTTGTTTTTAATGCTGTCAGTAACGGCTGTATCGACCTTATTTTTTGAGCAGTTAAGGAATACAAGCGAAGCAGTTACAATTATATAAAAGCTAAATTTAGTCAACTTTTAGACTTTAGACACCAAAAATAGCAAAATTTTGGCAGAAAGGAAAGGAATATATTAGGAAAAGCCCGAATCATTTATAATTCGGGCTTAAAAAAAAGCAAGTTTTCTTACTTCACCAAAAGCATCTTCTTAGTTGCTGCAAAGTTCGGAGTTTCAAGCTTATAGAAATAAACACCCGAGGACAAGGATGAAGCATCGAAGCTGACTTCATAAGTTCCGGAATTTTTGAACTCATCCACCAGCACTTTAACTTCCCTGCCGAGCATATCGTATATTACCAATTTCACTTTTTCACCTCTCGGCATGCCGAATTTAATCGTGGTCGTTGGGTTAAACGGATTCGGATAGTTCTGGCTTAACCTGTAATGGTTAGGTATTTCGACCGTTTGAATGCCCCCGACCGGGCAAATATACGAAACAGCAACGCACCATGCCCTTAAGAAACCGCTGTCACCCGCCACCGTATCTGTTATGTGCAGTCTCCAGTAACCGTCAGTGAGCTGTCCGTCAAACGGAGTGAGCGGGAAAGAGGGTCTAAACCTGCCCGTAAACGGTGGAGGCGGCGGAGGTGTTATTACAAATGCCTCGTCATCAAAAATTGTTCCTATAAAGTTATCGCCAGAACCTCCTATTTGATTCGCTATTAAAACTCCAACCGATGCCTTTCTTATATAAATTTTTAAATCAGAGAGCCAGGTATGGATTAAGGTATCAATTACAACATCTACATCTGCAACTGTGCATCCGCCAAGAGCAACTTGTACAGAATCGACTATACTGCCCACTTGCGGAATAGGAATATTTAATCCGTTTCTGCATCTGATTGTTGCAGGGATTATATCAAGCCCGTTTTGCAGAATTCGGGTATCCTGAGATGAATAAGTAAAAACGCATGAAGTTGTTCCTGGTATATTATTTCTTCTGAAAATGCCGGTAGTGCCTGCTGACTGCCAGATATTCATTCCTGTTCCTGAAAATCCGCAGTGCGAAACCTGAATTATCAGGCTTTGTGCAGGATTATAAAAAAATGTTTTGTCCAAGGTAAAGCTCAGCCACGTATTTGCAACGGATGAAAGCTGAATTGATGACCTGAAAAAAACAGTATCGAGTAATCCGGTATACTCCCCGGTAAATGATGTTATTGAGGTCTGCCACATTTTAATGGCAAGATTTGTGTAGGTCGCAGGACCGCCGGTGGTATTCATATTTATGTAAAACTTTGTTATACTTCCTATTGGAGCAGGTGACGGCTGAGTGTATTCACCTGGTCCAATTAGCCACTGAGTCTTATAACCTGATATTGCCAATGAACCGAAGGGCAGAGTATTGCCAATCCCGCCGGAATTTGCATTATAATACTGCGGTGTCTGAGCAAATGAATTTGGAAGAAATGCTAAGGTGAGCAAAAATCCGGCAAAAAAGAGTAAAGTCCGTTTCATTTGAAACCTCCTTTGTTTAATTGCAGAATTTATAAATGAACTTAAATAATATCTAAATAATAATATAAAAATTCAAGTACGTAAAATGCTTGTATTGAAATAAAAAAAGCCCGCCTTAGGCGGGCTTTGAACAAAATCTAAATTATATCATTACTTTATAAGCATCATTTTCTTTGTGTCTTTGAAATCGCCGGCTTCTATCTTATACAGGTAAACACCGCTTGATAGATTAGATGCGTCAAAATCAACGCTGTAATTGCCTGATTGTTTAAATTCGTTAACAAGCGCTACAACCTCCCTGCCGAGCATATCGTAAACTATGAGCTTCACGTTCCCTGCTTTTGGAATTGAGAAAGCAATGTTTGTAACAGGGTTAAACGGATTTGGATAATTCTGCTCAAGTCTGTACGCATTTGGTATTTCGTTATTATTGTTGTTAATGCCCGTCGGATATGTAACAGCTATACCAAAATTCATTATTTGTCCGTCCTGACCTGCATAATTAATTGGACAAGTCCCCGGGGTGCCATAATTTCGTGTTGCAGGCGTGCCTGAGCTTTGGCGAACATACAGACCAGGCGCAGGAGTTCTTAAGCATTGATTAACATCTATAATCAGACTTTGGCTAACGTCAAAGACAAAAGGAGTGGCAAGCGGTATAACCATCCACGCCATATTTGTAGATGAAAGCGTTACCGAAGGTTTGTAATAAACCGTATCCAGTGCCGCAGGTGCGTACCAGCTTGCAGGAAGTGTTGTAATATTTTCATCCCCTAATCTAATAGTCATGTCTGTGAAAGTTGCAGTCGAAGTATTTCCCATCCAGAAATAAATTGCAGTTATAGTAGCTCCCTGCTGAACAGGTGTCGGCAGATTAAGTGTTCCGGGACGGATTAGCCAGTGGACACGCTGCCCCGGCTGGCCCCATGGATAAGTGTTAACGCCGGTTCCGGTGTTAAAATTATAATGCTGGGGAACAGCAGGCACAACAGATATTCCCGCATTCATTATTTGAGTACCTTGACCAAAATACGTGAATGGACATCCA
>Ga0326597_10003102_pt1 | contig 24251 bp, 30 predicted proteins | sample RVTome_12_FD_203789 | JGI IMG/M metagenome (GOLD analysis project Ga0326597, IMG submission 203789) | Soil microbial communities from uranium-contaminated site in the Upper Colorado River Basin, Wyoming, United States - RVT100D185 | ecosystem: Environmental > Terrestrial > Soil > Contaminated >... | reverse complement strand
GTTCTTCTCCGGCGACGGCCGGCTGGTTGATGTGTTCACCATGGCCCCATGTGTGGACGGCGTATCGGCAGATTGTCCACGATATACCCCGAGTAGTAGCTACACGTTTGCACTCGAACGCCAGGGCGGCGACCTGATCGGCCTACCTACCGATTCGACCCTCGACGTCGACCCAGCGGCCTTCTTCAAGCCGTAGCTCCAGTGCGACAACCCGCTCTCTGAGTCGAGCGAGATCGGCCTCCAACAATTTCAGCCGGGACGGAACCGGCTCGCTCACCCCGTCCCGGCTCTCGGGTGCGGCAACTTCATAATCCGACACATCGCCGCCCAGCAGGTGCATCCACCGGGGTTCCTTCTGACCGGGGACTCGATCGAGCAGCACGGCAACCGGAATGTCTGCGTCAGCCATCGATTCCAACACGCGATCGGCTTCTTCCAACGATTCCAGCTGGACATACCGTTCGGTCCGGAGCCGCAACTCGCCGGACGTCTGCGAACCTCGCAACAACAGAACGGCCAGGAGCGCCTTCTGCTCACGGGTCAGATCCAGACCCTCGTCGGCGATCTCAAGATGTTTGAGCGCCCGCTCCCCGGTCCGCTTGACCGTCCGAGCCAGTCCTTGTGCTCGCAGGGAGTCCATTGCCTCTATGGCTTCTGCCTCATCGAGGTGCATGACCGGACTCCGGTTCGATGTCTGATTGCAGGCCGCCAGGAGCGACGCAGTTGTCAACGGATAGTGATCCGGGGTGGTCATGTGCTTTTCAATGAGCGCCCCGAGCACTCTTGCTTCGGCTGGTGTCAATTCCACAAACGGCAACCTACCAGTACCCTTGGGGCATGCGAGAAATGCTATTGGTTTTGGCGGCGATCACGCTGACTTCGTGTGCATCCAGCCAGCACGGTCCCTGGGTCGACGCTGCCGATCGCATCGCCAATGGTGTCAACGAATACCCAAGCGAATTCGTCTGCGACGAAAAGGGCGTGACTTTCCTCGATTTTGGTGGGCATAGATATGCTGCGGACCCGCGGGGACTCCTCGGGCCCTTGAGAAACGACCGCGGAGAAGCGTTGGTGTTCGGACCGACCGAGCGTCCCCTCGAGAGTCTCTACGCCTCGGGTTTGAGCCACACATTTGGGCTTCCCGGCGAGGATCCGACGGTGCGCGAACTGTATGTCGATCTCGATGGCAACCAGGACTATGTCTACATTTTCGTCGACGGCACCCACGTCGAGCAATGGCCTCGTGCCGATCGGGGTTGCCCGACCAACCCCGATCTAGCCAAGTAGCGGCTTTCCGCCAATCACGTTTTCGAGCATGCCTGACACCATGTTCATCATCGAAAAGATCCGGTCATCTTGTTCCTGGTTCGGGTCCAACTTCGAAACAAGCTCCAAACCAAGAAAGAGTGACGATATGCCGTACGCCATGTCACCGAACGGAAGGAAAGCCTCGATCGGTGAGCCGGCGAAGACCTGGCGGAGGGCCTTTTCGACCAGGTCGATCCATGGTTGGAAGGCACGGACAACGGCCTGTCCCATCTCCGGATCCGAGACCGCCCCGGCCATGAGCTGAGCCACCATGGTGATCGAGCCCCTCTCCATGTCCTCGGCGTGAAGAGCAGCCGCAACATGCACAAGGTCACTGAGGTCTGTGATCCCTTCGATCCGCCGGCGGTACCGCTCGACCTGGATCTGTGACGATCTTTCGATCGTGGCGATGAGAAGATCGCGCACGCTCCCGAAGTGGTAGAAGATGAGGGCCTGATTGAATTCTCCGTGAGCGGCGATTGCTCTGGCGCTTGCCCCGGTGATGCCTTCTTCGACGAGGGTGTCAAAGGCGGCATCGAGGATGCGTTCTTTTGTTATGTCGCCGGTCGTCCTGGTTGGCACCGGCACCTCCGTCGGGTTTTGGACGGTCATTCTCGCATCCTTTTTCCCGGGGTGGCGACGCCTCGCTACCAGGGGAAGTCGCCCTGCGGCGTTGGCAGTGGCGGCGGGGTGCGGTTCCCGTTTCCCTTGCGGAGGCGCCAGAACACGACCACGTTGAGGAAGTGGATCAATCCGAGGCTCACCAACAAGACACCCATCTTGTTCACGAGCAATTCGATCGCATCTACCGCGCCGGTCGGCCTGGTGTTGGTCTTGAAAATCAGCAAGGCATAGCCGAGGTTGAGCATGTAGAACCCGGTGACCAGGAGCCGGTTCAACGCCTCAGCCAATTCGTGATTGTCGTTAAAGACGCCTTCCAGAAACACGGCTCCATTGGCAAAGAGAGTTCTCGCCAGCCAGATGGTGAGTCCGACGGCCGCCAACCCGTAAAGAACGTAGACCACAATGAGCGAGTCCATCAAAATCTCCTCTTTGAGCAATCGCTTTGATCGTCCGCTCAAATCATATCTCGACGCCCTATCAATGTCAAGCGATCGCTCAAAATGGTGAGCTAGAGGCTCCGAATCCAGAAGATATCGGCAATGTGGTCGGCGGCGGTGCCGGGCGTTTCCACAACGATCGGGGCGGCCACCGCCCGAAGTACATCCGCAAGTTCGTCGGGCGGAATCTGGCCATTGGTGAGGTTCTGGTGCCGGTCGCGGCGAGAATCAAATTCATCCTTCGAGTCGTTGCAATGGACCAGATCAATCCGTCCGGTGGCATCCATAACCCGCTCCACGAGACCATCAAGGGCCTCTCCCCCTGCCCAGGCGTGACACGTGTCGAGACAGAATCCCGGGTCAAGGTCGGCTATCCCTTCCCACAATCGACCGATCACCTCGATCTGTCTGGCCATGGCAACCTCCCCGCCGGCCGTGTTCTCGATAAGGATCGGGACGTCGGTCTCGATCGCTTCCAAGGCCTTGCGCCAGCGAATGAATCCTTCACTCTCATCGGCATCTTCACCGGTCATATGACCACCATGAACGATGAGTCCCAACGCACCAACTGCGGCGGCTGCATCGGCCGATTCCTGCAGGATCTTTCGCGAGGGAATTCGGACACGGTTGTTGCCCGATACGACGTTGACGAGGTACGGGGCATGAACATAGATGCCAACCTCGGAGGCCCTCAAGGCGGCCGCGTCGTCGCGCGGCATCGGCTTTTTCCATGATTGGGGATTGGAGAGAAACACCTGGACGATGTCGGCACCGCGCTCGGCAGCTTCTGCAAGTGGGTTTCGAGAGTCGACGTGAGCGCCGACCAACATCAAACCACCGCCCTGGAACGAATAACCATCTCCGTCAAACCCTCAGCGACATCCGCCGGGGTTCTCGTCCAGTGGCGGGCCGCGATCGCCAGGGTGTGGTCGTCAATCCATCGGGCCCCCCATGGGTCCTCCGGAAGCGACTCGGAAGTTGTGACCGTCACCATGAGCGCTTCCGAGACGTGGTCAAGGTGCGTGAGTCGACCTCCCCGAACGTCGTCGATCACGGACCACGGGATCTTGGTCGACCGGCCGAACCAGCCACCGAGGTGAAGGGTCATCCCGTCATCATCTGCGACCAACACCTTGCGAGGCACCAGAAGATCCCGAAGGCCGTGAACGATCAACCCGATGCCAAACGTTCCGTAGGCAGCCGCCCACAGGTAGTCTCGGGCTTCGAAGGCATCAATCTCACCAAGCGTGAATGGCACCCCGAACCGCTCGGTCAACCTGGCTACGAATGCGGTGCCCTGCAACCAGGCCGCCGCACCGGACAGCAGGCCACCAACGAGAAAGTCGGCCAAGATTGTGACGCCAAGCAAACCGAGCATGGCCCAACCAAACGTCCGATGTGGCTTGACTCGAACAACGATCATACGAAGCCCAGGGTCTCTGGAGTTAGCAAGGCTACGTACGGCACACCTCTGGCAGCCATCTTCTCTGTGGCGAGGCCGTCAGACCGATCTACCAAGCAGATGGCCTGGACCACGACCAGCCCACCGGCTTCGGCAGCGTCAATTGCTTCCATAAACGCTCCCGTGGTCGTCGTGGTATCTTCAAGAATCGCCACCCGGTCGCCGTCGACCACCGGCCCGACCAGTCGACCGCCCGTGCCGTGATCCTTGGCTGCCTTCCGAATGGAGAACGCTTTCAATGGACGGCCCCGGTCGGTGGCAACCATGGCTGACGCGACGGCGATTGGATCGGCGCCCATCGTCATTCCACCGACTGCCACCAGATCATCGTCCAGTCGTGACAACACGGCCCCGGCCACCAGTCGGGCTCCCCGACCGTCAAACGTGGTTTGGCGACCATCGAGATACCACGACGAAGTCGCCCCTGATCGGAGGGTGAACGGACCATCCGTCCGGATGGCGTTATTCATCAGGTGCTCTTTTAGTTCGGAAACTTCATCCGACAAACCGTTCAAGTTCGACCCCTCAAATGTCGATATTCATGGCATAACACGTTCAGCCTCCTGTGTTAGCCCGACCATAGCGACCACCCTCCGGGGTGGTCGCTTACGTTAACCGCTCAGACGAAACCGGTGACCGCCCACGGAGATTCTATTAGTGCGCCACACCCAACCAGGCAGGTGGGCGCACCCTGAGACGGAGTCGGTCACATACTCGATCAAGGAAACCCGATATCCTTGCGCCAACATGAAGGCCCCTGACTCTCAAACGATCCACCCCGCCCTCTATGTAGCCGTGGCGGTATCGTTTTCTGCTCTGGTCTTCTTCCTGTTCGGCAAAGACCTCGGCGACGCGGCCGCACTGGTGTCTGTGGTACCCGTGGCCTTGGCGGCAACTTTCTTCGGGAGCCGCGCCGGTCTAGTAGCAACCGCGTTGGCGTTTCCCTTCAACACGTTCCGACTGGGCTACCTGTCCGGCGTACGAAACGAAGACAGCGCCGTCACACAAACGCATACCAGGCCGGGATTCTGCGATACCGAATCGAGGACCTGATCGTGGCCGCGCGGGGCGACATTGGTTTAATCGAGGTGACCAAAGCCCGATTCGACCTTAACCACCTGGCCAGAGAAGTCGTCGCCTCTTTGCCCGATAACCGGGTCCGCATCATCGGCGAAACGACCATCGCCCCTAGTCGTTGCCCGTCAACTCGCCCGTCTCATGGATGGAGACGTCACGTATGAGCGCCGGAACGGTCTCAGCTCGTTCGTCTTCACGCTGCCGAAAGCAACCTAGTGCCACAGTTTGAGTGCAACGTGTGTGGAAAGTCGTTCGGAGTCAGACAAGACATCGTCGACCGGTACGAAAATTGGGTTCCCTCTCAATGCCTCGATTGCCGTAACCTGAAACCCAGGCCTTCAGCGAGGTCGGCGATGTCCGCCTCCGGCGCCAAATCGACCACCCGTCGTACCAGGTCGCGAACCTCACGCGAATCACTCTCGCTTGCGCAAGTGCTCGAAGAGTTCACCGAGGGCCCTGACACGGGCGTATTCACCGATGGATCCTCGATTCCCAACCCCGGGCCGGGCGGTTGGGGCGCCGTATACGTCGTCAGCGGCGAGATCCTCGCATCAGCTCATGGACATGAGTCCAACACTACGAACAACCGGATGGAGTTGACCGCCCTCATCAAAGCTGTTGACCTCGTGCCGCCAGGCACTCCTACGACGCTGTACTCGGATTCGAACCTCTGCATACAAACCATCAACGAGTGGGCATCCGGGTGGGAACGTAATGGGTGGAAACGCAAAAGCGGTCCCATCAAGAACCTCGACCTCGTCCAAGAGTTATACGCTCTCGCCCGGGCTCGCCGCGAACTCACGTTCAAGTGGATCAAGGCCCATGACGGGTCCCGATGGAACGAATACGCCGACGCCCTGTCAACCGCCTGGAACCGGCCAAACTTGTAGCGACACACGGCGACCGGGTCGATAGGATAAAGGCGTGACACAATCGGTCCTCTCGCGACCTCTCTATCGCTTGTACGAGCGCCAGCTTGAACGCGGGCTGGATTCGACGCGACTACCACGCCACATCGGCGTCATCCTCGATGGCCACCGGCGTTATGCCCGAACCCAGCGCCTTCCCGACTACACAGCCAGCTATCGCGAAGGTATGGCGAAATTCGAACAGTTCATCGAGTGGTCCCAGAAGATCGGCATCGAAACCATCACCGGGTGGGTGTTGTCGCCCCAGAACATGACGCGACCGGAGTCGGAACTACTTCCGTATTTCGAAGTGCTCAAAGACCTGTTCTCACGACTCCCCCGACTGGCGGCTCAATACGACATGTCTCTGCGGGTCATTGGCTCACTCGACCTACTGCCCGACGACCTGGTCAGGGCCGCCAAGGAGATGGAAGTCGCCCGCCCGACCGGGACCCGGCAGCTCAACATCGCGATGGGATATGGGGGTCAGCAAGAGATCGTCGATGCCGCCCGCGAACTAATGGGTGAGCTTCTTCAGGACGGCATCAACCCAGACGAGATCGCGGCGCGGGTTACCCGGGATTCGCTGGCGGCCCACATGTACCTATCAGACCTCCCGGACGCCGAGTTGATCATCCGCACATCTGGCGAATCACGATTGTCCGGGTTCCTCCTATGGCAATCCGCCTACGCCGAGTTCTCCTTTGTGGACGTACATTGGCCGGCCTTCCGAAGGGTGGACTTTCTTCGATCGTTGCGTGATTTCGCCCAGCGAGAACGACGTTTTGGACAGTAGCGAGTGGCATACGGAGACTGACCGGATCGGGCTTCGTACGTTTGACAAGCGCGACCTCGATCTTTTCCTGGAGTATCGAAACGACCCGGAAATAGCCCGTCTACAGGGTTGGGAGTTGCCATACACCGAAGCGGAGGCCCACGAGTTCTTCGAGGACCTGTCCAGGATTCCGCCAGGGACTCCCGGCGAATGGCATCAATTCGCCGTCGTCGACAAGACGACGGGCGTCACGGTCGGCGATGTCGGTCTGCACGTGCGGCCGGCTGATCCGTTGATTGCCGACGTCGGCTACACCATCGCTCGCCGCTATCAACGAAGAGGCTATGCAACGGAAGCGGTCGGCGCCATTATTGAGTTCGCGTTTGACGTGGTGGGCGTCAGCACGGTTCTTGCCAACGCCCTGGCGGAAAACGAAGCGTCGCGAGCCGTCGCCGAACGGGTCGGCATGGCCCTTGACAAACAATGGTGGTCCAATGACGGCGAAGAACTGGTCAGATACTCGATCATCAACTAGTGGTTGTGGTCGTCGCCAGAACCGTCGCGATCTTCGTGCGTGTGGTCCTTACCGTGGGAATGGCCATCCGAACCGGCGGCCGGGGGACCCACTCAACAACCGGGCTCGCCATGATTTCCGCAGCAGCTCGAACCGTTCCTGAGCTTTATCGCGTTGTTTTTGATTGTGAGTCTGAGCCGCTCTGCGTACGGTAGCTCGGAGTTCTTCCAGTTTCCCAACACATGCGTGAATCCGGGTCGTGACATGCCGAACAGAGTAAACACCTGTGGGAGAATGCGGGCATGCGTGCACTACTCGCCGACGGCCAGACCATCACGATCCGCCCGATCTCAAAAGCGGACCGCACCCAACTGGCAGCCGCGTTGAGCGCGACGAGCGAGCAAAGCAGGTTCCTCCGTTTTATGCGGATGGTGGACCGGCTTACCGAAGCCGAACTCGATTACCTTGTCAATGTGGACGGAGTGAACCACGTGGCCCTCGTCGCCGTGCTTGACGGAGGCCAGGGAATCGGCGTGGCCCGCTACATTCGGGACACCGAGGACCCGGGCGTTGCCGAAGCTGCGGTTATGGTCCTTGACGCTCACCACGGCCAAGGCGTGGGAACCGCCCTCGTCAAGGCGCTGGCGGATGTGGCCCTTTCCAATGACATCAGTCGTTTCACCGCCTATGTCCTGCCGGAAAATCGAGCCGCGATCGACGGTCTCACCAAGGCCGGGGCAGTCATCGAACAGGAAGACACTCTCTTGCGAATGACCGTCGACCTGCCTCTTGAAGAGGACATGTTTTCTCAGAGCGCCTTACGTATGGCGCTTCGCGGCGCCGCAGCCGGCGACCTGACGTTGGACGATCAGCTCTGACAGAGGGCCTCGACGTCGTCCGGGTCGACTGCCAGGGCGCCGGTTAGATTTGCGGGCCCGATGGGTGTCATCGCGATGTCGTCTTCGATCCGGATCCCAATGCCACGGAACTCGGCAGGGACCTCATGGGTAATCGAACGGGCGTCCTTCGTCTCCTCGGCCTCCAACTTGCGGGCCGCATCCCGTCCCATTCGGTACCGACGTTCGTAGCGGGCATCAAGGTCATACTCGACCAGAGCGAAATCGACCGTCTCCCGAGCAGGGTCGACGTAGATACCGGGTTCAACGGTGAATGACATCCCGACCTCAAGGACCCGAGAGTCATCACCGACTTGAACCGACCCGGCATCGTGCACATCCATCCCGAGCCAATGCCCGGTGCCGTGCATGAAGTACTCACGATAATGATGCATACTCAACGAATCGTCGATGCCCTTCGGCAACAGTCCGAGGTCGATCAACCCTTCGGTAAGAACCCGCTTGGCCGTCTCATGCATGTCGCGATGGGTCGTCCCAACCACGGCCCCGGCGATCGACGCCCGTTGGGCCGCCAGAACCACGTCGTAAACAGCCCGTTGGGGGGTCGTGAATGCACCGTTGGCCGGGAAGGTGCGGGTGATATCCGACGAAAAATAGCCATACTCGGCCGCCGCGTCGATGAGTACCAGGTCACCGTTTTGTATCTGGCGGTTGTTCTCCGTGTAGTGCAGAATGGTGGCGTTCGGGCCGGACGCCACAATCGACGGATAGCCGTTACGGGGCGAGCCTTCCTGCCTGAACACGGACTCCATTGCCGACTGGACCTGATATTCATGCGAGCCCGGTCTGGTAAAGCGCATGGCGGCTTCGTGCCCCAGAACCGAGATGTCGCAAGCCTTACGGAGATACTCGAGTTCTGCATCAGACTTTCTCAATCGGAGCTCGGCCAGCGCAGGTGAAGGATCGACGATCCGGGTGGGGATGGTCTTGCCATACCGCACGGCAAGCGGTTCCAACCCCTGGATCATGGCCAAAACGGTGGAGTCGAGAAGGCCTCCGGTCCGGTAAAACACCGTCCCGGTTCCGATCAGGTGATCTTTCAACCTCTCCGATAGATCGTTGATCGGGTAGGACTGGTCAGCCCCGAAGGTACTCATGGCACCTTCCGTTCCTGCCCGATATCCGTTCCAGATTTCCATCTCACGATCCCGGGGACGTACAAATAGCGTGTACGGCTCGGTGGGATGGGACGGATGGATCACCGCCACCGCATCTGGTTCGGTGAACCCGGTCAGGAAGTAGAAGTTGGAGTCCTGCCGAAACTCATAATGGACGTCATCATTGCGGGTGGCTTCTCGACCCGCCGGGATTATGGCAACTCCGTCACCGATCGTCTCGGCTAACTGTGCTCTCCGGTGCGCGAATTGGTCCATAGACGCCAGGCTACCGCCTACCTCGATGGCATCAAACCAGACACGGGAATCCGGTTCACATCCGACGGCCGCCTGGTTCTGCGCCCGGGTTCGGACTTGTCAGTGGCAGGAGCTGACGGCTAGGCCGACACGAGCAATCCTCAGCACCTACCATCGTCACATCGCAAGGAGACACAATTGACACGAGACCAGATCTTGACACGCCTTGGGGAACTCGCCGGTGAGATTGAACTAGCCAGGAACCACCCCGACGACATCGCCGCCCTCGCTTCATTAACCGAAGAACGAGACGGCCTTCGTGAAGTGCTCAGATCGCACGCCCCCTTGTCGGTTGACGATATGAAGAGAGAACTGGTTGGTCTCCGATCACACCTCAACCGTTTTCCAAATTCAGGCATCGAGATGGAGCTCGGCGAAGACAGCGCTCTCGGCACCCGCAATGCCATCGACGCCATCGCCGACGAGCAGAACTCGGCCGACCCCCATAGCGCCGTGGTGTGGATCCGCCAACGCATCGCTTTCCTCGAAGAACAGATCAGCAAAAACTAAACCAGCGCCAACCAGCCAGTAGACCAGGACTCCCCATTGCACGACAATTCTCCCTGACGCTGATACATTCGACCAAATGGAAATTGCCATCAAACTCTTCCTGTCGGTCCTCGTTGGAGGAATAGTCGGCGCCGAGCGGGAATTCCGGGACAAAGCAGCCGGATTTCGGACAATCCTGCTCATCACGCTCGGAGCCACAGTCTTCACCATCATCTCAGATGACCTGGCCGGCTTGAACAATGATCCAGCGCGCGTTGCTGCGGGAATCGTGACCGGAGTCGGATTCCTCGGCGGCGGGGTGATCTTCAAACACAACGGCAATGTCACGGGCATCACCACCGCAGCCACCATCTGGGTAGCGGCCGCGCTGGGAATGGGCATCGGCGCCGGTGAGTACGCAACCAGCCTGGCCGCGTTCGCCATCATGATGGTGGTGCTGGTGATCCTCCCGAAAGCGGAAGCCCTCATTGACATCCAGTCGGAGCAACTGACCTACCGGATCGTCTCTGTTTCAGGCCAATCGAAGCTTGAGGAGCTCCGCCAACAGTTCTCCGCCCTCGGCCTGAAGGTTCGTTCCTTCAAAGAAGCCAAGGACCACGATCGAATGATCACCTTCTTCAGCGCCGGTGGTCCGCAGGTCGCCCACCGGGCCGTAATGAAGGCGCTGTACGAAGACCCTGAGGTTGTCGAGTTCGAAACCTGACCACGACCTCCACCCAAACCGTCAGAGCGTGGGGAGCCACCCGGCAATTGCTCTTCCGATCTCGGATCCAGAGTCTTCCTGAATGAAGTGAATTCCAGGCACTGTCAACTCTCGTTGGTTGGGCCAGAACCGGCAAAACTCCCGCTGGCTCCCAACCAGTATCGAACCGGGTTCGGCATTGAAGAAATATTTCGGCAAGCCGGACCGAGACAGCCAATCCGAATAGGCGGTGACGATATCTTGCACGTCGGCCGGGTAACCGTCGATGGGGATCTGCCGGGGCCAGGTAAGCATCGGACGGCGGGCTTCGCCCCCGGCAAGATACGGGCGCCGATACTCGTCCATTTCGGCGTCGGTCAGATCCCGGATAACCGAGCCAGGCAAGATCCGCTCGATAAACAGATTCCTCTCAATGATCATCGCCTCGCCGGCCGGTGATCTCATCCCTTGAAAGAAACTCCGAGCAGCTTCAGGCCAGTCGTCCCAGCTGACCGGGCGCACGATGGCCTCCATGTAGGCGATCGCCTTGATCCGTTCCTGATGGCGGTATGCCCAATCGAATCCGAGCGCAGAACCCCAATCATGAAGCACCAGACTGACGCGGTTTCCCAGGTCGAGGCGATCCAACAGTTCGTCGAGCCAACGCCGATGTTCGACGAAGGAGTAGGACGTAGGTCCCGAATCCTCAAGCTTGTCGGAATCACCCATACCGATGAGGTCAGGAGCCACGAGGCGGCCATGGCCCTCCAGTTCCGCCATGACGAATCTCCACAAAAAGGACGAGGTCGGGTTTCCGTGCAGGAACACAATCGCCTCACCTTCACCAACGTCGACGTAAGCCATCTGCCGGTCAAAGACCTGTTGAAACCGTTTTTCGTACATGAGTGTCCTCTGATCGTGCTCCAACCTTGGTCGAGCGAAGTTCCTTCTCGTAGGGGCTCGGAAACCGAAATCGTAGACCAACCGGTCCTATCCATCCAGACAGGCGATCGGCCTCCCGTTCAAGCGCGGCCGTCGCCTCGATGCCAACATCTCGCAATAGACCGACGGCTATGGATCCATCGGCCCGCTGCGCCCAGCCTCCCACAACAGCCCCATCGACCCAGGCGGTGGGGCCGGCGTTGCCGTTCCGGTCGAACAGGCGGTCAGCGAGATCGCCGAGAATCCAATCCCGATGCTTCCAACCCATGGCGCTGGGATCCAGCCCGGGCAGCAGCGCCACCCAGGGTTCCGGATCAGGCGGAGGCTCCAGGTCGTCGTCGAGTACAAAGGCCGCTTCTCCGCCGACCTCTACCTCGACCGCCCCGACTCGCTCAAGGGCCGCCCGGGTTTTGGAGACGGTCCACCCCGTCCACCACTTCACGTCGTCAAACGTTCCTGGACCGTAAGCCCGTAGCCAGCGGGCGACCAACTGGCGCTCGGCATCTTCCGTGGCAACCACCTGGAGTGGCCGGCCCCCCCAAGCCTCCAGCGACAGCCATTCGTACTGAGAGGAACGCCAGGTACCGGTGGGCCGCCCTTTGGCTATCTGGCCGTCCATCGCCAGCACCATCAAAAGACGGCTCGCCAGAGTCATCGAAACGGGCTGCCGGCTCCCCTGTTGGATGACCAAGACCCGGTCGAGCCCTGCGACGTTTTTCTTCATTTCGGCCGTTGTTGCCCGGCCGGCTTGGTGCAAATAGGAAACGGTCAACCGGGAGACCCGATCAATCCAGCCCTCGGGGTCAGCAATTTCGTGGTTGGCCTTGACGATCTTGAGTAGCTTGCGACGCTCGTTGGCAACCACCCCCTTCGAGGCTGCGGCAAACATCACCGAGGCCAGGTCCGGCGGTGCCATGAACATGGTGCGCCGCATCGCCCATATTCGCCACACTTCGGGCTCGTCATAGAGAGCAGATTCAATATCCTCGATGTTGATCCCATCGATTCGAGACCGGATCGACAGAAACACCGTGGCCGGATCGGAGCCGTGCAGGCCAACCAGGGCATCGGCAACCTCTCCCACGGTTTCGAACGGCCTGGCGAATCCATGGCGCCAGGCCAGGCGCGCCCGACGTTCCACATCAGAGACACGCAGCAACGAGACCTCCCCAGACGATCATGAGACCAAGACTATCGTGGTCCGTTCATCGTGGTCCGTTCATTGTGGTCCGACTATCGTGGTCCGACTATCGTGGTCCGACTATCGTGGTCCGACTATCGTGGTCCGACTTTCGTGGTCCGTGGTTCGCGCTGGAAATCTCCTGGCAGGATCCGTCTACATGAACGCGAATACTGACGTCGACGGCTGGTTCTAGAAGAAGCGGCACCCGTCGGAAGACGCCATGCAGAAGGTGCGGGCCGTCGTCTTCCGCCGAGATGGCCGCATCACCGAAACCATCAAGTGGTCGACGCCGGCGTTTTTCCACAAAGGCAAGATCGCCAGTTTCAACCCCGCCAAAAAGTTGGTCAGCTTGCTGTTTCACACCGGTGCCCATATCCCCGGCGACCACCCGGGGCTCGAAGGGGAAGGCGACACAGCCCGGGTTATGAGGTTCGCTGACGCCTGGGCGGTTGACGATCGGGCGAGTGAGCTCGAATCGGTGATTCAAGCCTGGTGTGCTTGGAAGACACGACCTAAATCAGCACCTAGCCGACGGTGTCATCAAAGGCGATGACTTTGGTCGGGACGATCCGAACGACCCACTCACCGGCAACTCCATTGCGACGGCCGAACTCTTCCGCTCGATCTGCACCCATGTAACGGCCGCCAATCGCCGTAGCCCAATTCAGGAGGTCGACTGGATCGTTGGTGAGCTGGGCGGTTCCCTCAATGATCACAAACCCGTATGGGGCCTCCTGATCATCCACCGCCATCGATACCCGGGGATCCCTGGCCAGATTCCTACCCTTGACGCTGCTCTCGTCCGTGTTGAAAATGACGTCGTCCCCGTCGAGCACAAACCAGATCGGAGCAACGTGGGGTCGACCATCCGATCGCACGGTTGCGAGCTTGCCGGTGCGGGTCCCCTCCATCAAGAACCGAAGGACTCTCTCTGGTGTCATTCGGGTAGCCATGGGCCCACGATACCAAGTCCCCGGAGCCAACGCCGTGAAGCGCGGCCCACGTGGGCGACCTGCTTCCCATCTTTGTCGACATCTTGTTACCGGTCTTCGCTCTTGTCGGGATCGGTCTCGTCGTGGGCGGGCGGATGGGCCTTGATCCGGCTCCCCTCGCCAAGGTTGCCTATTACGTTCTCGCCCCGGCCTTCTTAGTCGATCTCCTCCGCGAGCCGGACATCGAGACCGCGGTAGTTATTCAAATGGCAGTCGTCATGGTCGTCACTACGGCAATCCTGTCATTGCTTGGTCTGGTAGCGGGACGATTATTTCGCTGGGGTTACTCGATCACCGCTGCCACCGTTCTGGTGGCGGTATTCGGCAATGTTGGCAACTTCGGCATACCGATCGTCACCTTTGCCTTCGGGGAGGAGGCCCTCCCACTCGCCGGAGTCTCGTTCCTCATTATCAACTTCGCCGCGTTCATGATCGGGGTGACGGCGGCGACCTGGCGTACCTCCTCACCGGGGCGGGCGCTGGTGAGGGCCATCACAACCCCGACGGTTGCGGTGTCGCCAATCGCACTAGTGCTCAACGTCAACGACATCGGCCTGCCTCTCTTCGCTGATAGGGCGATCGGACTGATGGCCGACGCCATGATCGGGGTCATGTTGGTAACGCTCGGCGTTCAGTTGGCCGGAATGGAACGCCCCAGACCGACAACCGGAGTGTGGGTCGCATCCGGTCTGAGGCTGGTAGCTGCCCCGGCAATGCGGCGACGGCCTCGGCATTATTCGGTCTATCCGGCGACCCGGCCGGAGTAACCATCCTCCAGTCCGCCATGCCGGCCGCCGTATTCGCCGCGCTCTTGCCATCGAGCACGACCTTGAGCCAGACTTTGTGACCACCGTCGTGTTGATTTCGACCGTGGCAAGCGCCGTTACCCTCGCCGTCACCATCGCCCTCCTCGGGGCGGCTTAGCGCCTGACAAAGAGCTTGGGACGCAACCGTCTTGGCAGGCGCCGACCGAACAGAGTCACGCCATATTGGCGAACCGCCAGGATGTATCCGGCGCCGACGAACGGCAGCATCATGGTGACCACCACCCACCCCGGATCGAAACTTCCGGGGCGTACAAAACCCTGCCAGGCGACGACCCACAATCCAATCATGAGCACCAACGTCCGAATCGACCGCACGTTCATCTGTCGCCGAGCCGCCTGGCGGCTCGGCGCGTACCACCGGTTCGTTGCCCTACCAATACTCCAGCCCAGGGCAGCAAACCCGAACCCTGAAAGCCAGGGAAACCAACCCACCAGGATCCTCTTTCCGCCGTCTTCGTTCCCCGGACGGTCCGGCCAACGTTCATCGTGGCCCCCGGGACCCCCGGAACTCTAATTGCCAACCTCTGCCAGAAGTGACCGAAGCCGCTTAATCTGCTTGACAACCTCCCCGTAGGACCCACCACCTGGGCTAACCCGGTGAAGAACTGACTCGATCGGGTCAAGGCGGGCCACGTCACCGGGTTCGAAAAGCTCATGGGCGCTGGCGAGGTCGAAGGCCGTGGCCTCTGCGAACGTACGCCCGTCGGCCGCCAACGCCAGGAGCAGCTGCCCCACCGCTTCGTGGGCAGTCCGAAACGCCACCCCACGCTCGACGAGTAGCTCGGCCATGTCAAGGGCCGTCACTTCCGGGTTGGGGGCAGGAGGATGAAAAACCGCCGTCGCCAACATCGCTCCGAGGGTCTGTAACGACCCGGCCAGGACGTCATCGGCGTGAAACACGATCCGTTTGTCCTCCTGAAGGTCGCGGTTATAGGTCATCGGAAGGCCCTTCTGAAGGGTCATGATCGCCGCTAGATCACCAATCACCCCGGCCGACCGACCCCGGACTAGTTCGGCAACGTCCGGGTTCTTCTTTTGAGGCATGGCCGACGATCCCGTCGTGAACGTATCGGGAAACGAGACCCACCCGAATTCAGCCGTCGCCCAGAGGATGATTTCTTCGGCAAGTCGTGAAAGGTGGACCATGGTTTGGGCACAGACAAAAACGTACTCGGCAACAAAATCACGCGAGCCGACCGCATCCATGGAGTTCGTGAAGTGCCAACGCCAGCCGAGCAACCTGGCCGAGGTTGCCGGGTCAAGAGGCAGGCTCGACCCTCCTGAGGCGCTCGCTCCGAGCGGCGACACCTGGGTCCGGTATATGGCGGCCTGCATTCGTTCGGCGTCGCGCCGGAACATCTCGGCGTAAGCCAGGAGGTGGTGGGCCAACGGGACCGCCTGAGCCTGTTGCAGGTGCGTGTAGGAGGGAACGACCACGTCACCAACCCGCTCGGCCTGATCGACCAATACCGTCGCCATGTCGGCGAGATGACGAAGTTGAGCAGCACCGGAGCGACCAAGGTACAACCGCAAGTCAAGGGCGATCTGGTCATTTCTTGATCGGCCTGTATGAACCTTACGACCGAGGTCACCGATCTTCTCGACAAGGCGCCGCTCGGTTGCAGAGTGGACGTCCTCATCCGCTTCGAGAAACAGAAACTCGCCCGCCTCGACCTCTTCGACAATCTCCAGAATCCCTGCCTGCAGCCGGTCGGCCTCCGCCGCCGTAATGATTCCTTGTTCTCCGAGCATGCCGACATGTGCCCACGACCCGCGCAGGTCATCAAAAATCAAGCGGTGGTCAGCGGTGTCGACCGTATAGGCCCACAGGAGCGCATCAGGGCCTTCGGCGAACCCGCCCCCCCAGAGAGTCACCATCTACTCCCCTTGACCCAGCCGGGCCTCGGCGGACCGGCGCAAGCGCAGGGCGTTGAGACGAATGAACCCGGCGGCGTCCGCCTGGTCGAAGACGTCATCCTCCTCGAACGTGACCGTAGCCTGGTCATACAGTCGATAGTCAGATCGACGTCCCTCGACATACACCCCACCCTTGTAGAGCCTCAATCGCGCCTCGCCGGACACGCGCTCCTGGGTGGTGTCGATGAAGGACTGCAACGCTTCCCGCTCCGGTGAGAACCAGAACCCGTTGTAAACCATGGCCGCATAGCGAGGTATGAGAGTGTCCCGTAGATGCATCACTTCGCGATCGAGCGTAAGTGATTCGACCGCCCGATGGGCAAAATGCAACACGGTTCCGCCAGGCGTTTCGTAGACACCCCGCGACTTCATCCCGACGAACCGATTCTCGACGATGTCGACCCTACCAACTCCATGCGCGCCGGCCATTTCATTCAGCCGGGTTAGAAGGGCAACCGGACCGAGCGCTTCACCGTTCACGGCAACCGGGTCGCCCTGATCATACGTGACCGTCACGATCTCAGCCTGATCGGGGGCATCTTCCGGGTCGACCGTCATCTTGAACATACCCTTCGGTGGTCCCACCCACGGATTCTCCAGGACGCCGCCCTCGTACGAGACGTGCAGCAGGTTGGAGTCCGTCGAGTACGGCTTCTCCTTCGTGACGGGTACCGGTATTCCGCGCGCTTCGGCGTATGCAATGCAGTCGGCTCGGCCGCGAAGTTTCCATTCGCGCCACGGGGCAATAACCTTGATATCCGGCTTCAGCGCATAGGCGGACACCTCGAATCGAACCTGGTCGTTGCCTTTTCCGGTCGCCCCGTGAGCGATCCCATCGGCGCCGGTCGCCTCAGCCGCACGGACGAGGCCCTTGGCAATCACCGGGCGGGCCAGGGCCGTTCCAAGCAGGTAATGCCCTTCATACACGGCATTGACTCGCAAGGCGGGAAACACATACTCGCTGACAAACTCTTCGGTTAAATCTTCGGCAATGGCCTCGATGGCTCCTGTCGCCAGGGCCTTGGCTTGGGCTTCGGCCACCTCTTCGCCTTGCCCGATATCGGCGGTGTATGCCACGACTTCGACGTCGTACTCCTCCTTCAGCCAGGTAAGAATCACGGAGGTATCAAGTCCCCCGGAGTATGCAAGTACTACCTTCTTCATTACCCGGCTCCGATTTGTTCGAGGCGGTTCGCCAATCCGATCCCGCCATATTGTTCTTCCGCCACGATCATGAGCGTATCGTCGCCGGCGATGGTGCCCAAAACTCCATGCAGTGGCGACGCATCGATCGCACCTGCCACCACTCCGGCCGCCCCCGGTGACGTCTTGATTACAACCAGATTTGCCGATACTGAGATCGATTCCACAAACTCAACAAGGGCCCGCGCCAGGATGACATATTCACCGCCGGACGTCGTCGCGTCGTCAGGTAAAACATACCTCAACCGACCATTCCACCTCGACTTCAACGCTCCGAGAGCATGGAGATCACGGGAAACCGTGGCCTGGGTCACATCGTGGGACTCTTCAATCAATAGGTCCACAATCTCTTTCTGACTGGAGACGACATTCTCCATGAGGAGTCTCCGGATCAACCGGCGTCGAGAAGCAGTATTCATGGTCGCATAACGATACGATGGGCTGCATATCCATGCAACATGTCAGCGGACCTCGACCATGGTTCCAATACCCTCGGGTGTAAAAATCTCGAGAAGGACCGCGTGTTGAACCCGGCCGTCAAGAATATGGGCCTGACGCACCCCGGCTTTCAATGCCGAGATACAAGAAAGGAGCTTGGGGACCATACCCGCGGAGGCAGAACCCGAGGCGATCATGCCTTCCAGCTCGCGAATCCCTACCCGCGGGAGCAAAGTATCTTCATCGCCAAGGTCGGCGTAGAGTCCCTCGACATCGGTCAGGTAAACCAGCTTCTCCGCACTCAGGGCCTCAGCCAGGGCACCGGCGGCCGTGTCGGCGTTCAGGTTGTATGCGTGGCCATCGGTTCCCCGGGCGAGTGGAGCTACCACGGGAACGATTCCCCGATCCAACATCGCCAGGATCAGAGTCGGGTCCACGGCGTCGATCTCACCAACGAAGCCGAGACGATCGTCTTTAGGCACGGCAGTGAACAATCCCCCGTCAATCCCGGTCACCCCGGCTGCGACCGCCCCATGACCGCTGAGCAACCGGACAATATCCGGATTGACCTCGCCGGCCAGCACCGACTGCACCACCCGGATCGTGGCCGCGTCTGTGACACGCAGCCCGTCCACCCACACCGGCTCAACACCTGATTGGCCCATCGCCCTGGTGATTTGAGGTCCGCCACCGTGGACGATCACCGGCCTGATGCCGACCAGGCTGAGCAATGTGACATCCCCGGCGAACGAGTCTCGTAACTCCTCACTCGTCATCGCCGACCCACCATATTTGATGACGACGATCTTCCCTTTGAACGCCCTGATGTATGGAGCCGCCTCGGTAAGGATCTTGGCTTTGCCCATCGTCGAGGCGATCCGACTTTTTCGAGCACTGGGTGAGGTGTGTCCAGTTGTCACGAGGGGGCTCCATTGAATTCGACATACCCCGGAGTGAGGTCGGTTGTAATGATCGTGGCCGTCCCCGGTCCCCACCCAACCCGCACATCCACCGCGAAGTCACCCCGAAGGAGCCGCCGAATCACCTCGGTGTCGTAGGACACCTGGCACCCTCCTTCGGCGACCACCATCCCTTCGTATGCGACCGCAAAGGCGTCTGTATCAATGGTGATATTCGACACCGCCGCGGCTTGGAGTATGCGGCCCCAGTTGGGGTCTCCACCGTAGAACGACGATCGAACCAGGTCTGAATCGGTAATCGCCTTCCCCACATGGCGGGCCGATTCGTCCGAAACCGCCCCGACCACGGTGAGACGAACCAACCGGTTGGTTTCCTCCCCGTCTCTGGCGATCATGAGCGCCAGTTCCATGCATACCTCAGCCATCAAACGCCGAACGGACGCAGCGTCTGCGGCGAATTCGGCGGTGGCGAAGGCGATCACCGCATCGTTGGTCGACTGGCATCCGTCGATGTTGAGCGAGTTGAAAGATGGGGTGACGGCGTCCCGCAAGCTCTGGTCGAGGACCTCGAACTCGATGTCGGCGTTGGTCGTCAGCACGGCCAACATGGTTGCCATATCGGGACGAATCATGGCAGCACCCTTGGCCATTCCCCGCACCGTCAGTTCTCCGAACGACGCCGCGACCACCTTCGCAAACGTATCAGTGGTACGAATGGCCTCGGCAGCCTGCTCCCAGGCATCGCCGGAGAGGCCCATATCGCTGATAGCCGTTTCGATTGCCTCTATCGGGAGCTGTGGGCCGATAGGTCCCGTGGAGCAAACCAGGACGTCCTCTGCTCCACAACCGAGCCGGGCGGCCGCCGCCCGTTGCATTCGTTCGGCGTTCGCCAAACCGGTCGCTCCCGTCCCGGCATTGGCACATCCGGAATTGAGGACAACCGCCCGCGCCCGTCCGTCGGCGATAGCTGCTCGACTGACGAGTACCGGCGCCGCCGCCGCTTGTGATCCCGTAAACAGCGCGGCACAGGCAACCGGTCGTCCCAGGTCGATCAGTGCCAGGTCGAGCGCACCCGACCGCTTGATACCGGCCGCCACGCCTTCACAACGGATCACGGCATCCACCCTGACGCCGACAATCCGGAACTTTCCTCGAAACCAAACATGAGGTTGGCCGCCTGGATGGCTTGACCGGCGGCCCCTTTCAGCAAGTTGTCGATTGCCGACAGAATTACGGCGGTGCCGGTCGGTTCGTCAAGGAATACCGAAACGAAAGCCCGGTTCGACCCGACGGTCCAGCGGGTCTGGGGTGGGCCATCGATGGCTTCAACGAACGGTTTGCCGTCCCCAAACTCGGCCAGGACACCGCGCAAGTCGTTCTCGGTCACGCCGGCCGTCACGGCCACCGTTGTAGTGGCGTGGATGCCGCGCTGCATCGGCACAACATGGGGCGTAAATGTCAGGCGTATGGGACCAAGGCCGGTGTAGGCCTCCAACGCCATCTCGATCTCGGGCCGATGCCGGTGCGTACCAACTCCATAGGCGCGGACTCCATCGGCAACCGCACCAAACAGCAAGTCCTCCTTGAGTGACCGCCCGGCTCCTGACACGCCCGAAACGGCATTTACGACGATCCCTTCTGAGGACACTGCGCCAGCCGCCAAAAGCGGAGCCAGACCGAGCAACGTAGCCGTTGGGTAGCACCCCGGCGAGGCCACCTTGTCGGAGCCGGCAACTTCGAAGAGTTCCGGCAGGCCATAGGTCCATTCGGGCAGTTCCAGAGGGAGAGGGTGAGGCGAGCCGTAGGCGGCCTCATAACGATCCGGGGTATCCAGGCGGAAGTCCGAGCCCAGATCGACAACCTTGACACCGGTGGACGCCAGTTGCGAGGCGAGTTCGCCAGACGCTCCGTGTGGCAAGGCGAGAAAGGCGATATCGAGGCCGGCGAGATCAGCCGTGTTCACCTCCAAAACCCGATCGCCGCCTTGGAGCTGAGGATGCACATCGCCCAGTCGCTTTCCCGCTTGCGAGTGGGCACCGAGATAGGTCACCGCGAACTCCCGATGGTCATCAAGCAGTCGGATAAGTTCACCGCCCCCATAGCCGGAGGCACCCAGAACGGCTACTGACTTCACGAAGACCCCATCCGCATAACTATACGAATATGCGCATACATTCGCAAACCCTACCCATTGAGGGGCGCCAGGCCCAGGCTCGGCAACGGAGGCATGGCCTCGTCGTATAACCAGGCCTCCAGGAACCGGCTGAGGTTTTGACCGGTCACCTCGTTGACAATGGCGATGAAGTCGGCGGTCGTCGCGTTCCCGTACGCGAACCGTTTCTGAAACGTCGTGGCGACTTCAAAGAAGGCTTCGTCTCCGATCTCAAGCCGGAGGGCGTGCAAGGTCAGGCCACCCCGCAGATAGACCGACGCATTGAAGATGTCGTCGGCTTTCGGTTCGCCGGGGGGCGGGAACTGACGATATGCCTGAGCAGCCGCCACGGACTCCGAGTCGGTTCCGTTCAAGAATTGACGACCACTCATCAAGTCGTAGGCCTGGGCGATCCGTACGTCGCGAAACTCCGGCCCCCGGGTTTCTTCTACCCACAACCACTGGGCATAAGTGGCATGCCCCTCGTTGAGCCAGATGTCATCCCACCGTTGGAGGGAGACCGAATCACCAAACCATTGGTGGGCCAGTTCGTGAATGACCACGTCCTCACCGATGCTTAGAACCTGGGCTCCAAACGTAGACAGGGTCTGAGTTTCGAGGGCCACCCCTACCTCCGTCGTATCGAGCACCAGGGCCCCGTACGTGTCGAAAGGATAGGGACCGAATCGATCGGCAAGGAACGCGATCATCTCGGCCTGCTTGTCGAAGATCGCCAGAGTCGAGTCGCGGATATCGACGTCGAAGTAGTTTCGAATCGCAACTCCGTCCGGCCCCTCTTGCTCAACCAACTTGAAATCCCCGACTCCAAAGGCCAGCAAGTACGGTGCGATCGGGTCGGCGACCTCAAACACATATTTGATGAATCCGTCGTCGGCTTGCTCGACGTCGACGAGCATGCCAGAGGCGGCGACTACCAGCGGCCCTGGCACCGAAATAGCCAAAGCGTAGGTGGCTTTATCGCGAGGATGGTCGTTGACGGGCATCCACGATGACGTCCCGTCTGGCTCGCTGATAGCGAAGAATCCGTCTACGGATCGTTGGATGCCCATCATGAAAGTCGCCGCAGGAGAGTCGTGGGGTTCAGTGAGACCGCCGTAGGTGATTGACAGTACAAAGGTCTCCCCTGCCGCAACAACCCGCGCCGGGTCGATCCGCAGTTCGCCGTTCTCGTGTGACCACACCGCCGGTTCCCCATCCACCAACACCTCCGACGGAAAGAGGACATCAAGGTCCACAGACCATGAGTCCAGGTCTTCGAGAGCCAGTATTTCCATGACGGTCTGGCCTTCCAGGCGTCCTGACGACGTGTCGAACCGAATGGCGACATCGGCATGTTGCACGTCATACCCGGCGTTGCCCAAGTCTGGATAGAGCGGATCACCCAACCCGTCGTCAGCATGAACCCCCGGTCGGGCGATGGTACCGTCCGCCAAGGTGTCCGGATCGCTCGTCGAAACACCCACGGCCGCAGCGGTCGTGCTGGTTGGCGTACCGGTGCCGAACGAACACGCCGAAGCCAATACGGCGACGGTCAGAAGGCTAAGGGCGGTTCGCACCATGCTCCCCCACCCAGGCGTCGACCAGGGCGTACGCTTCGTCGGGCTCATAAGGGCCGTGATCGATTCGGTACTCAAGAAGCATCTTCATAATCGTCCCCACCTCCTTGCCGGGTCCGATCCCTAGATGTTTCATGACGTCGTTGCCATCGATCGGTGCCCGAAGCTTGTCGAGCTCCTCAGCCTCGGCGAGCACCGCGATACGTTCCTCCAACTCGTCGATCCGACGAGAGATGATCGCGGCTCGTTTGGGGTTGGCGGTGGTGACGTCGGACCGGACGAGTTGGTTTAAGTCCTCAAGCAACTCCCCGGCATCGCGGGCGTAGCGTCGGACGGCCGAGTCGGTCCAACCCATCTTGAAAGTGTGGGGGCGCAAATGAAGAAAAACCAATTGCCCGACGTCGGCCACGAACTGCTTCGAGTATCGGAGCTCTCGAAGCCGGCGCCTGGCCATACGAGCGCCGACCACTTCATGGTGATGAAACGTGACACCCCCCTGAGCGAACTCTCGCGTATCGGGCTTGCCAATGTCGTGCAGCAGCGCAGCCATCCGGATCCGTAGGCGCGGATCCGTCTTCTCGACCACCGCCAACGTGTGCTCCCACACGTCCTTGTGACGATGAAGTGGATCGTGTTGTTCGCTGAGGGCCACCAACTCTGGCAAACAGACGGCCGCCAGTCCCGACTTCACAAGGCCTCTCAACCCACGTGTCGGGAACTCCCCGACGAGCAGCTTCGAGAACTCATCGCGGACGCGTTCAGCCGAAACGATGGCGAGCCGATCCGCCATCCCGGCCGCGGCTCGTTCGGCCGCAGGATCACATTCGAAGCCAAGGGTGGCCGCGAACCGATACAAACGCAGCATCCGGAGCGGATCGTCGGAAAAAGCCATCTCTGGTTCCAGTGGCGTTCGCAGCTCTTGTCTGGCCAGATCGACCAACCCACCAAATGGGTCGATGATCTGACCTCCTGCCACATCCAGGGCCATCGCGTTGATCGAGAAGTCCCGTCGCGACAGGTCCGTTTCCAGGTCGTCTCCGAACACCACCTTGGGCTTCCGGCTCTCGTCGTCATATACCTCGGAGCGGAACGTGGTGATTTCAAAACGCTGCCCGCCAATCTGCAGCCCGATGGTTCCGTACTGCTCACCCATTGTGAAAACCGGGCCGAGCGGATCGACAATCCGTTTGACGTCTCCTGGCCGGGCGTTCGTAGCAAAATCCAGATCGTCAGAGGGCCGGCCAAGCAAGGCGTCGCGCAACGAGCCACCCACCAGGAATAGTTCAAACCCGGCCTCGGCGAAATGGCCGCCCAGGCGAGAAGAGGCGGAGTCATCGGCAACGAGCCAGGTGAGGCGTTCGGGAATCATGTAGCACTGAAGGATAGATCCTCGGGGTTCTTCGTTGGCATCCCGGTCGGTCCGACGACAGTCGGTATTGCCAGGTCCAACGAAACGAGGGTCGCTCGCATGTGC
>Ga0326597_10003101_pt1 | contig 24255 bp, 17 predicted proteins | sample RVTome_12_FD_203789 | JGI IMG/M metagenome (GOLD analysis project Ga0326597, IMG submission 203789) | Soil microbial communities from uranium-contaminated site in the Upper Colorado River Basin, Wyoming, United States - RVT100D185 | ecosystem: Environmental > Terrestrial > Soil > Contaminated >... | reverse complement strand
GTCAACCAGCTCAATTTCATCAGCTCCGGGACCGGAGAGCAGGCCCAGATTCTCTTCAACGACCTGACGCGGTATGAGCTCGACAAGGTAACACCGAACAACCCCGTGGCGATGACGGTCGGAATCCCGGACTTCAACGGCGTCCTGCTCAACAGCAAAGCGATTGACATCATCTGGGGCCAGCATGAAGACTTCATCAAGAGGAACGGGCGCTACTGGATCGACTCTTCAGGCCGCCCGGAAGGCCACCTCGAGCCGCCGGCCAGCCGCCTGGTTCTGCCTTACACCTATGACCGGGCTCCGGAAGTCCTCTCGGTCCTCTACAAGGCGGACGCAGAGGAACTGGCTTCGATGGGCGTCACCACCGTCTCGACGCGCCTGCCGGCCGACAGCCAGCGCGCCTACGAGTATCTTCGCGGCCGGGGCGAGATGACCTACCGGCTGGGCTACGGCCCGATCGAGCGCTTTGGCAACTTGACGGATCTCGAAAACGGCCTGGAAGGAGTTGCGGAATTGGTCGGATCGGGAGGCGACCAGCTCTGGATCACCGGAATCGGGCCGACGGCGGTCGACGGCGCCAGCAGCCGCGCCTGCACCGATCTGAAGCGCACCGGAAGCTACGGCGTGATTGACAAATGGTATCCGTTCGGACAGTGCCACCTGGACATCGAGTTCAGCGGCGCCGTCGGCAGAACCGCGCGTGTTCAGGACAACTACTACCGCGACTGGGTCTTCGCCAGCGGCCGGGAGGGAATCCGATTTGCGAACGTCCACGTCGCCGGGGACCGCGCCGTCGGCCTCATGCTCAACAACATCGAGCAGATCCAGCGCCAATACGGCCGGGACGCGACAAAGAATTGGGCGTTGGACCACTGCGACATGGTGAACCCGGCCGACTTCCAGCGCATCGCGCGAGCCGGGATCATGATGAGCTGCTACGTCGCCCATTCGGTGGAGGAATCCCCAAACATTGCCCGAGCATACGGCGACAAGGTGGCCAACACCTACCCGGGCCCGCTCAAGAGCATGATCGACGCTGGAGTCAAGGTGGTCTTCGAGACGGACCGGGACTCCTACATCTGGACGGACCTCGAGCGGGCCGTCACGCGGAAGGACCTGGGGGGAAAAGTCTGGGCCCCTCAGGAACGGGTCGACAAGCCAACGGCGCTGCGGATGATCACGAGCTGGGCCGCAGAGTATGTCCTGAAGCCGGACAAACTGGGAATGCTTCAGCGGGGCAAGCTCGCCGACATGGTCGTGCTCGACCGCGACTACCTGACCATTCCCGATGACGACATCAGCGAGATCCAGCCGCTCTTGACCGTATTTGACGGCAAGATCGTTTTCGAGAACCCTCAGTTTGCCCAGGAATATAATCTCCGCCCGCCAGGTGTGCTGGTTTCGACGTACAAGGACCTGGTGCAGCGGCGGAGCAGGCGGCCGCAGGCGAGCAGCGAAAGCCAGGGACTGGAAACCCAGCATTGAAACGGCCGGTGTTATGACAATGTCCTCTCGGCCCCGAACAATTCTCCGGGGTGTTCTTGCCCTTCTGGCGCTCGTCTGGATCGCGGGAGCGCTCCAGGCAGAGGCGCAGGAACCCATTCTGAATATCGGGATTTCGACAGCCAAGCCGGGCGACCCGGTGGATATCCCGCTGACGATTTCGGGAGCCGAGCAGCCCCGGATGGGATCCATTCAGCTTGAGCTTACTTTCCCAAAGGATGCGCTTCACTACGTCCGCGGGTCGGCCGGGCTCTCCGGCGAGATGGCCGAGGCCACGGTGGAGGGAACGCCTGGCGACGAGCTGGATGCCGCCGGAATGAGTTCCCTAACCGTGACGATCAACGCGAAGCGGCCCATCAAGCCGGGAATTCTCGCTTACATCCACTTCCGCGTTTCCACCGACGCCCAAAAGGGGATGGTCCCGCTGAAGGCGCAGTCCATCCAGGCCAAGACCTTGCAGGGCGAATCCCAGCCGCTCGCCAAGGGCCGGGACGGCGAGGTGGAGGTCTTCGCGCGGGATGAAACCATCCCCCTGATCGGCTGTTTTTTCTTTACGCACTGAGCGGACATTCCGGTCTTGACTCAGTCCCGTAAAACCACTATTCTATCTCCGATAGCACCCCCGTTGGCGGTTCAATGGGATATGTTTGGAACGACTGGAGGCCAGGGATGGACGTGTGGAAGCAAGCTAGTTATTTGGCAATGATTGGTTTACTTGTTTTCTCAGTGAGCAATTTGTTCGCTCAGTCGGGCGATGCGGCCAAGGGCAAAACTGTCTTTGAGACCAATTGCTCGATTTGCCATGAATCGGAATCGGAAGCGACGAAGGTCGGCCCGGGACTGAAAGAGTGGTCCAAGAAGCCGCCGCACGAGTTCAACGGGGCGCAACACACGCACAATGAAGAGACGCTTCGGGGACAGATCAAGGACGGCAGCGCCTCAATGCCTCCAATGGGAAGCCTGGTTTCCGAGGAAGAGACAAACGATCTCGTGGCTTTCATCCTGAGCTTGTAGTCAGCCCGCTGTGGCGGGTGTCGAAGCCGCGAACTTCGCCGCCCGCACGTTCAAAATCCCGGGGCTGGACAGCGCGTCGAAACGCACCCCGCAATCCTTGTTCTTGTTGATCGGAAGCGCGGAGGAAATCCGCGTCTGTAGCGCAGCTTGGGTCTAAAACACGTTGGGAGGGAATTTCTCCAGTGTCAACCAATCTCACGGCCACCGGCCAGGGCCCGTATCCGACCATTGTTCCCGGCGTTGAATTCTGGAAAGACATGATCCCATGCCAGGCGGCGTGCCCCACGCATACCGACGCCGGCCGGTACGTTCAGCTCATTTCCGAAGGAAAGTTCCGGGAATCCTACCTCACTGCGCGCTCTTCCAACCCATTCGTCTCCGTGTGCTCCCGGGTTTGCGCTGCCCCTTGCGAAAACCGCTGCCGGCGCGGAAAGATTGATTCTCCCGTGGCGATCCGCGCTCTGAAGCAGTTTGTCTCGGAGAAGTACGGCGTCGAGTCTCTGGAGCCGAATTCGCAGGATGTGCTGTTTGACGGCGCGTCCGAGCAGGGGAACAAAACCTTCGGACATCTTCCGATTCTCGCCGCCAGCCGGAAGAAGGTCGCCCGCGGCCAGAAGGTGGCCGTGGTCGGAGCCGGACCGGCAGGGTTATCCTGCGCGCATGACCTGGCGCTCATGGGCTATAAGGTCACGGTGTTTGAGGCCAGCGACATCGCGGGCGGAGTGCTGACCCAGGGGATTCCCGCTTTCCGTCTGAACCGCGCGCTGATTGAAAAGGAGATTGAAAAGATTCTCAGCCTCGGCGTGGAACTCAAGCTCAGCACGCCCCTCAGCGCGGACTTCGGCCTGCGGGAGATCAAGGGCCAGGGCTTCGAGGCTGTTTTTCTGAGCGTTGGGGCCGCCAAGGGCCGCGATCTCAACATCGAGGGCTCCGAGTTGGAGGGCGTGGTCAAGGCGGTGGATTTCCTCCTGTGGTCGAATCGCGGACAGCGCGTGCGTCTGGGCAAGAAGGTTCTGGTAATCGGAGGCGGATTTACTGCTTTCGACGCGGTCCGCATGTCGCTGCGGCTGCAGTTGGATGCGGACAAGGAAACTCCGACTGCCCTGGCCGCGGACGATGTCGTGCATTACGGCACGCGAGACGTCCGGATGGTTTGCCTGGAATCGTTCGCGGAGATGCCGGCATGGAAAACCGCGCAAGGCCGGGAAGAATTTGAAGAAGCCGAGAAAGAAGGCGTCACATTCCATACGCAGCGCGGCCCAAAGCGGATTCTGGGAGAGAACGGCAAAGTGAGCGCCGTCGAGTTTATCGGCGTGAAGCGCACCTATGATGAGAACGGGCGGTTCAGCCCCGTCTACGATCCAGACTTCACGGAGACAATGGAAGCCGACACCGTGATCCTGGCGATCGGCCAGCGGTGCGACCTCTCCTTCGTCCGGCCGGAAGACGGCGTGGAGCTGACGCCGCAGGGGACCGTCAAGATCAATCCCAAGACGCTCGGCAGCTCGGCGCCCTGGGTGTTTGCGGGAGGCGACGCGGCTTTTGGGCCGAAGAACCTCATTGACGCCATCGCCAACGGAAAACAGGGCGCGCTCTCGATCGACGACTCCCTGCGCGGCGGCGAGTCCAGCCCGGAATTCCGGCTCTCCATTGAGAAGATTCCCACGCGGACCTACCGGATGCCTGCGGAGTACGAGCAGGAGCCGCGCCAGCCGCCTCCGAGCCTTCCGCTCGACCGCCGGACCGGCGTCGCGGAGGTTGAGGTTGCCTTCTCCGACCAGGAAGCGCAGCGCCAGGCCGAGCGCTGCCTCTACTGCCATATCCAGACGATTTACGATCCGGAAAAGTGCGTTCTGTGCAACCGCTGCGTGGATGTTTGCCCGGAAGACTGCTTGAAACTGGTCCCTCTCGATCAGCTGGAGCTGGAGCCGGGCGCGAAGGACAAGCTGCTGGAATCGGCCGGCCTCCAGGGGACCGTCCCGGAGCTGCTGTCCGCAATGATCAAGGACGACGAGAAGTGCATCCGTTGCGGACTGTGCGCCATCCGTTGTCCTACCGACGCCATGACCATGGAGTTTTTCTCCTATGAAGACCACCAACCCTCCGTCTCCTGAGCCCGGTCATCTGCCGCGCCACGACCAGGGCCAGAGCCAAAGCCGCCGGACGTTTCTCGACCGTCTGGGCTTGGGCGCCGTGCTCGCAGCCATTGGCGGACAAGCCACGATGATGCTGCGCGCGCTGGTGCCGAACGTCCTCTATGAGCCGCCTCGCCGCTTCAAAATCGGGGCGCCGGAACAGTTTCCACAGGGCGCGACGTTCCTCGAAGGCGAGCGCCTGTTCATCTTCCGGGAGCAGCAGGCCTTTCATGCCATCTCCGCCGTATGCACTCATCTCGGCTGCACCGTCAAGATGATCCAGATGAACCCGCCGCAGCAGGTCGAAATTCGGGGCGAGACCGTGCAGGAGAAACAGGAGTTTCACTGTCCGTGTCACGGGTCGAAATACTACGGCGAAGGAACCCCTTACGCGGGCCCCGCGCCGGTTCCGCTGGCTTGGTACCACCTGGAGCTGGCGGCGGACGACGGACAGATTGTTGTGAATCTTACGGAGCCGGTCAACCAGGATTTCCGGTTGACGGTTTAGGGTGCCAATGTGGGTGCCAATGTGGGTGATGGAATGCCAGCCGCGAAAGCCATCTGGAAAAAATTAATCTGGACGTGGAAGCCGGAAAGCGAGTTTGAGGCGGGCGACTCGATCGTCAGGAACCTGCTCCTCCATTGGTTTCCCTCGAAAGTCACGTTGGAAAGCCTGAGCTTCCGCTACTCCTTGTGGCTGGGGACGGGCTCCGCCGTTTTGTTCGCAATCTTGACGCTCACGGGCATCATCTTGATGTTCCTCTACGTCCCGTCCATCGAGCGGGCCTACGCATCCGTGAAGGACATCGAGTACGCCGTTGCCTTCGGGTGGTTCTTGCGCGGCGTGCACCGGATCGGCGCGCACCTGATGGTCTTCGTTGTGTTCGTCCACATGATTCGCGTGTTCCTGACCGGCGGGTACAAGAACGGCGTGGCTGCCGGGCAGAACCGCCCCCTCAACTGGATCATCGGCGTGGTTCTGCTGCTCTGCACGCTGCTGCTTTCCTTTACGGGCTACCTGCTCCCCTGGGATCAGCTGGCCTACTGGGCCATCACGGTCGGGACCAATATCGCCCTGGCCGCTCCGCTCGTCGGCGAGCAAACGCGCTTTCTGCTGCTCGGCGGAAACACCATCGCGCAGGGCGCGCTGATCCGCTTTTACGTGCTGCACTGCTTCGTGCTTCCCACGGCGGTCCTGATGCTGTTTGCGTGGCACATGTGGCGCATTCGGAAAGACGGGGGCCTTGCCTGCGTGGACAAGGTCGCCTTGCAGCAAAAGAAGGAGAAGACGCAGCCGGTAAAGAGCAAGACCTATTCCCTGCTCGGCATTGCCGGAACCCGAACCGTTCATGTCGAGACGGCGCTGGTGGACGAGGACCGCTACGCGACGAATTCCTCTCCGTTTCTGACGCAGCGGCTGCTGCTGGCGATCCTGGCAACCACGGTCCTCGCCGCACTCTTTGCCATCGGCATCGAAGCGCCGCTCGAGGAGCCCGCCAACCCGGCCGTCACCTCCAATCCCGCCAAGGCGCCCTGGTATTTCCTGTGGCTCCAGGAGCTGGTTGCGGACACCACGCTTCGTTTCGGCGATTTCACGCTAAACGGCGCGCTCGTTGGAGGAATTATTCTCCCTGGCATTCTCGCCGGCCTGCTGCTCATGTGGCCCTATCTCGATCGCAGCCCGGTCACCGCCACGGGAGTTTGGTTTGGCCCGGAACGCCTCCGCCAAAACCTCGTGTTTCTGTTCATCATTTTGTTGATCGTCATTTTAACCATCGTGGGGACCTTCATGCGAGGTCCGTATTGGGTCCTCTACTGGCCTTGGGAAACCTGGGTGCAGTTGCCCCGTCTTTTCTGACATCGGGACAGACGCTGGCAACGGATCGATTGTTTGTTCAGCAGGGGAATCGAAAGAGAGGCAAGAAGAATAGCCGTTTGGCGGATTCGTAAGGAGTGAGATGAAAGCCCAGAACAGCGACTTGCGACTGGCCTATTTGATGGGATTCCTTCTCCTGGCTGTGACGGGGTGGGTCTTTTGGGACTACGCCAGCCCCGAATGGAAAGATTACCAGTCGGAGTTCCGGACCCTGATCGCCGAGCGCTTTGGCGAGGAGCGGACGGAAGCGATTCCTTCCGGACTGCAGCAGATTTGGGTGCCGGAGCTGAACCGCGTGGACCGCTGCGTCACGTGCCACCTGGGTGTCGAATGGGAAGGCATGGACGATGCCCCGGAGCCGTTCCGGACGCATCCGGCTGGGCCCCTGGAAAAGCACACGCTCATTCAGTATGGCTGCACGGTGTGCCACGGAGGACAGGGCTTTGCCACCGATGTCGAAGGCGCGCACGCGACCGGGGATGAGCTGCACTGGGAGGATCCCCTGCTTTCCACCGAGATCGGCCAGTCGCTTCAGGTCAACGATCCGTCGGCTCTTATGGAGATCAAGTGCAACATCTGCCACCGCTACGACGCCTACACGGAAGGGGCTGAGTACATCAATCTGGCCAAGGAAATCGTCTCGCAGCGGCGCTGCGCCCTCTGCCACAAAATCAACGGGCAGGGAGCCCTGATCGGGCCCGACCTGACCTTCGCCGGCGATCAGTCTCCCGAACACTATGACTACACGAACGTGCCGGGGAAAGAGGCCGTTTTCAACTGGCATCTTGTCCATTTCCGGAATCCCAAGGACGTTTCCCCGGAATCGGTGATGCCGAATTTCAATTTCGGCCCGCGGGAAACACAGGCCCTGGCGATGCTGGTGATGAGCTGGAAACGCACCAGCCTGCCTTCCGCCTACATCCCGCCGCCGAACCTGACTCCGCCCGCGCCGCCGTCCGCCGAACAGCCTGCCGAGGTTGCGCAGTAGTCAGGAGTGTAACCTGCAGAAATTCGCCTCTTGTGCATTGCTCGTCCGCGAAGGACTGCCTCTAAGTTTTCAGCAAGAGCCTGCATTTGCTGATCAGGCTGCCAGGGAAAGCAAGGCGGGGATATTGAGATGTTCCAGGAATGCTCGGGTCAGAGCATCGGCTGGACCGGGAGCAGTTCCGGGTGCAGCAAAAAGCGCCTCAATCATCGACGCAAGAAGTTTTTCCATGGCCTGTTGCCCATGCTCTGTGCAGCGGGTGATCTTGAAACCTATGATATCCCCCCCCACCAAGGACTTTTCCAGGTAGATGTTGTCACCAAAACGCTCATAATACGCTGGCTGCTCTTCCTCAAACCGAAAGGTCAACGCATCCGTTTGGTCCAAGTACTGGACACGGAAACGTGCTGTCCGGAGCCTATCAACCCGCTCCGGGAGATTCTCCATGAGGTCCGGACGAATCTGGGAAAAGATGCGCTTAAAGCCGATGATTGTGAGCCCGCAAAGTTGTTCCGCCGATGGAGTCACCTGGATGGCAAGCCAGTCCTCCACTGCCACTGTCACACACGGCCTGGGGGGGCCGAAGGAAATGTAGAGGACATCCCCCTTGCGGTCGTACTCGTGCTGTACGTCTTCAAACCGCTGTTCGATTACAAAGGCCATATCTTTTCGCCGAGGCCACTTAACTCCGCCACGGAGAAATACGCCGTGGCGACAAAGCCATTTGCTTCACGAACAAATACCCGCAAATTTGCCTTCTCGATCGTCCGCCCCCCGATTAGAATCTGCGAATAGCTCCTCGTGTATATCCTGGTCGTTCGATCCCGTCTACCTCGATAAACACAATTGGGATTCTTCAAAGTCTCAATCACAAGCTCCTCGTACGGCAGCATCTCGGGATGGCGCGTGGTTATGTGCGTCGTCCAGTGGCCCTCTTCTAGCACTGCATCCAGGCCATCTGGCGTACGAATCGTCACAAGGCTCATTTTAGCATAGGAGAAGGCGTACGGTGACCCTACTGCACCTCCATCGTCACCACGTTGCTCGCAATCCCGTCCACGCTCGCGGCTACTGAGACTGTTCCCTGAACTCCGTCCGGGACTCGGGCGTTTACCTGATATAACCCCACAAAACCTGGCGCCAGTCCGGAGAAAGAGACCTGCGCCGGCACGCCATTCATGGTCACGCTGACCTCGGAAACAGTCCTCGAAAGCGGTGCCTCCGCCGCGGCCTGGCCGCTTGGAACTGCAGGACTGACCGGGCCCAAGCCGGTCGCGTAGATTTGCACGAATTCCCCGGACGACGCCGGGAGGCCGGAGGTGACCAACCGGTTCGTGGAAGCGTGCGTAATGGCGCCGGGACCGCTTCCGCTCGCGTCTATCGTAAAGATTCCAGGTCCGGCCGGCCGCAGGAAAACCGTCACGGGATCGGATGCTGATGCTCCGTTCCGCACAACCAGCGAGGCTTCGGTGCTCAGTTCCACTGGCACTTGCGCGTTGATCTGGCCGGGGGAGACGTAGTAGAGCGGAGCCGCGCGCCCGCCGATCTGCACGGAAGCGCCTGCGAGCTGGGTCGGCAGCGGAAGCGACGCCGCCCAGGCCTCCGCTGCCGCCAGGCTCACGCCGAAGATTGAGATGATGGAGCCCGGAGACACCGCCCCGGCCAGGAAACTGGCGCCCTGCACGATCCCCGCCTGCGGCACCTCAGCGGCTCCGATACCGAACAAGAAAAATTTAACGCTGTAGGCGGTCCCCGGAACGGTCGCGGTCACGCGGATGGGGCCGGAGGCCGGGCCAAGCGTGGCTTCCGTCGAGGCGCGACCCTCCGCATCGGTGGAGGCGCTTGGAGATTCGAGCGAAACGTCTCCCTCGCTGACTGCAAATTCGACGCGCACGCCGGAAAAGGGAATTTGATTACTGTCCCGCAAGATCACGCTCAGCGGCTGCGGCAATTTACTTTCCGGGCTTCCGATCTGCTGGTCGCCGCTCACGATCGAAAGCGCAAGCGAGTTGGCTTCGAGGCCGGCCAGAACTTCTACGACGGCAGTGCTTGTTTCGAATCCCGGAGCCGCCGCGCTCACCGATGCCCTCCCCGGAGCGGCTCCCGTCACTGTAACGGATGCAGACCGGCTCCCGGCTGGAATCACTACGCTGGCTGGTACAGCAACGGCGGAGGGATCCGAGCTGACGAGCGAAACGGCAACGGCGGAAGCGGACGCAGCCTGCAATTCCACTTGCGCCTGCACCTCGGTTCCCGCCACCAACCCGAGCGGGCTGGTGGTCCAGCTCAGGCCCCGGACCAGGCTGGTGCCGGCCGTTCCGCGAAACCCGGTTGCCCGCGCAAAGAACTGTTCCCATCCCGTCCGAATCCGGTCCAGCTTCGCCACCTGCTCGGCGCTCGGAGTTGTGTTCCGGGGGACCACCAGGAGAAACGCAAAGTTGAAATTCTTCGGCGCTACAACGGCGTTCGGAATGCGCGGCCCGTTGGCGGAGATGATCTGATCGATCGTGACATTGGCTCGGCGGCCGGAAAAGCTGGCGTTCAACTGCGGCGTGCTCGACGCCCGGAAGGCGCTGATCGGATCTTTCACCAGAAAACTTCCGGCCACTTCCTCCGGCCCGCGCAGACCCCACAGGTACTGATCGAGATCGCTGTAGTGCTCGACTGCTCCGATGGTGGTAAACGTTCCGTCCCCATTATCCCGAATCCGGTTGCCCTCGAGCACGGACGCATCCGTGCTGAAAAAGAAGCTCCAATGCTGGAGGTCGCGACCCAGCAATGCCGGGCTGGATCCGGAGCCTTCCGGGTCATCCCATCGCGCATACGTCAGAAAGCGGTGCCCGGCTTCCTGCCCCAGCAGGCTGAGGGTCGAATCCACGCTCCGAAGGAACACGGCCTCCGGATCCGACGGATACTTCTGAAGGTTCCCCATATTCAGGAGACTCTCCAGCCGGGTGCTTCCGAAACTACTCGCGGAATCAAACACCGGCGGATCCCCGAGGGGGCCGATCCCGGTCACCTCGTTGGCGATATTGACCTCGAAGGCAAACGCTCCGTCGAGGTCGAAGTCGAATGTCGTGAAGACAACCAAGAACTCGTACGCGTCGTCGTGCGTCTCATAGAAACGCCGGGCGACGGCCGGCAGGTCAAGCTGCGTCGTCGCAGTAAAAATTTCCGCAACCGCGCCGGCCGAAGCAGCCTGCCCCGCGGCTTCGCTCAAATCGACGAGCGACGGCCGGCCGGAAAAATTGCCAGGGGACACGCCGACCACCGCTTCCCGGCCGTTAATTCCGTTGTAGGAGAACCGGATCAGGCCCTCGGGAAACAGTTCCACCTGAACCGTCTCGCGCGGCCCCGCGCCGAACTCCGCATAGTCCGGGACGCTGCTCCAGGTAACAACGAAGCGCGTGCCAAGGGTCAGGTACGTCAGTTGCCCGCCGACGGACGGGTCGAGGTCGGCAAAGTAGGGCGCAATCCGGGGAGGACCGGAAAGAACCCGGGCCAGGGTCCGCGCCGAATGCGACAAGTCGCCCTGCTGAAATGTCAGGCTGCCGTCCGAGTTGATGAAAACGGAAGTGTACACCTCCCCGAAGAACGGGAAAGGGAATCCGAGGCTCACCTCCCTCGTCCCATCATCGCCGATATTCTCCGGATTGCTCACCGGCGACGGGTTCAGCAAAATTCCCTGCCCCGCTGCGGAACTGTCGAACTGGCCCGGCCCCGCCAGAACCAAAAAGGCGCCGGCTTCCGGCGTGAAGGTCAGGCTCCGCCCGTCGAGGTCGAATGAATTCGCGGGCAGCACCAGCGTTCCATCATCGGGCAGGACCGCAATGTGTCCGGCGTCGGCCGCGGCCGAGGCCATTGAGGAAAGCGGTCGAAACCCTTGCCGGATTCGCTGCTGCACGGACTGCTGATGGCGGGCTATCTCGTCGACGACGCGGCCGGGATAGGTGCCGCACACTCCATCAGCAGATAACCCGACGGCCAACGCGCTCGCGGGTCCGAGCCCGGCAAGAGCCAGCAGGCTCAGCACCCCGAACCTTCCACGCCAAAAGGTAACTATAAGAAAACGCAAGAGAAAAATCCCCAAACTCGGCCACGCCAAATCCGATGTTATCATACGAGGAGCAGCGGCGAATCCCCAGTGTTTGGCCAGTTGCCGAATCGGGCCGACTTTGCATACAATGAGTAGGACGCACTCCGTCAGTGCATGGGGCATCCTAGGCTTCGAGAGGGTCATCCTATGGATCGACGCACCTCAAAACGGAGGGCCGAAGGATGCACTTGTGGGAATGAACAGAGCTTACCAAATTGCGCTCCCGATTCTTGGGATTTTACTGCTGGCCGGAGAAGTCCGGAGCCAAACGCCGCCCATCCCCCGGGGCTTTCAGAACGGCCAGGCAGCCGTCTGGGCCATGGGCCAGACAAATTTTTCCGACATCACCTTCGGTCTGACCTCATCGCGCATCGGCGCGATTTCCGGCATCACCCTGGCCGGCCGGAATCTCGTTCTCGCTGACAGCTCTTACCTGGCCCCGCCCAATAACAACCGCGTCCTCATCTATCACGATTTTGACTCGTTCAGGCACTTTGTGGGGGCTTTCCTTCGCGTAGCGGATGTCGTAGTCGGGCAGCCCGACTTCAGCTCTTCCGCTCCCGGGTCAGCCGCCAACCAGATGAACCAGCCGGTCGCGGTGGCGAGCGACGGTACGCGCCTTTTTGTCGCCGAATGGGGCAACAACCGAGTCTCTATTTTCAACCAAATCCCGGAGAGCAACGGCGCCGCAGCGGACGTCGTGGTCGGCCAGCCCGGATTTGGATCTTCGGAGTTTGGAGCCGGCGCGAACCGGTTGCGGCGCCCCAACGGCGTTTCCACCGACGGAACCCGGCTGTTCATCACAGACACGCTCAATCACCGCGTCTTGATCTACAACCAGATTCCAACCCAGAATGGAGCCTCCGCGGATTTGGTTCTGGGGCAGCCGAATTTCGACGGCAGCACCGCTCTTGCCACCGCCGCCAACACGTTGTCGTCTCCGATGAGCGCCACGACCGACGGCCAGCGCCTCATCATCTCGGACTTGGGAAACAACCGGATTCTGATCTACAACCAGATTCCAACCCAGAATGGAGCTTCCGCGGACGTGGTGATCGGCCAGCCCGATTTTGCCTCCAACGGCGCTGGAAACACATCCACGCGATTGAATTTCCCGCGCTACGCCTATAGCGACGGCCAGCGTCTGCTGGTGGTCGACTCCGGAAACAACCGCCTCCTGATTTACGACCCGATCCCCACCGCCAACGGCGCTGAGCCCAGTCGTGTGCTCGGGCAGGCGGACCACCTGAGCCTGCTCGAAAGCTGCGCGGCATCCAATTTTGCGGTGCCCTACGTTGCGTTTCATGATGGAAATCGCGTCTACGTCAGCGACAGTTTCAACCGCCGCGTCCTGGGTTTTCAGACGGGGCCGGAGTTGATCGCCCTGAACGGGATCGTCAATTCCGCCAGCTTCTCTACGGAACCGCAATCGAGGGCCTGCGGCGTCGTCCTGCCCCAGCCGCCGCTGGCTCCCGGAGGCATTGTGAGCTTGTTTGGCCAGGACATGGCGGACACCATCGCCGTTGCGGATTCGCTGCCTTTGCCTACTGAACTCGGCCGGGTCCGCATAAAGGTCGGCGGGCACCAAGCGCCGATTTTTTTTGTTTCGCCCACACAGGTCAACATTCAGGTCCCGTTTGAGCTGAACGGCTATAGCACTTTTGTCACGGTGGAAAAAGACACGCCGGAGGGCACGATCGTTTCCGCGGCCGTGCCAGCGGCCCTTTCGACCGGGGCGCCCGGCATTTTCACGTATTCCGGTGACGGCCGTGGACCCGGACTGATCTTCCACTCCGACTTTACTCCCGTTACGCAGGAATCCCCGGCCGTGCCGGGTGAGACCCTCACTGCCTTTGTCACCGGCCTCGGCGCGGTGGATGCTCCGATCGCAAGCGGAGCCCCATCGAATGTCGGCGCCCAAGGCGCTCTTACCATCGGCGGGACCACCGGCGCAGGCCAGACGTTGACCATTCGCGTCAACGGAAGAGACCATAGCTATACGACCGTGGAGGGCGACTCCCTGGCGGATATCCAGAACCATCTCGTGGACATCGTCAATGAGAACGATCCCGAGGTTACGGCGGTCGTCGGCGGCGAGGATAATTTCCAGATTACCCTGCGCGCCCGGGAGCCCGGACCGCAAGGCACCAACATTTCCTACAACTCCTTCGTCTCTGAAGGAGCCACGCTGACGCTCGCCACCGACTTCACCAGCTTTGTCCCCCGCAATGTCGTGATTGGGGGCGCCCCAGTGCCCGGCGAGACCGTAACCATATCGCTGCAGCAAACCAATTTCCCGTATACGGTCCGGGAAGGGGATACCCTGGATTCGGTCATCACCGGCCTCACCGAACGGATGGCCAACGATCCTAACGTAGTCGCCACAGCAGACCCTGGGCGCTCTCGCGTCATTTTGGAGCACAGGAACCCGGAAAACCCTCTGCCGATTGCCATTGCACTTTCCGCTTCCGGTGATTCGTCCCTCACCATCGATTTGGAGACTCCCTTTCTGCAACCCGGCGTGGCCAAAGCCACCAACACCGTGCAGGCAACCATTGGGAGGGCCTTGCCCGTCGTTCCAGGAGATGTCCTCGTCCGAGGCACTCCGGAGGCCGGGCAAATCGTGACGATCACCCTGGCGGAAACCGTCTATTCCTATACCACGGTCGCAGGCGACACGCTGCAGACCATCACCAGCAGGCTGGCGGAAGCAATCGACCGCGACCCGAACGTCGCCGCCGTGGCTGACTCCACCGACGTCAGCGTTCGGTTGACGCTGCGGAATCCGGACTCGGACGCCGAGATTACCTTCAACGCAGAGTTGTCGCCCGGGACCACCCTGATTCTGGTGCCGCGAAGCAACGTGACAAGTGGTTCCACAGCTACCATCGTCAGCTTTGCCGGATTGGTCGAGGGCACCGTGGGGCTTTATCAGGTAAACTTCGCCGTTCCGTCCGATGCCGAACCGAACCCGGCCGCCGAATTGTTTCTCTTCCAAAATCTGATTGTGTTCGGGTCCGTTACGGAAACCGACATTTTCAGCAATGTCGCCACTTTCCCGATCGGGACAGCACCCACGCAGTAGGAAATTCGCCGAGATTGGATCCCTGGCGAAAAGTGTCGCAAGAAGTATCGCAAGAAGTATCGCAAGGAGTGTCGCAGGGAGTATCGCAAGAAGTATCGAAGGAGTGCTACGGCGTCTTCGGAGCAGAAGCGGCCCGGCATTCTCCCGCCAGCGGATCGGATGGAGCGCGGCGGGTGAATTCCGCCAGTTGCTCCCGGGCAAGAGGAACCGCCGACCCGCGGAGCGCGTTCAGCGCCGTCCTGCGCAGACTCAGGGCCAGCAGGTTGTCTCCCAAGATCCGTCCCAGGGCTTCCACGCTGCTCGTCTCCGGGATGGTCGCCAATACCTGGACTGCCTTCTCGCGCATGCCCTGCTTGCTGTCAGTCGCCAGACTCGCAAAGTCCTCCAGGAGCGAAATCGTGGCAGGATTCCGGGCAAGCAGCAATTCGTTCAATACCGCCTCCTGCGCGTGGGGCTGTAAATAGGGGAGGGCTTCCGCCAGCGCTTCTTCCCTGCCGGAAGCCTTGCTCTTCGCGATCGCGGCCACGGCGGCCTCCTGGACGCGCTCATCGGAATGACGCAGCGGCGCGCGCAGTTGCGCAGCCAGCTCCGGATCGCCCAGAGTCCCCAGAATGTTGCACGCATTGCGCACGACGTACCACCGCGGGTCGGCGAGCCTCTTGCGCGCCGCCTCCAGGCCGGCCTTGCCCAGTTGCCCGGTCAGGCGGATCAGCCGCGAGCGATTCGTCGCAGCCGTCTCTTCTTCCAGGAGCTGGAAAGCAACTTCCGTAGTCTGTACCGCTGTCAGGCGCGCCAACCCGGCCAGCGTCCGCCCCAAGGACACGTCGGTCTGCTTCTGAAGAACCAGCTCGACCAGCCGCTCCACCGTGCGGGAAGCCAGCAGATTGTTGAGCCCTGCGCGGCAGCAGTCGGCATGCTGAGCCGGGTCCTGCTCGTCAAAGTGTTCCAATTTGAGCCCAACCTTCAATGCGGCGTCAAACCCTTCAAACAGGGCGGCGCACTGCGCTGCGCTGGCCAGGCTGTTCACCAGCGCCCGATGGCGCGGCCAATCGGAAACCGGATCTTCGGCCAGTTGCGGGTAGAGGCGTTCGATCACCGTCCGCACAAATGAAAGTGTATGCAACCCGGTCAAGGCCTGCAGCAGCTCCGGCAACCAGGAGAAGCCTGCGACCTGGCCCTCGCCGGAAGCGGAATCCAGCCAGTCCAGAAAGCGCTCGCTCGCCTGCGTGGCTTTCTCCACGTTGCCTTCCCTGCCCATCTCCGCCACGTGATCCAGCAGCCGCCGAAACTTGCTTTCGTCGAACTCGCCCATCCCGAGCAACCGCGCATGCCGCTCCTCGTCCGTCAGAGCCGACCACTGCAACTCCTCCTGAATCCGCTGGACCATTTCCGGCGGGAGCTGGGACTGTCTTGCCAGCGCACCCACCTTTTGCAGAAGCCGCTGTGCCATCTGCGTGGTCTTCAAAGTGCGGGACAACACGCGCGCCACCTCTTTTTCCGACGCGGAACCCGTTGTCTTTCCTGTCCCACCTCCGAAACCTCCTCCTGTTCCCGAGCCGCCGTCTTCTCCCGTTCCGCTTCCCGCTCCTGTCCCAGGTCCGGCGCCCGTCCCCGTCCCTTCTCCTGATCCCGATCCAGCCTCCAGCAGCCGCTTCCCTGCCCACTCGACGGCCATGTCCTCGGCCAGTTCCGCGGCGATTTCCTGCGGCGGACGTCCCCGGAAGCGCTCCTGCTGCTCGGGCGGCAGCGCCGAGATGAGGTATTCGGGCGAGAGGTCCTCGATCAGGCGGGCCAGCGACTGAACCACTTCATTCGGATCTTTCTCCGGGTCCGACAGGGCTGCATGCGCAGCCTTGCCGGCTATTTCGAGAACTTCCCCCGGAGACCCTCCCAGGCTATCCGGCACTTCCATCCCCGCCACCTGCAGGAGCATCTCCAGGGCCTGCGTCTTTCTCCCCGGCTTGGTCTCGAAAATCGACTGGGCCGTCAGGTAGGATTGCAAATCCATCCCCAGCACCGTGTCTCCATCCGTCGCGTGGCGCTTTTCTTCGGCCAGGATGCGCAGCCCCTCGACCGGATGCTTCCGGATAAAGGCGTCGATGCCCCCGCCCGCTTCGATCACATCCTGCTTGGTGGCGATCAGTCCGAGGCCCCGTTTGAATTCCCGGAACGTAATTCCCATTTGGAACGTGAGGGCGGCGATGTTCCGTTTTGAGAAATCCGCCTGCAGACCCGCCACCGTGGGGTCCGCCGTGAGCAGGTCATTCAGAAGAACCCTCTGGTTGAAAAACCCGAACGTAAACTGCGGGCTGAGCTTCAGCAACTCCGTGAGCATTGAGTAGGCCTGTTGCAAGGCGGCCTGCGCCCCGGCATGATCCGGCGAGTACAGGAGCACTATCTTATAAGCTCGCTGCAGATTTCTCCCAAACACCAGTCCCTGCGTCTTGAGCTGATTCTTATCCACCATGTGAGATGCTGACCTGGCCCGAGTGGTCTTTCCGAATGCTCTTTTAATGATAGCACGAGTCCCGGAAGCGGAAATTCCTTGATGTGCACGCTCGGGGGTGCACGCTCGGCTGCTTGTGAGGCTCCCAATGGGACACCGGACGCAGACCGCGGTCCCGGCCGTGTGCGAGTTTACGAAGCTGCCTTGCGCGCGTACCGGGCCTCGATGACGCTCTTCATTCCGCCGCGCACGTTGAATTCCCCCGTCACGCTCGCCGACACGGGGCGGCACGCGGCCACCAGGTCCTTCAGAATTCTGTTGATCGCGTTTTCGTAAAAGATCCCCAGATTCCGGTATCCGAGAAGGTAGTACTTCAACGACTTCAATTCGATGCAGAGTTCCTCGGGCACGTAACGGATCGTTACGGTCCCGAAATCGGGCAGGTTCGTCTTGGGACAGATGGAGGTGTATTCCGGGATCACGATCGTGATCTCGTATTGGCGAAACTGATTGGGCCAGGTCGCCAGCAGCGGCAGTTCGGCGTCCAGCCCTGATTGCGCGTGTTCCGGAGTATAGTCAGACATCAGTAATTTGCGGGAACCTTTCCTTCTTGCTTGTCACTCGTCACCGGTCACTCATCACTGCCTTTCTTCATTTCACGACCTGCGCCGCCTTCTCTGGATCGGAAACGCCCATCACAACCAATGCCCGGTCCGACCGCCGCTCGATGGTGCCATAGGCGTACAGGATATCGATTCCCTTCTCAGATAGCTTGCGGGTCACCTTTCCGAGCGCGCCGGGCCGGTCCGGCAGGTGAACCGTGATCACGGTCTCCTCTTTGAAGGAATGGCCCATTTCTTTCAGCACTTTCTTGGCGGTCTCGATCGGGTTGGGCACGATGCGGATCAGGTATTTCCCCGGAAAATCGCGCACCGAGATGCCGCCGATGTTCACCGCCACCTTCGCAAGCTCGCTGCAGATCGCCGCCAGGGTTCCCCGTTTGTTTTCCACCTGAATGCTGAGTTGCTTTACGACAGCCATTGTCACTCCTCACCCGGCAATGTGCGCCACTTCCAGTAGAGCAGTCCCACCAGCGTCTTTCCATCCCGAATCCGGCCCGAGCGGATCATCGCCTGCCATTGTTCCGTCCCGAACGCTCGCATCTCGATTCGCTCATCTCCCTCCGGAGAAGCCTCTCCAGGGCGAACCTTGCGCGCCAGAAACAGCGTCATCCGCTCGTCCAGGAATCCGGGGCTGGGGAAAAATTCAATCAGCTTCCTCCAGGACGCGGCCCGATAGCCCGTCTCTTCCGCCAGTTCCCGCCGCGCCGCCTCGAGCGCCGTTTCTCCGCGATCCAGGGACCCCGCCGGCAACTCCCACAGGGCGCGCCCGGCGGCGAGGCGGAATTGCCGCACCAGCACCACCTGCCCATCCTCCAAAACCGGCACGATGACTGCGGAGCCTCTGTGGTGGATCACATCGCGCACCACCGGAACCCCTCCCGGCTCCACCGCCGAATGCCGCGCGACCGAAAACACCTTCCCCCGAAAAACTGTCCGGGACGAATTCCCTGTGCGGGCGGATCGATTCCCCGGCCTCCGAATTGCCGCCGTTCTGACGCTCACGTAAATTCCCTTTGCCGCGCAGAAATCGATCTTTCCCCGCCTGCAGGCCCTGCCCGCAGGGCGCATTATATCATGCGTCCGGCAGACTGCCCGGCGGCCCGCGCCCATTGACGCCGGCCGGGGCTGCGGGCCTCCCCGAGGAAGGATGCTATACTAGCCCGCACGGGGAGGCGGCGCGATGAAAGAATCCAGCAAAGACGGGCCTGCCGCGACCTCTACGACTACGATCACCGCCATTGTGGTGGACGACGAGCCGCTGGGGTTGCAGGAGCTCGCGTTTCTGCTTCGCGCGCACCCGGACGTCCAGATCGTGGCGGAAGCCCGCAACGGCCTGGAGGCCTTCCAGCTCATCAAGGAACATGCGCCCGACGTCATCTTTCTCGATGTCGCCATGCCCAGGCAGGACGGTCTTGGGCTGGTTCGCAAGCTGCTTGACAAGAAGACCAAAGTCCGAATTCCCCATGTCGTCTTCGTCACCGCCTACGACCAGTACGCCGTCGAGGCCTTTGAGCTGAACGCCATTGATTACCTGCTCAAGCCCGTGGACAAGGATCGTCTGGCCAAGTCCCTGCAGCGCGTCCGCCGTCTCCTCGACACCCCGGCCAGCCCCTCCGAGACGCTCGAGGAATTGCTCCGCACGCTGAAAACTCGCCAGCCGCAGCAGTCCAAGCTCCTCGTCCGCAGCGCCAACCGCCTTCTGCTGCTGGACGCCAACGACCTCATTTTTGCCACCATCGACGACGGGCTCATCACGCTCGTGAGCAAAGACCTCGAAGGCGAGTCCAATTACCGCACCATCGAGGAGCTGCAAGCCAATCTCGATCCCGGCGTGTTCTGGCGCGTGCACCGCTCCTATCTCGTCAACATCAATCACATCAAGGAAGTCGTCCCCTGGTTCAAGAGCTCCTACCAGCTCCGCATGGCGGACCGCAAGACGACGGAAATCCCCGTCAGCCGCGCCCAAACCAAGCGCCTGCGCGAACTCCTGAAACTATGAGATTCTTAATCCGAGCCGCGACCCGGAACGACATATGGATGTCGTTCAGCGAGCAGGCAACTTTTCACTCGTCACTTTTCACTCGTCACTGTAGTTAAGCCATGATCGGACAGAAAGTTTCCCAATACCGCGTTGTGGAGAAGCTGGGGGGCGGGGGCATGGGTGTCGTTTTCAAGGCCGAGGACACGGAACTCGGCCGCATGGTGGCGCTGAAGTTTCTGCCGCCGGACCTGGCGCACGACCGCCAGGCCCTCGAACGCTTCAAGCGCGAGGCGCGCGCCTATGAGGAACGCGAGCAACGCATGGTCCTTCTCAAAGACGACGGAATCTTCGACCCCCTGCGGGAGGACCCGCGCTTCCAGGAGCTGGTAAGGCGCGTGGGGGTGTAGTCCGAGCCGGGAGCGTGAGCGACCGGTGTCCCCAATCCGAGCCGGGAGCGTGAGCGACCGGTGTCCAAATCCGAGCCGGGAGCGTGAGCGACCGGTGTCCCCAAATCCGAGCCGGGAGCGTGAGCGACCGGTGGTTGTTCGGGTGTTTCCACGAAACAAGCGGTGGGTGGTTTGTTGGGGGAACAAGCCACCGCTCTTTTACCGTCGCGGCTCGGATGCAAGACACCGGGCGCTGACGCTTCCGGCTCGGATGCGGGCGTTTTGTTTCCGCATAAATTTCCATGCCAACTCCACTGGCCTATTTGATCACATTCACGTGTTATGGAACGCGGTTGCGCGGGGTTGAATCCGGCTCCGTGGATCGCAAGCACAATATCCCGGGCACCCCATTCATTCCGCCAACGCCAAGCTGGGTTCAGGCCGATGCGAGGAAGATGCAGGAACCTCCTTACCAACTATCCGGAGCATATCGGGCTGTTGTGTTGCGGGCAATTCAGGAAGTCTGTGCTCACCGGGGCTGGACGTTGCTTGCCGCTCACGTCCGGTCCAGCCATGTTCACATCGTGGTCGTCGCGGGGGTGAGGCCGGAGCGGGCCCTGAGCGACTTTAAGGCTTATGCGAGCCGGGCTCTCAACAGAAGAGGCCTGGACAATAATACCCGCAAGCGATGGACGGAGCACGGCAGCACCCGCTATCTCTGGAAACCAAACCAAGTGGGTGCTGCAATTGAGTATGTCGTCTGGGGGCAAGGGAAGCCCATGGCCGTGTGGCGAAAGGAGTCCGAGCCGGGAGCGTGAGCGACCGGTGTCCCCAATCCGAGCCGGGAGCGTAAGCGACCGGTGTCCAAATCCGAGCCGGGAGCGTAAGCGACCGGTGGTTTAATCCGAGCGTGAGCGACCGGTGTCCCAAATCCGAGCCGGGAGCGTAAGCGACCGGTGGTTTAATCCGAGCGTGAGCGACCGGTGTCCCAAATCCGAGCCGGGAGCGTAAGCGACCGGTGTACCCAATCCGAGCCGGGAGCGTGAGCGACCGGTGATTGGTGTCTTCGCCTGATTGACATCACAGCTCCGAAACCGGAACACATTCAAAGCGCCCCATCGTGGCGTGCAGTATATCCCGCAAGGCCTCGACCGTCGCCTGCCGGCTTCCGGACTTGCGGGGCGGGATGCCGTCGTGAAGCAGAATAATAGCCCCCGGCGTCTCGTGATTGACCACGCGTTCGACGATTTCCGCCGGATGCCGTTTCCAGTCCCGGCTGTTTATGGACCACATCACCGAGGTCAGTCCGTTCCGCTTCAGAATGGAAAACAACCCGAACCAGCGCAGTCCGTAGGGCGGGCGGAACAGGGCCGGCGTGCGCCCGGTCCGGTGCGCAATGATGTTTTGCGTGAGCTCGATCTCCCAGGCGATTTTCCCGGGAGTTCTTCCCAGCAGCCGCGGATGCGAATAGGTATGGTTGCCGATCTCGTGCCCTTCCTCGGCGATGCGCCGCGCCAGGCCCGGATAGCGCTCCACGTTCTGCCCGCAAAGAAAAAACGTGGCGCGGATTTCCGCTTGCTTGAGCATATCGAGGATGGCCGCCGTCGCCTCGCCCGGCCCGTCGTCAAACGTCAGCGCGATCCTTCGCGAGCCCCTCGGCCCGTGGACAATGCTCTTTCCCAGCACCTGCGACCCCGGCGCCGCCACCACATACCAGACCAAAACACCGAGGCCGGTGAGGAATACAAAGGAAAGCAGCAGCCAAACCGCCAGCCCAACATCCGTTGTCGGCATGCGTTTCCTCCCGTCTCTGCGGTTGAAAGCTCCGCACCCACCGAGGCTTCTCCGAAACGGTGGTTTATTCTATCATCGTAGGCACGAATGTTTTTTGAACTCTGCGAAATCTGCGGATACTGGATTTTCGATGGAAAATAAAGAGATCTCGGCACTGCTTGAAGAGACGGCGGATCTGATGGAGGTCGCCGCGGAGGACGGGTTTCGCATCCGCAGCTACCGCAACGCCGCCCGCGCGGTGGACAACCTGACCGAACGCGTCGAAGACATCCTCGGCGACCCGAGCCGCAAGCTGACCGATATCCCCTCGATTGGGAAAACGATGGCCAGCCACGTCGCGGAGATGTGCCGCACCGGAAAGCTCGGCGTCCGCGAGGAACTCGCCGCAAGGTATCCCGCCGTGACTCTTGACCTGCTCAACATCCAGGGGCTGGGCCCCAAGGGCGTCGCCACTCTGCTCAGCCACTTCAAGGTTTCCTCCCTCGACGAGGTCGAAGCTCTGGGGCGTGATGGAAAGCTGCGCGGCCTGCCTCGCTTTGGTGAGAAGCTGGAGCAGAAGATTCTGAAATCGATCGATGCCTACCGCCGCCGCGCCGGGCGATTCATGATCAATGCCGCAGACGGTCTCGCGGAAGAGCTGCGCGCGTATCTCTCGCAGGTCCCCGGCGTGGAACGCGTCACCCCCGCCGGAAGCCTGCGGCGCGGCTGCGAAACCATCGGAGACCTCGACCTCCTCGTAACCGGCGGCCGCCCGGAAGAAATCGCCGCGCACTTTCTGAAGTTCCCGAAGATCGCCGACGTCGTTGCTCACGGCGCAAACAAGGTCAGCGTGAAGCTCAAGGAAGGAATCCAGGTGGACGTGCGGATGCTCGACCCGGAGAGTTACGGCGCCGCCCTTCAATACTTCACCGGCTCCAAGGCGCACAACGTCGCGCTGCGCGACCGCGCCAAGCGGCTTGGCCTGAAGCTGAGCGAGTACGGCCTGTTCCGCGTCTCGGACGATCACAAAGTCGCCGGCCTGACGGAAGAGGAGATATACAAGGCGCTCAATCTTCCGTACATCGAGCCGGAGTTGCGCGAGGACCGGGGCGAGATGGATGCGGCCGCGTCCGGCAAGCTGCCCCGATTGATCGAACCCAAAGACATTCGCGGCGATCTCCACATGCATACGACTGCCACCGACGGCCGCTGCTCGATCCTGGAGATGGCGCGCGCGGCCAAAGAGCGGGGCTATGGATACGTCGCCATCACGGACCACTCGAAGGCCCTCGCCATGGCCAACGGGATGAACGAGGCTCGCGTCCTCGCCCAGATCAAGGAGATCCGCAAGGCCGAGAAAGAAATCGACGGCTTTCGCATCTTTGCCGGAACGGAGGTGGATATTCACCAGGACGGCTCGCTCGATCTTGACGACGAGGTCCTGGCGCAGCTCGATGTGGTTGTGGCCAGTGTGCACTCGCACATGAATCTGCCTCCGGAGCAGATGACCGAGCGCCTGCTGCGGGCGTTCGAGAATCCCCATCTCAAGATTCTCGGCCATCCCACCGGCCGCCTCATCCTGCGCCGCGAGCCGTTCTCCTTCGACCTGGAGCGCATCGTCGCCGAAGCAAAGGGCCGCAATATTGCAATGGAGATCAACTCCTTTCCGGACCGGCTCGATCTGCGCGACCACTCCGCACGCCTCTGCAAAGAGCGCGGCGTGAAGCTCGTCATCTCGACCGACTCGCATCACACCAGGCATCTCGACCACATCAAGTACGGCGTGCTCCTGGCGCGGCGGGCGTGGCTGGAGAAGGGGGACGTGCTCAACACACTCCCTGCCGGGAAGTTTCTTCGCGCCCTGCAACGCTCGGCGTGACTGCTATGGCGTTTTCACTTCTTGTGCACCCCGTCAGGGCATGGCTTCAGCCATGCCGAAAACGCAGCACGGTCTGGGGGCTTTAGCCCCTGGGGTTCGTCTTCCATTCACGCGGCGGGTTACACCATTTGTGAAAACGCTCTGCCCATTTTCAGTATTGGTGTATCCGGAAACCGCTGCTCCGGTATTTCTCCCAATCCCCGGCTGTTACAAACGCTCTAAAAATCGAACGAATACGTCAGCTTGGTTTGCAGCGTGCGGTCTTTCTGTCCATCAAAGGGGCCGCCGTAGGTGCGGCCTTCGTTGTAGATGAGGAAGAAGTCGTCCCCGGGTCGGAAGATGTAGTTCAAGCGGAAATTGAATCCGAAAAAGTTCTCGCTATTGTTGTACTGCACGATCGTGCTGGTAAGCCATTGGTTGTTGAGGTTGTAATTGAGACGCAGGCTCGCGTTGTGGTCCGTAAATCCGCAGTC
>Ga0326597_10003100_pt1 | contig 24255 bp, 25 predicted proteins | sample RVTome_12_FD_203789 | JGI IMG/M metagenome (GOLD analysis project Ga0326597, IMG submission 203789) | Soil microbial communities from uranium-contaminated site in the Upper Colorado River Basin, Wyoming, United States - RVT100D185 | ecosystem: Environmental > Terrestrial > Soil > Contaminated >... | reverse complement strand
TCGTCCGGGCTCATCGTCGGGGGGAGGGTAAACGAGGTGTGTCTCCTCCCCTGGCCGGGGTGGGGCCCGCGGTCACCGCCACGAACCGCCACGGGCGCTCCCTGGCCTGGCTGATGCCGACCCGGGGTGTCGCCATCACCAGATCCGGTGCCGGGCCGGGCTCGAGACGAAGCGGCGATGAGTCGTCGAGCAGATAGCTCCCGTTGTGGGAATGGTCGATGCCCAGGGCCTGGGCGAGTTTCCCCGGCCCGTTGGCCAGCTCGTCCTCACGCCCCCGTCTGAGCCGAGCGACGCCGAGCCCCTCGATGACCTCGCCGCCCCGAAACAGGATCCCCCAGCCGACGCCTTCGGGCCCTGCGGCGACATTGGCACACCAGTGGATCCCGTAAGAACGGTATACATACAAGGTCCCGGGTCGCTCGAACATCGACCCGTTGCGGCGGGTCCATCCTCGATAGGCGTGTGAAGCAGGGTCATCGGAGCCCTTGTAGGCCTCCACCTCGGTGATCCTCACCTTGACCGTGCTCCCCCCCAGCTCCGAGACCAGGCTGGAACCGAGAAGCAGGGGCGCGGCCGCCTCTGGGTTGCCGGAGAGCGATTGTGCCAGGTCCATCTCAGACGCCCCGAAGCCGGGCCCCAAGCCTCTCCGCGGCCGCGATCATCGCCTCCCGCACCGGTTTGACCTCCTCGTTGCTCAGAGTGTGGTCATCGGAGCGAAGACGATAGGTGATCGCCACCGCCTGGCTTCCCTCACCGATACCCGGTCCCCGAAAGACGTCGAAGACCCGGGCCGACTCGACCAGACCCGATCCCGCGTCGGCCGTGGCGTCTATCAGGTCTCCGACGGCGAGCTCGGTGGCGACCAGGAAGGAGAGGTCGAAGTCGACGTGGGGGAACATCGAGGGGGAGGTGGCCTGAACCCGCTCCACCGGGGCGAGCAGAGGGGCGAGGTCCAGCTCGGCGATCGCCACCCGCGCCTGCAGACCGAGGGCCCTGGCCGCCCGCGGACTGAGCTCGCCGACGTGTCCGATCGGAGCTCCGCCCAGCGTCACGGCAGCCGAGCGGCCCGGGTGGTACCCGGGCGCACCGCCGGGCACGATCTCATGGTCGTTGTGGCCCAGCACGGCCATCACATGACGGACCAGGGCCAGAGAGACGCCGGCGTCGGCCAGATGTGGCTCGGCATCCAGAATCGAGGGGCCGACCGGGCCGACCAAGGCCCAGGCGAGACGATCGACCTGCTCGGGGAGACGGGGATCCTCCGACGCCGGCCTGGCCCAGAATACGCGAGCCGTCTCGAACAGCGCCACCGAATGGGCACCGTGGGAGACATTGAATCTCACCGCAGCGAGCAGGCCGGGGAGGAGAGCCGGCCGCAAAGTTGCCTCCTCCTCCCGGAGCGGGTTCACCACGCGGAGCAACGATGGCTCGCCGCTCGGCCTCACCACGTCGAGGTCGTCGACGTTGACAAAGGGAAGGGTCGCCGCCTGACTCAGCCCTGCGCCTGTCAGGGCACGGTGAAGGGTGCGCAGACGTCTCTGCGCCGGGGTCAGCCCTCCTGCCGGGCCGGTCGGAACCGTGGCGCCGAACCGCTCGTATCCATGGATCCGAGCGACCTCCTCGACGAGATCGGCGGGACGGGTCACATCCGGGCGAAAGGTGGGCACGGTCACGGACAAGGTGTCGGCGCCTTCCACCACCATGCCCAACCTGGTCAGGATCCCACTCACCTCCTCGGTGGTGAATCCCGGCCCGAGCAGACGCTCCACGTCGACCGGCGCCAGGTCCACGGTCAGCGGCTCGATCGCGGTGCCGACCTCGTCGACCACACCCTCGGGGACCTCACCTCCGGCCAGCTCGACGACCATCGCCGCCGCCCTGGCGTTGGCTGCGTCGGTCAGATTCGGGTCGACACCGCGCTCGAATCGTGTCGACGCCTCGGAGCGAAGCCCGTGGCGCCTGGACATGTACATGATCGTCGGCGGGTCCCACGACGCCGCCTCCATCAAGACGTTGACCGTCTCCGAAGACACTTCGGAGCGGGCGCCGCCCATCGTCCCCGACATAGAGGTCGGGCCGGCTCCGTCGTAGATGACCAGGTCCTCGGCGCCGAGCACGCGCTCCTCGCCGTCGAGCGTGACCAGGGTCTCGCCGGGCTCGGCCCGCTTCACCACGAGCCGATCGTTGACGATGGAGTCCGCATCGAAGGCGTGGAGGGGATGCCCCAGCTCGATCATCACGTAGTTGGTCACATCGACCACGTTGGAGATGGCCCGAATCCCCGCTTTCTTGAGCCGGTGACGAACCCACAGGGGCGATCTCCCGACCTTCACCCCGCGGATCTCACGGGCGGTGAAACGACGACATCCGACCGGGTCGCCGATCTCCACCTTGATCGACGCCGAGCCGGCCACGCTGTGCAGCGGGCGGGGTGGGACCCGGTACTCGATCCCGTATCGGGCGGACAGGTCGCGGGCCAGGCCGACCAGCGACATCGCATCGGGGCGGTTGGGGGTGATGGCAAGGTCGAACACGACGTCGGGCAGCTCGAGCAGCTCGGTGAGGTCGGTGCCGATGGCGGGCTCCCCGTCGAGCACCAGGATGCCGGTGTGATCGTCGCCCAGGCCCAGCTCCTTCTCGGAGCAGATCATCCCGTTGGACTCCACGCCTCTGATGGTTCTGCGCCCTATCTCGAAGTCCCCGGGGAGGACGGCGCCGGGCCTGGCCACCGCGACGAACGCTCCCTCGGCGAAGTTCCAGGCACCACAGATGATCTGCTCGGGCCCGGAGCCGACATCGACCTGGCACACCCGGACCTTGTCGGCGTCCGGATGAGCCGCGATCTGCTCGACCCGGCCCACCACCACATCGGACCAACCGGGCCCGAGCAGCTCGTATCCCTCCACCTCGTGCCCGAGCATGTCGATGACCAGAGCGAGCTCCGCCGGGTCGTCGATGGGCAAGTCGATGAACTCCTGCAACCATCGCATCGGGACCTTCATCAGAATTGCCTCAGGAACCGGAGGTCGTTGTTGACCAGGTGGCGGATGTCGTTGATCCCATGCCGCACCATCGCCATGCGCTCCACGCCCATTCCGAAGGCGAACCCGGACAACTGCTCGGGGTCGTAGCCGACGGCTTCGAGCACATTCGGGTCGACCATCCCGCATCCGAGCATCTCGAGCCAGCCCGCCCCGCCACACACCCGGCAGCCGGGGACGCCGCCTTCGCAGTTGAAACAGGAGACGTCGAGCTCGGCGCTCGGCTCGGTGAACGGGAAGAAGTGTGGTCGCAGCCGCACCTCGGTCCTGGGGCCGAAGAACTGGCGGGAGAAGTGGGCCAGGGTCCCCTTGAGGTCGGAGAACCTGATCGAGTCGTCCACGGCCAGGCCCTCTATCTGGTGGAAGACGGGGAGATGAGTGGCGTCTGTGGTCTCCTGTCGATAGACCTTGCCCGGCACCACCACGTAGACGGGCGGCTCGTGCTCTTCCATCCACCGGACTTGGACCGGTGAGGTCTGGGTTCGGAGCAGGAGCTCGTCGCTCGGGTCCCCGTAGTCGAGGTACATCGTGTCCGACTCCAGCCTGGCGGGATGGGTTGGCGGCGTGTTGAGGGCGTCGAAGTTGTACCAGCCGAGCTCGGCCTCGGGACCATCGGCCACCAGGTACCCGAGACCGACGAAGATGTCCACGATCTCGTCGATCGTCTGCTGGATCAGATGCAGCGAGCCACGAGGGAAACCATACGACTCCAGGGTCACGTCGATGCTGTCGTCGCTGAGACGCCGAGCCTCGTCCTCGACCTCGAGCACCGAGCGCCGCGCAGCGAGCAGCGTGTGGATCTGCTCGGTGACCTCTTTCAGGCGGATTCCGACCCGAGGCCTCTCCTCGCTGTCCAGGCCCCCCATCGACCGTCGCACGTCGCCGATCGTCGATGACTTCCCCAATAGGGCACTCTCGACGCGGTCGAGGTCCTCCAGCGAGCCAGCGCCGTCGATCGCCTGCGGCGCCGCAGCCAGCACATCGTCGAGCACCGATCGGGGGTTCATGTCGGCGGCAGGTTAGACCCGCGGCCCACCCTCTCTCCGCGGTTTCGACAACTCGTAGACGATCATCCCGGCGGCCATCGCCGCGTTGAGGCTCTCCACGCCCCCCGGCATCGGGATGGTGACGGCCAGCTCGGCCCGCTCCACCACATCGGCGGGAAGACCCGAGGCCTCCTCCCCCACCAGCAAGGCGTAGAGCCCGGGATCGAGATGCTCAGGGGCCACCCCGCCCGTCACCACACTGGCGGCCGTGGTCAGCCCTGCCTCCTCGAGGCTGTCCAGCGAGTCGACCCGGGTGATGCCGATCCGAAAGTGACCACCGGCACCTGCGCGTAGAACCTTGGGCGCCCATGGGTCGGTGGTGCCTGCCGTATGCCCCAAGTCCCAGCCGAAGGCGGCGGCGGTCCGGATCAGCGTCCCCATATTCCCCGGATCGCTCAACCCCCAGGCCACGATCATGCCGCGCCCTCCGACACGAGACGGGGCTGGCACTTCAATCACCGCTGCCGGGCCGCGCGGGGTCTGCGTGCCCGCCAACCGCTTCAGCGCGGCGGGATCGACGACGATCAGTTCGACGTTGTGGTCCCCGGCCACAGCCGCAGAGCGCTGATCATCGGGCAAGGCGAAGATCACGTCGGGGATCACACCGGCAGAAACCGCCTCTTCGAGCAGATGCGGGCCCTCGAGGATGGTCTTCCCGGTGTCGCGACGCTCCCGGGCGCGGTGAAGCCGGGCCGCCGCCACCACATGCCGGTTGCGATGGCCTCGTGGTCGGATCGGCTCCATGCCTCCGGGTGCCTGGTCAGCTCTTGCGGGAAGCCTCGACGAGCTGGGTGAAGGCACCGGGATCATTCACGGCCATCTCGGCCAGCATCTTGCGATCGACCTCGATCTCGGCGGCCTTGAGACCGGCGATCAGCTGCGAGTACGTGGTCCCGTTCTGACGGGCGGCGGCATTGATCCGTGCGATCCAGAGACGCCGGAACTCACCCTTGCGGGCCCGCCGGTCCCGGTAGGCGTCCTGCATGGCATGCATCACCTGCTCGTTGGCCGTCTTGTAGCGCCGGCTGCGAGCACCCTTGTAGCCCTTGGCCCGATCGAGGACCTTCTTGTGAGATTTCTTGGCGTGGACAGCCCGTTTCACACGTGCCACTTCATACCTCCTGAGTCCTCAACGACCGAGCAGCTTCTTGGCTACCTTGGCGTCTCCAGGGGCGAGCTCGACCTCACCGGTCCTGCGTCGGTAGGTGTCCTTCCCTTTGGCCAGACGCAGATGCCCGCGTCCCGACTGACGTCTCAGGTACCTGCCCGAACCTGTGACTTTGATCCGCTTCTTGGCGCCACTGTGTGTCTTCATCTTGGGCACGGCTACCTCCTGTTGGTCCTACTGCTCTTCCTCGGTGGGCTCGACCGCGGCTCTCGTCCTCCGGGAAGGCGCCAGGACCATCGTCATGCTTCGTCCTTCGAGCTTGGGGCTCTGCTCCGATACGGCAACCTCTGACAGCTCCTCCGCCAACTTATCGAGCAATTCCTTTCCGAAGGCCGGACGCTCCTGCTCACGCCCGCGGAAGCGGATGGTCACCTTGACCTTGTCCCCTTCCTCCAGGAACTCCTGGGCTTTGCGACGGGTGATGTCGAAATCGTGCTCTCCGATCCGCACCTTCATGCGGAGCTCTTTGATGGTGGTTCGGGTCTGCTTCTTCCGAGCCTCGCGTGCCTTCACCGACTGCTCGTACTTGTACTTCCCGTAATCCATCAGTCGGCACACCGGCGGTTTGGCGTTGGGTGCCACCTCGACGAGATCCAGATCGAGCTGCTCGGCTAGCCACATGGCCTCGTTCAGCTTCTTCACCCCGATCTGTGCGCCATCTGGTGCGATGACCAGGACTTCCTTGGCTCTGATCGCGCCGTTCACACGGAGCTCGTTGATGCTCTTACCTCCTGCTTGGTCGACCATTTCCGGGAAAGAAAAAGGCAACAGGCGAAAGACCTGCTGCCATAAACCCCAGCCGAGCCCTTGTTGGGGCGATCGGGCTGGTGATCGGACCGCGGCTCGCCTCTCCGGGTCTCATGAAGACCTCGCGGCGGCCGGGTGGGGAAGCAGCGCCTCCACTCTTGCCATCGTTTGTGACGTTCAGGCTACCAGCGACGACCCCGCAACCGGTAGTCGCGACTTCAGCTCGCACGGAGTCCCCTCAGGGCGACGGCGGTGGACACGGCGGCCTCCGCGGCCTCGAAACCCTTGTTGGCAGGCCCGGCACCGGCCCGTTCCACGGCATGGCCGAACTCGTTGACGGCCAGGATGGCGTTGGCGACCGGTATCCCGCTGTCGAGGGAGACCCTGGCGATCCCCGCGGTCGATTCACGAACCACGATCTCATAATGATCGGTGTCACCGCGGACGATGGTCCCGATCGCCACCACGGCATCGCACCCGGCCTCGACCAGGGCTCGGCTGGCGATCGGCAGCTCCAGGGCACCGGGCACACGGAGCACGGTGACCCCGGCTCCCAGCTCCTCGAGACGGGCCAGCGCGGCGTCGAGCAGTCGATCCGTGACCGAGCGGTTCCAGGTGGCGACAGCGATACCCACGTGGAGCCCGGACCCGTTCAGGTCGCCTTCGACGATCCGGGTCATGCCCCTTGGCCCAGGTCCATCTCGTGTCCGAGCCGGGTCGCCTTCGCCAGGAGATAGCCCCGGTTCTCGTCGTTGGCGTCGACGAACAGGGGGACCTGCTCCAGGATGGACAACCCGTACCCCTCGATCCCGGCGCGTTTGGTCGGGTTATTGGTCATTATCCGCATCGAGCGCACGCCAAGGTCGTAGAGGATCTGGGCGCCGACACCGTAGTCACGGGCGTCGACGGGCAGGCCGAGATTGACGTTGGCGTCGACCGTGTCGAAGCCCTCGTCCTGAAGCTTGTATGCCGCCAGCTTGTGGAGCAGGCCGATCCCCCTGCCCTCGTGCCCTCGAATATAGAGAACGACGCCTCTGCCTTCCTCGGCTACACGGGCCATGGCCTGGTCGAGTTGGTCTCCACAGTCACAGCGCAGACTCCCGAACACATCCCCGGTGAGGCACTCGGAATGGACCCTGGTCAGCACCGAGTCCCCGTCACCCAGGTCTCCTATGACCAGGGCTATGTGCTGGCGGTCGTCGACCAGCGAGCGGTAGCCCACGGCGGTGAAGGTGCCGTGCTCTGTGGGGATTCGCGCCTCGACAACCCGTTCGACCAGCTTCTCCTCGCGGCGCCGATAGGCGATCAGGTCGGCGATGGTCCCGATGAGCAGATCGTGCTCCCTGGCGAACGCCATCAGCTCGGGGACTCTGGACACCGAACCGTCGTCATTCATGATCTCGGCGAGGACCCCGGCGGGGTAACGGCCGGCGATCCGGGACAGATCCACCGCGGCTTCGGTGTGCCCGGCGCGCTTGAGCACGCCCCCCGGCTCGTAGCGAAGCGGGTACATGTGCCCGGGCCGGGCCAGGTCCTGGGGCCTGGTCTCGGGATCCAGGACCGCCCGGATCGTCTTCCACCGGTCCGAGGCCGAGATCCCGGTGCTGGTCCCTTCGCGCACGTCGATGGAGACGGTGAAGGCGGTGCGTCTGATGTCGGTGTTGCGGGCGACCATCATCGGAAGATCCAGCTCGTCGAGACGCTCGCCGACGACCGGGAGGCAGATGATGCCGCTGGTGTGGCGAAGCATGAACCCCACCTGCTGGGGAGTCGCCGCATCGGCGGCGACGATCAGATCGCCCTCGTTCTCGCGATCCTCGTCGTCGACCATGATCACCATCTCACCGCGGCCCACCGCGGCGATTATCTCTTCAATCGCAGCGAAACTCATCGGTCCGCCTTCAGCAGGCTCTCGACGTATTTGGCCAACACGTCTACCTCAAGGTTGACCTTCTCCCCCACTGAGCGCAAGCCCAGGGTCGTCATTTGCAGGGAATGCGGTATCAGGGCGATCTCCATCTCCCGACCTTTGAGTGCGGCGATCGTCAGACTCACCCCGTCCACAGCGATCGACCCTTTCTCCACCAGGTAGCGCATCAACTGCTTCGGAACCCTGAGACGCATGCGCTTCCCCTCGCCCTCGGTCTCCACGGCCAGGATCTCGCCGACCCCATCGACGTGACCCTGGACGATGTGCCCGCCGAAACGCCCATCGGCCCGCATGGGCAACTCGAGATTGACGGCATCGCCGGTCTCGAGCGCTCCAAGAGTCGAACGTTCCAGAGTCTCCCTCACCACCTCGACCGTCACCCGTCCCGGCTCGACTCCGACCGCGGTGAGACACACTCCATTGACCGCGATGGAGCCTCCGAGCTCGAGATCGGGAAGCGGCCCGGTCTCGAGGACCATCCTCATTCCGTCGGCTCCGTTCTCGGCCAGCGCCACCGAGCCCCGGTACTCGACTATCCCTGTGAACATCTATTCGAACTCGATTCTGATGTCGGGGCCAACCATGTGCACGTCCCGGATCCTCACGGGTCTTGATTGTGCCATGGTGGCGAAGTCCCCTCCCAAGGGAGCCACACCCTGCCCTCCGCCGACACGGGCCCCGACGTAGATCACACCACGGCCGACGATCCCGGAGCGCCACCACGCCCCGGCCAGGGTGGGCCCGCCTTCGAGCAGGACGTCGAGCAGCCCACGCTCGGCGAGAGCGCGGGCCGAGCGCTCGGGCTTGGGCAAGTCGTCCTCCCCGTCGACCACGATGACCTCGCCGGAGGGGACCCCGAGAGGACGCGTGCTGATGACCAGCGGGGACCTCTGCCAGATCCGGCTCTCGACGGGAAGTGTCTGGCGGCCGGCAATGACCACAGGGATCGGTTGGGCTGCGCTGCCCTCGTGACGGGCGGTGAGCAGGGGGTCGTCGCGGCGCAGCGTGCCGGCGCCGACGACCACCGCGTCCATGGCCGAGCGAAGGAAGTGGGCGTCTCTTCTCGCCTCGTCGGATGTGATCCACTGTGACGAGGAGTCACGTGCCGCCACGGCACCGTCGACAGTCATGGCCAGCTTCAGGGTGACCAGGGGAAGGCCGGTGCGTCGATGATGGAAGTAGGCAGCGTCGAGTGCTTCGACTTCCTCTGACATGAGCCCTGACTCGACATCGATCCCGCTCTCGGTGAGCCAGGAGACACCCGACCCGGACACGCGTGGGTCGGGGTCGACCGCGCCTATGACCACCTTGGACACACCGGCCTCCACCACCGCGCCGGCGCAGGGAGGTGTGTTCCCCTGATGGCTGCAGGGCTCGAGCGTCACATAGAGGGTTGATCCGCGCGCCCTCTCCCCCGCCTCCGTCAGGGCGACTATCTCGGCGTGGGGCCGGCCGACGCCCTCATGGGCACCCTCCCCTGCCACCGCACCCGACATGTCGACCACCACGGCTCCAACACGGGGATTCGGATGGGTCCTGTGCGGGGCAGCCAGCTCGATGGCTCGCCGCATATGACGGGCGACCTCCATCTGGCGACCCGCCACTACGTCGCGCGTCGATCGATGCGGTAGGTGGAGCCCTGCTGCTTCTTGGCGAATTCCTTCATCTCGACCGCAATCGCCGACGCCTCCCACTGTGTGGAGATCTCGCGCACCTCGGTGGACGCTACACCCAGGGAAAGGGAGACTACCGGGAAGGCGAATCTCTCCCCACGCCTGTCGATGACCTCGATGTAGCCGCGAAGGGCGTCGGCGGTGTCGTAGAGGTCGAGGATCCCGTCGTCGAAGCGCTCGATGACTTCCTTGCAGAATGGCTCGGACACCTCGGGCGGGATGATGGCAACGAAGTCGTCTCCCCCGATGTGGCCGACGAACGCCCCTGAGATCCCCAGGCTGTCGGAGGCGTCGTTGAAGCACTTGGCGCAGAAGCGAATCACCTCGTCGCCCCGCATGAACCCGTAGTGGTCGTTGAAGGCCTTGAAGTTGTCGAGGTCCCCATGAACCAAGGCGAATTCGCGACCTGATGTGATCCGCTCCTCTACCTCGCCGGTGATCTTGAAGTTCCCGGGAAGACCGGTCAGAGGGGAGAGGTCCCGTGCCGCCTGGGTGCGTCGCACCACCGCCCGAACCCGGGCCACCAGCTCGTTGATGTCGAACGGCTTCGTGATGTAGTCGTCGGCGCCGAGCTCGAGGCCTCGCACCCGGTCTTCGGGAAGGCCACGGGCGGTTAGGAGAATGATCGGGATGTTGCCCGTGGATGCCTGGCTCCTCAGCCGATGCAAGGCGGTGAGCCCGTCCATGCGGGGCATCATTATGTCCAGCACGATCACATGCGGGGGATTGGCCGTCGCCTTCTGCAGGGCGTCCTCGCCGTCGACCGCGGTCTCGACCTCGAAGCCTTCCAGCTCGAAGTTGACCTGGACCACGGCAAGTATGTCCGGATCGTCGTCCGCGATGAGGACTCGTTCACTCATTGCCTTGTATTGCCCTTCTCAGTTCAGCAGCTGCCGTCGACGGGTCCGCCGCCCCAAAGATGGTCGTCCCGGCGACGAGCACATTCGCCCCGGCCGCAACAGCCAGAGGAGCGGTTTCGAGCGTGATTCCACCGTCGATCTGAATATCGGTTGCCAACCCGCGCTCCTCAACCCATTCTCTGGCCTCTTCGACCTTTCCCAGCACCTCGGGCATGAAACTCTGGCCGCCGAACCCAGGCTCCACCGACATGATCAGAATCACGTCGCTCAGCTCGATGAACGGGCTGATGGCGGCGAAAGGGGTGCCCGGGTTGCAGACCAGCCCGAAGTCGAGGCCGTTCTCACGGGCCCTCTTCGCGGCCTCGGTCGGATCCGGCATTGCCTCGATGTGCATCGTGACCAGGTCGGCCCCGGCTTCGGCCAGCTCGGGGAGAAAGGCGTCCGGGTTTGTGGTCATGAGGTGACAGTCGAAGTAGAGCTGGGTCATGGGTCGGATGCTGCGCACCACCGGGATCCCGAAGGAGATGTTGGGGACGAAATGACCGTCCATGATGTCGATGTGGAGCCAATCCGCCTCGGCCCCGACGGCCTCGATCTGCCTCTCGAGACAGCGGAAGTCGGCGGCCAGCAGCGAAGGCGCGATCTTGAGGGCAGCCATGGCCGCGAGTCTAAGGTCGGCCGCTCCGCCGGTCAGCCCACCATGCCGGACTCCCGGCGCAGCCCCCGGAGCCATTCCTGACCCGGCATCGGCCGCTTCCCGGGAGGGAGGAGCTCGATCAGCTCCATCCCGCCGTCCCCGAGCCCGGCCACCGGGACGCCGTCCACAGCCACCCATGTGCCCGGTTCTGGTGCCGTCGGGTGGAGCCGGGCCCGCAACACCTGATGCGGCACACCGTCGATGAGCAGGACCGCCCCCGGCTCCGGTGACAGGGCGCGAACCCGGTTGATCTGGTCCACCCTCGCCCCCTCGACCCGGATCGATCGCTCCCCCGGCTCGATCTTGCCGGCGTAGGTCATTCCATCCTCGCTCTGGGGCACCGGCTCGAGGTCCCCGCTCAGGTAGGAAGGGATGACGCCCGCAAGGAGCCTGGCCCCGAGGCCGGCCAGCCTGCCAGTCAGCTCTCCGGCGACCTCCTCGCTCCCAATGTCGACTGCCTGGGCGGTGAGCACCGGCCCGGTGTCGAGCCCTTCGTCCAATCGGATGATCGTCACCCCGCTCATCGAATCGCCCTCCATCAGGGCCCGGGCCACGGGAGCCGCTCCCCTCCAGCGCGGCAGGAGGGAGAAGTGGACATTGAGCATTCCCCGGGCCGGGACCGCCAGCGCCTCCGGTGCGAGGATCCGGCCGAAGGCGACCACGACGGCCAGGTCCAGGCCACCAGCGGACTCCAGCGCCTGCACCGTCTCATCCGAAGACGTCGGCTGTGCAACGTCGATCCCGAGACGCGCCGCCTCCGTCTTCGCCGGAGGCGTCCTGAGAGCTCGGCCCCGACCCCCGGCTCTGTCGGGTTGGGTGATGACCAACGGGACGTCGTGACGCTCGGCCAGGGCCCTGAGAGTCGGCAGGGCGGCTTCCGGGGTGCCCAGGAAAGCGATGCGGGTCATTCGAAGGTCGCCAGCCCTAGGGCCTCGTCGCGCAGATCCCTAAGTGCCCGCTTTCGCTCCGCCTTGTCGAGCCGGTCGATGAGCAGACGTTGGTCGAGATGGTCGATCTCGTGCTGAAGGACACGGCCGAGCAGGCCGTCGCCGGCGTACTCCACCTTGTTGCCCTCGAGGTCCAACGCGCGCACCCGGGCGAAGCCGGGTCGCTTTATCAGCCACCAATGGCCCGGGACGGAGAGACAGCCCTCCTCGTACTCCCATTCCCCGCTGACCTCGACGATCTCAGGGTTGATCATCACCCTGGCCCCCAGCTCATCCTGGGCGTCGAACACGGCGATCTTCCTCGGTATACCGATCTGGTTGGCGGCCAGCCCGACGCCGGGCGCCTCGTACATCGTCTCGATCATGTCCCGGACCAACGACCGGACGACGTCGTCGATGTCGAGCACCGGCTTGGTCTCGAGACGAAGCACAGGGTCGCCAAAGGTGCGGATCGGGTGAGTGGCCATGGCATGTGGAGCATAAAACGTCCGTCTAGAGATCTATCGGGTCGGCGTCGATGCGAACCGTTGCCCCCAACTCCCGCCATACCTGGACCAGGGGACGCAGCCCCGGCTTGAGCGGACCCAGCCGGCCTTGAAGGAGCCATCTCCATCCCGAAGCGACCGGCGCCGGGCCGAGGACCGCTGCCGGCCGCAATCCCCTGAGGTCCCGGTCGAATCGATCCGGGCTCTCCACGCCCCTGATCTCGACGGCGAGCATGTCAGTGGCCGGGGGAAGCCCCAGGCGGGCCCGCTCAACGAGCAGCTCCTCGAGATAGGGAACCGGGTCTCCCCGTTTCAGTGCGGTCAGCAGCGACCCGTCGGGGAGTGAGGTCTGGGCCATCATCCTTCTCCCATGCCCGACCTCGACGAGGTTGGCGAGACGGGCCAGGATGCGCAAGGCCTCCTCTGAGGTGCGGTAGTTGTGACCGAGCATGAGACCGTCGACGTCGACTGCGACAGCGAGGGGCACCATTCGTGCTGAAGGCAGGTCCCGCTCGGTCCCTACGGCCACCGGGCGATCGGTGGGATGGATCCCGGCCACGTCTCTTCCCGACTTCCGGTTGATCTCGGTGGCCAGACGCTCGGGCTCCGAGCCCATCTCCTCGAACTCGGTCCCACCACATCCGGCACAGGGGCCGGCAGGTCGCCGGCACCGAGGGCAGACAGCTTCCCTGCCCAGACGGGAACCGCACCCCGGGCAGGTCCTCACCCGCCGACAGCCGACGCAGCGCATGGACGAGTCCGAGGCGCGGCGATGAGTAAAAACGAAACAGGCCCGGCCGGCGGCAATCGTCGCCCTGATCGCGGCCATTGTCCGCTCGGCGACGAGCCCCGAGCCGGGCGGGTCCTCACGACGATCGACCACCTCCACGAGGGGCCAGGCCCGGGTCCCGGCGCGGAGGATCTCGGGACCCGAAGCCAGGACCTCGACGGTCGGTGTGGGACCGATGAAGACGAGGGAGAAGCCTTCGATCCTCGAGCGCGTGGTCATGACCTCGCGAACGTGAAGGGTGGGTGTCTGCCGGTCCTTCATCGCCCGGCGCCCCTCCTCGAGCACTATGGCCAGGGCCAAGCCCGCGATCTGCCACATCGCCGCCCTTGGGGTGCCCACCACCAGGCGCCCGGGGCGCTGCGCCTCGACCCACGCCGCGGTGAGGTCCCGGGCCACCTCGCCGGCGACCACCACCGTCTCAATCCCGCGATCTCGAGCCTCCCGTCCGACCCCTTCCGCCTCGGTCGCGGTCGCGGTCACGACCAGCACCGACGAGCCCGCGCCCAGCACGGGCAGGAGTGCGTCGAGCCAGTTCAGGCTCTGCCACCTCCCGATCACTGCTGTGGTCGGCCGCCGACGGCCGGACGCTATCTCCCGGGTGATCCCGAGCAGCGGGTGCTCGCCTCCGGTGACCGGGGGTGGGTCGCCCCCCTCAGCGGGGTCGGGAGGAGAGGGAAGGTTGGGGGGAGCCGACCGGTCGAGGAGAACCGCCATCGGGGCCACGTAGTGGCCGGCCGCCCACGTGATCGTCTTGAGCAGCGCTGTGCCGAAGACCGGTACCCGGCTCGACAGGGCTGCGATGTCCTTCAGCGCTCCCCCACGCTCCCCATCGAGTTGCACCACGAAACCCCGGGTCTTCCTGCCTGAGAGGGGGACCCTGACGATCGAGCCGACCTGCACGGAGCCCTGGAGCTGCTCGGGGATGGTGTACCAAAAGCCGCTGTCGACCGCGAATGTCGGGACACTGGGGACGACGCGAGCCGTGGCTCCACTCAGAGAGCGGCCGCCCCTTTGATCGCATCAACCATGTCGAGATGCTCCCAGGCGAAGCCAGGACGGCCGAAGTGGCCGTAGGCGGCGGTGCCGGCGAACACCGGGGAGCGCAGCCCCAACCGGCTGATGATGGACGCCGGGCGGAAGTCGAAGACTTCTCGGACCACCTTCTCGATCTGCTCCGGCGCGACTCGCTCCGTGCCGAATGTCTCGACGTGGATCGAGAATGGATCTGCCTGGCCGATGGCGTAGGCGAGCTGTATCTCCAGCTTCCGGGCCAGGCCCGCGGCCACCAGGTTCTTCGCCGCCCAGCGAGCGCCGTAGGCGGCGGACCGGTCGACCTTGGTCGCATCCTTCCCGGAGAATGCGCCGCCGCCGTGCCTGGCGTAGCCGCCATACGTGTCGACGATGATCTTGCGACCGGTGAGCCCGGTGTCGGCCACCGGGCCCCCGACCTCGAATCGCCCCGAGGGATTGAAGATGAACTCGACCCCGGGGTCGAGCATGTCCTCTGGGATCACCGCCGCCACGACGGCGTCGAAGACCTCCTGTCGCATCTCGGCCTGGTCCTTGTCCCTCGCATGATGGGCCGAGATGAGGACCTTGGCGACCGCCACCGGCCGGTCACCCTCATAACGCACCATCACCTGGGTCTTTCCGTCGGGTCGCAGATAGTCGAGCTTGCCCGTCTTGCGCACCTCGGACAGCCGCTCCGCCATCCGATGGGCCAGCTGGATGGGAAGGGGCATCAACTCGGTGGTCTCGTCGACGGCGAACCCGAACATGAGGCCCTGGTCCCCGGCGCCGAGCTCCCGGTCCACCCCTTCGGCGATGTCCGGGCTCTGCAGCTGGACCCGGTCCTGTATCTCCAGGCTGCCTGCGGCGAAACCCGGGTCGAACCCGTCGTAGCCGATTCGCATCACCGTGTCATCGACGATGGCGACGACGTCGGGCTTGGCCCCGTCGGAGATCTCACCGCCGACAATCGCCAGGCGGGTGGTGACGAACACCTCACACGCGACCCGGGCCATCTCGTCGATGGACAGGGCGGCGTCGAGGACCGAGTCCGAGATCGCGTCGGCGACCTTGTCCGGATGACCCTCGGTCACCGATTCTGAAGTGAAGTACCAGCTCCTCATGGCGGGCGAGGTTAACCCCGTTCGGCGACGGCGACCGCGATGCGGTCCAGCAGCCGCTCCGCCACCTCGGTCTTGGCCAGGAGGGGAAGCTCCTCGGTGCTCCCGTCCGGGCCGATGATGACCACCCGGTTGGTCTCGGCCCCGAAACCCGAGCCGGGCTCGGTCACGTCGTTGTAGACCATGAGATCGACGTCTTTGCGCCTCGCTTTCTCGACGGCCCGCCCTATGTCGCCGGTCTCTGCGGCAAAGCCCACCGTGAAGGGCCGGGGCGAGCGGGCCACCACGGAGGCAAGGATGTCGGGCGTCTCGGCCAACTCGATCGAGGAGAGCCCATCGGCACGGGGGATCTTGGAATCCGCCGGAGTCACCGGTCTGAAGTCGGCGACGGCTGCCGTCATGATCGCAATGTCGGTCTCCGCACCTGACACCGCCCCCAGCATCTCCTCGGCGGTCTCCACACGGACCACCTTGGCCGCCGGGTGGACCGTGAGGTCAGCCGTCGTGACCAGGGTCACGTCGTAGCCGCGGCGGACGGCGGCGTCGGCAATGGCATGCCCCATCTTCCCCGACGACCGGTTGCCCAGGAAACGCACCGGGTCGACCGGCTCGCGGGTCCCGCCCGCGGTGACGAGGAGACTCTTCCCCCTGCCCTCGCCGCCGAGGATGTCGTTGGCTGCTGCCACGATCTCCTCCGGCTCGGCGACCCGGCCCACACCGATGTCCCCGCCGGCCAATGCACCCCTCTCCGGCCCCACGGTGTGATACCCGAAGCCGCGCAGGGTTTCCAGGTTGCGCACGATGGCCGGGTGCTCCCACATCTCGGTGTGCATCGCCGGGGCGAGCAGCACTGGGGCGGTGGTGGCGATCAGGGTGGCACTGACCAGGTCCTCGGAGATGCCGTTGGCGATGCGGCCGAGAGTGGCCCCGGTGGCGGGGGCGACGATCACCAGATCGGCCCAGCGGGCCAACTCGGTGTGCGGCGAGACCAGACTCTCGTCGAAGAGCGACGTGAACGGGTGCTCGCCGGTGATTGCAGCGAACGTCTGCGCCCCAACGAACTCGAGGGCCGACTCCGTCATCTCCACCCGCACGCTGGCTCCGGACTCGACCAGACGCCGCGCCAGATGAGCCGATTTGTAGGCGGCCACGCCGCCGGTGACACAGAGGAGGACGCGCCGGCCCTGGAGCATCAGTCTTCGCTGGTGTCGACCGAGACCTTGCCTTCGGCGATCTCTTCCATGGCGATGGTGAGCGGCTTGCGCGACAACGAATGGACTTGGGGGGGCACGAACTCGCCAAAACCGACCCCGAGCTGATGGAAGTAGCCGTTTATCTGACGGGCCCGGCGGGCGGCGATGACAACGGTGGCGAAACGGTTGCCGATCTGGTCGATGACCTGTTCGATCTTCATGTGATCCTCGTGGGAATGGGTGGGATGTGGACAGAGTACCCGATCAATCGCCGGTAATCAGCCCCACCATCTCGGAGATTGCCTGATCGAGGTTCTCGTTGACTACCACATGGTCGAACAAGGTCGGCGCCTCCGCTATCTCCGACTCGGCGATTTGGAGCCTGTCCTCGATGTCGTCCTCCGACGTGTCGCCTCTACGCCGAAGCCTCAACTCCAGCTCATCGAGGGACGGTGGAGCTATGAAGAACATCACCGCGTCCGGTTTGTGCTCACGGACTTGGCGCGCCCCCTGGATCTCGATCTCGAGAAGGATGTCCCGGCCGGCCGCCAACGCCTCCTCGATCGGGATCGCGGGCGTGCCATAGAAGCGGTTGTTGTAGACCGCCCATTCGAGAAGCTCGTTGTTGTCGATCATCGCCTCGAAGTCACGGCGGGAGATGAAGTTGTAATGCTCGCCATGTCTCTCCCCGGGCCGGGGCAATCGCGTAGTCACCGACACGGAGAACTCCACATCGAGCCGTTCGAGGAGCTCCCTGACGATGGTCGACTTTCCCGAGCCCGAAGGCCCCGAGACCACCAGAAGACGGCCTGCCACTTCAGGAGAACTCGGCTAGGAGCGCCTCTTTCTGCTTGTCGCCCAGACCCCTGATCCTGCGGTTCTCGGCGATGCCGAGCGACTCCATCAACCGCTTCGCCTTTATCTTCCCTGTGCCGGGCATCGAAGCGATCAAGCGCTCCACCTTTATCCCGGCCAGGATGTCGTCGGTGTTGGCCCGGTCGATCAGCTCGGAGAGACGAAGAGATCCGGTCTTCAACAGCTCCTTGACCTCGGCACGCACTCTCCTCGCCTCGGCGGCCTTGGCCAATGCTGCTGCTCTCTGTTCATCGGTCAATTGGGGTGGTTGCGCCATGTCCTCATCTCGGTCGACGACCCGACCCTAGCCACCACCGACCGCCCTAAGCGGCAGAAAGCGCCGCCGCGATCTCTTCCGCTATCGAGATTGCCGATGCCACCGGATCCGGTGCCGCGGTGATCGGGCGCCCCACGACCAACAGGTCGGCGCCTGCCCTGATCGCTTCGAACGGGGTGGCCACCCTCCTCTGATCCGAAATCCCCGCCCCTGCCGGCCGGATCCCGGGGGTGACCACGGTCAGTCCGAGGCCAAGCGCCGTGACCTGCGACGCCTCGGACACGGCACACACGACTCCCTCGGCACCGGCGGAGGCTCCGATCTGCGCCAGTGCGATCACCTGCTCGCCGAGGGGCCGTCCCACCCCGGCCTCGGCCAGGCCACGCTCGTCGAGTGAGGTGAGAACGGTCACGGCAAGGGCACCCGCCCTGCCCTCCGAGCTCTCGGCCAGAGCCTCTGCCGCGACCCGTACCATCTCCTCTCCGCCCGAGGCGTGAACGGTCACCCAGCGAGCCCCAGTCGCTCCCAAACGCCTGGCTGCCCCCGCCACCGTGTTCGGGATATCGTGAAGCTTGGCGTCGACAAAGACCGGCGCACCGAGCCCGGCCACACGGGAGACAACGGAGGGACCTTCGCCCATTAGCAGCTCGAGACCCACCTTGAAGCCGCCCACGTGAGGCTGGAGCATGGTGGCCAGCTCCAGCGCGGCAGCTTCGGTGGGCACGTCCAGGGCCACGAGGAGAGGGTTCACCACGGCACCACTCCACCAACCAGCTGGGACACGGTCGCCCCCCTGCTCTCCAGCTCGCGGGCCAGCTCCTTCCCGATGCGCTTCCCGGCGCGAGGCTCGGCCAGATGAACGGTGCCCATCGCCACAGCCGAGGCGCCGGCGAGCAGGTATTCGACCACATCGAGGCCGGTCATCACGCCCCCACAGCCGACGATGGGGACACCCGGCATGGCCCGGGCCACTTCGTAGACACAACGAAGCGAGATGGCCTTGAGCCCGGGCCCGCTGTAGCCGCCCACACCCCCGCTGAGAAGCGGGCGACGCGTGCCCGGGTCGATACCGAAGCCAAGGGCGGTGTTGGTCAGCGTGACGAAAGCGGCTCCCGCCTCCACGCACGCGGCGGCGACACCAACGATGTCCTCTGCGTTCGGGGAAAGCTTCGCCCCCACCGGAGCCTCGCAAGCGGAGGCAACTGTTTGCATCACCTCACCCGCCCTGGAGGCATCCAGGGAGAACATGCGCCCGTCCTCGAGGTTGGGACAGGAGAGATTCACCTCGACCACCGGAACGCCGGCGGAGACGAGGCTCTTTGCCACCATGGCGAACTCGTCCGGCGTCTCGCCGACCGCCGAGCCCCACACCGGCACGTCGAGTGCGGGAAGACGCGGGGTCATCAGCTCCACCCAAGCCTCGATCCCGGGGTTCTGGATCCCGATCCCGTTGAGCATCCCGGGGCCGGCCGGGGCCAGGCGCGGGGCGGGCCTCCCCATCCACTCCACCGGTGCCACCGACTTGGCCACTGCGGCCCCGTAGGGCGAGAGGTCCGCCACCTCGGCCCACTCCCAGACCGAGCCAACCGTCCCGGAGGCGGCGATGAGCGGGGTGCGGAGCTCGATCGGGCCGAGACGTGCCCTCAGACGGTCTGATGCCATTCCTGGAGGCTCCTCGGTCGGTTGATGGCGCCCGGCCCGGCCCGGAGGCTCCGGGCAACGGCAAGACCGCCCTGGATCGTGGTGACGCACGGAATGGAATGGGAGCGGGCGGCGATCCGGATCGTTTTCCCGTCCGAGCGCGCCTTCCCCCCACGGGGGGTGTTGATCACGAGTTGCACCTCTCCGTCCTCGAGGCGCTGCCCGATGTCCCTCGGCCCCTCGCCCACCTTGTGCACCGGCTCGGCGTCGACCGCATGATGTCTCAGATACCGGGCGGTGCCGTGGGTGGCGACCAGATCGAAGCCCAGCATCGTGAATGCCTGGGCTACGGCAAGGCCCATCGGCTTGTCCCGGTCCGCAAAGGAGAGAAAGACCCGTCCCCGGCTGGGAAGGATGTGACCAGCGGCGAGCAAGGCCTTGGCAAACGCAACACCGACATCGGGGCCGATCCCCATCACCTCGCCGGTGGCCCTCATCTCCGGCCCGAGCACGGAGTCCTCCTCGGGAAATCGGTCCCAGGGGAGGACCGCGTTCTTCACCGCCACGAACACTGGGCGTTGGGTCGAAAGCGGCACCATGCCCTCGCGACGCAGCTCCTCGATGGAGGTGCCCATCATCACCCTGGCCGCGATGCGGGCAAGGGGGATCGCGGTTGCCTTGCTGATGAACGGGACGGTGCGGGACCCGCGCGGGTTCGCCTCGAGCACGTAGACATCGTCACCTTTCACCGCGAACTGCAGGTTGATCAGCCCCCGCACCTCGAGGGCGTTGGCCAACTCGAGAGTGGCCCGCAGGATCTCCTTGTGCGCCTCGTCAGAGATGGTGGGGGGCGGAGTCACACAATCCGAGTCCCCGGAGTGCACCCCGGCCTCCTCGACATGCTCCATCACGCCGCCGAGCAGCAACTCGGAGCCGTCGTAGACGGCATCAACGTCGATCTCGACGGCTGCTTCGAGAAAGCGGTCGATGAGGATGGGGGAACCGGTCAGCTCCGGGTCGCCCTCGCCGTAGATGTCACGGACATAATCGGCCAGTTCCTCCACGCTGTAGACGACCCGCATCTTTCGCCCCCCGAGGACGAACGAGGGGCGGACCATGACCGGCAGCCCGACCTGGTCCACCACATCCTCGGCCTCGCGGGCCGACGACGCCGTGCCGGCCGGGGGTTGACGCAGACCCAAGCCCCGGCAGAGCTCGCCGAACTGCTCCCGATCCTCGGCCAGGGCTATCGAGGCCGGGGAGGTGCCGGCAATGGGCACACCGGCGTCGTGGAGGGCCTGAGCCAGGTTGAGCGGAGTCTGGCCGCCCAGTTGCACTACGACCGCCTCCGGTCGCTCCGCCTCGATCACATCGAGGACATCTTCGATGGTCAGTGGCTCGAAGTAGAGCCGGTTGGAAGTGTCGTAGTCGGTGGACACCGTCTCCGGGTTGCAGTTGACCATCACGGTCTCGTACCCGGCGTCGCGCAGGGCGAACGAGGCGTGGACGCAGCAGTAGTCGAACTCGATTCCCTGGCCGATGCGGTTCGGCCCCGATCCCAGCACTACCACCCGAGGGCGCTCGGCCGGCGGCACCTCTGATTCCTCCTCGAATGTCCCGTACATGTAGGGGGTGAATGCCTCGAACTCGGCGGCACAGGTGTCGACCGTCTTGTAGGTCCGCTTCACCCCGAGTTGGCGGCGCTCCGACCTCACCTCGTCTTCGGTCTGGTTCCAGAGGTGGGCCAGCTGACGGTCGGAGAAGCCGAGCCGTTTCGCCTCCTCGAGCACGTCCCGGTTGCCAGGACCGGCGAGCTCGATCTCGGAGCGGAGCTCCACGATCTCTGCGATCTGGTCGACGAACCAGGGGTCGATGTCGCTGAGGCAAGAGATCTGCTCGACTCCCCATCCCCGACGCAGCCCTTCGGCCACGGCGAAGATCCTGGTTGGGGTGGGGACTTCGATGGATCCCCGAAGCTCGTCGTCGCCCATGTCGAGGAGGCTGTGCTCCCCGGGGTCGGCGTTGAGGCCGGAGCGCCCGTTCTCCATGCTGCGCAATGCCTTCTGCAATGCCTCGGGGAAGGACCTGCCGATGGACATCGCCTCGCCCACACTCCGCATCGAGGTGGTGAGACGGGGCGAGGCGGATGGGAACTTGGCGAAGTCGAAACGGGGCACCTTGACCACGACGTAGTCGAGGGCCGGCTCGAAAGAAGCCGGGGTGGCGCCGGTGATGTCGTTTGCGATCTCGTCCAGCGTGTATCCGACGGCGAGCAGGGCGGCGATCTTGGCGATGGGGAACCCGGTTGCCTTGGAGGCGAGCGCAGAGGAACGGCTCACCCTCGGGTTCATCTCGATCACGAGGCGACGGCCCGTTTTCGGGTCGACCGCGAACTGGACATTGGAGCCCCCGGTCTCGACGCCGATCGCCCTGAGGACGGCGATCCCGTCGTCACGCATCTCCTGGTACTCACGATCGGAGAGCGTTTGGATCGGGGCCACGGTGATCGAGTCACCGGTGTGGACCCCCATCGGGTCGAGGTTCTCGATGGAGCAGACGATCACCGCGTTGTCGTTGTGATCGCGCATCACCTCGAGCTCGAACTCCTTCCAGCCCAGCACCGACTCCTCGACCAGGATCTCGGAGACCGGAGAGGCGGTCAGGCCGTTTCGAGCGACTTCGATCAGCTCCTCCTCGTCGGCCGCGATGCCGGTCCCACCACCTCCGAGGATGAAAGACGGCCGCACCATGATGGGAAAGCCGATCTCGTGCGCGATCTTGACCGCTTCGGTCATGGAGCGGGCGTATCCGGCGCGCGGCACCTCGAGGCCCACCTTCTCCATTGTCTCCTTGAACAGCCCCCGATCCTCGGCCCGTTCGATCACCTCCAAGCCCGCGCCGATCATCTCGACCCCATGACGTCCCAGGACACCGCGTCTGGCCAGCTCCGCGGCCACGTTGAGCGCGGTCTGGCCGCCGAGCGTGGGGAGAAGGGCGTCGGGCTGCTCACGGGCGATGATCTCGGTCACCACCTCCGGGGTTATCGGCTCGATGTAGGTGGCATCGGCGAACTCGGGGTCGGTCATGATCGTCGCCGGGTTGGAGTTGACCAGGATCACCCGATAGCCCTCGGCTTTGAGCACTTTGGCGGCCTGTGTGCCGGAGTAGTCGAACTCGCAGCCCTGACCGATGATGATCGGGCCCGATCCGATCAGGAGAATCGACCTGATGTCGCGTCTCCCCGGCATCAGACGCCCTGACCGATCATCATCGTGAACCGATCGAAGAGGCCTCGAGCGTCGCGAGGGCCCGGGGCGGACTCCGGGTGGTACTGCACCGAGAACGCTGCGACGTCGCCGAGCTCCATCCCCTCGAGGGTCCCGTCGTTCAGATTCTGATGTGTGGGGACCAGCGGCCCGAACCGGGTCTCGACACTCCGGGGGAGAAGGTCGGGGCCGGCGAGACCCGACCGCTCCGGCGCCGTCTCCCCGGTCAGGGACCATAGATCCACTGCAAACCCGTGGTTCTGCGCCGTTATCTCGATCCTGTCGTCGGCGAGCCGTCGCACCGGGTGGTTGCCACCGTGATGCCCGAAGGGAAGCTTGTAGGTGCTGGCGCCCACGGCCAGGCCGAGCACCTGATGTCCGAGGCAGATCCCGAACAGCGGGACCTTGCCCAGGAGCCCGCGCAGCGTCTCGGTGGTCGTGGTCAGGGGCTCGGGGTCACCGGGCCCGTTGGAGACAAAGACCCCGTCGGGCGCCAGGTCGAGCACCTGCCCGGCGTCGGTGCCGCAGGGGACGACCTCCACCTCGAAGCCCCGGCCGGTCAAGTTGGACAGGATGTCCCGCTTCATCCCCAGGTCGATGGCCACCACGCGGCCCCGGCGCTCACCGCTCGCCTCGAGCGTGTAACGGCGAGCGGTGCTGACCTCCGAGGCCAGGTCCAGCCCGACCATCGACGGCGCCGACGCCGCCAACTCCCTGAGCTCCGACTCGTCGACATCCACCCCGACCGCGACCGGCATGGCGCCCCGGTCCCTGAGGTGGCGGGTGAGCCGTCTGGTGTCGATGTCGGCCATGGCCACCACGCCGTGTTCCCGCAGGTAGTCGCCAATGGACCCCTGGGATCTCCAGCTGGAGTCCCTTCTCGACATGCTGCGGACCACGAACCCTGAGACCGCGGGGCGCGAGGATTGCTCGTCCCCGTCGAACACGCCGTAGTTGCCGACGTGGGATGTGGTCATGACCACCACCTGGCCGGCATAGGAGGGGTCGGTGAGGATCTCCTGGTACCCGGTCATCGAAGTGTTGAACACGGCTTCCCCGGTGGTGACACCGTCGGCCCCGACCGAACGCCCCCGAAACGTCTCGCCATCGGCTGTGCACAGGATCGCCTGCCCGCGGGCGCTCATCACAAACCCCCCTCGTAGGAGATCTGCCCCTCGTAGATCGTTGCCATCACTCTTCCAGTCAACTCCACTCCCGTGAACGGGCTGTTCTCCGATCTCGATGCAAACACTCCCGGCGTCCAGCGCCGCTCCGGGGCGAACAACATGAGATTGGCAGGTGAGCCAGGTTCCACCGCAATACCCTGACGGTTGAGCCCGGCGATCCGGGCCGGGGCCACGCTCAAACGGTCGAAGAAGACGGCCTGGTCGTGACCCAGTGCCGAAGACACCACCGCAGCGGCGGTCTCGAGCCCGATCACACCCCGGGGCGCCTCCTCGAAGGGAACCATCTTCTCCGCCACGGAATGGGGGGCATGGTCGGTGGCCAC
>Ga0326597_10003099_pt1 | contig 24262 bp, 30 predicted proteins | sample RVTome_12_FD_203789 | JGI IMG/M metagenome (GOLD analysis project Ga0326597, IMG submission 203789) | Soil microbial communities from uranium-contaminated site in the Upper Colorado River Basin, Wyoming, United States - RVT100D185 | ecosystem: Environmental > Terrestrial > Soil > Contaminated >... | reverse complement strand
ATCAGATCCCGCGCCACCGGATGCGACACATCCAGACGGGAAGCCACCCACTCCACCATCGTCCGCGACCCGTCAGCGGTAGCTACCTGACCCAGATCCAACCCACGCAGAACCTCCAACTGCCGAGCCCGCTCCCTGGACACCGTCGACTCGGACCCCAACAGGTCCTGTTCCAACTGGTCGATCGTCCGGTTTCCCACCCCATACATACGTTCGTTACACCAACCACCCCCGACAAGAAGTAGTCCCCTGTTGGATAAATTTTCGGGTGGTGTCTATTCGGAAAGCGCCGCCAGCAGCGATGGCATCGTCGGCGTTAATGGCAGTGATCGGACCTCGCTAAGGGCCACCCATCTGACCCTCCTCGCGTCGTCGCCAGCCATCAATTCACCGCCAATGACCCTTCCTCGGAAGTCGACCAGGCAGAAGTGCCACTCGGGTGGGTCACCCGGTCCGATGCTGTCCCCCGCCCATACCACCGATCCGATCTCGAGATCAAGACCGGTCTCCTCGCGAGCTTCCCGGCGGGCGGCGCCTCTCATCGGCTCGCCAAACAAGACTTTTCCGCCCGGGACCGCCCATAGTCCTTCGCCTGGTGGGCGCCCACGTTGCACCAGGAGGATCCTCGCGTTGTCGACGACCACTACCCCTACCCCACATATCGGACGTTGATCAGTCAGCATGGTGCATGACGATGGAGCGAGCGGCGAAGCCTCCCGCCTCGAAGAAGTTCTTAACCAGTCGATGCCCGGGCAGGACGTGGGCATCGAACCTTTTCAGTCCCCGCGACCGCAACTCTTCCAGAGCCATCTCCCTCATCGACTCGCCTATGCCCACCTCGCGGGCCTCAGCATCAACGAATACGAGTCGTATAGAGCCGACCTGCTCGCCATGGGCCTGTGGTAGCAGGTCCTCAACCCGGGCGAGCAGAAACCCAAGCGGATGGCCGTCAATCAGTCCCAGATAGACAAAAACGTCGGGGTCATCCAGAGCATCGGTGAGTGCCTGGTGGATCGGCTCTGGCAACGCATCAGAGAGCGGCCACATTGGGTGCAGGGCGGTCATCTCCTCCTCTAAGTGCTTATAGAGATAGGTCAGAACCGCCAGATCATCGCGCCCGGCCGGGCGCGCCGTCACGTCCATTAGTGCCGCCTTCGGAGCCACGCGAACCGCCGTTCAAATCCCCATTTGGTCACCAGCCTCATCGCTTCCCCTACGATGTCGGTGCCCATCTTCGAATGACCCCGGGTGCGGTCACGAAAAACGATGGGCACCTCGATGATGCGTAACGCGAGGTCCTGGGCCCGCATGGCCATCTCGACCTGGAACCCGTATCCGGATGCCTCAGCCTGGCGATAGGGCAAGCTCCGCAGAGCCTCCGCTCTCCAAGCGCGGAAGCCACCGGTGGCGTCCCTTACGTGAACGCCGAGCAGCCATCTCGCATAGACGTTGCCCCCACGCGACAGGAGCCGACGCCCCAGGGTCCAGTCAGGGGTGTCGCCTCCAGGGACGTATCGAGAGCCCAGCGCAAGATCGGCCCCCGCCTCGAGGGCTTCGAGAAGTCGGGGGATATCGGCGGGGTTGTGGGAGAAATCACAGTCCATCTGCACAACGATCTCGGCGGTCCCCGCCAGAGCCCGATCAAAACCCTCTCCATAGGCAGGACCCAATCCCTGTTTTTTTGGCCGGTGGATTACGTCAACCCCGGGGGTGGATGCGGCCAACTCGTCTGCGACCTCTCCGGTGCCATCGGGTGACGAGTCATCAACGATCAAGAGTTGGTATCCGGCAAGCAGCACCGCGGCGGCCAGGTGGGGTAGGTTTTCCCGTTCGTTGTAGGTGGGGACGACGACGGTGACCCGGTCAGAGGGCACAGTCGCGGCAGATCATTTTGCGGCGGTTGGCGATCTGACTGGTGCGCTTGACCAGGAAACACGACTGGCAGACAAACTCGCCCTCGCGGACTGCGTGTGCGTCGAGGTCCATGGTCAATTCTTCACGACGAATTGCACGTAACTCTGCCACCTCGTCTACCAGCAGTGACTCGGACACCTCGTCTTCGAGTAGCTCCAGCTCCTCGGCCTCAAGTTCGTCCAAAGCCTCGTCGGCCTCGGCTTCTTCATCTTCTGCTTCGTCATCCTCGAACTCTTCTTCTTCGAACTCGGCTTCGACCTCGATCTCGACCTCCACCTCAACCAGCTCTTCCTCTTCGAGCTCGGTTTCGTCGATTTCCGCCTCTTCCTCTTCTTCGACCTCGACCACGTCGACCGGAGCCAATTCTTGTTCAGTCTTCTTTCGTGCCATTTGGTAGTGAAACCCCCTGCGGAGCGGCGGGAGTATAAGTCCCGGATGGACCTTGACCAGGGTCTAGATCTTTAGATCTAACGCGCCGGGCTCAACAGCCACTGTGACCGGCGTATTCCCCACCAATTCCCCGTCTGCCTCCACGGGCCATGGGTGTTCGGATTCGAGGGAGAAACCGGCCACGGCGTATCGGCGCACTGCCCGGTCAGTGAGGTGCAAGCCGCGAATGATTTTGGGGACCAACCTGATCGCCTCCCACTTGGCGGCGTCGACGATTTGGAGGTCGAGCCTTCCATCCTGCACCGTAGAACGGGGGGCGACGTTCCAACCCCCGGCGAAGAACTGCCCGTTGGCGAAAATCACTGCCAGGGCGGTACCTTCATGCCGTCGGTCACCAAGATCTGCAACCACCCTGCCAGCCGGAAAGCGCGGGAGGCGTGCAAGGAAGGCGAGTGGATACCGACCCTTACCCCAAGCCCGTGACAGATTTTGGGCAGTCTGAGCTGCGGCCGCCCCCACCCCGGCTTGGGCTACGTTCACGAAATATCTGGTCCCCCAGGCGCCCTCCAACCGGGCCACGTCCATCCGATAGGTGCGATCGCCCTTGAGATGTTCCACCGCATTTTCGAGCTTCTGGGGAATGGCAAACGTTCGCAGCAGATCGCAACCGGTTCCCGCCGGCAGCACCCCCAGGATCGGGCGCTCCTTCATAGGGGAACCCATGAGAACATTGACAGCCAGATTGGCGGTCCCATCACCTCCAACCACCGCAACCCGCCTCACGCCATTTCGAACCAGATCAGCCAGGGCGTTGCGCATTTCGTCGACCGACCCGGGTGTCAACAATTCGTTGGGGATCGCTGCTTCGTGCAGGAGACCCGCCACGAACCCGGGATCGATGGCGCGACGACCCGCCGCTTGATTGACAAGAACGTGCCAGGAGTCAGTCACCTCGGCCTCACCAGGCTCAGCCGACACCCATGGCGGCCACGACACCGCGGTCTATCTTCGACAGGGCCTCCTTGGCTTCTACCCCGATCTCGGGTGCGACGTCGCGAAGCTGTTTGATGAGGTCGACCAATTGGCGGGAGACGCGCACGAAGTCGCCTGGCTGGAGGCGGCGATCTTCGATGTCCTGCAGCTCATCCCCGCAGGCCCATCGATACGCCAAAGCGGCGAATCCGGGATCGGGGTGACGGGTCGTCGGCAGCTTCAGCAACCGCTCCTCAGCCGTCAGCTCGGCCCACAGGCGTTCGATGGCGTCCCACCGCTGGGCCAGCAACTTGGTGGGCCAAGCCGGCACCGACCTCTCATCGGTTCTCGGCTCGTAGACATAACAACTCGCCAAGGAGGCCAGCTCCTCGGGGGTGAGGTCCCACAGGATGCCGCGCTCCAGCGTCTCAGCTAGAAGCAGATCCATCTCGTTGTAGATAAACCTCAGCCGAACCCCTCTGGGCGTCAGCGTCCAGCCATCCAGATAACCGAAGTCCGTCAAGAGTTTCTCGATGGCGCGGAAGTCCTCAACCAGGCCCATTCCGGTTGAGCGCAAGTCCGTCCTGAGTTGTTCGAGTCTCTTGCGAGTCTTGACAGCTTTGCGGTGCCAACGAAGGTGTGACTCTGCGCTCGGACAGGCGGCTACCGGATGATCGACTCTCACCGGTGCGATCACGTCAGGGCTCGGAGACCCTTGGGGTGGAAGCTTGCGCAAGAGCCGCATGGCGTCTTGTTGGAATCGACGGTCCTTGGGAGCGAACGGCCGGGGCAATTCGATGATGGCCACCCTGGTGGTACCGGCTACCACCTCCTTGATACCCAACGGAACCACACGGCCCGACGTCGAAAGGGCGAGCAGCTTCATTCCTCCCCCCTCCCGTCGGATCCGACGGAGGATCAGATGGCGGCCCTGGCGGGGACCACCCGGAATGTCGACCACATCGCCGGGCACCAGCCGGCCGATCAGCTCAGCACGCTTCGGGAGAGGCTGCCCATCGACTAACGACAGATACTCGGCCACTGGCCCCAGCTCACAGACGGCCTTCGCCTCTTCCTGGACAAGGCGCTCCTCGAGCTGACCAAGCTGGGCCATGACGGCGCTGCGATCTTCCTGCCGTTGGTACTGGGCAAAGGAGGCAGCAAGCAGCTCCTCGGCCCTGGGCTCGGGGTAGTTCGCCACCAGGTTTGCTGCCATGTTGTAGGTGGGTCGGAAGCTGGAACGCAACGGATGACTACCCGTCGACGCCACTTCGACCACCCGGTTGAACTGGACGAAGGGAGAGTGGAGGACGACTCCGTACCCTACGGTGTCGATGCCGCGACGCCCGGCCCGGCCGGTCAGCTGGGTGTAATCGCCGGGCTGCATGGTTTCGTGACCATCACCTGCCCACTTGGAGAGACTCTCGAGGACGACGGTGCGAGCCGGCATGTTGATTCCAAGAGCGAGAGTCTCGGTCGCAAACACCACCCGCAAGAGACCGCTGGAGAAGAGCTGTTCCACTGTCTCTTTGAAGGCGGGCACCATTCCGGCGTGGTGTGGCGAAACCCCGACCTCGAGACCAGCTAGCCAGCGTGGATAGTCAAGGACCGCCAGGTCTGCATCCGAAAGATGATCCGTTCTCTCCTCAGCAATCGCCCTGATCGCCTCTCGTTCATCCGGTGTAGTGAGCCGTACGCCGGCTTCGAGCAGCCGCAGAGCCGCCGCATCGCATCCGGCCCGGGAAAAGATGAAATAGATGGCCGGCAGCATCCCCTCAGCTGCCAGGTGTTCGATCGTCTCGACCCGGTTCGGAGTGACAAAACGCCGTCGGCGACCTCGCTCCAACCCCAGCATGTGTTCGATGCGTGGATTGGGCCGGGTACGTCCATCACGGGAGGAAAAGGTTGGTGCCAGCTTGAGGCCGCCTGAGACCCGGTCCTTGATCAAATACATTGGCTCCAGGCGCACCGGGCGGTGCTCGGACAGGATCAGCGAGGTTGTTCCCCGTCGCTCCCGAACCCAGGCGGCGAACTCGTCCGCGTTGGCGACTGTGGCCGAGAGACACACGAGCCGGATCCGGGCTGGGGCGTGGATGATGACCTCTTCCCAAACGGCACCCCTGAAACGGTCCTGGAGATAGTGGACTTCATCGAGGATGGCTACCGAGACCCTCGTCAGCGCATCGCTGCCTGAATAGATCATGTTGCGGAGCACTTCGGTGGTCATCACAACCACGTCAGCGCTCCCGTTGACGACGTTGTCACCGGTCAGCAGACCGACCCGACGCTCGCCATAGACGGCCACGAGGTCGGCATACTTTTGGTTGCTGAGGGCCTTGATCGGGGTCGTGTAGAAAGCGCGCTTTCGTTGTTCCAAGGCAAGGTGGACTGCCGCTTCTGCCACCAAAGTCTTTCCGGCGCCCGTAGGGGCCGTAACTACCACGGTCTTGCCGGCTTCGACCGCGGCCACCGCTTCACGCTGAAAATCGTCAGGGGCGAAGGGCAGGCTCGCAAAGAACGACTCGGCGCTCATACGAGGCCGGTCTCGACGAACAGGCTCACTTCCGAAGGATCAGCCTGATGAGCCAGATGGTGATCTCGTAAAGGAGGTAAAGCGGTGCGGCCACTGCCGCCAGAGTGAGAGGATCACCGGTAGGGGTGATCGCCGCCGCGGCAATGATTATCACCAATACCGCCCACCGCCGGGCCTTGCCTAGTTTGCGACTATCCGTAGCTCCGGCCGCGGCGCTTGCAAACAGAAATACCGGAAACTGAAAGGTGATACCCAGCGCCAGCAACAACCGGAGCACGAATGAGTAATAGGCGCCGATCCGGAGAGGGTTCTCAACGTCGGGGAAGATATTTAGCAGGACTTCCAATGCCCGCGGCAGCAAGGCATACCCGAAAAATACCCCTCCCACGAATAGGACCACGAATGCACTAACCAGCGGCACCACCCATTTACGCTCCCTGGAGCTGAGAGCCGGACTGACGAACGCCCAAATCTGATAGAAGATGACGGGACTGGCGAGGATGGCGCCGCCAAAGAAGGCAACTCGCATGAGGACGCCGAACTCCTCGCCCGCCTCGATGGCAATCAGCGGATTGTCTGGGGCCGCGACGCGGTACGGCTCCTCCAGAATATCGGTGAGTGGATTGGCGAAGATGAGCGCGAACACCGACGCAATCACCAACGCAATCGACACCTTGATGATTCGAGTTCGCAGCTCTGCCAGGTGGGCCAGGATCGGCTGTGGTTGATCGGTCTTCACTCTTGGTCCTCGACAGGCGGCTCCCCCGCCTCGATGCGATCGAGATCTGCCATGGCATCGGCGGGGGTGGGCCCACTGACCGGTTTGGGACCCTCCCAGGCGATACGGGATGGATTGGCCTCCGCCGCCAATCTGGAGGCGTCGCGCAGGCTCGAACGAACCTCCCGGATCGGCTGCACCAGGTCGTCACGGACCTGCTTGACCTCCGCCACCTCGGCCTCAAGCCCGGTCCTCATCTCCCTGGCGGCCATCCGGAGCTCTCGGGCCCACCCGCCCAGTTTGCGTGAGACGACCGGCAGCCGCTCGGGCCCAAGGACCATGAGGGCTACCAGCAAAATTACGATCCACTCACCGCCATCGATCATGTCAGGTCATGGTAGGCGCCAGGGGCAGCTTTTCTTACCGGCCCCCTTTACAAATGGACGCGCCACACCCCGGCAGGGAGGAGGTGCGCTCTGACCGTCCAGTCCTGGCGGGGTGTGTTTGTATCAGCCGGCGAGGAGCCGGAATGGATCGGGCTCGGCGGCTAGCGCTGCGGCAAAAGCTGCAATCTCATCTTCGGTGATCGGGTCAGGGTTGATGACTTCGTAGCTGACCCCGGTGGCTAGCAAGACACTGACCACCCTGGCGTTCGCAGGCCGGCGCTGCACCGTTGTGCAGGTTGGGCACACGAACCGGTAGTTGCCTTCGTCCTGACTAGGAGCCAGCTCCAGCGCCAGATCCGCAGGTGTCAGCTGTACGTCTCCGCACCAACTGCAGGTCGTCTTGATGGTGGTCATTTCGGGTTGCTCCGCCTTTCAAACTACGAAACCGTATCGGCGGAGCACATCCCAAACTTGAGCTTCGTTATCGGCCCAACGACCTGTTTTAGGCGCCGTACAGGGCGAGGACCCGCTGTCTCAAACTGGAAAGCGATTCGGCCACTTCGGGGCCGGAAATCAACTCGGCGTGGGGCCCGAGTCGAAGGAGCAATCTGGCGGCAACATTCGGGTCGGACGTGGCGAAATCGATCACAAGATCGGACCCATTGTCTTCAACGATGTCAACGGCGTAGTACTCGGAAACCCATCTTGCAGGAGCGCGCAGAACGATCCGACAACGAATGTCATCCGCCAGGGGCGTGTACCGGACTTCCGGCAGGGAGGCATTTGTGGGGGGCACAAATCGTCCGTCGGTCGGTTCGATGGAGCGGATGCGATCAACCCGGAATTGGCGGAGGCCACCGGCCAGTCGGCAGTAGGCCTGGACGTACCAGTTTCCCATCGAGGTAAAGACAATTTGGGGCTCGATCTGTCGCACGGTTGTCTGATCACGGCTCATAGATGTGTAGGTGATCTGGAGCACATCACCGGATACCGCCGCCTGGCGAAGCTGGCCGACCAGCTCGGGCTCGCCTGCCAGATCGACGTCGAGGATCGCCGAGTCCTCGTCGGGCAGCAGGGTCCGGGTCAACTTCTCCACGGCAGATGCCAGCTCCGGGCCCGCCTGACCGGAATCGATGACCGCCAGCCCGGCAGCCAGCAGCGCCAAACCCTCGCTGGGCGAGAGCCGGGGCGCCGCCGCGAAGTAGTCCGCCGTGTCGATGTAGACCTCGTCGTCGTAGACGTCGGCGTCGATGAGGTCTCCAGGTCCGTAACCAGGGAGACCGCAGAGAAACACGATTTGGAGGTCGTCTAACAACTCCTTACGGGTGTAACCAAACCTTTCACAAAGATCGGGCACGCTGGCACCACCGTGGGCTATCACATACGGAACCATGGCCAGGATGCGCGACAGCCGGGAAACGGTGCGCCCACTCATCGGGTTCCCCGTACGCGGTCGACTATGGCCTGGCGAAGAGCGGGTGGTCCCAGCACCTCGGCGCCGTCCCCGAACGAAAGGACCCAGCCGATGAACGCTTCGTTGTTGGCGACGGGAATCGTGGCCACCAGCGCTCCATCGTCGCCTGGAGCCTTCACCCGGCCCCCTAGCTGGCGAGCCGCCCACCAGGCGACCTCGGGGCCAAACCGGACCTCGGCGTCAACGGTGCCGTCCGATCCTGTCTCCCACGGAAGATCGCGAAGGGCGGAACCGATGTTGAAACTGGTCGGACGCGAAAATGCCCCAGAGCGTTGGTCCACCTCGACGCGCTCCATCCGGTCGACCCGAAACATCCTCTCCCCGTCGGCGGTAGCCCCCACCAGGTACCAGTGACCGCGTCGATGCCCCAGACCAAAGGGATGGACAACCCGGGGCCGGCCCCGATAGCCAAAACGCACAGTGCGTCGCTCGCTCACGGCCAGGAACAGATCTCCGAGATCCGAGCTGTCGCCAAGATCGGCAGCCATTGGCTCGCTGGCTCCGGTAAGACGGGCTCCTCCAAGCTTGTGTACTGCCTCGGGCGCGGCCGGCTCCCCTCCGAGACGAACCATTTGGGCAGCCAGGTGGAGGGCTGCCCGCTCGTCATCGGTCAGCCCCGGATCGGTGAGCGTGTACCTGGCTGGATCGATCCGATAGCCGTGCTCGACCTCAAAGGCATCTGTGTATGCGGTTTCAAGGGGGATGCCGATGGACCTCAGCAGCTCCTTGTCCCGTTCGAACATTCGATGAAAGGCCTCGTCGGAGTCGGGTGAGTAACCGGGGATGGTCCGACGGATCTCGTCGGCAGTGACGGGCCGTCGGGCGGTGAGCAGCATCGCCAGCAGGTTGATCAGCCGTTCGAGAACGTTCTTCATAACAGTTATGAGTAGTGGGTTGTGGGTGGTGAGTAAACATTGTCGCCGCAAGCGGCGGCTGCCGAGCTCACCGCTCACCACCCATAACGCACCACGAACGAGTCGCTAAAGCGACTCGATTAGGCGATCCACTCTCTCGTCGTGGGACTTGAAAGGATCTTTGCAGAGGACAGTTCGTTGCGCCTGGTCATTCAGTTTCAGGTGTACCCAATCCACGGTGAAGTCCCGCCGTTTGGCTTTGGCCGCCTTGATGAACTCACCCCGGAGACGAGCCCGGGTGGTCTGGGGAGCAAGCACCGCTGCACGGGAGATCTCGCCATCGGACAGGACCCGGTCCACCATGTCCTGGCGAGCCAACATGTTGTAGACACCCCGGGCCCGATCAACATCGTGATATGAGAGATCAAGCATGGCGAGCCGGGGATGGGATAGGGCAAGACCCCGCTGTTCGCGGTATCGCTCGAGGAGTCGATACTTGATCACCCAGTCGACCTCGCGATCGAGCGAGAGCGGGTCCTTTTCCAATCCGGTGAGGAGATGCTCCCACCGGTCCACCGCCGCCTGGACCTCGGGGGCAAATCCGGGGTTGCGGGCGAACTTGGACACCCGCTCGAAGTACTCCCACTGGATATCGAGTGCCGACAGTTCACGCCCGTGGGCCAGGCGGACCTTGCGCCGACAAGTGATGTCATGGGCGATTTCACGGATCGCCCGGATGGGATTCTCGAGGGTGAGGTCGCGAAACACAGTGTCACGCTCGATCATCTGCAGCAGCGCCACCACCGTGCCGACTTTCACATAGGTGGCGTACTCGCTCATGTTTGAATCGCCGGCAATCACATGCAGGCGGCGATATCGCTCGGCATCGGCATGGGGCTCGTCGCGGGTGTTGATGATGGGACGGCTGCGGGTGGTCGCCGAGGAAACGCCTTCCCAGATATGCTCTGCCCTCTGGGCCATCGAGAAGGTGGTGCCCCTGGGTGTCTGCATCAGCTTGCCCGCCCCCAGGAATATCTGGCGGGTCACCAGGAAAGGGATGAGGACGTCCACGGTTTTGTGGAAGTCCTTATGCCGGCTTACGAGGTAATTCTCATGGCATCCGTAAGAGTTGCCCGCAGAGTCGGTGTTGTTTTTGAAGAGGAAGATTTCGCCCCGAATCCCCTCCTCCTCCAATCGCTGTTCGGCCGAGTGGACAAGGCTCTCGAGAATCCGCTCCCCGGCCTTGTCGTGGGCGACGACATCAGTGATCGAATCGCATTCCGGCGTCGCATACTCGGGATGGCTACCCACGTCGAGGTAGAGGCGGGCTCCGTTCTCCAAGAAGACGTTGGACGAGCGGCCCCACGAGACCACCCGGCGGAAAAGATACCTGGCCACCTCGTCGGGCGAGAGCCGCCGCTGACCCCGCAGCGTGCAGGTAACCCCGTACTCGTTTTCCAGACCGAAGATGCGGCGGTCCACTCCGAAGAGGCTAACGGACCTTGATCCAAATCACTGGAGTGATATATGACCGAGTCGAACACTCTACGCGTGGGTGGGAGAGAGCTCCGCTGGCTTGTCGGAGAGCGCTCCTACCCAAACCGCCAAAATCACGATCGCAGCTCCTATTAACCCGTTGACGGTGATCTTGTCACCCTCGATCAACCACCCGGCCAGCATCGCAGAGGCCGGCAGAAGAGCCGTTGCATATGAGGTGGCCGTAGCGGTCCACCGATGCAGGACAAAAAGGAACAGCCCGAAGAGACCGGCTGAGCCAATTACGGCCAGATAGGCGACGGCGAGCCAGGTGGATGCCAGGTCCGGGATAAGCCAGCTCTCTCCTGTGATCAAGGAGAGTGCCACCAAAAGCCCACCCCCGGTTGCCATCGCCACCGTATTGGCGGTCGTCGGAGGCACCACCGGGAACCTCTTCAACAGAACCCCAGCTTCCGCGGCGCTGGCAGCTGAGCAAATCATCGCTAGGACGGGCAGCAAGGGCAATGCCGTCTCCGACCCCGGATTGGCCAGCACAATGATTCCCACGATGGCGAGGACGGCCCCGATCAATCCCCGCAGCTGGAAGCGCTCGATCCGATGAAGGGGGGCGAGGAACACCGTGAAGAGTGGATAGGAGGCAAAGACCACAGCCCCCGCCCCGGCAGGCAGTTTGGTCAAGGCCGAATACGCGAACCCGTACGCGGCGCCAAACGCCAGAACCCCGTAGACGATGGCTCCCAATAAGGCTCTGCCGCGTGGCAACGTCATCTCTCTGAATCGCGAGACCGCAAACAACAGTAAGGAGGCCACGAGGAAGCGAACACCGGCCCCTGACAGCGGAGGCAGCTCGCGATTGGAGAATCGAACCGCCACGAAGTTGAAGCCGCCGATGGCGACGAAGCCAGTGAAAGCAAAGAGGACGGCCCGGTTGGGGCCCTTATCGGTCAGAGTTGGAGACGGCGAAACGCACGGCGGCCGTTGGCCCGATCGAGCACTGCAGCCTCCCACCCCTCCGAAGGGCGGCCTTCAGCCTGCTGGAAGGCGGCCTGACCCGCGGCCAGGGCCTCCTCAAGTGTCAGATCTTCACGCCATGCGCTGCGGAGGGCCTCAACCAGTGCCTCGGCCTTCCCGCCGATCGCTGCCACTTTGCGCTCGTCGTTGAGAGTGCCGTCGTAGCTGATTCGAAACATCCGGTTGGGATCGCCGGCTTCCACCACCAAGACTTCGACCTCATAAGGCTTGGGCTCCCGGGAGAAGATGGCGCCGAGCGCTTCCGAGAAGTTGGTGGCCAAAGCCTGGGCCTTGACGTCCTCGCGGCTGTAGAGGTATCCCATTAGATCAGCCTGGCGAATCCCTGCCTTGCGAAGCGTTTCGAACTCGTTGTAGCGGCCCACTCCGGCAAAGGCGATGTGGTCGTAGACCTCGCTGATCTTCTTGAGGGCAGTCGATGGGTTCTCGGCCAGCAGGAGCACCCCCTGGTTGTATTCGATCGCAACGATCGAGCGCCCCCGGGCGATGCCTTTGCGGGCGAAATCCGCCTTGTCCCTGACCAGCTGCTCGGGGGCGACGTAAAACGGGATCGTCATCGGATCGTGTCCACTGCTATCTCGGCCGCTGGCCGAATCCGGTCGTCGGCAAGCTCCTCAACCCCACTCGCACTGATAACCAAAACATTGGGAAGGATTCCCCTTCTCAGATCGGGACCCCCGGTGGCGGTGTCTTCCTGGGCAGCGGCGACGAGTGCGCCCACTGCTACAGCGACGGCATCGTCGGCGGACAGGTCGGGTCGAAAGGCGGTCCGAAGATAGGACTTGGCCAGCCGGGCGCCCGAGCCTGTCGAACCGAACTCGTTTTCCTCGTAGCGGCCGCCGACAACGTCGTACGTGTAGAGCCGTCCAGTTCCCAGGGCCTCGTCGAAACCGGCGAAGAGAGGCACCACTACCAGCCCCTGGAAAGCCATCGCCAGCTGATTGCGCACCAAGCGAGCGAGGAAGGCGGCCTTGCCCTCCACGGAGAGGCGGTGCCCTTCAATCTTTTCGTAGTGCTCGAGCTCGACCTGGAACAGGCGCACCATCTCGATAGCCAGACCGGCAGTGCCAGCGATGGCAACCGCTGAAAACTGATCGGCGGGGAATACCTTGCGGATGTGACGATGAGCGACAAGGTTGCCTTCCGTCGCCTGGCGATCCCCGGCCATGACCACGCCCTCGGCATAACGAAGAGCCAGGACAGTGGTGCCCTCGGGAGCTTGGAGAGGCCGGGACTCCGCCGCGATCGTGGGCAAGACCGGATAACCCAAGGTGGCAAGCAGGTCGATGAAGCTGGATCCGGGGGCGGGTACGTCGAATAGCAGAGGCAACCGCGGTCCTGGGGTCACTCGCCGCCCTTTTGGATGTAGTTCTTGACAAACTCCTCGGCGTTCTCTTCGAGGACCTGGTCGATCTCGTCGAGGAGCTCGTCGAGCTTGCGATCGGCCTCTTGATCTTTGACTTCGGGCTGATCCTCGACCTCGGCTTCTTCGCCTTCACGGTTTCGGTTGCGGGCCCGCTCACGTTCTGACATCAGTGACCTCCAAGAGCTGCAATGAGGGCGGCGGCATCATCGACCGAGTCGAGCAAGGCACCCACCCGGAGACGATCGCCTCGCAGCGGTTCCATCATAGGAATACGTTTCAGATGCGATTCACCGGTGTCAAAGACCAGGGAATCCCAGTTGGCAGCCACCAGGGAGTTGGGAAATCGAGACACACAGGTGCCCCGGAAATAGGCCCGGGTACGCTCCGGGGGCTGCTTTTCGGCCCGCTCGATCTCCTCCTCGGCAAAGAGGCGCTGCATGGCTCGCCGATCCACCAGATGCTGATAGAGGCTGCGGTGGGGGTCGACATCGTGGTACTGGAGGTCCAGCGCCTTGAGCTTGGAGTGGTCCCACGGCAACCCATCCCGCTCGACGTAACCCTCGAGGATTCGCAGCTTGGCGGCCCAATCCAGGCGGTCGACCAACCGGGCAGGGTCGGCTTCGAGGTCTAACAGCACAGCTTCCCACTCCTCGATGACGCGTACCGCCACCTCGTTCTCAGCCTGCTCGCTCTCGACGTATTTCTTGAGCCAGTCGTGGTAGCGCCACTGCAATTCCAGGGCGGTTGCAGAACCTCCCCCCTCCAGTTCGAGAGGGTGTCGAAACGAGAGATCGTGGCTCACCCGCCAACAGCTAGCGACCGGATCACCCAGGTCGAGCGGGTCGGGGAGGGCCCCATCCTCGAGCGCAGCCAGGAAAAGAGCAGTGCTTCCCAGCTTCAGAAAGATCTGAGTCTCAGAAAGGTTGGCGTCGCCGATGATCACGTGGAGACGGCGGTATTTGGCCGGGTCGCCATGGGGCTCATCACGGGTGTTGACGATCGGCCGCTTGAGAGTCGTTTCGAGGCCAACCTCCTCCTCGAAGAAGTCCGCTCGCTGGGTCAGCTGGAAGCCGGCATCAGGCCGGGAGTTCTCCGAGCCCACCTTGCCGGACCCGGTGAAGATCTGTCGGGTGACCAAGAACGTGGTGGCATACCTGATCACATCCCCAAAGGGGGTCTCCCTCGACAGGAGGTAGTTCTCGTGAGCGCCATACGAGTTGCCCTTCCCGTCTGAGTTGTTCTTGTAGACCGACATCCGCTGGCCTGGCTGCAACAACTCGGTCGCGGCCAACGCCGCCCGAAACATGACACGTTCGCCAGCCTTGTCATAGAGAGCGGCCTCGAGGGCGTCATAGCACTCGGGACCGGAATACTCCGGATGGGCGTGATCTACATAGAGACGGGCACCATTTGAGAGGACCGCGTTGACCAGCGCCCCCTCCGGGTCGGCCACCCCGAAGCCTTCGTGACCGAAACCACGGGCATCACGACCTGGCGACTCTTCTTCGTAACTCCACTGCACCCGCACCCGCCCGCCCGGGTATGAGTTGACCAACTGGGCTGAGGCCAGAGCGGGATTGAAGTCCCGGACCGGTCGAACCGTGATGCCATACTCGGTCTCGGTGCCCAGCACCTTGTGAACGGCCATGCCCTAAAGGTACTGGCCGCCGGAGACCGCTTCGATCAATCTGGCCTCCGACTCGCCACCGATGAGGGTACGGACGTAGACGATCCGCTCACCTTTTTTGCCCGAGATCTTGGCCCAGTCGTCAGGGTTGGTCGTGTTGGGAAGATCTTCGTGCTCGCGGAACTCTTGTTTGATGGCGGCCAGCAAGTCCGAACGCCGGATCCCCTGGGAACCACCGGCAATTTCGCGCTTGATTGCGTCCTTCTTCGCTCTCCGGACGATGTTTTCGATCATCGCGCCGGATGCGAAGTCCTTGAAGTACAGGATCTCACGGTCGCCGTTGGCATAGGTCACTTCGAGGAACCGATTCTCCTCGCCCTCCGAGAACATCGCCGCCACGGTTGAATCGATCATCTCCGCCACCATGCGGTTGCGGTCCCCGTCACACGCCGCCAACTCGTCGGCATCGTGAGGAATATCGCCTTCGAGATAGATGCGGAAGATCTCCCGGGCGGCCTCGGTGTCGGGTCGAGAGATCTTGATCTTGACGTCCAGACGACCCGGCCGCAGGATGGCAGGATCGATCAAGTCCTCCCGGTTGGAGGCTCCGATGACCATCACATTCTTGAGGGATTCGACTCCGTCTAACTCCGATAGGAGCTGAGGCACGATGGTCGATTCGACATCTGAGCTGATACCGCTTCCCCGGGTTCGGAAGAGGGAGTCCATCTCATCAAAGAAGACGATCACAGGCACGCCCTCATCCGACTTTTCTTTGGCCCGTTGAAATATGAGCCGGATCTGACGCTCGGTTTCCCCCACCCACTTGTTGAGCAGCTCTGGTCCCTTGATGTTCAGGAAGTAGGATCGAGCATCCGGTCGACCGGTGCGTTCGGCTACCGCCTTGGCAAGACTGTTGGCAACAGCTTTGGCGATAAGGGTCTTGCCACAGCCGGGGGGGCCATATAAGAGGATGCCTTTAGGGGGGACCAGACCGTACCGGGAAAAGAGGTCGCGGTGGAGGTATGGCAGCTCCACAGCGTCACGGATCTCTTCAATCTGATAGGTGAGCCCACCCACCTGCTCGTAGGTGACGTCTGGGATTTCCTCCAACACAAGTTCTTCGACCTCGGGACGGGCCAGGCGCTCCACCACCAGACCGGCCCTTGGATCGATCCGAACGAAATCACCCGCCCGGATGCGGACATCGGACATCGAGTCGGCCATCGAAACCACTCGTTCGTCGTCAGCATGAGCCATCACGACCAAACGGCCATCGTCGAGCGTGTCTCGAACACGGACGACATCGCCGTTGGGGTCAAGCGTGCGTACATCGATGATGGTGAAGGACTCGTTGAGGAGCACCTCCTGACCCTTTTGCAGCATCTTCACTTCGACCGAGGGTTGGGCGGCGACACGAAGCTTGCGGTTTCCAGCCATGACGTCGACGCTTCCGTCTTCGTTCACCGAAGTGACGGTCCCGAAGCTGTTGGGAGGTGTGGTGAGCTTGTCGACCTCGGCTCTCAGGACTGCAAGTTGCTCTCGAGCCTCTTCGAGAACAGTGGCGAGCTTGTCGGTGTGGGCCAGGGATCGGGCCAAGCGCTCTTGTGACTCGGCGATACGAGCCTCGAGATCCTGGATGCGGCGGGGGGCGTCCTGGAGACGCCGGCGAAGTCCCACCACCTCCTCCTCGAGGTTGGCAACTTGTCGGCGCAGCTCGGACGTTTCCTCGTTGCTGCTGAGGCTCATCAACTACTCCTGGCTAGACCTGCCCTGACGCGCAGTATACGGAGAGGCTTGCTTAGTGCCATGGGTATCGCGGGTGGGCAAGAAACGATCGGTCCATAGCTACAGTTATCGGGCGGTTTGACCCGGAGTTGTTGTGAAAGTTTGGATCGATCAGGACCTTTGCACAGGGGACGGTCTGTGCGAAGAGATAGCCCCCGATGTGTTTGTCCTGCTCGACGACGGCCTGGCGTATGTGCGGGAAAACGGCAAGATCTACGCCGCCGAGAAGGGCAACCCTCAAGGTGCGGCCGGGGTGGCCACTGTTCCCACCGGTCAGGAAACGCTGACGGTGGAGTCGGCCGAAGAATGCCCGGGCGAGTGCATCTTCATCGAACCCTGAGGCGGGCGGGCGCTCTACAACCTGGTACCAACTAGCTGCTCAGCCCCGGGGCGAATCGGTCGATACATCGGCATATGAAGAGGTCGCTCGGCCGGCTTTTGGTTTCGCTCGCACTCCCCCTGCTACTGCCCATGTCGGCGACAGCGCAATCACCGGTGATGCCAGGAGAGTCGTGCACAGAGATCCAACACTTCCCGGCTGAACCCGTGAACAACGCCCCGTCCAAGGCGGTAATTTATGCCGCCCTACCGCCCGAATGGGGTGGAGGGTTCGTCGAGATCTTCGTCGACGGCGCCTCCGGACCACAGCAGGGCACCGGGCCGGTGGCTCCCGACGGTATGTCCATCGCCGAACTCCCCCTCTTTTCTTTCGGCCCTCACCAAATCACCGACTTTTCCGTAAACGCCGACAACCGTTCGTCCCCGGTGGACATCACATCCCTCGTAGATGGAGGCGCCTTCGCGGTTGATGACTCCGAACCCACATGCGACGAGGCCTCGATCACGCGGGTTGCCGCACCCACCACCACGACTGCCTCATCCACCACCACCACTACGACAGCCGCCACTACAACGACGACGTCACCCTCCTCCACGACGTCGGCTGCTCCGCCATCAACCTTCGTCGAGAGCCCGCTCCCAGAGCAAACAGTCGGCAATCTCCCGGCATGGCTCTTGATGGCACTAGGAGGGTTGCTGGCTATCGCCGGTCTCTTCCTGTTGGCCAAGAAGAGCTGCGAGGAGCTTTACCGACTGTGGCAGGCCGCCCAAAGGCGATACGAGACCTGCAGGGAGGAACTCACCAAGTCCCAAGCGTGGCTGGAGGAAAAGCGCGCCGAGCGTCACGGTATCGAAGACGAGCTCCAGCGGCTCGAGCGTTCGGCGGGGATGGGAAGCATCACCGCCCGCGGTACCACCTATCAATCTCTTCCCGGTGAGGGTCTCGTCACCGACGAGGGTATGACCGCGATCATCAAAGCGACCCGAGCCCAGCTCGATTCCGCTCAGCAGTCAGAACAGATGGGCGACGAGATGGTGAACAACTGGCGCCAGCAGACCGAAGAGGCTGGGGCCGCGGCGGAGGCAGCTCGCAAGGCATACGAGGACTGCGTCGGCGAGTCGGCCCCCACGACCTCCAGCGCCGGTTCAACCACCACCTCGACCGGGACGACGACTGCCGTCAGCGGTGCGGTCTCCACCAACACGCAAGAAGGATGCCCGCAGGGCGATCGTCGGGCAGTGCCGCTCGGCGATGCGAGGACATTCCGAATCATCAGAGCCTTCAGGATCGAGACGGACACCCAGGGTGAGGCCATGGCGGGCGGTGCCGGCAAACAGCTGGCCGCTCACCTCAACGAATTAGGCGCCGAATTGGGCTTCCTCGGTTCGCTGCTGGGCGCCCAGGGCGCCGGAAAACGAGTGGGGGAAAGCTTGGTCCGGACCGGTAGTGCTGCCAGCCTGGTTCGGGGCGGGGTTGAGGGATACTTAGCGGCCAAAGGTAACCTCGGCACCAACAGTTTTCCGGTTCCCGTCCCCACTTCTCCCCAGGAGGTGGTGGTGGGGGTTCTTCAGTTGATCGCCCAACTGGCCGGCACGGTCGCTGGCAAGGCTAACGAGTGGATGGATCGACGGTCATTCGTCAGCTATCGCTTGGTACAGGAGTATCAGATGATCACTGTGCGGCCGTACACGATCGAGGAGTGCGACGGACAGACCTACCGCTGTGTGCAGAAGATTCTCGAGTATCAGGTTGGTGACCCGGGTGAGCAGCCAGGCAACTGGCGTGACGGGGGGACAGGTATCAATCAAACGGAGCGAGATCGCCAGCAGCGAGAGTTGCAGATGCTGATCAATCAGGGCAAGTCGGCCATGGAGCGCTCAGCCCGGGCCATCCTGGAGTTCGAGGCTCAGTACCCGCCGGGGCCGTGCTGAAATGAACCGCAGGCTATTGGGAAGGCTGGCGACCGCCCTTGGGTCCGCTTTGATCATCGTGGGGCTTCTGATGCTGGGTGGTTCCGCAGAGCCGGCACCTTCGACCACGACGCTGGTGGCCGCTCCGACCACAACCACAACCTCTACTCCCACCACGACAACCACGACGACTGCTCCTGCCACCACTACGACCACGACACTCCCTCCTGAAACCCTGGAGGAGTTCATACCGCTTTATCGCGCCGCGCTCGACAATGATGACGTCGAGTTCCTCTTTGCCCGGCTTCATCCAAAAGTTGTCGAGACCCAAGGAGCAGAGTTGTGCCGGGGGTGGGTACAACGCGAAGTGATTGTGCTGGACGACTACGAGATCGCCGGTGAAATCACTGGCCCGGCAGATCAGATGTACACGGCTCCCGACGGAAGCCAATTCGCTATCGCTGATACCTTCTCTACCACCGTCACCTTCACCATCGAGGGGGCCAACTTCGAGAGCGAAGCAGGATTCGCTCTGGTCGAAGGCGTGATGCACTGGCTGGGGACGTGTACGTAAACTCTGGGACCTACTCACACCCCCCTCGATCTCGCTGCGCTCGATCGCTCCCCCCGCTTGCGGGGGACATTTGGGTCCAGAATCCCCCGGCCGAAGTTCTCGACTCCGCTTGCAGCGGAACATTTGGATTGAATGTCCCCCCGCTTGCGGGGGGACCGGCCGCAGGCCGCGGGGGGTGATGTCCGGGTCTAGACCGCTCTTCCGACTGTGAGCCGCTCGATCTCCCTCGATATCGCCGCAACTATGGAGTCGATGTCAAGTAGGGCATCGGCGCTCCAAAAGCGGAGCACTGTCCATCCTTGCTGTCTGAGGAACGCGTCGCGGAGCGCGTCCCCTGCCGAATCCAGGTGTTGCGAGCCGTCCAGTTCGATTGCCAGTCGAATCGCGACACATGCAAAGTCGAGTATGTATGGGCCGACTGGGTGCTGACGACGAAATGACACTCCGAGAAGCCGATTCCGTAGCTCGATCCAAAGTCGGACTTCAGAGTCGGTCATGTGCCGACGGTTGTCCTTAGCGTAAGAGACCAGATGCGGGGTTCTATGAACGGCGCTCATGTGCACCAGCATGATCACGACCCGGGACAGATTCAGTCTCTCTCTCCACCCGCCGTCCTATCACCACAAACCCGGTATGCCCCACCATGCGATGGTCGGGACGTACCGAGCGCCCTGAGACATTCCAAGTTCGGTGCAAGGTCTCGAAGACCTCGATCTCGGCGAAGGCCCCCGTCTCCTCCATCGCCTCCACCGTGGTCTGCACCTGCGGCACCGTGGGCAAATAGCTGCATAGGATCAGACCGGGTGGTTGCGAGGTCGCAGCCACTTTGACTGCATGCCATGGCTCGGGAAGGTCGAGAATGATGCGATCAACCGCCAGCCCGGCGACAACCTCTTCCACCTCTCCGACCCTTAGATCCAGGTTGGCAGGGATTTCTCCCAACCATTTGCTGATGGTCTTGCGGCCGATATCGGCATGATCGGCCCGACGCTCCACGCTGACGACTCTGCCCTCGGTTCCCACCGATCGAAGCAACGCCAGGGTGAGAGCTCCCGAACCGGTGCCGGCCTCGAGCACGGTCAGCCCGGGGGCAACGTCCGCATAAATGACAATGGGACCCATATCTTTTGGATATACGACCTGGGCGCCCCGTGGCATCTTCAGTACGAAATCGACCATCCGGGGACGGAGCACCAACAGCCGCCCCCCACCGCTCGACATAACCCGGATACCGGGCTTGGCACCGATGAGATCGGCGTGGGGAACCATTCCGAGGTGAAAGTGAAAGACTCCGCCATCTTGGAGCCGTACCAGGTAATGGCGACCCTTGCCGTCGACCAACAACACCGACTCACCTGACCGCAACGGCCCGATCATCGCTCATGCTTGCGGGTGATGGTCACCTGTTGGAGTCTGCAGAAGGCACACACGTCACCGGTGGTGGGTTGGCCACAATTCGAGCAGTTGCGAAGAGCTATGTGGTCGGACATTTCGAATAGAGGCGAACCACGTTCAAGGAATCCGAAGAGGAAGTTGGCCTTGATTCCCGGTGATTGCTCCTCGAGCCGATTGAGCCATTCCTTATATCGGTTGATGGTGTTGCCGGTCGCCATCGGGCATTCCTCCACCTCGTATTCGATCCCAGAGAGGATGGCGTAAGCAGCCGTTTCGCGCTCGGCCACCCGAATCAGCGGCTTCACTTTCCGGCACAACCCTTCGCCGTTAGCCGGGAGCACTGGATGCTGGCGACCGAGATACTCAACGTTCCAGCCAAGAACGTTGGAGAAGAGAGTCGCCGCCTCATCGTCGAGGTTGTGGCCCATCACCAATACGTCGTAACCGCGTTCGCCAGCGATCCGATTGAGTGAGTACCTCTTCGACAGCCCACAGGCCGAACAAGGGGTTCGCCGGGAGGCGGCGGCAGCTTGAGGAATCGCAAAACCGTACTCTGCCGTAAGGTCAACTACATCGAGGTTGAGGCCGCGGACGTGTGCAAATGCCTGCGACAGGTTCAGGCTCTCGGAGCTGTATTCGCCGATCCCCAGATGCAGATATACGCCATCAACCCGATATCCAAGCCCCGTGAGGATGTCCCATAGAGCAAGCGAGTCCTTTCCCCCCGACACGCCGAGGATCATGCGATCGTCGACCCCGAACATCTTGTAGTCCTCGATGGTGCGCTCCACCTGGCGGCGCACGTGTTCGAGAAAGTGGGGGCGACAGAAGTTGGCGTTATGACGTCGCACGGCGATGACGGCCTTGCCCCGGCACACCCGGCATTTCACGTCAGCCTCCAGAGATCACGGGTCGCAGCTCAAGGACGTCTTCGTCGGAAACTGATTCTTCTGGGGTAACCAGCTCCCCTGAACGGATCACGAGATAGGACTCAGGCACGAGGTCCAACCGACGGAATACCTCGGCCACCCGACGGACACCAGACAACTCAACCTCTCGTCTCGGATTGCGAAGGATGATCTTCATTGGAACAGGGTCAATACCGACCCAATCAGACCCAACACAAGCCCGATGATCACCACCCAGGCAACCACCTGGACGATCCGACGATCCCTCATCGATTCCGTTTCTTCGTCGCTTCGGTCTCCTTCCGCAGGACGACCTGGTCGGCGAGTTCCTCGGGAACGATGATCTTCTTGGTGTCGCGACGACCTGCCCTGATGAGCAGAGCCTCGTCCTTTCTGAGAACCCGCCGATAGAGCAGGCGCCGCGAATCCTTTCGGCGCCTCCAGACCGAATAAGCCACTATCGCGACGCCTGTAAAGAGAGATCTCTGATCACCGTGGCGCAGACCCCGGAAAGTTCGGTTGATCCCATTGACGATCTGCCCGCTGGCACCGTTCATATCCGGTAAACCTCGACGACTGCTCTGCCGCTGCGGGATTTGCGCCGCCCAATCACATACGCGATCCCCGCCAGCGCCAGCACTGCTACCCCTGCCAGAACCGCCGTGTTCTTGGCGGCTTCTTTGGTCTCGTTGACGGCATCGGTGATCGCCCGGGCCTTGGCTTCGAGGTCAGCTCTTGTGATCGTCACTTGACATCCTCCATGCGATCAGGCCAGCCGTACCGCCGGCGCCGAGCGCCGTGAACAACCTGGCCAGAACTGCCCACCACTGAGTATCCGGGAGCAAGCGTCGCAGCAGTGTGAATAACCCCAGGGTGAGCAAGATTGCAGCAAAGCTGAAGAGAACCGCGGCACCGAGGCTCATGCCGGCGAATCTGCCGAGCTTCTTGGCAGGATCGACAGCCTCCTGTCGAAGGTATTCCTTCGACATGTCGACCAGTTCCGCCACAAGTTGTGGAATCTCTTTCGGCTCAGACATGGCTCGGCCAGGCTAACAAAGGCCATAGGCGGGTGACATTCCCGACCTAATCTGCACATATGGATGTGCCGCCGGGGACTCGGCGCGGTCGCCATCGCGTCGTCCGGGGACTGGGCGGTCCATTCCGTGCATTGTGGTGGGGACAGGCCGTCTCTCAGGTCGGCGACTACGTCGCCTACACAACTCTTCCCCTCTTTGTCCTCCAACTGGGTGACTCCACGCTGGACTTCGCCCTTGCATACGCACTGGAGAGCCTGCCCGTGGTTCTGTTTGGTCTGGTAGGAGGAGTGCTGCTGGACCGGCTGCCGCTTCGCTCGGTCATGATCCTTGCCGACCTGGCCCGCGCCGCCACTTTCTTCGGCCTCGGGTTCCTCGCCCTCAATCCCACCTCGTCGACGCTGGCCTCAGTCTTCGTGCTGGCGTTTCTTTCGGGCACATTCTCGGCCGCGTTTCAAAACGGTCTCTATGCCCTGATTCCATCAGTGGTCGACAGCGACCGACTTGCCGACGCCAACAGCCGTATCGCTATGAGTCAGCAGATCGCACTGGTGGTGGGACCCGCAATCGCCGGCGCTATGGCCGCCAGTGTCGGACTTGCACCGGGCTTTGCCGTCAACGGTCTCTCGTTTCTGGTTTCTGCGCTATCGGTGTGGATGGTCGGGTCCATACCACCGAGAGTCGCCAGGGACCAGAGAAACCGTTTTTTGGAGGAAGCGGCCCACGGGCTTCGGTTTCTGTGGAGCGAGCCTCGCTTGCGGGCTTCGACGCTGGCTGCGGCGGCTGCCAACGCCGCGGTCGGATTCATCGAGTCGACACTGGCCGTGCTTGCCACCGACGTCCTTGGAGCAGAGGAGTCATCGTTTGGATTGATGCTCGCCGTGCTCGGTCTCGGTGGCATAGTTGGAGCCGCCCTGGCTCCGCGAATTGGTCGATTGATCGGGCTTGGACGATCGATGACCGTGGGGTTGCTTCTCTTCGGGCTGGCCTTCTGGGCTTTGATCCACCAGACCTTCGGCTTCTCTGCCCTTTTTCTCCTGTTTGCAATGTTCCTCGGTATCTCGTTGGTGAACGTCCCGCTCGTGACCATCCGCCAGTCTTATACACCCACTGCAATGCTCGGACGGGTGATCACCGCAGCCCGGACGATCGGTTGGTCGACACTTCCACTCGGCTCATTGGTGGGGGCGGCGTTGGCCGATGCGAACAGCTATCTCGCGGTGGCTCGCTTCACTCCGGCGATCCTGATCACAGTCGCGCTCTCGCTGATTCTCACTCCGATCTGGTCCGACACTGGCAGCCCACACCGCGGCCGTCGCTTCGCAACGTCAGATCGCTAAAACACGATCACGGAAAGGACGCGAATCAAAACGCGGGCCATATAAATTCACGCAGTCGCGGGATCGGAGGAGGAGGAACTAGCGGTCTCATCACAGCAAAAAGTTGAGCCACGCATATGAACATCGCCACCGGATCGGTGGCGCCATCAGAGAGAGGGATCGAAATAGGTATGGCCGCAAAGAAGACTGCCGCCAAGAAGGCACCCGCCAAGA
>Ga0326597_10003097_pt1 | contig 24269 bp, 15 predicted proteins | sample RVTome_12_FD_203789 | JGI IMG/M metagenome (GOLD analysis project Ga0326597, IMG submission 203789) | Soil microbial communities from uranium-contaminated site in the Upper Colorado River Basin, Wyoming, United States - RVT100D185 | ecosystem: Environmental > Terrestrial > Soil > Contaminated >... | reverse complement strand
CGATGGCGTTGCGGCTGCTGGGCGAGCCGCCCATCGACATCCATGCCGGCGGTGCCGACCTGATCTTCCCGCACCACGAAAACGAGATTGCGCAGAGCGAGGGGGCCACCAAGCAGCCGTTCGCGCGCTTCTGGGTACACGTCGAGCACCTGTTCGTCGAGAGCGAGAAGATGTCGAAGTCGGTCGGCACCGTCTACACGCTTGACGAGATTGCCGCGCGTGGGCACCGGACGTCGGCGCTGCGATACCTGCTCCTCTCGTCTCATTACCGGAAGCAGCTCAACTTCACCTGGACCGGCATGGACCAGGCGGAGGAGGCGATTCGGCGGATCGTCGACTTCCGGGCGCGTCTGGAGACCGTAACAGGCGACGGTGTCCATCCGCGTGTGCTGGAGGCTGTGGCGCAGGCCCGGGAGGCGTTCACGGCGGCCCTTCAACACGACCTCAATACCGCGGCTGCGCTGGCCGCCGTGTTCGATCTCGTTCGGGATCTGAATGCCGCCATCGACGCGAAGGAGATCTCGGCTTCAGAGGCCGAAGCTGCGCGGCAGGTGATGGACGATTGCGACCGTGTGCTGGGGGTGGTCAGCCTTCGGCAGGCGGAGGATGCGCAGCCGCCCGTGCCCGTGGAGGAGATCGAGCGGTTGATCGAAGAGCGGCGGGTGGCACGGCAGCGCCGTGACTTTGCGGCTTCGGACCGCATCCGCGACGAGCTCGCCGAGCGCGGCGTCGTGCTCGAGGACAACCCGGGCGGGACGCGCTGGAAGAAGAAGTAGCGGACTTGCTGCTAATTTAGAACCGGTTTCATAACCTCCAGGCGGGTCCTGACCGCGGACAGCCCCATTCGTGCCCACCACCCCACCGCGCAGGCGTGCGCGGCGGGGGCCCCGGCTCGGCGCCAAAAACACCTGTCACGTGGAAGGCGCCTGCGGCGCGAACGGGGCGGCCCCGTCCGCGGCCACCCGCGACGAGGTCATGAAACCGGTTCTAGGCCTCAATGCCTTTCGGAAATTCGCTGATGTGAGAATCCTCTTGTACTCTGTGCGAGAAATTGGTACTTACGCTGGGCATGTCGACACATGCCCAGCCTCAACGTCGAACGCCGCGGCCCCCGGGATTTCTCGCCGCGTGGGATCACCTGATCGGTGCGGCCGGACTGCCGACCCTGCCGCGCCGGCGCGGACGCAAGCCCCGCGTGCCCTTGACCGCCCTGCTGCCCGCGCTTACCTTTCACGTCATGCCGGGTGCCGGCACCTTGGCCGACCACTTCTTCGAATTGTTCGGCGAAGCGCCGGCCGACAGTTCGTGGTCGGATCGCCGCACCCGCCTGCCGTGGGAGATCTTTGCGGACCTGCTGCGGCGCGCCTTGCGGGCGAAGGCCACCCGCCGCCACCGCGACGCGTTCTGGCGCGGGTGGCGACTGGTGGCGCTCGATGGCACGCAATTCAGTCTCACCAACACGCCGCAAATCACGGCGACCGTCCAGAAGGCGAAGACCCGTCGCGGGCGCGCCGCCTTCGCCAAACTCACGACCGTCGTGCTCCTGGAGATTGGGCTGCACAATCCCCTGGCCGCTGCGATCGGGCGCCGCGGGCAGTCCGAATGGGACCTCGCCCAGGGGTTGCTGGCGCAGCTGCCGAAAGGCGCGTTGTTGCTGGCCGACCGGTTGTATGGGTGCGCCGCGTTTGCGGTGCACGCGCTGGCGGCGGGCACACGGGTGGGCAGTCATGTCCTGCTGCGGGCGCGCCGCGTGATCAAACCGCACGTGGTCAGACGGCTCACCGATGGGAGCCGCGTCATCCGCGTGGCGGTCCGCGAGAAAGGCCGGCCTCATCACATCCTGCAGTGGCTGGAGGTGCGCGAGATTCGCGGGCGCATCGGCCGGAAGGGCCATCGGACCCAGGAACTCCGGCTGTGGACCAGCCTCCTGGATCCGCGGACCGCGCCCGCGCTCGAACTCGCGCAGTTGTATGCGTGCCGGTGGGAGCACGAGTTGTATTACCGCGAGCTGAAGCGGGCCGTCCGCAAGGGTGACGTGTTGCAGAGTCACACGGTGGAGACAGGTGCGCAGGAAATTGCCGCGTTGGTGTTGGTCAGCGCCTTGTTGGCGATCGAACGCGCCCGCGTGGCGACGGCCCAGATCCCCCCGCTGCGGGTGAGCTTTGTCAACGTCCTGCAGGTGGTGCAGTCGATGTGGCTCTTCTTCGGCGTGTTCGAGGACTTGATCACCGAGCGCCAGAAGGATCAGATCGTGCGACGTGGCGATACGCTGATGCGCCGGTTCGTAACGGCGAAGCGGCGGTCGCGGAGTTGCCCACGGGCCGTGCGCCAGCCCGTCACGGGCTGGCCACGTCTGCTGCGGAACAAATCGATTGAAGGACCGTTCCATTTTCAGGTGCAATGATGCAGCGAACCCGAATTTCCGAAAGGCATTGAAAAGGGCTACTCCATGTTCCGGAACTCGGCGTGTCGCGACGTGGCGATTTCGAGGCACTCGTCAGTGAAGAGACGTTCTACCGGGTTCAAGCAATTACTGAAGGACGGGTGCAGGTGACCGGCCCGCGCCAGAGAACGCGGCCCGACTTCCCGTTGAAGGGCCTTGTTCGTTGTGAGGCATGCGGCAGACCGCTGACCGCGAGCTGGTCGAAGGGAAGAAACGGCCACTACGCGTACTACCACTGTTGGCGTCAATGCCGCGCTGTGAACGTGACCAAGGCGAAGCTCGAAGGGCTGTTCGTTGACGAGTTGAAAGAGCTCCAGCCTACGCCTGGCTATATGCGGCTCGTGAAAGAGCACGTGCTACGCGCGTGGGAGCAGCGCAAAGCCGAGGTCTGCCACGACCTGTCAGACATCGAGCGCCGGGGGAAGGCGATCCAGCAGAAGCTCGACCGGCTCGACGAAGCGTTCCTTTTTGCTCAATCGATCGACATCACTACGTACGACCGCCACAAAGACAAGCTGCGCCAGGAGCTCACGCTGCTACAGATCGACCAGCACGCCGACGAACTCGAAAAGTTCGACGTGGAGGGCATCCTGGCCTTCGCAGAACGCGTTTTACCCCGCGCCTCTGACCTGTGGGTGCAGGCGTCGCTCGATCAGCGACAACGCCTCCAGAGGTTGTTCTTTCCTCACGGTGTGGGGTTCGACGGAAAAACGTTTGTTCGAACCGGGGTAAGCACTCACGCGTTCAAGTACTTAACCCCTGTTTTACCCGCCACGCCGCCAGACTTCTCAGAGCCGCGGCCGACGATTTCGAGAAGCAGGGCCGCCGAACAGAGGCCCTGGACCTTCTGGTGTCGCTCGCCAGGATCGAGCTGGAGGCCGGGGAGGAACACCACGCCAGGGCCACACTGACCCGCGTCCTGACCATCGAGCCCGGCCGCAGTGGTGAGGTGATCGCGGTCGCGACCGGCCTGGCGCAGAACGGCCGGCAGCAGAGTGCCATCGGGTACATGGAGGTCGTGGTCGACGCCGCCCTCCTGACGGGCGATTGGGAGCGCGCCGTCGACGGGTTGCAGACGTTCGTGCGCGTCGCGCCCTGCGCCCCGGCGCTGATCAAGCTGGTCGAACTCTGTGTGGACGCCGGCCTCGATGCGCCGCTGCGCGCCGCCAAGGCCCAGCTGGCGGATGCCTACCTGGACGAGGGGCGGGGCACCGAAGCGAAGGCCATTGCCGAGGATCTGCTTGAGGGCGACCCCGGCAACGACGCGCATGGCCGCAGGCTTTCCCGTGTCGTCGAGCTCCTGGACGCCGGCGCCGCCGGTCGCGTGGGTGAACGGCGGGGCGGAGGTGGGGCCGCAACACCGGTCGAGACCGACGCTCCGCTTGAGGTCGATCTCAGCGACGCGTTGGCCGGCCTCGACGCCGTGCCTGGCGCGGCTGTGTCCGCTGGGGCCGCTGATTCGTACGAACAGGGCGTTGAGCACCTCGACGCGGGTCGTGTCGCGGATGGCGTCGCGGCATTGGAGGCCGCCGCTCGCGAGCCGCGGACACGGTTCAGGGCGGCAGCGGAGCTCGGCCGACTGCACGTCGGGCGGGGCGAGCTGCAAGCCGGTGTCGAATGGCTCGATCGTGCCGCCGAGGCGCATCCCGAGACCCGCGACGAGGGCCTTGCCGTGCTGTACGACCTCGCCGACGCGCTCGATCGTCTCGGCGAAACAGCTCGCGCGCTCGCCCTGCTGGTCGAGATCGACGCCGACGCCGGCGAATACCGCGACGTGCGCGTTCGCATCGAGCAGCTCGCGCGCGCGCAGACCGGGAGCTCCGGCCGGTGAGGCGCCTGCTCCTGGCCACATTCTTCTTCGAAATCGGCTTCGTGCTGATCGTGGTGCCGTGGTCGACGTTTTGGGATCGGAACTACTTTGCGCAGAGCGCGTCCGCCCTGGAGGCTCTGGTGACGAACAATTTCCTTCGGGGCGCGGTGTCCGGACTCGGCCTCGTCAATCTCCTCGCGGGACTCGCGGAGGTCGTATCGATGATCCTTGCGCGTCCGGCGGACCGTCCGGCGTCCATCAAGTCGTCGAGGCTCGCTGAAGACTAGGGTCGTGAGAGGCGCCCCTCTCATCTGTATGATCACCGCGGCTGCGCGCGCAGGCACCGACGAGGAACGGATACTCGTCGAGCGGGTGGGCGCGGCGGCACGCGCGGGCGTGCACCTGATTCAGATCAGGCAGCCTCAGTTCGAAGGCGGCGCACTCACCAGGCTTGTCGAGCGATCGGTGATGGCAGCGAAGGGTTCCGCGGCACGAATCATGGTGAACGACCGGGTGGACGTGGCGATCACCGCGGGAGCGCACGGCGTTCACCTTCGGGGAGACTCGATGCAGGCAGCCCGTGTCAGGGCCATCGCGCCTCGAGGGTTCACGATTGGTCGCTCCGTGCACTCGCCTGTCGAGGGCGCGCGGGTCGCGCAGGAGGGGGATCTGGACTACGTGATCTTCGGAACCGTCTTCGCCACGCGCTCGAAGCCCGGCGTCGACGCGGCGGGCATCGACGCGCTGGCCGCAGTCTGCGCGACCGTCGCGCTTCCCGTCCTCGCGGTGGGCGGCATGACGCTCGGTCGGCTTCAGGCGGTGGCCGGTGCCGGCGCGGCGGGGTGTGCTGCTGTCGGACTGTTCGCCGATGGTCCTCTCGCCGACATGGCGGCGGTCGTGCGGCAGACGACGCTGGTGTTTGACACGCCCGGACACGTTCCCTAACATGCGGGCGCGCTAATGGCGATGGTGGGGCACGCGAAACCCGATTTCGGCGTGAAGATGAAGCGTCTGCGCGAGGAACGCGGAGTCTCGCTTCGACAGATCGCTAATACCGTGCTCTGGCAGCGAGTTCTGCCCGCCGTCTACGACTGCGACCAACACCAGCAGTCAGAGCGTGTCGGTCATCAGGCAGTAAGCGATCTATGACACGAGTCGTCTGTTGCGTCGCGATCCTGGCGGCAGCCTCCGGTGCCTGCACCGGCGGAGGCTCCGAATTGCCGACGAGCCCAACCCTCAGCGCCCTGCTGGCATCGCCATCTGCTGGGACGGCGTCGATGGTCAGCGGGGTCCTTGCGATCGGGCCTGAGCTGCCGCCGCTCAACTGCGGCCAGGAGGGCTCGCTCAAAGCGACGGCGACATCCGTTGCAACGCAGATCGAATTCGTGAACCTGACCGGCTCCATCAAGAGCCTGTATTGGATCTCGTACACGGGGCAACGCTACCTGTTCAGCACGATGCTGAACGAGTGGTCCTACACCTTCAACACCTACCTCACGCATCCATGGGTCGTGGCCGACGACGCCGGCATGGGAGGCGCCGGCGGGCGCGAATCACGGAGAGGGCGGGTACGTGTGCCGCATGCCGATCAGCGGCCCCCAGACGTGGAGGATTACAAAATCGCGGTGACGGTATAACATCCCTGCTTCATGCAGGTCGCACGTTCGGTCGCCGTCTGCCTCATTGCGACCTTTCTCTTCAGCGCGCCGGCCGTCGCACAGACGTTTTACGCCAGCGTGCGCGGCCGCGTCGTCGATCCGAGCGGCGCCCCTGTTCCGGCCGCAGTCGAGCTGTCGGACGAGCTGACCAGCCATGTTCGGACCACGACGACAAACGCCTCGGGTGAATACGCCTTCCCGAGCGTTCCCCCCGGCGTCTATCTGCTTCGCGCCGCCGCTTCGGGATTCAAGACATACGAACGGAGGGAGCTGCGCGTCGAGGCGCAATCGTTCCTGACGATGGACATCCAGCTGCAGCTCGGCGCCGTTGTTGAAGTCGTTACGGTCGACGCGCCGGCGTCGGTCGCGGAAACGTCATCAGCCTCGGTCGGCTTCCTGGTCGACCGCGCCATGCTCGAGCAGCTGCCTTCAGCGGGACGGAACATCTTCATCTCGGGCACGCTGGCGCCGGCGGTGCTGGCGACCGGCGATGCCCAGTTCGTCCGGCAGCAGGATCAGTCGAACTCCTCACTCATCTCGATGGCGGGCGGCCCTCGCCGTAATAACGCCTACGTCGTGGACGGCGTGCCGATTGCCGACATTCAGAACCGGGCCACGTTCATCCCGAATATTCAGTCCGTTGAAGAGATGCGCGTGCAGTTGAGCGCCTACGACGCGGAGATCGGCCGCACGTCTGGCGGGGTCTTCAACGTGGCGGCCCGATCGGGCACCAATGAGTGGCGCGGCACGGCGCTTTATCAGAATCGCCCCGACTGGGCGGTCGGACGGCTCTTCTTCGCGGCGAAGAACGACATCCCGAATCCCGAGACCTACTACCACCTGTACGGAGGAGGTCTCGGCGGTCCGATCCGGCGCGGCCGGACGTTCTTCTGGGCGAGCACCGAAGGCTATCGCTCGTCGAGCGGACGGAACACGGTGCTCGTCTTTCCGACGGAAGCGGAGCGGCGCGGAGACTTCTCTCAGTCCGGCGTCACCATTTACGACCCGCTGACGACACGGCCGGACCCGGCGCGCCCGGGTCAATTCATCCGCGATCCCTTTCCCGGCAATCAGATTCCGGCGCACCGCATCAACCCCGTCTCACAGGCGCTGCTGCAGTACGTGCCGCTGCCGCTCTCCGGGAAGCTGCGGCCGGCGGTCGCGTCAATCGTCGATAGGGCGGATCAGCTCACCGGCAAGGTCACCCACCGATGGAGCGACGCAGTCACGTCGACCGCGCTGTATGCCTGGTATCAGTCGATGGAGCCGGATGCTGCCTTCTATGGGGGCGGCTCCTTCTTCGAGAACCCGGCAGACCCGGGCGGCGGCGCGTTCGTGCGCGATGCCACGCTCCTCGCGATCAATACGGTGTGGACCGCGGGTCCACGCACGGTCGTGTCGGCGAAGTACGGTTCCAACGCGTTGACCGACGACAACCGCCCGGGCGAGTTCGACCCGTCGGCACTCGGGTTTGACCCGCGGTTTCTGGCCGCCGTCCCGCTCAGGAAATTCCCGGGTATCGGTGTCGTGGACTATGGCCGCGGAGGATCGTTTCTCGGCGACCGCCCGCGGGACAGGGCGACGTACTACTCGCGGTCCGCGAGCGGTTCGGCGACGACGCTCGTCGGCCGGCATACCGTCAAGGCCGGGGGCGATTACCGTGTCATCGGCGCCCGCTTCCGCAACATCGGCGGGACGGGGGGATTCAACTTCACGCGCGACTTTACGTTTGGTCCGAATCCGAACGCGCCGGCGGGATCGACCGGCGATGCGTTCGCCAGCTTTCTGCTCGGGACGCCATCGAGCGGCGGCATCTCGGTGAGCTCGCCCATCGACGTGTTCCTCCACTACTGGAGCGGCTACGTCCAGGACAATATCCGGATTTCATCGAGGCTCACGCTCGACCTGGGGCTTCGATACGAGTACGAGCAGGGGCTGCGCGAACGCGAGGACCGCTTCATCACCGGGTGGGCGTACGATCTGCCGCTGCCGTTTCAGCCGGGTGGCACGCGTCCCGACGGCACGCCGCTGACACTCACCGGCGGCGTCCTCTATGCGGGGCAGGACGGCGGCCCCAGTCACCAGGGCGATCCGAACCCCTGGCAGTTCGCGCCGCGGGTGGGCGCCTCGTACGCGGCAACCGGCAGGACGATGCTCCGGGGAGGCTATGGCCTGTTCTGGGCGCCGTCACAGGGGATCAGCGCGGACGAAGGCGCGACCGCGACAACCGGTTACAACGTCTCGACCAGCTATCTCCCGACGAGCGGGTCCCCATTCATTCCGTGTACGGGTTGCTCTCTCGTCAATCCGTTTCCGGCAGGCCTCGAGCAGCCGACCGGCGGACGTGCTGGACGCCTGACCGGCGTGGGCGGCAGCATCGGCTTCATCGACCCCACGAGCCGTCTGGGCCGCATGCATCGCTATTCCGCCGACCTGCAGCACGAGCTGCAGCCGGGGCTTCTCGTCAGCATCGGGTATCTGGGTGCGCTGGGCAGGAATTTCAGCAGCGGGATTGGAGGGTGGGGGCTCAACATCAACCAGCTCGACCCGAAATACGCCACGCTCGGGACCGCATTGCAGGAACCGGTGCCCAATCCATTTCTGGGTACGCCGCTCGCCGTTGGTTTTCTTGCCGCGCCCACGCTTCCCCGCGGTCAGCTGCTCCGTCCGTACCCGCAGTTCGACACCGTGACGATCCGGCGGCCGAACACGTCGCGGACGCGCTATGACGCGATGATCCTCGCGGCCGAGCGCAGGCTGAACCGGGGCTGGGCCGCGCACGTCAATTACTCATGGAGCCGCGCCACCGACAACCAGTACTCAGAGAGTAACTTCTTTGCGGGCGGCTCGGGTCTTCTCAACAACTACGACGTCGAGGCGGAGTACGGGTTGTCTGTGGTGGATACGCCGCATCGGTTCAATGTGGGGGCGACGTTCGAACTGCCGCTGGGTGTCCGCGTCAGTGCAGCCGGTTATTACCAGACCGGATTCCCGATCACGCTGCATCAGAGCCCGAACAACTCGAACCTGATGGGAAGCGGCCAGCGCCCGAATATCGTTCCCGGCGTGGATCCTGGACTTGGGAGCGGCGATTACGATCCCGCGTGCGGCTGCATCCGGTGGCTGAATCCCGCGGCGTGGTCGCAGGCGGCGCCCTTTACGTTCGGGAACGCGCCGCGTACCGATGGACGGGCGCGGACGCCGGCGCGGCGCAATCTGGACCTCGCTGTCGATAAGTCGCGCCGGTTCGGCGCGCAGATGCTGACCGTGCGCGCCGAGGTGATCAACGTGTTCAACACCGCCGACCTTCGCGGCCCGAGCGTCGCGTTCGGCGACGCGTCCTTCGGTCAGATTCGCGAGGCGGCCGGCTTTCCCCGGCTGGCGCAGCTTTCGGTCCGGATCGCCTGGTAGCACCGCGATCGCCACCGGCCGGTCGCGTACGTGTGATGGCAGACACCACGGTATTCTATTGGTATGAAGACTACCATTGACAAGGCGGGTCGGGTGGTCATCCCCGCGGCCCTGCGCGACCGCGCCGGTCTTCGCCCCGGCACGGAAATCGACGTCACGTTCGAAGAGACCGGGCTCCGACTGGAACGCATCGCGCCGGGCCCACGCCTCGTCAAAGTCGGCCGGCGGCTGGTCGCACGGCCAACCGCGTCCCCAGACGCCCGCCCGGACGTGGATGTTGCCGATCTGATCGAGGACGAGCGCAGCCGGTGGCCGTAATCGTGTTTTTCGACACGAGCGTCCTGCTGGCGGGGCTGGTCGACTTCGGTCCGCAGAGTGCGCCGGCTCAGGCTGTCATGCACGCTGTCGCCGAGCGGCAGGTCCCCAACGCGGCGACGGCCTGGCACTGCTGTCTGGAATTTTTCTCGGTCTCGACGCGGCTGCCTCCCGAGTATCGCCTCTCGCCAGCCGATGCAAGCCAGTTGCTGGAAGCCGAAGTCTTTGGCCGTATGGCCGTGCACGACCTGCCCCCAGCCCATCGCCTCCCGATGTTGAAGGCTGCGGCGGACGACCGGACCGCGGGTGGCCGCATCTACGACACGCACATCGCCGAGGTCGCGCGGGTGGCGGGAGCCGCCGTCGTGGTCACCGACAACCGGCGCCACTTCATGGCGTCGCTGCGGCACGGCATCCGCGTCGAAACTCCTGCCGAGTTCCTCGCCGCGCAGAAACCGCGAAAAAGCTGACCTGCGCCTGGCCCCGGTTCACCGCAGCGAAAAGTCGACCATCTGCTGCGTGCCGTCGTCGAGCGTGACGATGATGCGATATGTCGCCGGGGCGCTCCAGCCTTTCGTGGACAGGTTGTAGATGTACTGCCCGTTCGCCGCGTCGAACCGGAACAGATTTCCCCCGTCGTTCGAGTCGCCCGCATCGGCCGTCAGATCCGTGGTATCAGTTGTCCCTGTGTCGACGTCCAGCACCTTGTACACCACGATCGTGGCGACCGCCGCCGAGACCGCCGTGCCGTTCGTGCACGTGAGCCGGAACTTCACCGGAATCGTGCGGCCGGTGGCCGACTGCCGTATCACCGCTGAGCCGTCGTCGAGGAGCGGCCGCTCGAAGCCGCCGAACGCGTAGACCACCTGCACACGCGCGGTCTGCTGTACCTCATTGCCCGCGGCGTCCACCGCCCGGAACGTGACGGTCGTGAAGCCGATCGGCAGCACGGCCGGCACGTCGTGCGTGACGGCCGGCGCTGCGTCAACCCTGTCGGTTGCCGTCGCCGATGCCAGCCACGCCGCAATCGCCGGATCGCTCGCCTTCGCGCACCCCCGTCCGTCAGCCGTCACCTCCGTGCAGCCGACGACGAGGTCTTCGGGGACAGTCAGCGTCGGCGCGGTCGTGTCGCGAACCGTCACGGTGAACGTCGCCGACGCGCTGTTGCCCGCCGCGTCGGTCGCGGTGGCTCTCACGGTGGTCGTCCCCAGCGGGAACGGGCTGCCGGCCGCGTGCGAGTAGCTGATGTCGGGCGTGCTGACCAGGTCGCTCGCCGTCGCCGCGAACGTGGCTACCGCACCCCCCGAACTGGTCGCCTCCAGTACCAGATCGGGCGGCGCCGCAATATCCGGCGGCGTCGTGTCGACGACGGTCACCACGAACGTGGCTGTGGCGCTGTTCGCTGCCGCATCCGTGGCGGTCACGGTGACCACCGTCGCGCCCAGTGCGAACTGGCTGCCCGAGCCCGGCGACGCCGTGACGACCGGCGCCGGATCGAAGTCGTCGGTCACGGCGGGCAGGTCGAAATGGACCACCGCCCCATCCGGCGATGTCGCCTCCGCGACGAGATCCGACACCTCGCCTATGACAGGCGGAGTCACATCCAGCGAGAAGGTCATCGGGCCGTCGGCGGGTGTGAGCGTGCTGGTCCGCTCGAACAGCGTCACATCGACCGTTCCCTGGAGAACGCGCACGATGACCTGCGTGTCGTCGACGAAGTCCACATCGACGGCCTCGCCGGCGCCGGCATCGAGGACGAACCCGCCCACGCGCTGGTCGCCGTCATCGTAGATAGCGACCGTGACCGGCGCCGCGTTACCCGGATCCGCGGTGACGGGGCTGCCGGCAGACCCGGTATCGCCCGGTGCAATCTCGGCCTCAACCTTCCAGGTATGCAGCGTGCCGAACCGCGACTTCACCGTCACGGTTTTGTAAATTCTGACCGGCTGCGTGCCGACGTTCGTGACCACCAACGTGTCGGCATCGCAATGCCACAGGGCCGCCTCGCCCACGACGTTGAAGTCGAAGCGGATCTCTTTTGGTGTGCCGGAGCAGGCGCCAATGCGCACCGAGCCGATCGGCCCCCCGCTCTCGACGACGCCCCGTACGCGCGTCCCGCCCGGTTCCGGGGTCAGGCGCACGAACCAGGCAGACCGATCGACAATCGTGCCGAACGTCGACGCGTCCAGACGGTAGTCGTTCGACACGACGAGCGCGTCCACGTCGAGGCTGTCGTCGATCCCATCGTTGTCGTCATCGGCGTCCGCATTGTTGCCGGTTCCGTCGCCGTCCGTGTCTGTGGTCTCTGACGCGTCCAGCGGGAACGCGTCGTCGCTGTCCTCCACGCCATCGCCGTCGTCGTCGGCATCTACGCAGTTCGGGCTCTGATCGCTGTCGGTATCGAGCGAGAGGCTGGACGCATCGAGGGGATTCGAGCCGCAGGCCGCCTCGTCCACGTCCATCTGCCCGTCGTTGTCATCATCCGGGTCGGTGGCGTCAGGGAGACCATCCCCGTCGGTATCCGCCGCGATGGTGAACGAGCGGACGACGTCGGCCGCAGGGTGATAGTTCATGTTGCCGGACTGGCTCGCGGTGATCGTGCAGTTGCCGTCGCCGGTCAGATGCACCGTCGTCCCGGACACCGAACACTGGTTCGTCGCGGTAAACGCAACGGCCAGTTCCGAGCTCGCTGTGGCGGTCACCGTGAAGTCAGGATCGCTCTCCGTCTTGTCACCGAGCTCATCGAACGTGATCGTCTGGCTCGCCTTGTCGACCGTCTGTGTGAACCCGCCGCTCGCGGGCGTGAACAGGTCCGCACTGGACGTCGTACCACCGCCAATGCTGCCGGCGGCGAGCAGGACATTCCCGTTCTCCAGGAGCGTCGCCGTGTGGCGCTCGTGGACGAGCCACGACGTGCCAGTTCGCGAGAATTGACCCGTCGCGGGACTGTAGATCTCGACGTGCGCCGGGTCGAGCGCGCCCGTGATGAACCCCCCGGCGATCAGGACGGTTCCATTCGGTAGGAGCGTTTCCGTATGCTCCATCCGAGGAACGGAAAGGTTGCCGGTGGGCGAGAAGCCGCCCGTCGCGGGATTGTAGATTTCCGCGCTCGACAGCCTCGTGAACACGTTGTTGCCGAACCCGCCGACGATGAGCACCGTACCGTTGGACAGCAGCGTGGCCGTGTGCCGGAAGCGGCCTTCGCCGAGGCGGCCACTCAGCATCACGAACTCTCCCGTCTCCGGACTGTAGAGCTCGGCGCTCGCCGAGTAGAAGCCGCTGCTGGCGAATCCGGCGGCGATCAGCACCGTCCCGTCGGGTAGCAGTGTCGCGGTGTGATAGTAGCGTCCGACCTGCAGGCTGCCGGTCGCAGTGAACTGGCCGGTGGCGGGATCGTAGATCTCCGCGCTCGCGATCGGCCCGCTGCCGGTCGAGCCTCCGGTAATGAGAACCGTCCCGTCGGGCAACAGTGTTGCCGCGTGATCCCCCCGTCGATTGGTCAGGCTTCCCGTTGGGGTGAACAGCCCTGTGTCTGGATCGAAGATCTCGGCGCTTGTCAGCGAGCCAGCTGGTTCGGTATACCCACCGACGATCAGGACGGTGCCGTCGTCAAGAAGCGTCGCCGTGTGGCCGTGACGCCCGGTAGCCAGGCTCCCGAGCCCGGCTTGAGAGAACTGATCGGTGTTGGGATCGTAGATCTCGGCGCTTGCCAGCGACGGCGTGCAGCAGGGACTCTTTCCACCGACGACCAGCACTCGGCCGTCTGGGAGCCGCGTCGCCGAATGATAGTAGCGGCCGGCCGTCAGGCTGTCGGTCGACCCGAAGGTGGCGACATTGGCGGTTTCCGTCTCGAAGTTCCCGTCCCCGCTGTATGTCGCGGTAACTCTGTGCGCGCCTGCGCTCAGCAGCGTAACGTCCGGGCCGGTCGCTGCTCCCCCGCTCAGAGGAACGGCACTACCAAGGGTCACCCCATCGACAAGGAACTGCACCGTCCCTGTCGGCACGCCGGCGCCAGGCGCAACAGGCGAGACCATTGCCGTGAAGGGCCCGGTCTCGCCGTACACCGACGGATTGGCCGGCGAGCTGAGCGCCATCCGCACATTAGCCTTGCCTACCGAGTGCACGAGCGCGTCGCTGCTATCGGCGAAGTTCGCCGTGCCGGTGTACTCCGCGGTGATCGCGTGATCGCCGACCGTGAAGCTGGCGATAGCAGAGGTCGCCTGGCCATTGGCGTCTACCGCAGTGGGACCGGCCAATGTGACCGCACCTTCTTTAAACGTCACCGTTCCTTCGGTGACCGCCGAACCAGTGACCGTGGCGCTGAACGTCACCGACTGCCCGAATACCGAAGAAGTGGCCGACGACGTGAGTGTCGTGGTTGTGATGCGGGCCCATATAGTCGCATCGAGCGGCGCAACATCGAAGGTGTCCGGCGTTCCGTCGCCGTCATCGTCGGCATCCCCTGAGTTGCCAATTCCATCACCATCGGTGTCGATGTCGTTCACGGTGTACGTTACCGAAGTCGATGCGGCGTTGTAGCTGGCGTTGCCTTCTTGTAACGCGGTCACCGTGCAGTCGCCCAGCCCGATTAGATGCAGCATATTGCCGGTGACCGTGCACTGACCTGTTGCGGAGAAGGTCACGGGAAGCCCTGAGGTTGCCGTGGCGCGCAGCGGAAAGTCTGGATCGCCGAGTGTGCGATCGGTCGGAATGAACAACTCGGCACTGCGCAGCACCGGTACTCCCGGCTTGAAGCCCCCAGCCAGCAGCACGTTGCCGCTGCCGAGCATGGCAGCACCGTGCTGAAAGCGCGGCTCCGTCATATTCTCAATAAGAACGAATTGCCCGGAGCCATAGACCTCCGCAGATGCTGAAGTTGTGCTGCCTCCGGCAATCAGCACCTTACCGCCAGGCAGTCGAGTCGCCGTGGGGGACTGTCGCGCAACGTGCAACGAGCCAACCGACGCGAAGCTGTTCGTTGCCGGGTGGTAGACCTGGGCAGAGGTCAGCACCGAACCGTTGTAGCCGCCCGCCACGAGCACACTGCCGTCGGGCAGCAACGCCGCTGCGTGGTACCAGCGGGACGTCGAACCCGCTGCGGAGAACTGACCTGTTGTGGGGTTGAAAATCTCGGCGGTACTCACTGCGACGCCATTCGAATGACCGCCCGCCACGAGCACGCGCCCGTCGGTCAGTAACGTCGCCGTGTGAGCAGCGCGGCCTGCAGCCATGTCTCCGACGCTGGAGAACAGGCCCGTGCCCGGATCGTAGACCTCGGCCGATTTCAGGTACCCACCAGAGGGGCTGCTGGCACCACCGGTCACCAGGACGCGGCCGTCGAGCAGCCGGGTCACGGTATGCAGGAAGCGGCCGGCCCCCATGCTGCCGGTCGAGGCAAAGCCGGTCAGTGGGTCGTAGAGGACCGCCGTGGCCAAGACCCCCGTCGCATTGATGCCACCGGCAATCAGGACCCTGCCGTCTGAGAGCGCCGCAGCCGGGTCGCCAGCACTAAACGACGTCGGCGACGGCAGACTGCCGGCGGGCGTAAACGTGCCGCTTGCGCTGTTGTACCGCTCGGCAGCTGCGGTGCGCGGCCCCTCCTGGTAGCCCCCGGCGACGAGTGCGCCGTCGGACAGCGCTGCGATGGCGAAAGACTCCCGCGCCTCGGCCATCGATCCGGTCGCCACGAACTGACGGAATGTCACCGCCTGCGCGAGCCGAGGGTCGAGCGCCGCCGGATCGCTTCCATCCGCCACGCCATCGCCATCGTCGTCGGTATCGGCGTTGTTGCCGATGCCGTCGCCATCGGTGTCCTCAGACTCAGTGGCATCCAAGGGGAAGGCGTCCTCCGCGTCCGGCACGCCGTCGTTGTCGTCGTCGGTATCGATCGAGTCGAGATCGCCATCGCCATCGGTATCCCGATCGATAGTGTTGAGCCGAATCGCGACGCTGCCGTTCGCAAGACTTGCGAACACGAGGTCCGGCCTGCCATCGCCATCCATATCGGCAGCGGTGACCCCTACCTCTGGACGCGACCCGGTGGGCGGCGATGCCCAGGGTCCGAGGACATTCGTCGGCGAGCCGAGCCCACCGCTCCCGTTCCCCAGCATCACGGAGGCGCTCCTGTTCGCGTCGGAGTTCGCGACCGCCACGTCAAGTCTGCCGTCGCCGTTGAACTCGGCGATCGCCACGGACATTGGACCGGTACCCGCTCCATGCTGCACCGGGGCCGAAAACCCGCCGCTCCCATTTCCGAGCAGAACCGAAACCGTATTCGCGCCCTGGTTCGCGGTGACGAGATCGGGATAACCGTCCGCGTTCAAGTCGCCGATATCGACGGCGCTGGGGTTCACGCCAAGCACATAACTGGTCGCGGCGGCGAATCCGCCAGCGGTGCCCAGGAGGACCGCGACGCTCTGGGTACCCACCACCGTGGCCACGAGATCCGGCCGTGCATCACCGTTCAAGTCGCCTACCGCTATACCGGTCGGCAGGGACCCCACGCCGAAATTCGTCAGCGCGCCAAATGCGCCCGAGCCGTCGCCCAGACGCACGGAGACGTTTGCGGCATTCAGATTTGCCGATGCGAGGTCCGGAATTCCGTCGAGATTCAGATCGCCGACAGCGACGGATATCGTCTGAGAGCTGGACGTGCCTCCCATTGGAAAGAGCGTCGCAGCACCGAACGTCCCGTCGCCATTTCCGAGGCGGACGACGACACCGTGCGCGTTCAATACCGCGACCGCCAGATCCCGCCTGCCGTCGCCATTGAGATCCGCGATGGCGAGGGAGTTTGCGCCGCCAGCACCCGTCAGGCTACCGCCCGACGCAATCGTAGTGGTGGAGGACGTAGCGCCGGTTCCATCGCCGATCAGAATCGAGACGGTGTTCGCAATGTAGTTCGCGGTCGCAAGGTCGCGCTTGCCGTCACCGTTGACGTCGCCGGCGGCGACAAATGCAGGGCCGTCGGCGGGATTCGCCGTCGGCGGTCCGAACGTCGGAAGTGTCGTCGGGTCGCACGCATCTCCTAATTCATTGCCGTCCGTATCTCGCTGGTCTGGATTCGCAGTGAGCGGACAGTTATCAGCGCCGTCAAGGACGCCGTCGTTGTCGTCGTCGGTATCGGCGTTGTCGCCGGTGCCGTCGCCATCGGGGTCTGCCGATTCGTCCGGGTCATCGGGAAACGCGTCTTCGCTGTCGACGACTCCATCGCCGTCGCTGTCGGTGTCGCCGGCAGGCGCGGGACCCCAGGCTGGCGTCCAGTCTGTCGCGAGGTTGTTCGTCACGTTGACCTGGCCGGTGCCGTTGGCGTTCATCACGTAGATTTCGCCGCCCCGCTCGAACACGATCTGCGTGCCGTCCGGGGACCAGCGCGGCCCTTGGTCGTGCGCGGGATCGGTCGTCAGGCGCGTCTGCCCAGACCCGTTGGCGTTCATCACGTAGATCTCGTGCTGGGTTCCACCCTCGAATCGCTGAAAGAGGATCTTCGTCCCGTCAGGCGACCAGTGCGGATCCTGGTCATGCAGCCCGCTCGCGGTCAGGCGCGTCTGGTTGCTGCCATCCGCGTCCATGACGTAAATCTGCGTCACTCCATCGCGCTTCGAGACGAACGCGATGTGAGAGCCATCCGGCGACCACGTCGGGCTGTAGTCGGTCGCACTATTGCTCGTGAGGCGAACCTGCGGCCCCGTGCCGTCGGCATTCATCACGTACACGTCGCCGCTCCCGGTGCGGAAACTGTGAAACGCGATCATGCTGCCGTCAGGCGACCACGCCGGGCCTTCGTCGTTTGATGTGGTGTTGCTGAGGTTCACGGGGTCCGTGCCGTCGGCATCGATGACGTAGATCTGGCCTCCGGTGGAGGTGTTACGGCGGAACGCCAGCCGGCTCCCGTCCGGAGACCATGTCGGGTTCCGGTCGTCCCCCGCGTTGGTCGTCAGACGCGTTGGTAACGAACCGTCCGACTCCATCACGTAAATCTCGAAGTCGCCATCGCGGTTCGTCGAGAAGGCAATGGGGCCGTTGACCGCCGTCACAGGTACTTGCGTCCGGACGGTCACGATTGATGCGGCCAGCAGGCCGAGACACGCAAAGGCCCCAATCCGGTGGGGGAACCGGAAGCGCGAGGTCATAAGTTGCTCCTTGAAACGCGTGATTTGTACGGTGACGAGTGGTACTTGCGGGGGGCTAGCTGAACAACTGGCAGGATATGGCTTTAGATGACAGGCCATGTGGGATTACGAAATTAGTTGGCCGTTTGTGAGCGCTAACACTACTTTGTCAGATTGATCGGTCTCCTGATCGGGGTCGGCTGAGCGATCGCACGTGTACTTCTCCGGCGAGTTCTGTACGCTGCGCGCGTGACGACGGGGCCCGCGCGGGCACTGCTGCGACGATTGGGCCAGTATCTGGATGGGTTCAGCGCCTGCTTCAGCCGCCAGCCCCAGCGGGACGCGGCCAGTCAGTATCTCGACGGCCTGCTCAACGACAGCGAGCGGAAGTCGATGCAGGCGATGCATGGCCGGTTGAGCGACCCCGGTCAGTACCAAGCGCTGCAGCACTTCATCACGCATTCGCCGTGGCAGGCCACGCACGTCTGGACGCAGCTGCGCGCAGCGGTGCCCGTCCGCACGGGGATTCTCGCGCTCGACGATACCGGCTTCCCGAAGCAGGGGACGCACTCGGTGGGGGTGCAGCGGCAGTACTGCGGCGCACTGGGGAAAATTGGCAATTGCCAAGTGGCGGTGTCGAGTGCGTTGATCGCCGACGGGCGCACGTGGCCCTTGGCGTTCGACCTGTACGTGCCGGTGTCGTGGACCGACGATCCGTTGCGGCGCGCGGCCGCCGGCATTCCCGCCACGGTGCGCTTTCGGGAGAAGTGGCGCATCGCGCTGGCTCAGGTGCGGACGGTCTTGCAGGCGGGCTTCACCATCACGGGTGTCGTGGTCGACGCCGACTACGGCGCTAACGCGGCCTTCCGCGCCGGGCTGGAGCGGCTGGGCCTGGCGTACGGCGTTGCGATCCGCGGGGAGGCCACCTTCGCGGTGCCCGGCGTGCCCGGCACGCAGTCCGCCGTGGCCCTCGCGACGTCGGCGCCCGACGACGCGTGGGAATCGGTGACGTGGGGCACCGGCACAGGGGGGCCGCTCACCGCACGGTTCTGTGCGCTGCGCGTGCGCCCCACCAAGGGGCGCGGCGAGCGGTGGCTGCTCTGCGAACGCTCGGCGAGCGACGAGCGAAAGGACTACCTGCTTCATCTCGCGGCCACCACGGCACTGGTCGATCTGGTCGCGCTCGCCCGGAGCCGCTGGCCGATCGAACAGCAATCCCGCGAGCTCAAGGACGATCTCGGCCTCGACCACTTCGAAGGGCGCACCTACCAGGGCTGGACGCATCACGTGGTCCTGACGGCGGTGGCGTTTACCTTCCTCCAGATCGAACGCGGGCGCCCGACCGCTGCGCGTCGCCCCACGCTGCCCGTCGTCCGCGGGTGGGTACGCGAGATCATGGGCCTGCTCTACGTTATTCACAATCGCCGGCTGCTCCACATGCTCGATAGCTTTCGCCGGAATGCGCCGCTCCGAAGGTGACAAAGTAGTGCTAACGTGGTCCATACGACCGTCGCCATGTGAGGGAAGATGTCCAACCGCCCCCGCGTTGATTCGTGGAAGGAGATCGCGGCGTATCTCCGACGAGACATCCGTACCGTGATTCGGTGGGAAGAACGCCGCGGTCTTCCCGTCTCCCGCCTCCCCGGCGGCGCGCGTCCGCGCGTGTTCGCCTATCTCGACGAGCTCGATCGATGGCTGGAACAGGGCGGCGCAGCCGAAAAGCCTGAGAACGGCGCCGCCGCGGAGCCGGAAAACCGGGCTGTCATAGCGACCGAAGCACACGACAACAATTTCCGCCTGGCTGCGGCGGCGATCGTGGGCGGGGTCGCCCTTCTGCTCGTCGGCCTTGCCGTGTGGTACGGCCTGGCACGGCCTGGCGATCCGCCCCGCCAGCTGACTATCGTCGGGAAGGAGCTGATCGCGCTCGATGCGTCAGGTGCCGCCGCGTGGAGACATCCATTCGCGGCCACGAAGTTCGGGGCGCCCAACTGGCGGTGGAACCATATCGGTGACCTGGACGCCGACGGACGTACGGAGGTGCTCGCCACGCTCGAGGTCATGCGGCCGCCCTCGAATCAGCACCATGGGGAGCTTGCCAGCTTTGCGGACGACGGCGCACGTCTCTGGTCGGTCGTCGCCGACGACCGCTTCGCGTTCCGCGACCAGATCTACGGCCCGCCCTGGACACCGGCCGACCTGAGCGTCTATCGGTTCCACGGGACGACGCGCATTGCATGGAGCATCCACCACTTCTCCTGGTGGCCTGGGCTTCTCGTCACGCTCGACACGGCTGGAAACCGGGTCGGCACCTTCGTCAACTCCGGCTGGATCCGCGGCGTGGACCTGGCGCCCAGCGGACGAGAGCTGCTGGTGTCGGGCATCACGAACAGCCGGGATTCGTACTTCCTTGCTGTCCTCGATGCCGCCGATCCCACAGGCCGCTCACCCGAGCCCTCTGGAAGCGCCACCGAGTGTCTGAACTGTCCGGACGGTCACCCCCTGCAGTACATCGCCTTTCCGCGGAGCGACGTGAGCCGCCATCAGCCATTTCCGGCTGCGGGACCGACCGTGGTCACGTCGACCGACGGACGCGTTCAGGTACATGTCCTCAGCAGCGAGAGCCCCAACATCGCTGATACGATCTTCGACTTCGACCCCGATCTCTCGCTCCGCGAGGCCCGCTTCAGCGACTCGTTCTGGGAGTGGCACCGCCGGCTCGAGGCCGAGGGCAGGCTGCAGCATACGGCGGCGGAATGCCCGGAGCGGCGCGGGCTGAAGGTGCAACGGTGGACGCCGGCCGCCGGGTGGGACACGCTGCCGGTACAGGTGCGCTAGATTAGAGAAAGTCCGACCGGATGGCGTCGATGAAGCGATCGATCTCCTCGATCGACGTGTAGATGTTCAGCGTGACCCTGATGCCGCTGTAGTCGAGCACCGGCCCCGGAACCCCCTGGGTGACCGCCGCGCTCACCACAATGCGATGTTTCTCGAGCATCGCAGGCACAACGGTCGCGGCGTTGACACCCTGGATGGCGAAGCTCGCGAGCCCCCACGTCTCATTCGGCTCGAGACTCGAGAGGATCCGCACCTGCGGACGGCTCCGTAGCCCGTTGACCCATCGCATGGTCAGGTAGCGCAACCGGGCGGCCTTCCGCTCGGAGCCGACGGCACGGTGGAACGTCAGGGCCTCCGCGATCGCGGCGCGCGCGGCCGCCGGATGCGTGCCGATCTCCTCGAACTTCCGGATATCGCCCCGCATCGAATCGAGCGCGGCATAAAGCGGCCACACCCTTTCTATGGTGTCCCGCCGCACGTACAGAAACCCGGTGCCATGCGGAGCCATGAGCCACTTGTGAAGGCTGGTGCCGTACAGGTCGCACTCGAGATCGCGCAGCTGAAATGGAACGTGGGCCACAGCCTGCGCACCATCGACAATGCTCACGATGCCGCGCGATCGGGCGAGCCGGCTCAACTCGCGAACCGGGAACAACTGCCCCGTCGTGTTCGTGACGTGACAGAAGTGCAGCACGCGCGTCCGAGGCGTGATCGCGCTTTCGAATCTCTGCATCAGATCGGCCGCGGTCGCCGGCACCGGGAACTGCACGCGCTTCACGACGATGCCGTCGCGCCGCGCCCGCTGATCCCACAGCCAGAGCATCCGTGGATAGTCCTGGTCGGTGGTGATGACTTCGTCGCCCGGTTGCAGTTGAAGTCCCAGCTGCGCGATGTGCAGCGCCTCCGTGGCGTTGCGCGTGAACGCGAGCTCCGCCGGTTCGCACCCGAACTCAGTCGCGAGCTCGCGGCGCACCTCGTCGAACCGCTGCTCGATCAGCGTCCGGTAATGCACCGGGAGGCGGTTCGTGTCGTCGAGATGCCGCTTGAACGCCTCGTGGACCGTCTGCGGGCTCGGCGAACTGTTCCCGTTATTGAGATTGATAAGAACGGGATCGAGCGCGAACGCCTGGCGCACCTCGCGCCAGTACGGCTCGATGACGGCCACCTCCTCGGCGGACTGCTGCGCGAGCGCAGCGCCAGCGGTCGAGACCGCCTCGAGACGCACTGCAGACGAGGCGACCCCCGCGGCGCTCGCGGCGGCTGACGCCTGGAGGAACGCGCGGCGCGTCCAGCGGCTCACCGGAGGGCCACCGTCGACCAGCCGCCGGACGGCTCCCAGACGTGAATCAGCCGGGGGCCATCGCGGTCGGGGCACTGTTCCCGAGAATGATCGAGTTTTCCCTGCTCCTCGAGCGCGCGGTGCTGATCCCAGTATCGTGCGCTGAACTCCGCCCTCAGTAACTCGAGGGATGGTGAGAATTCGTACAGCACATCCGCCGCAAGTCCTTCCACCGGGTTCTCGACCTCAATGGTCCGTGCCAGCAATCGATCCTCCACCACCTGCAAGACCGCCCGATTGAAACGGGCGGCGGCGACGCGATTCACCTCGGTCCGGGGCATGACGACGTATTTGAGTGGCCGGTCCTCGCCGTACGTCGTGCAGTACTGAGGGCTTTCGGGATCGACCGGCGTCTGACCAGTCATCGCGTTGACGTCGAGAATTGCGAGCATCCCTCCGTCAAGCGGCTGCGAAAACCCGGCAATCAACAGACGGTCACGATTCAGCCAGTGCAGGCGCTCAACCCAGCCGGCATGGACGAATGTCCCGCGCCGGCGCCAGTCGGCATCGAGCACCGTCACGAGACTCGGCCACCAGGTGTAGTGATGCGCCACGACCGCAACCGGACGGTCAGGCAGGTCCGCGTTGACACGGTAGTCGACGATGGCCCACGGGCTGCCGTACCGGCCGGCGTTGAAGCCCAGGTCGTCGTCAAACGCGAACCGCCCTTCGACCGCACCCTCGTCCGTCAGCGACACGATCTCACCGCTGCGTGCCGATTCTTCGTCACCATGCTCGAAGTACTGGACCGCCGCGACGAATCGCTCGTCCTGCTCGTCGACCAGTGTGCCGCGGCCGCCGCGCGGAAGAACCACTGCGCGGTCCCGGGGCGGAAATCCAACCCTCCACCGTTCCGCGCCACCAGCGTCGCGCGCGATAAACGCCGTGGGTGTGAGTTCGAGTTGCAGCGGCAGGTCCACACCGCCCATCGGACCGGCACGCCAGACAGCGATCAGGGCGATGACGATGGCCGCTGCTGCGCCGGCAATGGTCATGAGGCGCCGGCGATTCGGAATCGGGAGCGGGGGTGTCGGCTGCGTGCTGGCGGCCAGGGGCTCCGCTTGGACCGGCGACCCGTCATTCGTCTGGGATGTTCGCTCGCTCGACCCCGCTGCCCGCGGTTCCTTCAGCCACGCGTCGATGTCCGACCGGTAGGCGTACACAGAGACACCGCGGCGGGCGGCGACGCGCCGCACCGGCAACCCCGCCTCGCGCTCCCAGCGCCTGGCGGTCCGGACATCCCGTTGGAGGTACGCCGCAACGGCCTTCCACGAATCGAGGCGGCCGGCAGTATCCGGCGTTGGATCGTCCATACAGGTCAGGTGAGCTACACAGATTCTAGGCTGCCTTTCCATAACTGCCCGCAAATCACGCTTGGGCAGGCGGGCTGGCCCCTAATGCCCCCCTAATGCTAATGCCTTTCGGAAATTCGAGTGTTCATGACGTCAGACCAGTCTGAACCGCAGCGGAGCCTCGACGGAGTCGGTCTGCATGAGTCGAGGCCATTTGGTGACAGGCTGACGCACCGCCCGCGGATTGGTGCGCGAGCGACGGGGCCCCGTCAGCGAGCGGCGCATAAGCGCCTGACCGCGGGCCACGATGTGCGCCTTTTGTTTCTCGGTGAGCAGGTCTTCGATCGGCCCCAAGGAAAACCACATCGAGCGCACAATGGCGAGCACGACGCCGAACTTGATGCGCAGCACGGGGACCTGACCATTCGCCGCTCGCGCCCGTTCCCGCGCCAACAGCGCCGTGACCAAGATGATGGCGGCGATTTCTTGGGCCCCGGTCTCGACCGTGTGACTCTGCAAGACGTCGGTCTGGCGCAGCACCCGTTTCGCGTTGCGGAAATAGAGCTCCTGCTCCCAGCGCGTGGCGTAGAGCTTGGCGAGTTCGAGCGCCGGCGCCGTCCGATGATCCAGCAAACTGGTGCACAACCGCAGCTCGTGCCGACGAAATCCCGGGCGGCCGACCTGCACGCGAATCTCCCGAATCTCGAGGCCTCCGCTGACGTGCCACGGCCGACCCTTCTCCCGGACATTGAGCCGGACTCGACGGCTCCCATCGGGCAGCGTCTTGAGCACCTGCGCTTTGATGTTGCGCGGGACGCGGAAGAGGAAGTGACTGTCGACCCGGCGGCACGCCGCCCAGACGTCGACCATGACTCCCGGCACACCATACAGGCGATCGGCCAGCAACAGCGCGGCCTTCGGCAGCTGTGCGAACAGCCGGCGCGCCAACGCCAATTCGGATTCGCCGTGGCGTGCAATCGCGGCCGCCAACGGATTGTGCACGCCGACCTCGAGCAAGACGGCGACGCCCAGTTTCGCAAAGGCCGCCCGTCCTC
>Ga0326597_10003096_pt1 | contig 24271 bp, 19 predicted proteins | sample RVTome_12_FD_203789 | JGI IMG/M metagenome (GOLD analysis project Ga0326597, IMG submission 203789) | Soil microbial communities from uranium-contaminated site in the Upper Colorado River Basin, Wyoming, United States - RVT100D185 | ecosystem: Environmental > Terrestrial > Soil > Contaminated >... | reverse complement strand
CGCCGCCATACTTCCTCGACAAAATCGACGTCATCGCCGCCGTCAGCGTCGTCTTGCCGTGGTCCACGTGCCCAATCGTCCCAACGTTCATGTGCGGCTTCTTGCGCTCAAATTTGCTCTTCGCCATGCATCACCTCTGCTATTTCTTCTCTTCCTTGCCCGTGTACTTGTTGATTACCGCCTCCGCGACCTGCTTCGGCGCCTCCGCGTAGTGCTTGAATTCCATGGTGTAAGTTGCCCGCCCCTGCGACAGCGAGCGCATCGTGGTCGAGTAACCGAACATCTCGGCCAGTGGCACCTCGGCGCGGATCGCCTTGCCGCCCCCGGGCAGTTCTTCCATGCCCTGGATCACGCCGCGGCGCGAGCTGAGGTCGCCGACGACATTGCCCATGAAATCCTCGGGCGTTTCGACTTCCACGGCCATGATGGGCTCGAGCAGCGTGGGCGTCGCCCGGCGCAGTCCTTCCTTGAACGCCATCGAGCCGGCCATCTTGAACGCGTTTTCGTTCGAATCCACGTCGTGCGAGGACCCGTCGAACAGCGTCACCTTGACGTCCACGATCGGAAACCCGGCCAGCACGCCGCTCGGCAACGTCTCCACGATCCCCTTTTTCACTGCGGGGATGAACTCGCGCGGCACGTTGCCGCCCTTCACCGCGTCCACGAACTCGAATCCCGTGCCGGGCTGCTGCGGATCGATCCTGAGCCAGACGTGGCCGTACTGGCCGCGCCCGCCGGTTTGCTTGATGAACTTGCCCTCGACCTTGTCGACGGCCTTCTTGATGGTTTCGCGATAGGCGACCTGCGGCGCGCCAACGTTGGCCTCGACTCCGAACTCGCGTTTCATGCGGTCGACGATGATCTCGAGATGCAGCTCGCCCATGCCGGAGATGATGGTTTGACCGGACTCCTCGTCGGTGCGCACGCGGAACGAGGGATCTTCCTGGGCCAGGCGGTTCAGCGCGATGCCCATCTTCTCCTGGTCCGCCTTGGTCTTCGGCTCGACCGCGACGTGGATCACCGGCTCGGGAAATTCCATCTTTTCGAGCGTGATGAGCTTCTGCGGATCGGTCAGCGTGTCGCCCGTGGTGTAGTCCTTCAGCCCGACCGCGGCGGCGATGTCGCCGGCACGCACTTCCTTGATCTCTTCCCGGTCGTTGGCGTGCATCTGAAGAATGCGTCCGATGCGCTCCTTGCGGCCCTTGACCGGGTTGTAGATGGTGTCGCCGGAGTTGACCACGCCGGAATAGACACGGAAAAACGTGAGCTGGCCGACGTAGGGGTCGGTCATGATCTTGAACGCAAGCCCGGAAAACGGCGCTTCGTCCGTGGGCGCGCGTTCCTCGGTTTCACCGTTCCCGCTCGTGCCCTTGACCGGCGGGATGTCGGCCGGCGACGGCATGTAATCGATCACCGCGTCGAGCATTGCCTGCACGCCCTTGTTCTTGAATGCCGAGCCGCAGAGCATCGGGAATATCTCGCTGTTGATGGTACGCGCGCGCAGCCCCTTCTTGATCTCCTCGACCGACAGCTCGCCGCTCTCGATATACTTGTTCATCAGGTCTTCGGACGCCTCAGCGGCGGTCTCGACCAGCTTCTCGCGCCAGTGTTTGGCCTCCTCCGCCAGCGGGGCCGGAATGTCCCGGGCTTCGAACTTCATGCCCTGCGTGCCGTCGTCCCAGTAGATGGCCTTCATCCGCACCAGGTCGACCACGCCCTCGAACGCGTCCTCGGCGCCGATCGGCAGCTGGATCGGCACCGGGTTCGCCTTGAGCCGCGCCTTGACCTGCTCGTAGACGCGCTTGAAATCGGCGCCGGTGCGGTCCATCTTGTTGACGAAGATCAGCCGCGGCACGCGGTATTTGTTGGCCTGGCGCCACACCGTCTCGGTCTGCGGCTGCACGCCGCCGACCGCGCACAGCACGGTGCAAGCGCCGTCGAGCACGCGCAGGCTGCGCTCGACCTCGATCGTGAAATCCACGTGCCCGGGCGTGTCGATGATGTTGACGCGGTGCTCCGGGAACGTGCCGTCCATGCCTTTCCAGAAGCAGGTCGTCGCCGCCGAAGTGATGGTGATGCCGCGCTCCTGCTCCTGCTCCATCCAGTCCATGATGGCGGTGCCGTCGTGGACCTCGCCCAGCTTGTGCGACACGCCGGTGTAGAACAGGATGCGCTCGGTGGTCGTGGTCTTGCCGGCATCGATATGGGCCGTGATGCCGATGTTCCGGTAGCGCTCGATGGGAGTCTTGCGGGGCACTTTGATAAACCAATGTTAAGTGTTGAGTGTTTAATGGTTGAACTCAAACTCAAAATTCAAAAATCAAAACTCAAAATTCTCTCATTGGCGCTAAAAGCGGTAATGAGAGAACGCCTTGTTGGCCTCCGCCATGCGGTGCACTTCCTCGCGCTTCTTCATCGCGCCGCCCTTGCCCTCGGCCGCTTCCGCCAGCTCGCCGGCGAGGCGCGCGCCCATCGATTTCTCGCCGCGGCCGCGCGCCGCGTCGCGGATCCAGCGCATCGCGAGCGCGATGCGCCGCACCGGGCGCACTTCGACCGGCACCTGGTAGTTGGCCCCGCCCACGCGGCGGCTCTTCACTTCCACCATGGGCTTCACGTTGTTGATCGCCTGGGTGAAGACTTCCAGCGGGTCCTTGCTGGTCCGCTTCTTGATCTGGTCGAGCGCGCCGTAGACGATCGCCTCCGCGACCGATTTCTTGCCGCCGCTCATGATGACGTTCATGAACTTGGCGACATCCTGGCTGCCGTATTTCGGATCCGGCAGGATTACGCGCTTCGGAATTTCCCTGCGTCGTGGCATGTCTTAGACCAGTGTTAAGTGTTGAGTGTTAAGTGTTGAGTTGGAACGCCCGGGATGCCGTTTCATGCAGTTCACTCAAAACTCAACACTAAAAATTCAAAACTCCGTTAGGCGGCCTTCTGCCGCTTGGCGCCGTACTTGGAACGGCTCTGCTTGCGGTCCTTCACGCCGGCGGTATCGAGCGAGCCGCGCACGACGTGGTAGCGCACGCCCGGCAGGTCCTTGACGCGGCCGCCGCGGATCAGCACCACCGAGTGCTCCTGGAGGTTGTGGCCTTCGCCCCCGATGTAGCCGATCACCTCGAAGCCGTTGGTGAGCCGCACCTTGGCCACCTTGCGCAGCGCCGAATTCGGTTTCTTGGGCGTCGTGGTGTAGACGCGCGTGCACACCCCGCGCCGCTGCGGCGAGCCGGCCAGCGCCGGCACCTTGCTTTTCCAGCGCTGCAGGGTCCGCCCCTTGCGCACCAGTTGATTGATAGTTGGCATGTCCTCGCTCACCCGCCCGTACGCGGCGCAAACATAAGCTGTTGAATCAATGGCAATTCGGTCAAGTTTCCAAGCGATTGGCCGGTTCCAAAAAAGCGGGGACGGCGTCGCCACCGTCCCAGCTTGGATGCCTTGCTTGTCGCCGAAACGCCCGTTCAGGGCGTCCGGCAGGTAAAAAGACTGTGAATTTTAAGGGCTTACGTCATCCGAGTCAAGCAACCTGCTCCTGGTTTTCGGTGCCCACGGACTCCTCCACCGCCGGTGGCGCTTCGACGAACTCTGCGGCGGCGCCCTGGCGACGGCGAATGCGGTGGTAGGCGAGGCCGGTGCCGGCGGGAATGAGGCGCCCGACGATCACGTTCTCCTTCAGCCCGCGCAATTCGTCGCGCTTGCCCATGATCGCCGCCTCGGTCAGCACGCGCGTGGTCTCCTGGAACGACGCCGCCGATATGAACGAGTCGGTAGAGAGCGACGCCTTGGTGATGCCGAGCAGCATGTAATCGTAGGTCGCCGTCTTCTTCCCTTCCGCTTCCAGCTTCTCGTTCTCCTCCAGCACCTCGGCGCGCTCGAGCTGCTCGCCGGTGATAAAGCGGCTTTCGCCGGGCTCCGCGATGGTCACACGCCGCAGCATCTGGCGCACGATCACCTCGATGTGCTTGTCATTGATCTTCACGCCCTGCAGACGATAGACGTCCTGCACTTCATTGCAGATGTAGCGCGCCAGCTCCTCCACGCCTTTCAAGCGCAGGATGTCGTGCGGATCGGCCGGCCCGTCGACGATGAACTCACCCTTGTTCACGACCTGGCCGTCGTGCGCCATCACGTGCTTGTCCTTGGGAATGAGGTACTCGTGGGCCACGCCTTCCGGATCGGTAATGACCAGGCGCTGCTTGCCCTTGGTGTCCTTGCCGAACGACACCGTTCCCGTGACCTCTGCCAGCAGGCCCGCATCCTTCGGAGAACGCGCCTCGAAAAGTTCCGCCACCCGCGGCAGACCGCCCGTGATGTCGCGGGTCTTGGAGGTCTCCTGTGGAATGCGAGCCAGCACTTCCCCGACGCCCACGTCCTGGCCATCGCGCACGGTGATGATGCAACCGATCTGGAACGTGATGTTGACCGACTGATCGGATCCCGCCATCCGGATTTCCCCGCCGGACTCGTCCAGGAGCTTGACCTGGGGACGCAGGCCCTTCGCCTGAATGCTGCCGCGGCGCTTCGGATCGACCACGACGAGGGTCGACAACCCCGTCACCTCGTCGATCTGCCTCATGACGGTGACGCCTTCCTCGACGTTCTCGAACTTGATGCGCCCGGCATACTCCGTGATGATCGGCCGGGTGTGCGGATCCCAGGTTGCGAGCACGTGGCCGGCCTTCACCGCCTCGCCATCCCGCGCCAGCAGCGTCGCGCCGTACGGCACCTTGTGGCGCTCGCGCTCCCGGCCGCTGTCGTCGTGGATCATGATTTCGCCGTTGCGCGAGATCACCACCAGCTCGCTGCGCGAGTTGGTGACGTAACGCATGCCCGCGCTGTAGCGCACCACGCCGTTCGACTTGCTTTCGACCTGGCTCACCACGGCGGTCCGCGAAGCGGCGCCCCCGATGTGGAACGTGCGCATGGTGAGCTGGGTGCCCGGCTCGCCGATCGACTGCGCCGCGATCACACCGACCGCCTCGCCGACGTTGACCGGCGTACCGCGGCCGAGGTCCCGCCCGTAACACTTGGCGCACAAGCCGTAGCGCGTGTCGCAGGTGAGTGGCGTGCGAACCTTGACTTCGTCGATGCCAGTCGCCTCGATCGCCTCCACGGCGTCCTCGTCCAGCAGCGTGTTGGCGGCATGCATCACCTTGCTGCTCTCGGGATGGATGATGTCGGCCGCGCACACGCGCCCGAGTATGCGCTCGCGCAGCGACTCGACGACCTCGCCGCCCTCGATCAGCGCCTTCATTGAAACGCCCTGCGACGTGCCGCAATCGTCCTCGGTCACCACGAGATCCTGCGTGACGTCCACCAGCCGGCGCGTCAGGTAGCCCGAGTTCGCGGTCTTCAACGCCGTGTCCGCCAGGCCCTTGCGCGCGCCGTGCGTGGAGATGAAGTACTGCAGGACGTTCAACCCCTCGCGGAAGTTCGCCGTGATCGGCGTCTCGATGATCGAGCCGTCGGGCTTCGCCATCAGGCCGCGCATGCCGGCGAGCTGCCGGATCTGCGCGGCGGAGCCGCGCGCCCCGGAATCGGCCATCATGTAGATGGAATTCAGGGACTCCTGCATCACCGTCGCCCCTTTCTTGTCCTTCCGGGGCAGCCACTCGTTCTTCTTGGCGTCCCAGTCCATGACCGGCTCGACGCCGAGCTGTTCCATCATCGCCTTGGCCACCAGATCGCCCGCGCGGCCCCAGATGTCGACCACCTTGTTGTAGCGCTCGCCCTGGGTCACGAGGCCCGAGGTGTACTGCTTCTCGATCTCCTGGACCTCCTTCTCCGCGTCCGCGATGATCTCGTGCTTCTGCGACGGGATCAGCATGTCGTCTACTGCGATCGACAGGCCCGCGCGGGTCGCCATCGCGAACCCGCCGTACATCAGCTTGTCGGCGAAAATCACCGTTTCGCGCAGGCCGCAGCGGCGGAAGCTGGCGTTGATCAGGCGCGAGATCTCCTTCTTCTTGAGCGGCTTGTTGATGAGCTCGAAGGGAAGCCCCGGGGGCAGGATGTCGGATAGCATCGCCCGCCCGATGGTGGTCTGGTGCCGCGCCATCTTCTCTTGACGCTCGCCGTCGGCGTCGATTTCAACCTCCTTGATGCGCACCGTGATTCGGGCGTTGATTTCGACCTGCCCGGTATCGTACGCGCGCGATACCTCGGCGAGGTTGGTAAACAGGGAGCCCTCCCCGCGCGCGCCCACCTTCTCGCGGGTGATGTAGTAGAGCCCCAGCACGATATCCTGCGAGGGCACGATGATCGGCTCGCCGTTGGCGGGCGAGAGGATGTTGTTCGACGAGAGCATCAGCGTCCTCGCCTCCATCTGCGCCTCCAGCGACAATGGCACGTGCACCGCCATCTGGTCACCGTCGAAGTCGGCGTTGAACGCCGCGCAGACCAGCGGGTGCAGCTGGATCGCCTTGCCCTCGATCAGCACCGGCTCGAACGCCTGGATGCCCAGCCGGTGCAGCGTCGGCGCCCGGTTCAGCATGACCGGGTGCTCGCGGATGACTTCCTCGAGGATGTCCCACACAATGGGCTCCTGGTCCTCGACCATGCGCTTCGCCGCCTTGATGGTGGTGGCGAGCCCCATCACCTCCAGCTTGTGGAAGATGTAGGGCTTGAACAGCTCCAGCGCCATCAGCTTGGGCAGCCCGCACTGGTGGAGCTTCAGCTGCGGCCCCACCACGATCACCGAGCGGCCGGAGTAATCGACGCGCTTGCCGAGCAGGTTCTGGCGAAAGCGCCCGCTCTTGCCCTTGATCATGTCGGCGAGCGACTTGAGCGGGCGCTTGTTGGCGCCGGTCATCGCCTTGCCGCGGCGGCCGTTGTCGAGCAGCGAGTCCACGGCCTCCTGCAGCATGCGCTTCTCGTTGCGAACGATGATTTCGGGCGCCTTGAGCTCGAGCAGGCGCTTCAGCCGGTTGTTGCGGTTGATGACACGGCGATAAAGGTCGTTGAGGTCGGAAGTGGCGAAGCGGCCGCCATCGAGCGGCACCAGCGGCCGCAGCTCCGGGGGCAGCACCGGCAGCACCTCGAGGATCATCCATTCCGGCTTGATGCCGGACTTGTGGAATGCCTCGAGCACCTTCAGCCGCTTGGCGATCTTCTTGATCTTGGTGTCCGAGCTGGTCGCGGCGAGCTCCTCGCGCAGGGTGTCGATCTCCTTGCGCAGGTCGAGACTGCGAAGCAGCGAGCGGATGCCTTCGGCGCCCATCATCGCGGTGAAGTCGTCCCCGAACTCCTCCACCTTGGCGAGATAGTCGTCCTCGGTCATGAGTTGCGCGCGCTTCAAGGGCGTCATGCCCGGATCGATCACCACGTACGCCTCGAAGTACAGGGCGCGCTCGATGTCGCGCAGCGTCATGTCGAGCACCATTCCCATGCGCGACGGCAGCGACTTCAGGAACCAGATGTGGGCCACCGGGCTGGCGAGCTCGATGTGCCCCATGCGCTCGCGGCGCACTTTCGACAGCGTCACCTCGACGCCGCACTTCTCGCAGATCACGCCGCGGTGCTTCAGGCGCTTGTACTTGCCGCACAGGCACTCGTAGTCCTTCACCGGGCCGAAGATCTTGGCGCAGAACAACCCGTCGCGCTCCGGCTTGAAGGTGCGGTAATTGATGGTCTCCGGCTTCTTGACCTCGCCGTACGACCACGAGCGGATCTTCTCCGGAGAAGCGAGCCCGATCTTGATGGCATCGAACTCTTCTTCCTGCGTGACCTGCTTGAACAAATCGAGCAGTGCTTTCATTTCGCGTTCCTTGTTAAGCGAGACAATTGGCGTTGGGCTTCGGTTGGCTCCTCACCCCTCACTCCTCACGCCTCACTGAATCAATAACGGTTGTGGTCGAGGTCGATGTCGATGGCTAGCGATCGGATCTCCTTCACCAGCACGTTGAACGATTCCGGCATGCCGGCCTCGATCCGGTGGTCGCCCTTGACGATCGACTCGTAGACCTTGCGCCGTCCTTCCGTGTCGTCGGACTTGACGGTCAGCATCTCCTGCAGCGTGTAGGCCGCGCCGTAGGCCTCCAGCGCCCACACCTCCATCTCGCCGAAGCGCTGGCCGCCGAACTGCGCCTTGCCGCCGAGCGGCTGCTGGGTGACCAGGCTGTAGGGCCCGGTCGAGCGCGCGTGCATCTTGTCGTCCACCAGATGGTGCAGCTTCAGCATGTGCATGTATCCCACCGTCACCGGCCGCTCGAACGGGTCGCCGGTACGCCCGTCGTGCAGGGTGACCTGCCCGGAGTGCGGCAGGCCGGCGAGATCCAGCATCTCCTTGATCTCCTTTTCCGTGGCGCCGTCGAACACGGGCGTCGCGAACGGAACCCCTTCCCTGAGGTTCTCCGCCAGGCGCAGCGCTTCGTCGTCGCTCAGTGCGTCAAGGTCCTCCGCGCGCGTGCCGCTCGCGTACACGCGGTCGAGCAGCTTGCGAACCTCCGCGGCCCTGGCTTGCGACTTGAGCAGCTCGCCGATTTTCAGCCCCAGCCCCTTCGCCGCCCAGCCGAGATGCGTCTCGAGGATCTGTCCGACGTTCATGCGCGAGGGCACGCCGAGGGGATTCAGCACGATATCCACCGGCGTGCCGTCGGCCATGTAGGGAATGTCCTCCACCGGCACGATCTTGGAAATGACGCCCTTGTTGCCGTGGCGTCCCGCCATCTTGTCGCCCGGCTGCAGGCGGCGCTTCACCGCGAGATAGACCTTTACCATCTTCTGCACGCCCGGCGGCAGCTCGTCGCCCTGCGTCAGCTTCTTCTTCTTCTCCTCGTACGCCTTGTCGAACAGCGCCTTGGTCTGCGCGAGGCTGTCCTTGATGCTTTCCAGCTGCTCGGCGACCTTGTCGTTGGCGACGCGTATGTCGAACCAGCTGTGGCGCTCGACCTCCGTGAGGTAGGCCTTGGTGACTTTGGCCCCCTTGGCGAGCTTCTTCGGCCCGCCGTTGGCGGTCTTGCCGATCAGCAGGCGCTCGAGCCGCTCGAATGCGTCGTTCTCGACGATCCGGAGCTGATCGCCCAGGTCCTTCTTGTAGCGCTTCAGCTCGTCGTCGATGATCTGCTGGGCGCGCTTGTCGCGCTCGATACCCTCGCGCGTAAAGACCTGGACGTCGATCACCGTGCCGGACATGCCGGAGGGCACGCGCAGGCTGGTGTCCTTCACGTCCGAGGCCTTCTCGCCGAAAATCGCCCGCAGCAGCTTCTCTTCGGGCGTAAGCTGCGTTTCGCCCTTGGGGGTGACCTTGCCGACCAGCACGTCACCGGCCTCGACCTCCGCGCCGATGTAGATGATCCCGGACTCGTCGAGATTGGCAAGCTGCGATTCGGAGAGGTTGGAGATATCGCGCGTGATATCCTCCGGCCCGAGCTTGGTGTCGCGCGCCACCACGGAAAGCTCCTCGATATGGATCGAGGTGAAGCGCTCGTCGGCGACCACCCGCTCCGAGATCAGGATCGAATCCTCGAAGTTATAGCCGTTCCAGGGCATGAACGCGACCAGCATGTTCTGCCCGAGCGCCAGCTCGCCCATGTCGGTCGACGCGCCGTCCGCCACCACGTCGCCCTTGGCGATGCGGTCGCCGACCTTGACCAGGGGGCGCTGGTTGATGTTGGTGTTCTGGTTCGAGCGCTGGTACTTGACCAGGTTGTAGATGTCGACGCCCACCTCGCCCGGCGCGGTCTCCTCGTCGTTCACGCGCACCACGATGCGCGAGGCGTCCACGTAATCCACCACGCCGCCGCGGTTTGCCTGGACGGCCGTGCCGGAGTCCACCGCGACGGTACGCTCGAGGCCGGTGCCGACCAGCGGTTTTTCCGGCCGCAGGCAGGGGACCGCCTGGCGCTGCATGTTGGAGCCCATCAACGCGCGATTCGCGTCATCGTGCTCGAGAAACGGGATGAGCGAGGCGGCCACCGACACTGCCTGCGACGGCGCCACGTCCATATACTCGATGCGGTCGGGCGAGGACAGCGTGAACTCGTTGCGATGGCGGCAGGATACGAGCTCATCGGTGAAGCGATTCTGCTTGTCGAGCGCCGCGTTCGCCTGCGCGATCATGTACTGCCCCTCCTCGATCGCGGAGAGATAGTGGATCTCGTCGGAGACGCGGGAATCCGTCACCTTGCGGTACGGCGTTTCCAGGAATCCGTACTCGTTGGTGCGCGCGTAGAGCGCCAGCGAATTGATGAGGCCGATGTTCGGCCCTTCCGGTGTCTCGATCGGGCACACGCGGCCGTAGTGCGTCGGATGCACGTCGCGCACCTCGAAGCCGGCGCGCTCCCGCGTCAGCCCGCCCGGCCCGAGCGCGGACACGCGGCGCTTGTGCGTGATTTCCGACAGCGGGTTGGTCTGGTCCATGAACTGCGAGAGCTGCGACGACCCGAAAAACTCCCGGATCGCGGCCGACACGGGCTTGGCGTTGATGAGATCGTGCGGCATCAGGTTTTCGGACTCGGCCTGCGAGAGGCGCTCCTTCACCGCGCGCTCGACGCGGACGAGCCCCGCGCGGAACTGGTTCTCCGCGAGCTCGCCCACGGAACGCACGCGCCGGTTGCCGAGATGGTCGATGTCGTCGATCTCGCCCCTGCCGTTGCGCAGGTCGACCAGGATCTTGATCACCGCAACGATGTCCGCGGCGGACAGCGTGCCAGAGCCGGTCAGCTCCTCGCGACTGACGCGGCGGTTGAACTTCATGCGCCCGACCTTGGAAAGATCGTACGTCTCCTCGGCGAAGAACAGGCGATGGAACAGCGTCTTCACCGCGTCTTCCGTCGGCGGCTCGCCCGGCCGCATCATGCGGTAGATCGCCACCTGTGCGGCAGTCTGGTCCGTGGTTTCGTCGATGCGCAGCGTCTGCGAGATGTACGGCCCTTGGTCGAGATCGTTGGTGTAAATGGTCTGGAACCGCGCGACCCCGGCTTCCTTGAGCTTCGCGAGGAGCGCCTCGGTGATTTCGTCGTTGGCGTTGGCGAGGACCTCCCCGGTGCCCTTGTCCACCAGGTTCTGGGCAAGGACCCTGCCGATCACGAACTCTTCCGGCACGCCGATCCGCTGCAGCCCGGCCTGCTCCATTTCGCGCACGTGCTTGACCGTGATGCGCTTGTCCTTGGCGACGATGGCCTTGCCGCCCTTGGTCGTGATGTCGAAGCGCGCGATTTCGCCCCGCATGCGCTCGGGCACGAGCTCAAACTCGACGCCTTCCTTGCCGATCTGAAACGTGTCGAAAGCGAAAAACTCCGCCAGTATCTTTTCCGGCGTGTAGCCCAGCGCCTTCAGCAGGATCGTTACCGGCATCTTGCGGCGGCGGTCCACCCGGAAGTAGAGAAAATCCTTGGGGTCGTATTCGAAGTCGAGCCAGGACCCGCGGTAGGGAATGACGCGCGCCGAGAACAGCAGCTTTCCCGACGAATGCGTCTTGCCGCGATCGTGCTCGAAAAACACGCCCGGGGAGCGGTGCAGCTGGGACACGATGACGCGCTCGGTGCCGTTGATCACGAACGACCCGGTGGTCGTCATGAGCGGTATCTCGCCCATGTAGACTTCCTGCTCCTTCACCTCCTTGGGCGTCGGCTTGGCGGCCTCCTTGTCCATGATCACCAGCCGCACCTTGGCGCGCAGCGGCGCGGCGTAGGTCAGCCCGCGCTGCTGGCATTCCTTGACGTCGAACGGCGGCTCGCCCAGCGCGAAGCTCACGAATTCAAGGCGCGCGTTCTTGGAGTGGCTCTCGATCGGAAAGATGCTCTTGAACGCCGCCTGCAGGCCCTCGGTCTTGCGCGCGTCGGGCGCCATGGACTCCTGAAGGAAGGCCGCGTAGGAGTCGAGCTGAGTTGCCAGCAGGAACGGCACCGGCAGCACTACGTCGCGCTTGGCAAAGCTCTTGCGGATGCGTTTTTTCTCGGTGAAGGAGTACGCCATATCAGCTCCAGGAAAGGGTGCGACAGCCAGCGACGCAGGCCGCAGTCCGCCCGCCGGCCCGGGACCGGGCGTAAGCGAGGGGTTGCGGCCTGTTCAAAAGAGGATACGGGCCGGCGGTTGCCCGCCAGCCTGGTTTCCGCGTTGCGATTACTTGATCTCGCCGGTCGCGCCGGCTTCGGTAAGTTGCTTCAGCAAGCCGTCCGCGTCGGCCTTGGAAATGCCTTCCTTGACCGCCTTGGGCGCGCCGTCGACCAGATCCTTGGCCTCCTTCAGCCCGAGCCCGGTGACCGCCCGCACCACCTTGATGACGTTGACCTTGTTGGCGCCCGAGCTGTTGAGCATGACCGTGAACTCGGTCTTCTCTTCGGCCGCGGCCGCCGCCCCACCCGCCGCCGGCGCAGCCACCGCGACCGTCGCGGCCGCAGCAGACACGCCGAACTTGTCTTCCATGTCCTTGATGAGCTGGGAGAGTTCCAGCACCGTCATGTTCGAGATTGCATCGAGTATTTCTGCCTTGGCCATTGCCATGTTGCTTGCTCCTGTCAGATCTGAGGTTAAGTTTTCCGTAATCCTTGTGCCCGCGGGCGTCACGCCGCCTGCTTTTCCTTCTGGTCCCTGACCGCCGCCAGCGTGCGCACAAACTTGCCGGGCACTTCGTTCAGGGTGCGGACGAACTTCGCGATCGGCGCCTGCATCGTCGCCACGAGCGTCGTGAGCAGTTCCTGGCGGCTCGGCATCTTCGCGAGCTCCGCCACTTCCCGGGCCGACATCAGAACGTTAGGCATGGCGCCGGCCTTGATCACGAACTTCTCGTTTTCCTTCGCGAACTCCTGCAGCACCTTCGCGACCGCCACCGGGTCGCTCGAAATGCCGTAGGCGAGCGGGCCGACCATCTGCTCGCTCAGTCCCTTGAACGGCGTATCGGCGACAGCCCGGCGCGCGAGCGTGTTCTTCAACACGCGCAAGTAGATGCCCGAGCCGCGCGCTTTCCTGCGCAATTCGGTCATCTGTCCGACCGCCAGGCTGCGGTACTCGGCCAGGATCACGGCCTGCGCCTTGGCGAGCTGCGCGCTCACCTCGGCCACTACCGCCTGCTTCTGCTCCAGATTTAGACTCAAGGTCTATCTCCTTTCACGAACACGGCGACCGGTGATCCAGGATTCGAAAAACCCACCTGTTCGGGCGCGCCGTCTGCGTAGGATTTCCGGCAACGGGCTTCGTGAGCGGCGATCGCAACTGTTTTGGAGGCAATTACTGACACCCCGGCCCTCGATCCGTTCCCCAAAAATTAAACCTCTCGGTTCCTACGGTCTTTGACAACCTGCCGGCGATGCGCCTCCGGCAGCCCAAAGCTCTGCCCCGGACCTCGGTCCGGGATTCACAATTCATCCCTGCTGCTGCAAGCTCGCCTGGTCCACGCGCACGCCCGCGCCCATCGTGCTCGACACGGATACCTTCTTGAGGTAGATCCCCTTGACGTTCGACGGCCGGGACTTGTTCACGGCATCGACCAGCGCCTTCAAGTTCTCTTCAAGCGCCTCGACCTTGAACGATGCGCGGCCGATCGTGCACTGGACGATCCCCGCCTTGTCGGCGCGGAACTGGACCTGGCCCGCTTTCGCGTTCTTGATCGCCCCGGCCACGTCCTGGGTAACCGTGCCCACCTTGGGATTCGGCATCAGCCCCCGGGGGCCCAGGATCTGGCCGAGGCTCCCCACGACGCGCATCGCGTCGGGCGTGGCGATCACGACATCGAAATCCAGCTTCCCGCCCTTGATCTCGTTCGCGAGATCCTCGAAGCCCACGATGTCGGCCCCGGCGTCCTTCGCCTGCTGCGCCTTGTCGCCCTGGGCGAACACCGCGATGCGCACGCTCTTCCCGGTTCCCTGTGGCAGCACGATCGAACCGCGTACGGCCTGGTCCGATTTCGACGCGTCTATGCCCAGGTTGATCGAGACATCAACAGATTCGTTGAACTTGGCGGTCGCGCCGTCTTTCACCAGCTTCAGGGCTTCCTGTATCGGATAAAGCCTGGCGCGGTCCACCTTGCCAAGCACCGCGTTGTAGCGCTTGGATGACATTTACAGTCCCTCCACGTCGACGCCCATGCTGCGGGCGCTGCCGGCGATGGTACGGACCGCCGCGTCGAGATCGGCCGCCGTGAGGTCGGGCATCTTGGCCTTGGCGATTTCCTCCGCCTGGGCGCGGGTAATCCGGCCCACCTTGTCGGAATTGGGCCGCGCGCTGCCCTTCTCAATCTTCGCCGCCTTCCGGATCAGCACGCTGGCCGGAGGCGTCTTCATCACGAACGTGAAGCTCTTGTCGTGGTACGCCGTGATCACCACCGGCACCGGCAGTCCCGGCTCCATTTTCTGCGTCTGCGCGTTGAAGGCCTTGCAGAACTCCATGATGTTGAGCCCGCGCTGGCCGAGCGCCGGGCCGATCGGCGGGCTGGGATTCGCCTTGCCCGCCGGCACCTGCAACTTGATGATGCCCACTACCTTCTTTGCCATTGCCTCTCCTTACGGGTGCTGGCGGGCGCGCCGTGCGCCCTCCCCAATTAACTTCCGTGACTCGTGACTCGTGACTGGTGACTGGTGAATCGTCACCAACCCGTTACTGCCTGTTACGCCTTCTCGACCTGGCTGAACTCCAGCTCCACCGGGGTCGAGCGCCCGAAAATCGTTACCGACACGCGCAGCTTGCTCTTGTCGTAGTTCACGTCTTCCACATTGCCGTGGAAATCCGCGAACGGGCCTTCCTTCACCCGCACCGCTTCGCCCACCTCGAACAGAACCTTGGGCCTCGGTTTTTCCACGCCCTCCTGGATCTGGTGCAGGATGTTCTGCACTTCCTTCTCGGAGATCGGCGTGGGCCGGGTCGCGGTGCCGCCGACGAATCCGGTCACCTTCGCCGTGTTCTTCACCAGGTGCCAGGAGTCGTCCGTCATTTCCATTTCGACGAGCACGTAGCCCGGAAAGAACTTGCGCTCGCTGATGGCCTTCTGGCCGCTCTTCATTTCCACGACCTCTTCGACCGGCACCAGAATCTGGCCGAACTTGTCCTCCATGCCGGCCCGCCGGATGCGGTCCTGAAGCGCCCGTTGCACGCTCTTCTCGAAGCCCGAGTACGCGTGAACGACATACCATTTCTTGCTCATCATCCGTCCTGGCCCAGCAGCCGCTTCACCGCCCATAGCAGGCTCGCATCCACGATCCAGAGAAACAACGCCATCACCACCACGAACGCGAACACGACCCCGGTCGTCTGCAACGTTTCCTTGCGCGTCGGCCATACCACCTTCTTCGTTTCTGCAACCGATTCCCGGGTAAACCCGTGGAATCGCTTGCCCGGTTCCGTCATCCAGAACACCACCGCGCCCGCCACCAGGCTCGCGAGCACCGACGCGACCCGGAAGATCATCGGGCTCTGGTCGAGGTAATAGAATCCCGCCACACCCGCGACCACCAGCAACACCGCCGCGCCTATCTTGATGCTGTCCGCCATCTGCCCTTTTCGGAGTGCTGGGTTATGCGTCTTGAATGTCGCGCCAGCACCTGCGACTCAAAACACAACACCAAACATTCATCGCTCGCGTAGCGGTTGGCAGGCCAGGAGGGTCTCGAACCCCCAACCTTCGGTTTTGGAGACCGACGCTCTGCCAATTGAGCTACTGGCCTATTAAACCCGGTGACTCGTGACTGGTGACTGGTGACTGGGCCGGTTGGCCGCCGTTCACTGTTCACCGCCCACGCCTCATCTATTCAATGATCTTCGCCACGACGCCGGCGCCGACCGTCTTGCCGCCCTCGCGGATCGCGAAGCGCAGCCCCTCTTCCATCGCAATGGGCTGTATCAGCGCCACCGTGATCGACACGTTGTCCCCCGGCATCACCATCTCCGTGCCCTTCGCCAGCTCGATCGAGCCCGTCACGTCGGTCGTGCGGAAATAAAACTGCGGCCGGTAACCGTTGAAAAACGGCGTGTGCCGCCCGCCTTCTTCCTTCGACAGCACGTAGATCTCGGCGGTGAACTTCGTGTGCGGGGTGATCGTCGCCGGCTTCGCCAGCACCTGCCCGCGCTCCACCTCCTCGCGCTTGGTGCCGCGCAGCAGGATCCCCACGTTGTCCCCCGCCCGCCCCTCGTCGAGGAGCTTGCGGAACATCTCCACCCCCGTGCACACCGTCTTCGTCGTGGGCTTCAGCCCCACGATCTCGATCTCCTCGCCCACCTTGATCACGCCCCGCTCGACCCGCCCCGTCACCACCGTGCCGCGGCCCGAAATCGAAAACACGTCCTCCACCGGCATCAAAAAGGGCTTGTCAATCACCCGCTTGGGCTCCGGTATGTAGCTGTCCAGCGCCTCCGCCAGCTTCAGGATCGCCCCCTCGCCCATCTCCCCCTTGTCGCCCTCCATCGCCTTCAGCGCCGACCCAATCACGATCGGGGTCTTGTCCCCCGGAAACTCATACTTCGACAGCAGCTCCCGAACCTCCACTTCCACCAGCTCCAGGAGCTCCTTGTCATCGACCATGTCCGCCTTGTTCATGAACACGATGATGTAGGGCACCCCCACCTGGCGCGCGAGCAGTATATGTTCGCGCGTCTGCGGCATCGGCCCGTCCGCCGCCGACACCACCAGTATCGCCCCGTCCATCTGCGCCGCACCCGTGATCATGTTCTTCACGTAGTCCGCGTGCCCCGGGCAATCCACGTGCGCGTAGTGCCGCTTCTCCGTCTCATACTCCACGTGCGCCGTGTTGATCGTGATCCCACGCGCCTTCTCCTCCGGCGCCGAGTCAATCTGCTCGTAGCTCTTCGCCTCGCCGCCATACTTCCTCGACAAAATCGACGTCATCGCCGCCGTCAGCGTCGTCTTGCCGTGGTCCACGTGCCCAATCGTCCCAACGTTCATGTGCGGCTTCTTGCGCTCAAATTTGCTCTTCGCCATTTTTTTGCTCCGCTCTCTACGCTCTTAGGCCGTCTAGCCTGCCATCCAATCCGATCAATCCGCCTTGACGCACTGAATCCACAAAAAAATCATCTGAACCCTTCTTAATCACAAAATTCGCCACAGGGCGAATTTTGGTGCCCACGGCGCGGATTGAACGCGCGACCTCTCCCTTACCAAGGGAGTGCTCTACCACTGAGCTACATGGGCCTGTCCGTCAGTCCCGCGCGCGCCCTCGCGTCGGCCAACTGCAACCGCCCGCATCCCTGGAGCGGGTGAAGGGAATCGAACCCTCGTCATAAGCTTGGAAGGCTTCTGCTCTACCATTGAGCTACACCCGCGCTAACTCGAAGTATCCTTGACCCTGCTTGCCCGCGAATCCTGGTGGTGGAGGGGGAAGGATTCGAACCTTCGAAGGCGTAAGCCAACAGATTTACAGTCTGCCCCCTTTGACCGCTCGGGAACCCCTCCGAACGAAACCGGCGATTATTGCCGTTTTTTCCTATCCTGTCAAAGCCTAAGGGACCATTTCGGCGCTCCGGGGGCCCCGTTCAGGCAACCCGGGCCGATTTCGACGCGTTGGGTCGCCGCAGCGCCGGCTCCGGCAGGGCATTGCGCCCCGTTCGGAGCTGAAAAAGATAACCAGCGATTTAACCGCTAAGCCCCTCCCGAACCGCTGATGCTCGTTCCACCGCATACGAACAGCGTCTGACCGGTGATGTAACCCGCTTCCGGCGCAAGCAAAAACAGCACGGCGCGCGCGATATCGTCGGGGGTGCCCACCCGGCCGACCGGGATGCTGTCGATCACCCGCTGCCGCTTCTCGCCGCCCGGCGGATGGCCGCGGTCGAACAGCTCGGTCGCGACGGGACCCGGCGCGACGGCGTTGACCGTAATGCCGTCGCCGGCGAGCTCCAGGCAAAGGGTCCGGGTCAATCCAATGATCCCGGCTTTCGCCGCCGAATACACGGTGCGACCGGTCTTGCCGAGCGCGGCGCGGGAAGAAATGTTGACGATGCGCCCGAACCTGGACTTGCGCATGGCGGGCGCAAACGCCTGGATCAGCATCATGGCAGCCCGCACGTTCACTGCCATCGCCAGATCGAGGTCCGCCGGCGTCGCCTGGTCCAGCATCGCCGGCAGGTTGACCCCCGCGTTGTTCACCAGGTAGCGAACGGCGTGCTCGCCGGCAATTTCCGCGGCAGCGCGCCGGGTCGACTCGACGTCAGCGAGATCCACGGCGTGAAACTGCAGTCGCGCATGCTGCAGGCGTGGTGGGCGGCGCTGCACGGTCACGACGGTACAGCCGGCTTCCAGCAATTCCTTTGTCACGGCTTCGCCGATGCCGGCGCTGGCTCCCGTTACTACGGCGGTACCGTCCATCACTCCCCCTCCTGAAGGCAGAGCCGATTATAACGTCTGCTAACATGTCCCCATCCGCAAGCAGCCTGCATTCGGCGTGCCGGACGCAACGCGCCTGCGACATGGCACGTTGCTTTTTGCGTGGACGTCCGAGCTTGCACCGTGATCAGCGGCAGCGCGGCTGGGCCATCGGGCCAGGCCGCCTAACGGGCAATCGATGATCGTCTCGACCATTGCGAAATTTTCGGCTGACGCTTCGCGCGGGCAACGCGCAAACACCATTGCCGGCGGCCGCGCCAATCGAGCGTCGATTGCGCGCGAACACGGCGCGAGCAAGGCGTAGGCGCGTGCGCGAGCCCGGACTTCGTCGCGCGCTGGCCATATCCGCCGTCATCGGCGGCGGGCTGGCGCTGGATCAATGGGTCGATTTCTGGGGCCAGACGCTCACGAACGTCGGCATCTGGTCGGTTTTCCTGTGGTGGCTGCGCCGCGAAGCGCCGCAGGAGCAGTTCGCGCTGGCGATCTGCGTGCTCTACGCCACCCTGGGTGAAATATTCCTGTCCCTGGTGTGGGGGCTGTACGAGTACCGGCTCTTCAACGTGCCCCTCTTCGTGCCCCCGGGTCATGCCTTGCTCTTCATGCTGGGACGCGCGCTGGCCGAGCGTGCCCGCGAGTGGGTCGTCTGGTTCGCGCCCCTCGCCGCGGCGCCTTTCGTGTACTGGCTCGCCTGGACCGGACTGGGCACGCTGGACGCGCTCCTTTACGCGCTGTTTCTGCTGTGTCTGCTATCCGGGCGCGCGAGCCGCCTCTACGCGGTGATGTTCGTGCTGTCTCTGGCGATGGAGGTCTACGGCACCCGGCTGGGAAACTGGACATGGGCGGAACAGGCGCCCTGGCTCGGATTCACCACCATCAACCCGCCCCTCGCCGCAGGCGCGTTCTACTGCATGCTCGACATGCTGGTCGTCGCCACGGTCGCCAAAGCAGAAACGGCGCGCACTTTCCGGTCCGCCCTGGCGGGCGCCGTGGCGCAGCGATAAAGCCCGTCCGCGGTAAGCCGGATCAACCAAAGTATCCGATCAGCCGCCACCACAGGTACTGGAGCGGCAGCACAACGATCAAGCTGAATGCCGCAAGAGGCAGGGCAAGCCTCAGCATGGTGGAAACCCGCAGCGCTCCGACCTGCAGCCCCACCATGACCGGCGGCACCTGGTACGGCAGCAGGAAGGACGTGAAACCCACGCCGATCACCATGAGAGCCGCCATGAGCGGCCAACCGGTGGCCTGGGCAAAGGCTTCGGCGAGCGGCGCCAGTACCGCGGGTTGCGCGGGATTGGTCGTGAACAGGCCTGCGACGGTCGTGAGAATGGAGAGCATGATGAAGTTCGAGAAATCCGCGCCGGCTTCAAGCGGCAGCGCGCCGTGCACCAGCGCGCCGAGCCTGTCGCTCAAGCCGCTTTTCTGGATCACCAGGCCCAGTCCCAGGGTCGCGCCGACGTAAAAATAGGGCCCCAGCCGGACGTCGTGAAAGGCCGCAACGGGCATTACCCCGACGCGCGGCAGCAGGCAGGCGATGGCCGCCGCCAGCGCGATCCATCCGGACTTGATGCCATGCATGAAATCGGTCGCCCATAACACGAGCGCGGTCAGCAGAATCGCCGACATCCGCCACTGCTCGGGCGTCAGCGGGGTGGCGTCACGCGCCGATGGCGCAGGCGTCAACCGGGCGGGGAAGAGCCAGAGCACGAAGCCGATGATCGCCGCGCCTTTCACCAGGCCCATCATCGGGAACTGCACCCACAGGTACTCCGCGTAGGTGATCTGGACGCCGTACAGCGCCTCGGCCGAGCCGGCCAGCACCAGGTTGGGCGCGTTCGCCGGCAGGATGGCCGTGCCGCACTGATAGGTCGCCGTGATCGCGGCGAGACAAAGCCCGTTGTAGCCGCTGGTGCCGGGCGCGAATCCGACCCGGTCCGACAGCGCCATGACGATCGGCAGCAGCAGGAGCACCCGACTGACCGTAGCGGGCATGACGAACGCGAGCGCGACACAGGCGATCACGATGGCGATGACCAGGCGCGCGTAGGACTGCGCGAAACGCTCGAACAGCGCGCCCGACAGGCGCCGCGCGAGCCCGGTCCGGTTGACGGCTTCCGCCAGGATCAATCCGCCGAGCACGAGCCACAGCGTCGCCGACGCGAACCCCGAGAACACCACCTGCGCCGGCGCCACGGCCAGCGCCATCGCGAGCATGAAGAACATCAGTCCGACGATGTGCTCGGGAAGCGATCCCACCGCCCACAGTCCGATCGTGAACACGACCAGCGCGGCCGCATGCATCATCTCTGCCGTCACGCCCTCGGGCGCGGGCGCCAGGTACACCGCTACCGATGCCGCGATGACCGCGACGCTGAGTATCGATGACAGCCTCATCAGCGGCTGCCCGTCGCGGCGACCATGCCCCAGCGAGCGACGGTCCGGCTCTCCACGAACTGGAACACCAGGCGCTCGAAGACGATGCCCACCACGCCGATGGCGAAGATGGATGACAGCATGACCTCGGCATCGAGGAATTCACGCGCATCGAATATCGCCCTGCCGAGGCCGGCCGCCGGATTGGCCAGCATCTCGCCGCCGATCACCGCGATCCACGCCCGCCCGAACGCGAGACGGATGCCGGTGAACACGTACGGCGACGCGCCGGGCAGCACCACGCTGCGGAACAGCCGCTTCTGGTCCGCGCCCATGGCCATCGCCGATCGCATCCACAGCGGATTGACCGCGCGCACGCCGGTCCACACGTTGTAGATGACCGGGAAGGTCGCGGCATAGCCGACCACGAGCAGCGTCGTGACCTCGCCGATGCCGAACCAGAGAATGAAAAGCGGCACCCAGGCAAGCGACGGGATGGGCAGGAGCACGCTGACGAGCGGCAGGAAGAACCGCTCCATCGCGCGGAACCGGCCCATCAGTATCCCGATCGGTATGCCCACCAGGCAGGCGAGCGCCAGGCCGGCCAGGACGCGGGAAAGCGTGTAGGCGGCGTTCTTGAGCAGCGAGCCGTCCAGCAATATGCGCCAGGCGACTTTCGCGATGCGGTTCAAGGGCGGCGTCAGCGCCTGCGTGAAGAGCCCGCTGCGGGCGAACAGTTCCCACAGCAGCAGGAGCAGCACCAGTCCCGCGAGGCCGCGCCAGAACGAGCGGGAATTCAGGGCCTCCCTCATGCCGTGAGCATCCCCCAGCGCACGACCGTGAAGCGCTCGATGCGCTCGAACACCTGCTTTTCGAGCAGCAGCCCCACGATCCCAATGACGATGACGCCGCACAGCATCACGTCCGTGTTCAGGAATTCCCGGGCCCCGAAGATCATCCAGCCCAGCCCGCGCTCGACCGCCATCAGCATCTCGACGATGACCAGGATGCGCCACGCCTGCGCGAGCCCCAGCCGCAGCCCGTTGAGGACGTAGGGCAGCGCTGCCGGCATCATCACCTTCCAGAACATCTGCCGCTCGTTGGCGCCCATCACCTCCGCAGCGCGGAGCCAGAGCGGCCTGACAGCCTTCACGCCCTTCCACGAATTGATGATGATGACGAAGCAGGAGGCCACCGCCACCAGCAGGATGGCCGGCAAGTCGCCCAGGCCGAACCACAGGACGAACAGGGGCGCGTAGGCGAGGCCGGGGATCGGGTAGGCGAAGCTCACCGCCGGCAGGAACAGCTCCTCGACGACCTGGAAGCGGCCCATCAGGATGCCGGCGACGACGCCGAACACCGCGGCCAGCAGAAAGCCGAGCAGCAGGCGGACGAGCGTGCCGGCCGTGTGCTCCCAGAGGATGCCGTCCCACGCCGTCGTCACCAGCGTGATGAAGACGGTCCCGAGCGACGGAAACAGCTTGTCGGGGAAGATCCCGGCGATCGCGACCGCTTCCCACGCCGCCGCGAGCAGGAGGAAGGGGGCGCTCATCACGAGCGCCTCCCGCGCAAAATGCTTCACACCGGCCGCCCTACCCGGCGCGGCCGGCACCCCGGTGCCGCATCAGCCGAGCTTCTTCAGGATGCGCTGGTCGAGCGCCCGGTCGATGTTCGGCAATTCGCTGAGGCGCTTCTGCTTGACCAGGAGCCGGCCCAGGTCGGTCATGTATTTCTTGAGCTCAGGACGGTAACTCATCGTCATATCCATGCGGCCCATTGCGCGCCGGAACACCTCGTCGTTCCCCTTCAGCCCCTTACCGCGGAAGAAATCGGCCACAATCTTGACCGCTTTCGTGGGGTCCTTGCGGTACACGTCTACCGCCAGGTTCCAGCCGCGCATGAACTTGACGAGATCGTCTTCGCGCTTCGCCAGCACGTCGTGATTGGTGGCGAGAATGACCGGCACGATGTCGTACTTGCTGTAATCAATCAGTATCGTCCCCAGCCCCTCGACTTCCGCGAGCGAGGGAGACGGCTCGACGCCTGCAAACGCGTCGACCGCGCCGCTCGCCATCGCCGAGACGTGCTCGGCGAACTTGGTATTGATGACCTCGTAATCGCTCTTCTTGAGGCCGAACGCCGGCATGATCTTGTTCTGGAAGCCGTTGTCGGTCGCGGACCCCAGCTGAGAGGCGATCTTCTTGCCCTTCAGGTCCTTGACGCTCTTGATCCCTGATTTCTTGCTCGCCACGAGCGCCAGCGTGCCGCCCGCGTAGGACGACGTGCCAATGGCGACGAGGTTGCTCTTGGCCACGCCGAGCAGGAACGGCGGCGCGCCGATGGAAACCACGTCGATCTTGCCGGCGATCATGGCGTCGCGCGCCTGGGCTCCCGAGCCGAACTTGACGACTTCGACGTTGGCGCCGGCTTTTTCAAACGTCTTTTCCGCCTCGGCAATGATCGCCACCGCGCCCCAGATCGTGGTCTGGATGCCAAAGCGCAGCGGGGCACCCTGAGCGCGCGCCAGTTGCCCGGGCAGTGCGGCGGCAAGCGCGGTGCCGCCCAGCAGGCTGAGCGCCCTGCGGCGCGAAATACGGCTCTGGTCCATGTTTTCTCCTCCTGTTGGTCGAATGTCGAGTTCCGGAACCGCGGGGGCGGGACATCGAATGAGACGGAACCGCTCAAAATTTAGTTGCCCGGCTCCGGCGTGTCAACCGGGCACCAAACCGGCCGGCGGCGGAACAACGCGGAACGCACCGCGTCAGTGCGAGAGGTTCGCCAGCACCTGCCGCTGCAGCGCGACAAAATCCGCGCTCAGGGGATCCCGCGGGCGCGGCAGCGCCATGGGAATGCGCGCCTTGATCGTGCCCGGGTGCGGCGCCATGACCAGGACGTGGTCCGCCAGGAAGACCGCTTCCGCGACGTTGTGCGTGATGTACACGACGGTTTTCCGCGTTGCCTGCCAGACTTCCGTCAGCTGCTTCTGCATCTCGTCGCGCGTCATCGCGTCGAGCGCCGCGAACGGCTCGTCCATCAGCAGCACGCCGGGATTGTAGGCGAGCGCGCGGGCGATCGCGATGCGCTGCTGCATGCCGCCGGAGAGCTGGTGCGGATAGACGTCCGCGAACTTCTCCAGCTTGACGAGCTTCAGGAACTGCTGCGCGGTCTCGCGCCGCTCGGCTTTCGACGCGCCGCGCATCTCGAGCCCGAATTCGACATTCTGCCGCGCGGTTCGCCACGGAAAGAGTTGCGCGAAATCCTGGAACACCACGCCGCGATTGTGCTCGCGCACCGAGATCGGCTTGCCGTCCATCAGGATTTCGCCGCCCGTCGGCGTGAGAAATCCGGCGAGCATGTTGAGGATCGTGGTCTTGCCGCAGCCCGAGGGGCCCAGCACGCACAGGAACTCCGTCGGCGCCACCGTGAAGCTCGCCTCCTTCACGGCGAGCACCGGTCCCGCATTGGTCTGGTATTGAAAGCTGATTTTGCGGGCTTCGATCGATTGCGCCATTTTTACGCTTCGCTATGAGGCGTGACTCGTGACTCGTGACTGGTGGCTCCCCTCACCCCGACCCTCTCCCCACGACCGTGGGGAGAGGGAGCGTCCAACTGCGATCCACGAGTCACCAGTCA
>Ga0326597_10003095_pt1 | contig 24283 bp, 26 predicted proteins | sample RVTome_12_FD_203789 | JGI IMG/M metagenome (GOLD analysis project Ga0326597, IMG submission 203789) | Soil microbial communities from uranium-contaminated site in the Upper Colorado River Basin, Wyoming, United States - RVT100D185 | ecosystem: Environmental > Terrestrial > Soil > Contaminated >... | reverse complement strand
AATGGCATCGGGGATGGCGCGCACGCGGTTCGTTCCGTTCGAGGGGGGAGAGACGGCGGTGGTTCTGCTCGAAGGGCTCGCAGAATGCCGGTTTGAATACTACTACCAGCCGGAGGCGCCGGGAAGGCCGGGGGCGTGGGCGGACGGGTGGATCGGCGGCGGGAACGAAATGCCGTCCGCGATGCGAATCCACGCGACGGCGCGGGAGGATTCGGGCGACTTGAAGCCGGTGACGATTGCCGCAGCGGTTTGGAACAATGCGCGGAGAAGACCGAGGCAGGAACAATGAAGACAGCGCAAGAGCGAAACAGGAAATTGCGGATTCCGAATGCAGGATTCCGGACTCGGAAGGCTGCGAGAGAGATGGGATCGGGAAGCAGGGAGAATGGGATCGCGCTGCTGGCCGTGCTGTGGCTCACGGTGGCGCTGAGCGCGATGGCGCTGGCAACGTCGTATCTGGTGCGGACGGAAGTGGAAGCGGCAACGAACCGGATCGAAGGAGAGCAGATGCGCTTTCTGGCGCGGGGAGGAATCGAGGCGGCGGTGGACTCGCTGCTGCGAGCGGCGGCCGTGCGAGGCGCGGCGGGCGCGGACGGAGAGCGGCCGGAGTTCGTGCTAGGACAGCGGTGGCTGGCGTATGAGTTCCCCGGGGGGCGCTGCGCGGTGGAGGTCATGCCGGAAAACGCGAAGCTGAACGTGAATCAAGCGAGGCCGGAACAACTGGCGGCATTGTTCCGGGCGCTGGGCGTAGCCGATGCCGAAAGCGCCGAGCTGGCGCTGGCAATCGCGGACTGGCGGTCGCGGCGGGGATCGGACGCAGGAAGCGTTTTTGACGCCTACTACGCGGCGCTGCCGGAGCCGTACCTGGCGCGCCACGCTCCGCTCGAACAGATGGAAGAGCTGCTGCCGGTCAAGGGAATGAGCCGGGAACTGTTTTTTGGGCGGGCCGAACAAAGCGAGCAAGGCGAGTGGACCAGAACGCCGCCGCTGGCGGACCTGCTGACGGCTGCGCCGATTGCAGGAGGCGTCAACGTGAATTACGCCGCGCAGGAGGTGCTCGAAACTCTGCCGGGCTGGGACCGGGCGGCGGCGTCGCGGGTAGTGGAGTTTCGCGAGCGGACTGCCTTCCAGACGCGGGCGGAACTCGAAGGGGTCGTGGCCGGAACCGGGGCAACGACGACTGCGTCACCCTTCTATACGCTGACGGCGACGTGCTTCCATCCGGATTCAGGGGCGGGGCGCTCCGTGCGGGCGCTGGTGGAGATCACGCTGCTGGAAGCGACCGGGCATCAGGTGCTCGGATGGTGGGACGAGTGGCCGTTTGCGAACGAGGCTCCGGGAGGGCCGCAGGCGGCGGCGGATTTCGAAGCTGGCGGACAGGCTGGAGCGAACGAGGAGAGCCGCGCATGAGCGAATCGGTATTGTCGATCGGGCAGCAAAGCGGGATGGGGATTGCTTGCGAGGGCGCGACATTCCGGGCGGCGTACATCCGGCGGCAGCGCGGCCGGGCGCGCGTGGTGGACCGGCTGGAAATTCCGGAGTACCGCGAGCTGGGAGCGGCGGAGTGCGGGCGGCGATACCGGGAGTTTCTGCGGAAGCACGGCTTGAAAGCGCCGCGGACGACGGTGGCGCTGGGACGGGAGGCGGTGCTGCTGCGGGCGGTCGGATTTCCGGGGACGGTGGCGAATGAGCTGGCGGGCGCCGTCGAGTATCAACTGGACAGCCTGCATCCGTTCGAGGACGGCGAAGTGTATTGGGATTACGCGGCGTGGAAATGGCCGGAGGAAGGCGCGTGGGCGAAACTGACGGCGAATGCGGCGGAATCGGACGGGGGGAGGATCGAAACGCTGGTGGGAATCGCGGCGCGCAAAGGGGTGGAGGAGACGGCGGCGTGGCTCGACGAAGCGGGAATTCCGGTGTCGCAGTTCGGCGTGAAGGCGGCGCTGTGGATCGGGATGTTCTGGGGGCGGCTGCAGGCGGCGTTTCCGGGGGCTCCGGCGCTGTTCCTGCTGCAGGCGGACGCGGAGCAGACGGAGTTCGTGGGGTACGCGCCGGGACGGGAGCTGGTCTGGCAGGAGCTGGGGGCGGGGCCCACGGCTCCCGACAATGCCGGTGAAGCGGAAGCGCAGGAAGCCTTGGCGGAGGAGATCAAGAGGGAGTTGGAGCAGGCTTTGGCCGCGCTGCGGGTTTCGCCGCAAGATCGCCTGCCGCTGATCGTGTGCGGGAGCCGCGAGCCCGCGGCGGCATGGCTTGGCAGTGCGGAGCTGCCGTTCCAGATCGTGCCGGCGGAACAACTGCTGGGTTCGAGCGTAGCGGGCGCGGAGGGGCTGAGCCAGGGGGCGGGCTGGACGGAACTGGCGGCCGGGCTGGCGGCGGCGGGGGGCGGCGTCTCGCTGCCGCTCAATCTTTTGCCGGCTGAGAGACGGACGTACGAGCCGACGGAGACGCGGTGGCCGACCTACGCGCTGGCGGCGCTGGCGGCGGTGCTGGCTCTGGCGCTGAGCGCGCATGGCCCGTTCCAGGACTGGCTCTATTCGCGGCGCCTGGAGCGGGAGATGCAGGCGATGCAGCCGCAGGTGCGGGAAGTGGAAGCCGCACAGACGGGCGCGGAAGAGGCGCAGGCGCGGCTGCAGGTGCTGAGCGGAGCGCGGCAGTCGGCGCGGGCGCCGCTCGCGGTCCTGAACGAGCTGACGCGGATCCTTCCGCAGGACGTTTGGCTGCAGCAGTTCACCTACGACGGCGAGACCGTAAACATCACGGGCACGGCGCCGGCGGCTTCCGGGCTGCTCCAGACGCTGGCGGAAAGCCGCTATTTCGAGAATCCGCAGTTCCGGACCTCGATCAGCCGGACGCGAGAGGGCGAGGAGCGGTTCACGATTACGGCGCGGCTGCGCGCGGGAGCGGCGGAGGGAATGCGGCAATGATGAGCCGGAGAGACAAGCGGGCGCTGGGGATTGCGGGGATCGCGGTGGGGCTCTTCCTGGTGCTCGACCTCGGCGTGTTCCCGCTCTGGGACAGCATGCAGGCGGAGCGGGAAGGGCTGGAAGTCCGGGAGCAGACGTTTTTGAAATTCCGGGAAGCGGTTGAGTCGAGGGCGCAGCGGGAGGCGGAGAAATCGCTGCTCGAGGGACAACTGCGGGAAGCGGAAAGGGGGCTGCTGCCGGGCGAAACGCCCGCCCTCGCCTCGGCCGAGCTGCGGGCCCGGGTGCAGCAGCTTGCGGCGGACCACGGCATGGAGGTCGTCTCGAGCCGGTTTCTGCCGGAGCGGCCGCTGGGCGAGGACTACTTGCAGGTGCCGCTCGGGATACAACTGAAAGGGCGGATCGACGCGCTGGTCCGCTTCCTGGAGGCTTCCGAAAGCGGGAGGACGACGCTGCGGGTTGTGCAGATGAACATCGAGGGCGGGCGCGATGAGGAGAAGATACTGAGCGTCAATCTGACGGTCGCTGGAATCCTTCCGCGGCAACGCGGCGGGGTAATGGAAAGCGGGGGAGCGCAGTGATCGATGAGCATCGCCATTTATAGCGCGCGTCTGATCCATTGGAACGACGAACCTCAGGGGCTAAAGCCCCTGGTTTTACTGCGATTTCGGCATGGCTGAAGCCATGCCCTGACGAACATCTATTGCGCGGTATGCTGCGATCCTCAGTAGGACCACGACGCAGCGCAGGGAAGAGCAGAGCGGAGGAGATATGAATCGACGGCAACGCTGGATCATACATGCGGTTCTGGGGATCGTCGCGGGATTGCTGGCCTGGCGTCTGGGGACGGAATGGCGGCAGGCCGATCTGCGGTATAGCGCGCTGGCAAGTCAGACGGAACAGAGAGCAGCCGTGCTGCCGGCCGCCGTGCCGGAGGAACCGCTCGCGGCAGACGAGATCGCGGCCAAGAATCTGTTTTCCGCCGACCGCAACAACGAGCTTCCGCCGCCGGAAACGGAAAGCAGCGAGGCGGGGCCGGCGCCGCCGCCGCCGGCCGTGCTGGGGACAATGAAGCTGGGCGAGGACTACGAAGCGCTGATGTCGGAAGGCGAATCCAGCAGGGACGTGGTCCGGCGCGTGAAGCAGGGAGACCAGATTGGCGAGTATCGGGTGACGGAAATCCGGGATGAAAAGGTCGTGGTCGAGTACCAAGGGCAGACGACGACGCTCGACATTTATCAATCGGCGCGCAGCGTGTCGCGGCAGCGGACGCCGGCGGGCCCGGCTGCGCCGGTGGTGGTGGGGACGGGCGGCGGGCAGCCAGCCGGCCGGTCCAGAACGCCGCCTGCGCGGGCTCAAAGGGCCGCGCCGCGGCGGCCGATGGAGCCCGGGGTGCGGGTTTCCGTAGAGGGAAACCGGCGGCGGCTGGAACGAGACACCCCGTTCGGCACCCAGATTTGGTATGAGCCGCTGGAGCAGGGAACCGAGAGCGGGGAGCAGGGAACAGGGAACAGGCAGTAGAAAAGAGGCAGAGGAAGCAGAGGAGGCAGAGGAAGTGGGGGAACGAACTCGCGCTCTATTCCGGATTCCGAATTCCGCATTCCGGATCGCTGATGCCGACTTGCAGCGAAGAGAAGATCGCTGGTTGCTTCGCCCCTGCGGATGACGAGCAAAAGCAGGTCCTTCGTCGCTGCGCTCCTCCCCTCGACTTCGCTTCCCTCGAAAGAGCTCGGGACAGGCGGGGCAGGCAGGATGACCGCAGTTGGGTTAGGGGACCGTGGAAGGTTGGTTTCCAACATCGGACAGGGAGGAAACATTGAAACAGGGATGGAAAACCAGGGTCGTTGCGGGAATTCTGATCGCACATCTGGGATGGCCGGGCATGCCGGCGGCCGCGCAGCAGGCACCCGCCGCGCCTGCGCAGCAAGCCGACCAGGCGGTACCGATCGCGCTGCATCTTGAGAACGCCGACCTGTTGCAGGTGATCGGCATTATCGCCGGGGAGCTCCAGATGAACTACGTGGTGGACCCGCGGGTGCAGGGAACCGTGATCATCAACACGCTGGGACAGCTGCAGCGGTCGGATTTGTTTCCGCTGCTGCAGATGATCCTGCGGATCAACGGGGCGACGGCCGTGCAAACCGGCAACTTTTACCGGATCGTTCCGTTGCAGGAAGTGCAGCGGCTGCCGATTGAGCCGGAGCTGAACCCGCAGGCGGCGAGCCTGTCCGACGACGACCGGATGGTGATGAACATTATTCCACTCAAGTACGTGAGCGCGCCGGACATGACCCGGATCCTGACGCCCTTCGTGTCGGAAGGAGGGCACCTGGTGAGCCACGATGCAGGGAACGTCTTGATGATTACCGACACAAGCCGCAGCATGAAACGGCTGCTCGAGATCGTGGCGATGTTCGACACGGAAGTCTTTACGAACCAGCGGGCGCGGCTCTACCCGATCAAGAACAGCCAGGCGGGACGGATCGCGCTGGAGCTGCAGGAGGTGTTCAGCGCCTACGCGCTCTCGGCGGAAAGCTCGGCGATCCGGTTTGTGCCGATGGACCGGATCAACTCGGTGCTGGTGGTGACGGGCAATCCTGGGGTGTATCCGGAGGTGGAGCGGTGGCTGGAACGGCTGGACCAGGCGGTGCCGGAGGCGGGGGTCCGCACGTTCATCTACCGCGTGGAAAACGGCAAAGCCGAAAACCTGGCTTCGGTGCTGACGCAACTGCTGTTCGGCGCGCCGCCGCCGCTCACGCAGTCGCCGGGCGCGGCGGGTCAGCCGGCGGGCGCGATTTCCGGAGCTCAGGTGGGTGGAGCGATGATTTCCGGGGCGCCGGCGGGAGCGCCAGCCGCTGTGCCGGCTGCGGCAAGCCTTGTGCCGGGAGCAATGACGAGGCAGGGACAGACGGCCCAAGCCGACCCGCTGGCGCATCTGCGGATCGTGCCGGACATCATCAACAACCTGCTGGTGATCCGGGCCACGGCGCAGGAATACGAGCGGATCCGGCAGATGCTGCAGGAACTCGACATTGTGCCGCGGCAGGTGATGATCGAGGCAAAGGTGTATGAAGTGGACCTGACGGGAGATTTGTCGGCCGGGGTGACGGCGTTCCTGCAGCGGCGGACGACGAACGGCCTCAATTCGCGGGGAACCGGGGGGTTCGGGGCTGTCTCCGGAGGGGCGCCTGCGCTGACAGCCAGCATGGGAACCCTGGTGGGGAGAATGCGGGAGCTGCTGATCTTTCTGAACGCGGCGGAATCGCGCAGCGATGCGCGGGTGATCTCGGCGCCGTCGATTCTGGCAACCGACAACCTGCCGGCGTCGATCAGCGTGGGGGCGGAGATTCCCATCCTCAGCTCGCAAGTGTTCGGGCTGGGCGCGCAGACCGCGGGCAACCCGGTGTTCACGAACTCGATTCAGAACCGCGAGACGGGCGTGCTGCTGACGATCGTCCCGCGGGTCAACTCGTCCGGTCTGGTGACGCTGCAAATCTCGCAAGAGGTGAGCGCGCCGCTGGCGCCGGCGGCGGGCGCGATCCAGTCGCCCAGCATCTCGAAGCGCTCCATCTCGACGCAGGCGGTTGTGCAGGACGGGGAGACGATCGCGCTCGGCGGCATCATCCAGGAGAACCGCACGTACTCGCGCAACCGCATCCCGCTGCTGGGGGATATTCCGTACGTGGGGGCGCTGTTTGGGAACACGTCGCTTTCGACGCAGCGGACGGAGCTGATCCTGCTGCTCACGCCCACCGTGATCCAGGACACCTCCGAGGCACGGATCGCCACCGCCGAGTTCCGCGGCAAGCTGCGCGAGCTGAGCAAAATCCTGGCAGAAGAGGAAGAGCGGGAGCGCGAGCGGAAGGAAGCGGCAGAGGCGGCAGCCGATCCGCCGAGCGAGTAGGGGAGGAAGTTAAGAAGACGAGAAGTCGAGAAGACAAGAAGGACGCTCGATGAGGCCTCAGTCAGTTGCCGGTGACTTCTTGACTTCTTGTCTTCTCGACTTCCACTCCCCCCCTTCGTAACTAGTCAGTTACCTCGAACGGGACCCGCAAAAAAATCTTGAAAAACTACTTGCAATCAGGAGGGGAAGTCCTTTAGGATAGCTGCTTGTAATTGAACGATTCGCCACGAGCGGTGTTTGAACCACACTGATTACTGGGGCGAAGGCTCCGTTGGGGAAAAAGAGATTGACTTGGCAAACGACGGAGTGTTACCTTTCCCGCGATCTCGGAAATCCGCATAGAGTAAAAGAGCGAATTGCCCCTGGAGGAAGCTCGAACATTAGGTGATTGAGTTGCGACAGAGGGAAATGAACAGAGTTGTGGAAATCACCGTTGTTTGGAAGGCCCGTAGGGCAGGCATGCTGCTCGGCTACACTCGAGGCAAGGCGACCTGTCAGAGTACGAGCCAGGAGGCATGTGCCTACGAGGACCGCGAGTTTCTGCGTCGGGGAGGGGGTGACAAGCGGGGGCCTTGAACATGCGGGGCAGGCTTTGCTGCCTGCCGATCTACTAACGGGGCGCGGCCTAGTACGGCGCTTCCACCGGAATTAAATTTGAAAGCGACACAGACTTTAAGAAAACACGAAGGAGATGAAACGATGAAGCGAATTCAGAAAGTTCTTTTTGCACTCGCGGCGGTGGCAGCGGTGGGATGGTTTAGCGCCGAGCCTGCCCTCGCTCAGGTGACATGGGGCACCACGGGCGGCTTGCGCATCGTGCGCGCCGAAGGCCGCACCGAGGTGGTGAACGCGATTGACTTCGTGGCGGCGGCGAACGCCACTTCGATCGCCGATGAGACGGTGATCACGATCACCTATGATGGGGATGTCACGAACAACTTCACGGGCGATGGCGATTCGATCGCTCCGGCCGATCTCGTGGAATGCGTGGAGATCGCCGCCAGCGGTCTTTGCGGCCTGATCGCCGACGTCCGGGTCGATGGCAGCAGCTTTTTCATCGAGTTCGACGCGACAGCCGTAGAGACAGGTGACCGCATCACGGTATCGGGCGTGAGGATTGACGTGGCCAATGCGGGCCCCGGAGACCTCCGGGCCACGATCACCAGCTCGGGCGATCCGGCCGGCCAGCGAGTTACCTACACCAATCCCAGCCCGCTGGTGGCGCGGGCGCGGACTTCCTACGACGTTACATTCGAGCCTTCGGATAACGACCTGCTGATTTGCGATCCGCCCGAGGTTGCAGGCGGTGCAGGCAACGTTCACTTTACCGTGACGATAGAGGAGTTGTTTTCCTCATCTTTTGCCACGGAGGACCAGGAAGAAGATGCGGGCATCGAGGATGATGCGGGGGTGGATATCGACCAAGGGACCGTGTTCCGGCTGCGGCTCACCGGCGTGAACGCGGAGCTCACGGTGGAGGCGGCGGTCGTCATCGACGCGGACGATTTCCCGGCTCTCGCCGCCACCATCAGTGATGACGGAGAAATCGTCTCCGACGGGGATGACGTCGATTTCGAGGTCACCATTGATGGCAGCGACCTCGGCGTGGTCGAGGAGTTCGACGTAGAGTTCGATGTGTTCCTGGATGAAGGGGACGATCTGGACCAGGAGACCAGCACAGTCAACCTGGAAGTCCGGCTTGATCCGGTCGATGATTTTGACGATGAGGATTCCAATATCCTGCTGTACGGCCCCAACGGGCATAGCGAGGATGTCTTCTCGATCCTCGAGTGCCTCAGCTTCCTGCTGTACCAATGGCCTCCCAATACAGGTGATGGCGCCTATGACACCGGCATGACCCTCTCCAACACCGGGGCCGCGCCCGACGAACTCGATACGCAATCGAGCCAGACGGGACCTTGCAACGTTTACTTCTATAGCCTGGATGGAACGTCGCCTGCGGAATCGCCGGTAACGGTGGGACCGTTGGCGCCAGGCGAAACGGGGACCTTGGTGGTCTCGCAGGTGTTGGCCGATCCTTTCCTCGGCTATGCCATCGCAGTCTGCGAGTTCCAGTGGGGTCACGGGTACTGGTTCACCAGCAACTTCTCACCGGGCGCCCCGTTCGCACAGGGGGCCGCCGCGACCGTGCTTACCAATCGCAAGGGTCAGCGAGATGAGTCGCGAGGCCAGTAAGTCTGGTTGGTTAATTGATTGCGGTTCTTGGGACAGGCGGGAAACCGCCTGTCCCAGAACAATTGCCCAGTTAGAGTCGAGGGGGCAGGCACATGGGTGCCTGTCCCTGTCGGTTTAAACGATAAGTCTTTGCTGCCCGGTTTGTCCAAGATGGCCGGGATGGCATTTTCAAGACTGGGAGTTTGTTTCGAGGCAAGGAATCTGCCCGGCAGATTCCCTGCCTTTTGTTTTTTGGTTACGCCTGGGATCAGAGAGACCGTCAGGGCATGGCTTCAGCCATGCCGTAACCGACATGGAATCATACGGCTTTAGCCGCTGAGGTTCGTCTTGTCGAAACTCACAGAACCCCTCCGCGGCCCACCTCCAAGACGCCCCGCGGTTGGACAGTCGGGATAAATTGCCGGCGCGTGCGCCAGCCTCGACGTGATCCGAAGTTACAGCGCTGCGGGGAATTCCATGAAACCGAGACATACTACAAAAATTCGAAACTAGAGCGGTTCTCTCATTGCTGTAGCTCATCCGCAGGAAGCCCCGTAGGGGCGCTATCCTGTGGCCCACGGCGCAAGCCGTGGGATTCCTCGAGCAAGCCCCGTAGGGGCGACAGACCCGCCGATTTACAGCAACAAGAGAAACGCTTTAGTGTTAACACGCCCTAGAGCGTTTTCACAAATGGTGTAACCCGCCGCGTGAATGGAAGACGAACCCCAGGGGCTAAAGCCCCCAGGCCTTGCTGCGTTTTCGGCATGGCTGAAGCCATGCCCTGACGGGGTACACAAAAGTGAAAACGCCATAGGGAAAAGAACACCCCCACGGCACAAAAGACGTGTCGTGGCTACCCCGGCCGGAAACTATACACTAACTCTGAAAACGGTCTAAAGACAATAATGCTGCAGCGCATTTTCAGGGATGGTTTTCAGGAAGAAATGCCTGTTACTCCCTACTCGCCTTCGCGCGGCACGATTACAACGGGAAGATTCAATATATGCATGGACGGAGTAACGATGGCTTCGACAGCCGGGGCGGGCTCCGACGGCGGCGGGGTGGAGGAATGATAGGTCACTTTGAGGGTGGCCCTTCCCCTGGGCGGCAGGGACGTGCGACTTGCCTCCACTGTAAGGCAGGAACAGTTCGTGCCCAGATCCCGAAAGGACACGACCTCGCTGGACATGTTCCAGAAGGTCACTCGCACTACCGACTCCGACCCCGATTCCGGATCGGGAATCCGGATCGGGTTTGGGTGAAACACAAGAGGCGATCTCGCCGCCACGGGACTGGAAGCGGCTTTGGTGTTCTTGAAAATCTCGAGGAGCGACTGGGGCTTTCTTACCTTATAAAACCATTGGCCGCCTTCAAAAAACCATTCGCTTCTCTGGGGCATGGTAACGGGGTTGGGAACCCGGTCAACCCGGAACGTGGCCTTCATGGTGACGTCGGCGCGGCTGCCGTCCGGGTCCATTTCGATTTCCCCGAATTCGAAGGACAGAATCGTACCCTTCGTTTGCGCATACCAGAGGTCGCGGGTGTCCTCGGTGACATACTGCTCCACCTTGCGCCATTCCCCGGTGACGAGCAACTGGTAGAGCTCGTCGACGCGCTGCCGGAGCTGCTGCTCACGAGCAGCGAGGTCCTGGTCCTGGGCGCCGGCAGGGAGCACAAGCGCCAACAGAAAAACCGCCGAAAACAAAACTCGCACAGCAATCCAGCGCACCCGCAATGGCATGTGTCTCGCTCCTCCGTCTCCAAGGTCTATCAGGCCTTTCGCCCAGATTAGCAGACTTTTGCATTCGCGGAAAGAGATTCGCAGAGCAATCACGGGGAAACAATGAAAACTGGGAAGGTTGGCGTTTCGAGTGGCGCTTCGAGTACCGCGGCATGGGCAAAGGGAATATAATCGGAGAGCGGTTGCGAGAGTGGCGGAATTGGCAGACGCGCCAGACTTAGGATCTGGTCCCGTGAGGGGTGGGGGTTCGAGTCCCCCCTTTCGCACCAACCTTATTTAGCAATGGTTTGCCGTCGAACCCTTAGCCTGCGTCGTTCACTTACTTTCGGCTTGGGTTGCGTCTGGGTTGCGGATTGTTGCGGACTTGTGATCGTATCCAGCCGGTCGATGAAATGAACATTCCGACGTGGGATCAAGTGCACATACTTATCGGCGGTAATCTGGATCGAGCTGTGGCCCAGCTGGTCTCGCACGTAGGGAAGGGGTGCTCCGGCCTCAATCAGCAAGCTGCCAAACGTATGGCGGAGATCATGAAAACGAAATCGGCGCAGTCCAGCGCGTTGTAGAAGTGGCACAAAATAGCTCTCAAGCAATTTGCGAGCTCGGAGGGGCTTTCCGTCTTTGTCGGGAAAGACGAGGTCCCCGGCAATCGAAGCGTGACCCTGCTTGTGGGCCTGGAGCACCCGCTGGGCGCGCAGATCGAGGAGCACTCGTCGTAGTTCCCGCGACATATCGACCCGTCGTCCCTTACCTCCTTTTGGCGTGCCGAAAGATCCGCGATACCAGCGGCGTTGAACGAATATGTAGCGATTCTGGTCGTCCTCATTCTGGCCGAATTGGAAATCGCCCCACTCGAGGCCGATAATCTCTCCCTGGCGGAGGCCGGCGCGGAGAGCAACAAGAAACAGAGGGTAATATTCCGCGAGATGTTCCCGCGAGGCCGCCAGAAACTTGTCGACCTCCTCGGGCTCCATTGCCATCGCCTTGCGCTCCGGTTTATCAGTCTGCACGAACTGCCCAAGTCGCAACGCTGGATTTGACACGAGTATTCCATCTTCAACCGCAGCACTCAGGACCACCCGAAACGATGCTATTGCCAACCGAATTGTATTCTTGGCGAGTCCGCGTTCGCTGAGGGAGGCAATGAAGTCCTTAATTGCGTCGCGATTAATTGCTGTCAGTTCAACCTGCCCGAACCTGGGCAAGACATACCGTTTCTGATAGTCAGAGTAAAAATTAGCAGTCGAGGACTTGCATCTTCTGGGGGCGTCCGTCTTGAGCCATCGCTCAGCATAGACCGCGAATGTTGGAACTTTCTTAATCCGCTCGAGTGCGCTAGAATCGCCGAGGGCCAAGCGAGCCTCAATCTTGCGCTTGACCTGTTCTGCTGCTTCCCTCGAACCGACTCTCTTCGCTTTTCGTTGGCCGAGATGGTCGATGAATACATACCAACTCCCTTTGTGCCTTCTCACCTTAACGCCCATTAGACGCGCCTCCCAAGACCTCCCGCACAATTTCATCCACGTCGATCGCCGCCAATGGCTTGACTCGGTGGCGCTCAAGATATCTGTCGAAATCTGACCTCCGAACCAGCACTTTGCCGGACACCTTGACCGCAGGAAGCGGATCTGTGGGAGAGTAAATCCAGGAACGAAGTGTCCTGTCCGAGATATCCGCATAGACACTAAGCTCCCTTAGGCTCAACCATTCACGGTATGTTTTGTCCCCACCATCTCCTACACGAACTGGAGGCGATTCGTCTTTCGATTGATGAGGACTGTTTTGGGGGCCGTTGTCGAAGGATTTTCGGATCATTGTTGCCTCTTAACCAAATGCCCGGAAATAGCCGGCAGCATAATGGACATCGGAATGGATTCGGCGTTAGTAACGTCGTGAGCACCTCCGGCATATTCCGGTACCCCGGCAGGCGCCTTTATGGTTGTGGTCCTCTGCTCTCCCGCTAACCTCAAGTTGACCGGGTGTACATCTGAAAAACGGCTCCGCTCCTCCGAATTGTTCAAGTCTACTACCAGGGGTCGGAACCCCACCCGTGGGGCGTAACGCTCCGGTGTTCGGTTTTTCGATTATTTGTCTGATGGAGTTCGGCGGTCCAGTTTCTTGCCCTTAATTAGTGCTATGAAAGGGAAATCCCGAAGATATACCGCCGATGAATGGTATCTCTTGACCTCACAAACAGTTGCCAAAGCTCGGGTTGTCCTAAATTGCCAAAACAGCCTTCAAGATCATCCCTCCTGCCTTGCAGTGGAGGCTGTGTCGGCTCGAAGACAAAGTTTCTCAGCCGCCTCCAAATTTCCTCACTACAGGTTCACCTCAGCCTGCACCTCGCAAGGGTCGTCCGAAGAGGACAGAACATATTCTTTCCGCCGCCTCCAAATTTCCGCGCTTCCAGCAGCCCTATGAGAGTGCGATTGCATATGGCTGAATCTCTTCAAAAAGGCGTGATTACGAGGCTTGACAACTATTGTGAACAGGCTTAGAGGACCCGCTTACAGGGACAGTCGGTTCGCAGCGTCCTGTGTGGTTCATCTCCCAGTATTGGCGCAGCTCCGGTGACCAGCACGACTTCTCTTCCACCGGGTCCACGTCCAAGTTGTCGAAGTCCAGCACTTCGACCACAATACCGCTGGGAACAGTATCCTCACACACTTCCGCGACTCCGCCTTGCACGGTTATAAAGATTTTCTGCTCCACACGTCACTCTCCTTCCCCAATCGGCACGTGGCAGCTTCAAAAGAGTCGCCGAACGTTGACGTAGATTTGGTCATTCGGGTCCTCCTTAGAAGGTCGCGGAAGATGAGGCGGCGCACTTCTTTCTCGGTGAGAAGGCGACGCTCGCGCTCTTCCCGCCGCTGCGGAGCCAATCGGCGAACGAGAGCTAGTAATTCCAGCTCACCGGCCTCAATGAGAATTGTGGAAATGGGTCCATCGTCCTGCTCGATTCGGCAAGGGACCGTTCCGAAGTAACTACTGTCGCCGTTCACCCATGCGCGAATGAGGCGAATGATCTCTCCCGAAGTGCGCAACATCGTTCCCCCCTCACCTTCTTGTGGCGTGCCCTTGCTGTTCGCGCTTGAGCTTCCTGCCAAGCATCAGCACGGGTGTAAATGTCCGGCTCGTACCAAAGGATGTCGCTCACAAACCGGACACGTTGCGGACTCCACTTAGGTACTCGGGGTGTTTCTCTGCGAGCCACGCTGTAATACTCGATTCTTCGAGGGTGTGGACCTCCCCTGGTTCCAACTGAATCCCGGCAATCACCTCGAATTTGAAGAAGTGGTGCAGCTTGATGGCAAATGAGGGGCGTCCGTCGGACCGACCTCGCCAGGCACGCGCTACCGCACTCGCATGCTCATCGAAGTAGTCAGCCAGAATGGAAGCTGCTGTGTCAGCCGGACCGCTGCCACCATAGCCGACTTCAAAGCCGGTGGGCGAGTGCAACTTGCAATGTGCCAGGAGCCGCCATGACGTCCCAGCAGGCCATTTGATCCCGACATGTAGGATGACCGTCCCAGTCTTCTCGTCGCGCTCGATGCGATAGACCTTCGGGGGGCGTCCGTTGTTGATGACCTTGTTTCTCATGATGGTTCTCCCTCTGTTGCCACGGCAGGTTCAAATTCATCCGATTAGTACTCCTCGGGAAGAATAAGGCTGGTGACAGATCGGTCCGCTTCCGTAATGACCCAGAGCTTTTCGCCCGCGGCTGTCTTGTAGCTGCTCAATATGCGGAAGCCATGCTGTAGGCTGTATTCGTTCTCGGCTTTGTCCTCCTCCGAAAGCTCCGACCCCCAGTCGCCGGCCGCATGACGGTTGAGGAAATCGTGCGGCTGTTGATTGGCCCGAGCCAAGGCGTCCAGTGCTCCCGGCGTGGAAACAATCTGGCCAAGAGAAAACAGTGGTTTGACACTTTCCATCTTCGTGCTCCTTTACCGCGCAAAATTGATCTCCGGACGGGGCTCGGCACTCCCGAGACCCCATGCTTCGTTTTCGGCCCCTTCGTCGACCTCGCCTTTCCGGCGATGGGCAGTCTCTTCCCCGATCACCCTGCCATTCAGCAGCACAAGATCGAGAAACCAAATCGCATCAACTTTCCCCAGGTTGATTTCCTCCGGATGACGCCGCAGGAATTCCAAAATCTCCTTCTCCCGAAAACGGTGAATGTCCCGCCCGTTCCCGTCGTGCCGGCGCGTGCCCTGTCGGTGGTCTCGCAACCATCCGTTCCCAATCCACCGTTGGATCTTGTGATGGTCCTCGCCGAGGCACTCTTCAAGGTCCCGCATCGTGTAGCCGCTCCGCACTCTGCGGGACAGTCCCATGCGCTTGATCTTCAGCACGACCGAGCTCTCGCGGCGCTTGAGCCTCTTGGCAATGGTGATCGCGCTGACCTTACCCACCAAACGCTCGATGACCCCTACTTCCGCTGCCGTCCAGGGACGCCTGTCCTGGTGCATCGTAAGACCCAGGTGCGCAGCACGCTTCTTGATGTACCAACGGGGCAGGCCGGTCTCACGGATCATCCGGTTGAGGACTTGAAAGCGGCGGTTGAGCCCGCCGTAGTAATGCGCCTTCAGGTATTCGTCATATTCGGGCCGCCAGACATACTTGAGGTTGGCCCGACGCCGACGCTCAGTGCGGCACCTCAGACAATAGTTGGCCTCGGTTGGCGGCTTGCTACGGAAGCGGCCTTCCTCAATTGCGCTACTGCATTGCTGGCAAAGCCTGATTCGAGTGGCAAGCGCCTCACATCTCATGCTGTTCTCCGATCTCACATAGCAATCCCTCTTGCAGAAAAGGGGCTGACGACGTACGTCGTCCGCAATGGGTCGGGGCGATCCGGGCCTAGTCCGAGCCGCGAAGCGGCCGCAGGATCCAGTCAGAGTAGAGGGAAATGCCGATTGACAACTTGAAGCTGACAAGCTCCAAACGGTCATTCAACTGGCAGAGCAGATCGTTGAGGAGATCGAAGGCGCCGCAGAAATGCGACTCGGCGGCGAACTGTGGGCTCCCGTGACCGCCGATGATGAGAAGGAGTTCACTCTTAGGACTGTCCTGCCTATTCTGAGAAAACTCAGGTTCCAGAACGTCCGGTACACCCACGGCAACGCGAATTCGGCCGGGACATCCTGTTTGCTAGGATTACCGAGTTCCAGGAACTGGAGCACTGGGGTGCTCAGGTCAAGTTTGGTGACGTTGCCGGCAACGCGGGCGGGCAGGTGGACGAGTTGCTCGGCCAGATAGAGGACGCTTTCAAGATGCCGTTTTACGATCTTTATACGAGGCAGAAACAACGGATCGCCAAACTTGCCATCATTGTTTCTGGCCGTTTCACGGAAAACGCGATCGAGAAGATCTGTGAGAAGGTCGAGAGCCATGCGATCCGAAACAACTTAGTCTTCATCGATGGCGACAAACTGAAGACGCTAAGCGAAACCTTTGTGCGGTCGAGCAAGGCGCGGGAGCCGGTGTGAAGAGCGGCTCCCTCATCTGACCTCCGCGATCACTTAACCGTGGAATCGTCCGGCAGGCTGCGCTGGTTCACTCCCCAAATCCACACCGGACAATTGCCAGCTTCTTTGCTCCGATCAATTTGTGTAGCTCACATGAATTCTCGACGGGCGTGACGACCGGGCAAGCCCGCCTCCATCCAGTCCTGCCCGGCGTCGTCTGGGCTTAGAAGTTTTGCTTGAACCGGGTTTCAAGAAAGCCGCCCAACTTGGCAGTGGCCTTGAACTGCGGAATCGGATCCAGCTCCTTGAAGGCCGATGTGAAGGCGTTCGACAGGCTCCACATGGTCCGGGGCCGGAATTCGTCGTACTGCGGCTCAAAGTAGAAGTCGTGAACTCGGCGCGCCAAGTGCTTGGGCACGTCCAGTTCGCCCTCAATGAAGAATGTTACGCGCAACATTTTTCATTAAATGTGAAGTTGTTAGGAATGTGGAGTTGGCACGCCCAGGCTCCGTAATTCACGGTTTCCCGGGGTTCCAGCTCCACATTTCTTAGGGCTCAAAGAGACTCCAACCAGTCAAGAACAGTGGGGTCTTTGCTCCACGGTGTGCGCAACTGGCATGGAACTGGTTTGACACGCGCAATCGCCTTACGTTTCATCTCCAGATCCACCTTCGCGTACCGATTCGTCGTGTTGGGACTGGCATGACCCAAATAGTGGCTGATCGTCGATAGGTCGGTCCCGGACTTCAGCAGCGCTACCGCCGTGCTATGCCTCATACTGTGCGGGTGAGGTTAGCAACCTTCTTAACTTGACGGCGTCGAAGGTCGGTATCCACATGCGGCAGCATGAGGATCGAATTCTTGCGCGAGACTGGCGTGTAGCCATTGGCGGCAAGCCAATCGTCAAAGCCATCGGCGATAGGCCCCAATAATGGCAAGGAGAGAAACCTGTGATGAGCCAGGGGAAATAAAGAATGTAGCATCGGTACCTCGCAAAAGTGGATTAGGCCACCAGATGGCGGCCATTCCGACGCTACACTGAAATGTGAAGTTGGAAATAGCGGAAACCGCGAATTACGGGGCCTTGGCGCGCCAACTCCACATTCTTAATAGCTTCACATTTAATGAAGGCTTGGTAGATGATGATCCTGGCGGTGACATCCGTCAGCTCTGATTTCTGCCATGCCTCCACTTGCTTGCGCATGGGTTCAAAATTCCTCTGCATCCGATCGACTCCAACTGAAACTGCGTCGACCAGGGAGAAACCCTTCGAGTGTTTCGCCAGCAGCGGTTGGAAGGCCCCATGTACAATATTGCCAAGTTGCCTTTTGATTTCTCCGTGACGATCCCACGGCGAAGTCTGAAACCCACTCGTGGGACTGGTGTTATCCAGTGGTGGGATTCCTGCCCATAGGAGGAGTATGCCGCCCACATTGTTTCTCCCCAACAAGGCCAGACTTTTCAGCGTGATGACCTTTTTGCTCGCCTCCGGGTGAGACATCTTGAGCTGTCGTCCCCCCTCCAAAGAGTTTACAAGAACCTTACAACCGCCCTGGAGCCAATTGGTATACTTTTTCTAGTTGCGGGGAAATTTCATGAAGCTGGGAGGGAAACGCAGGGTTCTGCGTACTCCCAGATGAGGTGCGAACGATGCAGAGATACGGCAGCCGAGTGGAATGCAGAAGTAGAGGACACGTCCTTGCAATCTTGTTTTTCATATCTTGTAGTCTGGGCGGTTCCCTGAGTTTCGCCCAAGGCACGGCAGGGGAAATCTTAGGGACGGTGAAGGACACGACCGGGGCAGTCCTGCCCGGCGCTTCGATCACCATCGTCAACATAGCCACCAGCCAGGAACGCACCCTCACCTCCGACGCCAGCGGGAACTACGCCGCCCCCGGTCTGGCGGTAGGCGAATATCTGGTCAGGGCCTCCCTGCCGAATTTCAAGACCCAGATTCGTGACGGCATCGCGTTGCAGGTGGCCGCGCGCGTCCGCGTGGACTTGGTCATGGAGCTGGGGGAGGTTACCGATTCGATTACGGTGACCGAGTCGGTTCCGCTGCTTCGCTCCACGAATGCGGAGGTTGGCGAGGTCATCTCCAACCAGCGGCTGATTGACCTGCCGCTTAACGGACGGCAGTTCGTGAACCTGGCGCTCCTGAGCGACAACGTTGTCACGGAGCCCGGTGGCACGCGGGGCGCCGCCCTCAATCTGACAGGTCCAACGTTCGCCGTGGCGGGCCAGCGCGGCGGACACAACATGTACTACCTCGACGGGGTTTCATTGACCGATCAATACTTTAACAATCTATCGGTCGCGCCATCCGTGGACCTCGTGCGCGAGTTCAACGTACAGAAATCCCTCTATTCCGCCGAGTACGGCGGGAAAGCCGCGGCTGCCGTTAGCGCGGCCACGAAGTCCGGTACCAGCGAGCTTCACGGGTCGGTATATGAGTTCTTGCGAAACAGCGGCCTGGATGCCAGAAATTTCTTTGAGCGAAACGAGCCTGCACCGCTGCGGCGAAATCAGTTCGGCGGAACCCTGGGAGGGCCGATTTACGGTGATGGAACGTTCTTTTTTGCGAACTATGAGGGCCTTCGAGAGAGACGAGCTCAGACCCGCACCTGTTCGGTTCCTTCGCAAGCGGTGCGAGGCGGAGATTTTTCTGCAGTCGGTGCCATCCGCGATCCTTTGACCGGCTTGCCTTTCGAAAACAACCGCATACCAGCAGGCCGTCTCAATCGCGTGGCACAAGCCTTCCTGCAAAACGTGCCGTTTCCCAACATTCCGGGAGCGGGCGAGGTCCAGAACTTTGTTGCTTCGCCCACGGAAAGCAACACTCAAGATCAGTTCACAGTCCGAGTGGACCGCACCCTGAGCGCCAATGACACCTTTTTTGGTCGGTTCACGTTCGCCGACATGGAAGTTTTCCGGCCTTTCGGGAGCTCTGCTCTAAACGAAACTCTGCTGCCGGGATTTGGCACTGGGATCACAACGAGGACCTCGAATCTGGCCTTGAATCATACCCATATCTTCGGCCCTTCTCTGATCCACGAATTTCGGTTCGGCTATCTCCGCGTTACGGGCGGCCAGGAGAGCGAAAACAATGACGTGGACTTTGGCGGCGACAACGGAATCGCTGGCATCACGCGCGACCCGCGCAAGTTCGGTTTCCCGATCATGAACGTCTCGAACGCCTACAGCACCATGGGAGATCCTTCCATCCTAGTGAGCCGGCGGAACAACAGCTTCGACTTCTTTAGCAACCTTTCCTGGATTCGCGGCGCGCACAGCATGAAGTTTGGAGGCTACATTTACCGGCTTCGTTTCAATCCACAAGATTCGCCCAATGCGCGCGGCTCTTTCCTCTTCGACTCCCGGTTTACGGGCAATTCATTCGCGGACTTCCTCTTGGGATACCCCTTCACCGCCCAGGGCGGCATCGGCCGGGGGGAGGAAGACGGTCGCACAACTTGGGGGCACTTCTACGCGCAGGATGATTGGAGAGCGACTCCCGATTTAACGATCAACGCCGGATTGCGATTTGAAATCAACGGCCACGTGAAGGAAACCGGCAATCGTCTTTCCAATATCGAGCTCAACCGGTTTGTGATTGCCAGCGATGAGGACGGCAACATTCACCCCGACGCGAATGCCTTACTCTCTCAAATTCCAGTGCCTTACGTGACATCGGAAGAGGCAGGTCAGGACCGCTCCCTGTTCCGCCCAAGCTACAGACGGTATGCTCCTCGGCTCGGAATCGCTTGGGCGCCCGGAGGATCGGGCAAGACCGTCGTGCGGGCCGGCTCGGGTTTCTTCTACAATCAGTGGGCCTACAGCGTTCAAACAGCGTTGATGAAGAACCTTCCTTTCTTTTTCAACAAGAGCGTGACCGTAGGGACGTTTGATCCGGGCCTTAACATAGAAAACGTCTTGAACGCCCCCAACACCGGGAGCATCGGCGGAGCGGGCGTAGAGTATGATTTCCACACGGAATACGCCGCGTCGTGGAGCTTCGGCTTGCAGAGGATGTTGTCAGAGAACTGGTCGGTAGAGGCCAGCTACTTTGGATCGAAGGTCGTTGGGGCGGATGACAACACCTTTGACAATATCCCTCTGCCCGGTCCCGGGCCGATTGGTTCTCGGCGACCGAACCCGGCGTTGAGCAATTTCCAGGTTCTGCACTGGGGCGGGTGGTCGCTGTATAACTCGCTGACCTTAAAACTGGAAAAGCGGATTTCGAATGGGCTGACCATGAACACGAACTACACATGGTCAAAAGCCATGGACCCTGCTTCCAGTCCCGGGCCCACCGAAAGCGAAGCGAACTTCCCCCAGGACGTGAGAAATCGAAGGGCGGAAAAGGCGCTTTCGAGCTTTGACCGACGTCACCGGCTTGTGCTGAGCTATTCCTATGAGCTTCCTATTGGTCCCGGCCGGATGTGGAATCCAGTATCGGGCTGGGCAGCCAAACTGCTCGAGGGATGGAGCCTGACGGGGCTAGGGACGTTCCAAACCGGAGCGCCCTTTACGGTGAACATTCCCACGGATAATGCGAACATCGGAGCCGGCCCGGCCCAGCGTCCGGACTTAATAGGAGATCCCGTCCTCGATTCCGACCAGCAAACACCGGAGCGCTGGTTTAACTTGGCCGCTTTTCAAATGCCAGCGCAGTATACCTTTGGCAACGCCGGCAGAAACATTGTCTTTTCCGATGGAACCACGAATCTAGACTTCTCGCTCTTGAAGCGGACTACCCTATCGGAAATGACGGCTCTCGAGTTCCGGGCGGAGTTCTTCAACTTCCTCAATAACACCAACTTCGCCGGTGTTCCGGGACGTATCGCATTTACGCCGAACTTCGGCCGCTACTTCAGCGCAGAGAACCCCCGCCAGGTGCAGCTCGGGCTGAAGCTCACGTTTTAGGTGCTTTGAGCACCAACGCGCCACCCGGAAAGAAGAGAACTAAGCGAGGCACGCACCGAGTATGCAGGCGAACCTCTTGTTAGTGGACGACGAGCCAGCGCTGCTCATGACGGTGGGCGACCGCCTACGCAAGGAGGGATTCGTTGTTGACTATGCTACCGACGGCGACGAGGCATTTAAGAAGGCCACGCTGCTTCACTTTGACTTGATTATCCTGGACGTCATGTTGCCGCGGCGATGTGGGTTCACGGTGTGCCGGGACATTCGGCAGGCCGGAGTCAGTACGCCGGTGCTCATGCTCACAGCCCGCAGCCAGACTGAAGATAAGATTGCAGCTCTGAGAATCGGTGCCGATGATTATCTCACCAAGCCATTTGATATGGTCGATTTGATGGCTCGGGTCGAGGCGCTCCTCGGCCACGCGTCTAAAAGACGATAATGCTACCCGGTGTGGTCCTGCTTTTAGGCTAGGGTTCGTGGTTGAACTGGGCCTCTAGGAAGCCGCCCAGTTTGGCAGCAGCCTTAAACTGCGGAATAGGATCCAGTTCCTTGAATGCAGACGTGAAGGCGTTTGAAAGACTCCACAGGGTCCGTGGTCGAAACTCTTCGTACCCCGGATTGAAATACAGATCGTGCACGCACCGCGCCAGGTGTTTTGGTGCTCCCAACTCGTCCTCGACAAAAGCTCGGTAGATGATCAGCTTCGCCGTGGAGGCGCTCAGCTGCTGTCTCTGCCAAGCCTCCACTTGTTGGCGCATCGGTTCGAAATTCCGTTGCATACGGTCTACTCCAACGGAGATCGCGTCAACCAGCGAAAAGCTCTTCGAGTGTTTCGCAAGAAGGGGCTGAAAGTCCCCGTGGAACATCATGTTCATGCAGACAAGCACGCGTGCGCCAACAGTCAGCGCGAGCCGCATGGTCTTGTCGTGGGAGTTTCTGATACCGATTGAAAAACGACAACCCGGGACCATCAGTGTCTCCAGATCGAGGACTCCGAACATCTTCATGCCATCGGGGGACACGGCGTATTCGTCGTGTACGACACCGATGTGCCGGAACCCGAGGGTCTCGATCAGGGCCTGAACGACTTCGTGATGCGGAATGGGGCGATGAGTTTCCGTTGGCGAGGGTGTCGGTAGTCCCCCTTCACGGTCTCCGGAGGCAAACGGATTCAGTGTAATAAGCGCGATCTGGAGATTGCGCTGATGTCCGCCATCCGAGAGGCGTTCGCCATGGGATATCAGCGAGCGAAGAGAGACCAATTCATTTCCGAACGGACTGGCCGCGCTGCGTGGATGGATATTCGACTTGACGACTCAGAAGGCCTTGCTAGGCGGCAGATTCGGATTGATCGCCGAACACTGAAGTCGTTGCGTGCCAGCGGCTACCAGTGCTTGGGCGATCTCCGATGGGTTTCGGAGGTGGAACTCCGGCAACTCCACTATATCGGCCTCAAGAGCGCTGCCGGGATCGCGCAGATAATCCGAACGCTGGAGAACCGACCTGGGAATTCCGCCGAAAGGACGTAATTCCCGTAAGACAACCTCTGATAGCCTCACCTACGGTACCCAGGATGTGGCATCTTTGCAACGCTGGCTCGTCGGCTTCATCAGGTTTGATTCGGTGTGCTCCGGAAGCTTCCTATCCTCTTTGCAACCATCTTGAAGTAACCTGTTGGTGGACTAGCAACCTCCAGAATACTCTCGCCATCACACTTCCGATTCTCCAGCCGAAACCGGCGATAAAGGCAAATGCGAAGATTGCAAGCAGGATCATGAGGGGATGCATAGTTCTTTTTCCTCCAAATTCTTCGGCCTACGCCGACAAGCTTGATGGAGCAGACTGGGGATGGGCAGGGCTCGTCGTTGCACTTCCTTCGGCAATGCTGTCCTCACTCGGCAGTGAATCCTTGGGTAGGTACCTGAGGGCCAGCCAGCGGAACATGTAGTCCATTAAGGACTTTGCGTAGCCGATCTCAGGATTGCCCGTAAATCCACTCGGCTCAAAGCGCGTGTGGCTGAACTTCTGGCAAAGCACCTTGAGCGGGACACCGTACTGCAAGGCGAGCGAAACGGCCGTAGCAAAGCAATCCATGAGCCCTGAGACGGTCGAGCCTTCCTTGGACATCGTGATGAAGATTTCGCCCGGAACGCCGTCCTCGTACAACCCCACTGTCAGATACCCTTCCTGTCCACCCACTGAAAAGTGGTGTGTGAGGGCCCGCCGCTCGTCTGGCAGTCGGCGGCGGAAGGGTGCTTTGACAACGGAACTGTCGCCATTTCCCTGCGTCGGGACTGGGGAAACAACTGCTTCTGACACTTTTGACTCCTTCCTCTCCCCGTTCTTACAAAGCTTCCTGAACACACGGGGCCGTAATAGTTTGAGCGGCGCTCGCCGACTCGCCTTCACGAGGCGCGACACCGCTATCCGCAACGAGATAATGACTATGACGACAGCCGATGCAGCATGCAGCTTTCGTGGCCGCCCGCATCGCTGATTCAAAGGCAGCGGGAAACTCCATCAGTTCTCCGCCTGGCCTGTAGAACTGTGGCAGCACAGACCCGGCGCGTGCCTTATCACGCCCCCACAGCTCCAGGTCCAGGTAGCCGTCCAAGCCCTTAAAGAGGACTTCAGTCTGGATGCTCGGTCTCCGGCCATTTCGGACCTCCCCTACCGTGTGCCTGCTGATCAGCACCTGATACGTGTGTCCGCTTCGGAAGACCTCCACGCGGACCAGCGTTTGAGCCACAACCACTGCATGAACGCCGTTGACCCCCACGGAGTCGAGCGGATGAAGATACCGGAGCGGTTCCCCGTCTGTACCTGCAAACGTCACGTAGTGCCCGATCGCGCCAACCGCACCGCCTGCTTCAACGCCGCGGACCACATAGCGCTGCGCCAGGTGCTGATGCTCGAGGCTCACTTGGGCAGGAGCAAAGATGCCCGCTTCTGCAAAGCTCCGCCACACGCGCTTCGCTAACCTCAGTCCGGGAGCCGTCTTGGTGGTTTTCGAAACTGTCATGGTCAACCCTCCTTCACGCTGAATGTGGATAACGAATGGGGCATCCGAGAGCATCCCGGATCATCTCCTTGGTGCAGCCCGCCCAACACTTGTAGAACCGTGAATCGTCGATGCGGATCGAGAGGTTAT
>Ga0326597_10003094_pt1 | contig 24291 bp, 19 predicted proteins | sample RVTome_12_FD_203789 | JGI IMG/M metagenome (GOLD analysis project Ga0326597, IMG submission 203789) | Soil microbial communities from uranium-contaminated site in the Upper Colorado River Basin, Wyoming, United States - RVT100D185 | ecosystem: Environmental > Terrestrial > Soil > Contaminated >... | reverse complement strand
CTGGGTGCTGGTTGCAATGTCAGTAATCTTTCATGCGCTTGCTTTGCCCGTTAACCTCTTCGTCGCCTTGAGGGCAAGGACGGTTTATCGTTCGTGCCCCGAAAGGTTACGCCTTTGCTCAATCGCCGCCGTGGTGGCTACGTGGCCGTTGGCCTTGCTTGCTTGCCTGTTCGTCATACGCTTAGTGCTCGGTATTGGTAGATAGATGCACCGGTCGGCAGTCGCGGGGATAACCAACGGCAGCAGTTGACCGGCGACACCCGCGTTGGAGAAGAGACTTGTCGGTTGGCAGGCTGCTTCCGCGGGCGGGCCGGCAACTGAGCCGATTTACGTTGGCTCGACGTTTCATTTCAAGCGCACCGGCCTATTACAAGCCCGAATGGGACACATCGAACTCGCTGGCGGTAGGTAGTGAAGGAGGACGCTGTTAACGCGCAGCGTCGCCGATTCATCACCGCCGGACAACTCACCGGCCGCAAAGCGGAGGTCGTTGTGGGCGAATGCCCTGCCTGCCGAAGCATCGGCGCAGGCAGGTCGAGGAGCGCCCATGCACCGCGACGACCTCGCTGACATGTCCATCGACGAACGCCTGGACGAACTCGCATCGCTGCTGGCTACCGGGTTCCTGCGGCTGAAGCGACGCACCGGCTGCGTTCCGTCGGACGTGTCCTCATTGAAACCACTCCCTCACGGTCGCGGCTCGGATCGAAACTTTCGAGAGCGCGGAAAGTTCGAAAATCCCGGCGGATTTGCCTTGCCAGCTTTCGGAAACCGTGGCCCACGCGGCGGTGGACGATGGACACGTCCCTTGGGCGAGACCCCCCTGGGTCCCCCCTTTTTAAGGGGGGAGGCGGCATCGGCCGACGCGGCGGTGAGCGAAGGTCGAAGGTCGAACGTCGGGGGTTGCCGTATCGCGCGGCGCGGCGGTGGTCGATGGACACGTCCCTTGGGCGAGACCCCCCTGGGTCCCCCCTTTTTAAGGGGGGAGGCGGCATCGGCCGACGCGGCGTTGATCGATGGACACGGCGGCATCCACAGATTACACAGATGGACACAGATGGTCGGATCGGCCGACGCGGCCTTGATCGATGGACACGGCTCTTTCGTGGTGGGCGGTGCCCACCCTACGGCTCACGCGCGTCGGTGCTCGTTGGCGTGGGCGTGGGCTCATTGATAATCGTCCCGTGCAAGGTCAGCGCCGTCGACGCGGTAACACGGACATTGACGAATCGGCCCACGTGCCGCGGCCGGCCGGGGAAGACCACGATTCGGTCCTGGCGCGTGCGCCCCACGAGCTGGTTGCTGCGCGGCTGGCCGGGGAAGACCACGATTCGGTCCTGGCGCGTGCGCCCCACGAGCTGGTTGCTGCGCGGCCGGCCGACCTCCTCTCCGCGCGACTGCTCGGCCTGCTCGGCCTGCTCGGCCTGCTCGGCCTGCTCGGCCTGCTCGGCCTGGTGGGCCTGGTGGGCCTGGTGGGCCTGCTGCTCCTGCTGGGCCTGCTCGACCTCCTCTCCGCGCGACTGCTCGGCCTGTTCGGCCTGTTCGGCCTGTTCGGCCTGTTCGGCCTGTTGGTCCTGCTCGGCCTGCTGGTCCTGCTCGGCCTGTTGGGCCTGCTCGGCCTGTTGGGCCTGCTGGGCCTGCTGGGCCTTGAGCGCCGCTTTGCTGAAGCCCTCGACGAGCACTTCGACGGTCCGGCCGATCAATCCCCGGTTTGTCGCGAGGGAGATACTCTCCTGCAAAGCGAGCAGTTCCAGGTTTCGGGCCCGCTTGACTTCTTCGGGCACGTCGTCCGTGTCGCGTTTGTCGGCCGTGGTGCCCGGGCGGGGCGAATACTTGAACACGAAAATGTTTTTGAACCGGCAGCGCTCGATCAGCCTCATCGTCGCCTCGTGGTCCTCCGGCGTTTCACCGCAAAATCCGACGATAAAATCGCTCGCCAGGGCGATGTCGGGGACGTACGCGCGGGCGCGGTCAATCAGCTCCACGTACTGCGACACGCTGTATTGGCGGCGCATCCGCCGCAGCATTGCGTCGCTGCCGCTTTGGGCGGGAAGGTGGAGATATTCGCAGACCTCGGGTACGTCGCGCATGGCCTCGAAGATGTCGTCGGTGAAATCGCCCGGATAACTTGTGACGAAGCGCACGCGTTCGATCCCGCCGACGCCACTCACTTTCGCCAGTAGATCCGCGAGCCGCACCGGCCGGCCCTCGTCCTGATTCACGTAGCTGTTGACGGTCTGCCCGATCAGCGTCACTTCCCTGGCACCGCGATCCGCGAGCATTTTCGCCTCGGCGACGATTTGTGAGGGCGGCCGGCTCCGCTCCGGGCCGCGCGTGAAAGGCACAACGCAGAATGTGCAGAACTTGTCGCAGCCGCGCTGGACGCGAATGTAGGCCTGGTGGATACTCCGGCCGGGGGCGGGGTCGCGCGACAGATCCAACGCCTCGACCGAATCATACTCCAGGGCGCGCTGAAGCGGCGTGTTCTTGCGCGACATGGACTGTGCCAGGGCGATGGCACGCGTGCGGTTTTCCTGCACTTCCGCGATGAGCGCGGGGACTTTGTTCAGCTCTGCGGGCCCGCAGATCAGGTCAACGTGCGGCATCTTTGAAAAGATCCCGTCGGGGTCACGCTCGGCCATGCACCCGATGACGCCGACGACCATGTGCGGCCGGCGCTCTTTCGGGCGGCGCAGGGCTCCCAGTTTCGAGAGCACCTTCTGCTCCGCGTGGTCGCGAACGCTGCACGTGTTGAAGAGGACAACGTCCGCTTCGGCCGCGTCGGCGACGAGCGTATAGCCCGAGGCGCGGAGCTGGCCGCTGACGAGCTCGCTGTCGAGCACGTTCATCTGGCAGCCCATCGTTTCGAGATATAGTTTCTTTTGCGGCACTGCTACTACCCCGACTTAGTCATAAGGCGTTTGAGCAACGGACGCGCGATTCTAACCGCCGCCGACCCCGCGCCGCAAACACCGCGGTCCTATAACTGATCCGGGAAAGTTCCTGCGGCTGTGCAGGAACGTGATATAATCGTGCGACAACGACCATGAGACACGCCCAACTTACGATGAACCTCCTAGCGTATGTGGGAAGTTCATACCGCGCGGTGTCGGCAAGGGAGCGTTGCGTGGATTGCGCCGGAAAGCGCGTTCCCTCACGGGCGCGGGTCGGGATTGGCGGGCAGGTTCGCTCCCTCACGGTCGCGGCTCGGAAAAAGGGGGCGCGGGTCGGGAGGACGGGCGTTCGCGCAGCGATTGTGGTGGGCGATGCCCACCCTACGAACTCGCGCAAGATTGCGCGCCAGTAGCGTGCCTCGTCGGCGTAATCTTCCGGCGCGCTGATAAGCGTCCACAGATGCGCCAGATCGTCGTAGATTCGGTTACTATTCATCCGCGAATGACACACTGTTGCGCGAGAGCTCATTGCGTTGGAGGCTCACGACGCTCATTGCTTGCGTTGCCAATTTGGGTTCGTTTGGGTTCGTTTTCCGGGCGCGAACCGCGTCTTTGATAGCGCCAGGGCGTATTATTGGGTTCGTTTGGCGCATTTTTTTTCGCGCGTTCAGCGGAAGTCTCGGGCAGAGCGCCGCGCGCACGTCAGGCGTTCTACCCTAATGTATACCTAACTAGACTTCGGGTCAAGGGGTGGTTTCAAAAAAATCATGAAAGGCATCCCGTTCGTCAATTTGACGCAGCAGTAGCGCCGTGCATGGCGCACGCGGTGAGGAACCGGCCGGAGGCTTGAACGTTGTGTGTTGCCGCTGCTATGCTGTGCAGCGGCCGGTGTGACCTTGAGTTCAAACGGCACAAGGAGTGACGCCGGGCGACTCAAACGTGCGCGACGCAAACCGCGCCGCAGTAACTAATGAAGATCGGCATTGCACAACTTGACTGTGACCTCGGCGACGTTGACGCCAACGTGCGCAAAATCGCGTCCGTGGCCCGGCGCGCCGCGGACGCGGGCTGCGGGCTGGTCGTGTTTCCGGAGATGGCGGACACCGGCTACAACATTGACGTCATCAAGCGCCTGGCGTCGGCGTGCGATTCCGGCCCCTGCCGGGTGCTGCGCGGTCTTGCGGCCAATTTGGAGATCAACATCGTCTGCGGGTTTTCCGAGCGTGACGGCGACGATGTTTATAACTCCGCGGCCGTGATCGACACACAGGGCAAACCGCTCGGCAAGTACCGCAAGACTCACCTGTTCAGCATGATCGGCGAGGACCGCAACCTTTCCCGCGGAGATTCGTTGACGCTGGTCGACGTCGGCGGATTCAAGACCGGAGTAATGATCTGCTACGACCTCCGCTTTCCCGAGCAGGCCCGCGCCCTCGCCCTGCAAGGGGCTGAGTTGATCGTTGTGATCGCGGCATGGCCCGAGCGCCGGGTGGAGCATTGGAAGCTGCTCACCGCGGCACGGGCAGTCGAGAATCAAGTCTACGTGGCGGCGGTAAACCGCGTCGGCGTCGACGGGGGGATCACGTTCGGAGGCTGTAGCCGCGTGTTAGATCCGTTCGGCGCGGCCGTGGCCGAGGCTGACGGCGAATCGGATACGCTCTTATTTGCGGAGCTTAGGCGCGAAAGGCTTGACGAGGTTCGCTCGGCGATGCACGTCTTCAAAGATCGCCGGCCGGATGTATACGGCTCGCTTATGCCGGGGGCGTAGAACGATTCGGTCATCCCGAGAGGGGGTCCGTCACAGAATCGGCGGTTGTGATTGCAGGCTGAAGGCCTGCGAGATAGTAGGCGGTGGCAAGGCCCGTGTTAGTGGGCCGCCGCCACCGTAGGCCGTCGGCCCCAACCATTCCGACCCTGAAGGGGTCGCAGATAATACTGTACAGGTTTCGGAACCGCCGCGAGTTCCCGGGGGCATTTCTGCGAGCCCTTCAGGCTCGAACGGAATATGGGAATCCGCTTACCGTGGGCGGCGCTGCGCTTGCCCACGGCTACTGTCTTTCAGCCCTCCGGGCTGGGGGATGGGTTGGGGCTTTGCAAACGGTGGGCGGCGTCCGTGGGCGGCCCTCCCCTTTTCAAGAGGGGATACAGGGGGGTATGCAGGCTTGTTCACCGTGGGCGGCGCTGCGCTTGCCCACGGCTACTGTCTTTCAGCCCTCCGGGCTGGGGAGGTGGATTGGGCGTTCGCATGCGGAAGCCCCCCGGAAGTCACCGACGCCTGGGGAGGCTGCGACAACCTCGAAGCTAAACATGGGCGCGTTTGGGCGTTAAACTGCCCGCATGTCAGAAATGCGGATCAAGCGGGCGCTCGTCAGCGTCTACGACAAGACCGGCGTCGTCGAGTTCGCTCGGGCGCTGGTTGAGGAGTTCGGCATCGAGGTCATCTCCACGGGTGGAACGGCCAAGCTGCTCAAAGAAAGCGGCGTTGCGGTGACGCTTGTCGAGGAGATTACCGGGTTTCCCGAGATGCTCGACGGCCGCGTTAAGACGCTGCACCCCAGGATTCATGCCGCCATTCTCGCCGACCGCGACAACCCAGACCACATGGGCGAGCTTGCGGAACAGGGGATCGAGCCGATCGACCTGGTCGTGGTGAATCTGTATCCGTTCGAGAAGACCGTGGCCGATTCGAGCTGCACGTTTGAGCAGGCGATCGAGATGATCGACATCGGCGGCCCCGGCCTGCTCCGCGCCGCGGCGAAAAATCACCGGCACGTCCTGGTCGTTCCCGACGCCAAGTTCTTCCCCATCGCCCTCAAGGGAATCCGCGAAGAGAATATCAGCGATGAGATCAGGCTGCGCGGAGCGTTTTCGGCGTTTCAGAAGACGTGCGCCTATGACCGTGCAATCGCCGATTGGCTTAGCTCGTACACCGCGGGAGAGGCCGAGGCCGTCAAGCTAGTGCGATTGTGCAAGATCGCCGGCCTGCGCTACGGCGAGAACCCGCATCAGGTGGGTGACCTTTTCGGCCGAGCGATCGGTCCGCACGATGAGGCGCGGCTCGTTGGGGGAACTTCCACTTGCGAGGCCGGCCCGGAGATGTCGTTCAATAACTACGTGGACGGGGCCGCGGCCCTGGAGCTGTGCAAGGAGCTCACGCGTGCAACAGTAAGGGCAACTATTCACTTTGCACAGACAGAATCGGCCGATACCGGCGGCGATGTCACTGCGGATGTGGGACCGACTTTCCAGTCGGTCGCCCCCCGGATCAAGGAGGAACTTCACACTGAGCGGCATTTGCCGCACATACAGAACCCAGGTTCACATTACTTTCTAACATTTCGCGTCAAGTCAGGGAAGCTCCACGCCGACGAAAGGCAAATCGTTTTGGAAGCTTGCAAGTACTGGCACGGCGACAAGATGACGCTCCACGCTTGTGTAGTCATGCCCGACCACGTCCACCTATTACTGACCCCGCATGCTGTGTCACGCGAGCAATGGGTGTCGCTGGGAGAAATCACGCGGAGCATCAAGGGATATTCGGCCCGTCAGATCAATCAGCGCCGCGGGCGAAGAGGCTCCGTCTGGCTTGATGAGAGTTGGGACCGCATCGTGCGAAACGAGAAGGAGTATGGCGAGCGATGGAACTACATTGAGAACAACCCGCTCAAGGCGGGCTTGGGAACGGCGTATCCGTGGTTGTGGCTGAATCGAGAGGCGTGGGCTGATCTGGCTGCACACTACGACCGACTGGAAAGTCGGTCCCACAATCAGGGAATTCCTGCCGAGTCTGCGCATCGGCGCATTCAGACGTTGCACGCCAAGTTCCGCTTCACCAAGGGGGCCACAGAGCCTTTACGGCGACGCGTGTGCGTATTCATTAAGCACACGAACGCCTGTGGGGTCGGGGTCAGTAACGATCAGGCCGAGGCCTATCGTCGGGCTTATCTGGGCGATCCTAACGCCGCGATGGGCGGGATACTCGCGTGCAATTTCAGTGTCGAGCCGGATTTTGCGGCGGTGGTGATGGAGACGTACCGTCGGTGGGGTAAGCTGTGCGCGGCCGGAGGGTTCTTCGTCGAGGTGTGGATCGCACCGGAATTCGCCAAGGGCGCCGTCGAGTTCATCAGAGAATCCAAGGCCTGGGGCCAACGGGTGCGACTGCTTTCCGTCGGCGACATGGACGCTCCGCCCGACGCGGAAGCGCTCGAATACAAATCCATCACGGGTGGAATGCTGGTGCAATCCCGCGACCTCGTCGGCCTCGACGAGACGCAATGGAAGGTCGTCAGCAAGCGGGAGCCGACGGAATCTGAGATGGCGGACCTGAGGCTGGCCTGGCTGGTTTGCAAGCACACCAAGAGCAACGCCATCTCGATCTGCAAGGAGGGGATGTTGATCGGCAACGGAGCCGGGCAGATGTCGCGCGTGATGAACTGCCGCATCGCGACGTGGCTTGCCAGTGAAAACGGCCACGGCGATAAGCTCGGCGGCGCGGCTGCGGCGTCGGACGCGTTCTTTCCGTTTTCCGACGGGCCCACGGTCTTGATGGACGCGGGCGTCACGGCGCTGATTCAGCCCGGCGGATCGAAGCGCGACGCCGACACGATCAAGGCATGTGACGAGCGCGACGTGGCGATGATCTTCACCGGCACACGGCATTTCAAGCACTGATGCGGCGCGTGGCGCGAATACGTCAGGTGTTGAGCGTGTGACCGGCAACGGGGGCGCGCGCGGCGACCTCATCGCTTTCCCTTCCGTCCATTGCGAATTCCGGCACCAAGCGCTTAAGCTCCTTGTGGATGAGCGTGTAGGAATCTGAGTCGGCGCATTCGACGAGGCGCTGAATCCCACTGCAAACCGATTCTCTATTCTCCGCGCGGTGATTCCAAATGCCTATCTTGGGATGGGCTGTATCGCCGACGTGCTCGCCTTCATTGGAGAGTTCTTCATAGAGTTTTTCGCCGGGGCGCCGGCCGGTGAAGGTGACATCCACGTCCACACCCGGCCGCAGCCCGCTCAACGTGATCATGTCCTTCGCCAGGTCTATGATTCGCACGGGGTCGCCCATGTGCAGGACGTAGATCTCGCCTCCGCGGCCCATGGCCCCGGCCTGAAGAACAAGCTGTGCGGCCTCGGGAATTGTCATGAAGAAACGAGTCATCTCAGGGTCCGTAACCGTTACGGGTCCGCCGGCGGCGATCTGTTGCTTGAAGATCGGTACGACGCTTCCGCTGCTGCCGAGGACGTTGCCGAACCGCACAGTGACAAACTGGGTAATGCCGGATCCGGTCAAGCCCTGAACGTACATTTCGGCCACTCGTTTTGTGGCGCCCATGACGCTGGTGGGTTTTACGGCCTTGTCGGTAGAGATCAGGACCATTTTTTCCACGCGGCCGGCGAGACAGGCGTCGGCGATGGCCATCGTGCCGCCGACGTTGTTTTTTATGGCTTCGCCAGGGTTGAGTTCCATCATAGGGACGTGCTTGTGCGCGGCCGCGTGAAAAACGATCGCGGGGGCCTCACGTTCGATTACGCCGGCAAGGCGTTTCCGGTCGGTCACATCGCCGACGAACGTGCCAACTTCTATGCGTGGGTGGCGTGCGCGAAGCTCGCGGTCGATCTCAAACAACCCGTTTTCAAAGCGCTCCAGCAGAATCAGTCGGCTCGGCGAGAAGGATGCGATCTGCCGGCACATTTCGGCCCCGATGCTCCCGCCCGCGCCCGAGACGAGAACGCGCTTACCGCGAAGTTCGGTAGCGATCTTGTCCTTGTCGAGTTCGACGGGTTCGCGGCCGAGCAGGTCCGCGATGTCCACGTCCCTGATCTGACTGACCTGCACGCGGCCTTCGATAACGTCGGCCACCGCCGGCATGGTTCGAAAGCGGACACCTGTACCCTCGCAGTACTCAACGAGCCGGCGTATCAGCCTCGGCGAGGCGTTAGGGAGTGCAATCAGAACCTCATGTACGCCATGTTGTTGGCAGAGGTCACGAATCTGGTTTGTTCTACCTATTATTTCAACGTCGTGGATGCGTCCGTGAAGCTGGGCAATATCGTCATCGAGGAAGCCGACGCACAGGTAGGGCTCTGTGCGAATGCGGAGGATTTCGCGGAGGACCGCTTCGCCGGTGTCGCCGGCCCCAATAATGAGAACGCGGTTGGGGTCTCCGACGCGGCGCGGCTGAATGTCTTCGTAATAAAAGCGCACGAGGACGCGGGCGGCGGAAACGAACACTACGGTGGCGGCCCAATCCAGTGCAAAGACTGAGGATTCGCGGAGATGGGCACCGTCGGCGCGGGCTATCAGGCGGTCGCTGAAGAAGCGCAGCCACATGTTTTCGACGGCGAAGTATGCGATGAGGAACACGAAGGTTCCCACGAGTGAAGCGCTGATGACGCCGAAGAGGTCGCGCAGCCCTACGTAGCGCCAGGAGCTCTTGTACTGCCCCGTCCAGTGGAACACGAGCATTTTTGCAGGCAGGGCGAGAACGAGCAGCGGGAAATAAAGGTCTATGAGCCAGTTGTAGATTTTCCCACCGCGCCGGTCCCAATGGAAATTGTAGGCGAGCAGGAAGGCGGCGAGCAGTGCAAGCGCGAAGACGCACGCGTGGGCCGAGGCGACGAACAGGGTGCGGTGCCGGATCGCAATCGGCGCGGGAGGGCTGGCGTGCTCGGTTGACGTTTCAAAAACCCCTTTTTCGAGTCCATACTTCGCGGCGCGGAGTTTTCGCCCGGCGGGATGAGGACGCTTCGTTGCGGAGAGGTTCGGCCGCCATGATATGAGGCGAATGGGGTTGTGACGGTACAGCAGCCTGTTGAAAAAAGTTTATGGGACGGACTTTCCATTCCGCTAGACGGCTCTGTTGCCGGCAAAATGACCGACTGGAAAGTCGGTCCCACATGATTGGGGAGTTGTTCGACAGGCTCATAGGTCTATTCAAGCGCATTCTCCCACATGGGCATTGCCGCGCGCATCTGGGCCGCCCAATCGGCGAAGTTGGTGTTGGCGTGCTTTGTCGCCAGGGGCTCCGCGGTAAGTATGGCCTGTTCCCTGTCGCCCACGTACCACAACACGAATGCCTGTACTGCGACGGCGGTTCCCGCGCCCGCGCTGGCCTGGGTGAAGGACTCACACAACATTCGGACCTGGCGGGCCTGGGCCGGGTCGCCGTACTTTTTGCCCATGTCAAGCCGGTGGGTGAAGGGGGCCGTGTCGCGCCGGGCGATTTCGGCCAGAAGAACGATCGCGGTGCGATACGCTCCAACTGATAGGACACTGAACATCTCGCCGATTCTGGCTTCCATGTTGTGCTCGTCGAGCATTACGAGCGACTCGAACGCCCGGCTCGCACGCCGGTAATTGGCGCTGTCCTCGCGTCCGTTGCGAAACCACTCCCAGGCGTCTTCGGTAAGTCTCTTGTGCGCAAGGTCGAGCCCGGTGCGCAGACGGTCCTCGAGGCTGGTAAGGTCCTCATGAGGGCTGGGAATCTCCGGCCGAACAAAATCGAGACCGCCCCGAGATACGGGTATCCCAATGCCGGCGGTTCCGTGTGCCAATCTGGCTCGGTGTACGGGAGCGTTCAGCGACGAAGCCTGAATCAAATCGTCGCGGCGCGCGAAAACATCCTGGACGTCTACGCCGGCTACGCCAGTTACCCGCGTGCCGAAACCGCCGTAACGTTCGTAGAGGCCGCGGATGGCAGGCGAGCCGTATCGTTCAAACGTCGGAAAGGGCGCGTGCAGGCGGCGCGGCGCCCGCCCGGGAAACCCCTGGAGAGCGAATCCACTTCTTGCGCTTCTCCGATCGACGCCTACATATTCGGACTGGTAGCCAGCCAGCGTCTGTTGTCTTTGATAATAATTCGCTCCGGCGCCGATCGCCCGCCGATGCGAACTCCCCGGCCTGGCGTTCCCATAGGCGTCGATGACGGACACTTCGCCTGCGTAAGTGGCTGCGTTTTGGGCCGCGGCGGATTGGCAGAATGCAAGCGTGGCTAAAGCGCAGCAAATCCGATACGTCATTCTGCTGCGTATTTCCGTCCGAATGGAGTACATCCGGCGAATCTCCTTTGTGAGCTGTGTGCGCGCGCACCGGGCGTGCCTGTACAATCGGCAGATCGTACTTACGCACCAAGCTGAAATCAAGGATGGGGCGGGACGGCCGGCGGGAAGGTGCGATTGTGAGACTGCACGTTGTTCAGCGGTAGGGCCGGGGTAAAACGACGGTATTACCATGTAGAAGCAGGAATCAATCCGTCGTTCGCCGTTGACCGCGTGCGCGGTGCGGCAGATGATGAGGCTGAGCGGCGGCAGGCTTGCTCCACGGAAGCATTAGCGAGGCGGTGACCGGGCCCGGCCGGGCCTGCCGGGCAGGCGTGCTTATAGTATTGCAACGCGGATGACGCCGTGCCAATCGTGACTGTTACTACTGATTATGGGACTCACGATCACTACGCGGGTGCGTTGAAAGGCGTTATCTTAGGGATCGCCCCGACGGCACAGATCGTTGATATCACGCATGACATCGAGCCACACAACGTCTTGCACGGAGCCTTCGTGCTCCGGTACGTCCTAGAATGCTTCCCTGCGGGGACAATTCACGTTGTGGTGGTCGATCCGGGCGTGGGGACGGTCCGAGGCGTTCTGGCGGGACGGTTCGCCGGCCGGTACGTGATAGCGCCTGACAACGGCCTGATAACGCTGGTTTATCGGGAAGTCGCGGCGGAGGCGATTCACGTGGTGGAAGAGGACAGGTTTTTCCTTCCGCGCGTCTCGGCGACGTTTCACGGGCGCGACATACTGGCACCGGTGGCTGGACATCTTGCCAACGGCGTTGATGTTGGCAGTTTCGGCCGCCCGATCAAGGCCCCGAAGCTGCTCTCCACGTCGCTACGGGCCGAGAATAAGGGCAAGTCGATTGCCGGCGCCGTACTGCACGTCGACCGTTTCGGCACGTTAATTACGAACATTGGCGCGGATGATATCGAATCGTTGAGCGCAGGGTCGCCCAAGGGCACGTGCGGAGTGTTCGTTAACGGAGCGAGGATCGGTCCGATCCGCGGAACGTTTGCCGACGTTGCGGTCGGGGAAGCGGTGGCCGTGGTGGGTGGCTGCGATTTGTTGGAAATCGCGGTCAATCAGGGTAAAGCGTCGGAGCGTTTCGGGCCCGTGGATAGAATACGAATCGAGGTTCGATAAGAGCGCGGCGCGTCGGCTGTGTAATCCAGTATGCGCGGGGCGAAAGAGCGGGCGCGGGTCGGATTGGCGGGCATGTTCGCTCCCTCACCCTTGACATTGCTGCGCAACGTCAAGGGCAGGCGGTCGCGGCTCGGAAAAGCGGTCGCGGGGTGAAAGAGTGGGCGCGGGGGGTGGTAAGGTGAGATAATGTCATCGGGTCCCCCACGTCTAAAGACATGGGGCACCCCCGCTGTGTAATCCAGTATGCGCGGGGTGAAAGAGTGGGCGCGGGTCGGATAAGTGGGCGCGCGGAACCGCCCCGTAAGCGCAGTTCAATACTAAAATTCGCGGTTGCTATAGTGATGGTCGCGGCAATCCGATATGCCCGGTGACAGGCGGAGTTGAACGCGTGCCCCGCTCAGTCTTGTTGCGATCTGGCGCCAGATTGATCGCTCATGTTTACGCGGTGACCACTTTTTCTCTAGATTCTTGGAAGGAGCTTTGCGAATGACCACTGCTACGAAGAATGCCTCGACGTTCGAGGGCCACGCCGGGACGGGGATGCAGATCCCGTTCGAGAACATTCAGGAGCCGGGCTGCTATATTTGCAATTGGAGCGGCCATCTGCTCAGGGTCCCGGAAGACGGCGTCGCGCCCGGACGTTCACCGTTGGTCAACATCGTCGGTCCGGAGCAGCTCTACTGCACGAAGATCAGCGAGAACCCGTTCGTCACTCTGACGAAGGCGAGAATGCTCGCGTCGAACCTGGACATCAACGTCAACTTCTAAGCGCGGGCGCAAGAGCACAGGTCGATCAGTAAAACGGCGGCAGGGACCATTCGCGGTTCCTGCCGCCGGCTTTTTTTGCTGCGGCCGGCCGAATTTCTTTCGGGAACACAATCTCTTTGGCTTGAAGACCTTAGGTTTGTCCGCGGCCGGGGCGAGACCGCGTTGCCAGTCTTACGAGCGGCGGTGCGGGGGGGTATGCGGCGGATCAAGTAGACCGGCAAGTTCTGCCGACATTCTCAGACACCGCGTCAGGAGGACGCATCGCCGCGTGGCGAGCTCAGGATGGGCACGAATGTCTGAATGGTCAAGTCTGAAGGAGCGGTCGGCCGGCAAGTGGCAGTTGCCGTTGCTCGTCGTTTCCGCATTTGTGTTGGCCGGCGGCTTGCTGCGCCTGAATCCGAAACCGCGCGAGCTGCCGTTGGCGGAGGCACTCGAGTACCTGGAAGGCGCCGTCAAGGCCGAGGAATTCGAGCGCGCGATCGATTTGGGTTACCAGCTTCTCGAACGCGAGGAGCATTCTCCCCACGCCCTCGGCCCGATTCATCTACAATTAGCGCGGGCCGGCTTCGGCCTGGCGGTCGGGCGGCGACTGGCGACACCGGCCGGCGGCGCTCGAATCGTGGGGCATTACCGAGCGGTAGTGGAGAAGGGAGGGGCGCTCGCCCCGGACGACTACGAGCGCATGGGTCTTGCGTACGAGTGGCAGGGCATGCGGCGTGAGGCGGCCGCGGTTTACGGAAAGGCAATCGATAAAGGCGCAAAACGGCGGTCGGATCTGCGGAGGCGGGCGATATCGCTGTGGCAGTCGCTGCCGGACACTCCTCCCGGCGAACTGGACGGCATGCTCGACCGGATGCTCGGCGAGCTCGAGGACCACCGGCTCGACCTGCGCCTCTGGGCGATCGAGCAGAAGTTTGCGACGCTGGAGGACCTGGATCGAATTGACGAATGCTCCGCGTTACTAATCGCGAACAAACGGGCGTTCGACGGGTCTGATCTGAGCGATCACTTCGGTTATTTGGAGGCACTCCATCTATACAACGTGGGTGCGTATGACGAAGCCGAGGCGCGCCTCCGCACCGTGCGCAACCGGGCGGACCGGTCGGACGAGCTTCACGCGAAGAGCGGCTGGCTGCTCGGGCGCGTGGTATTGAGCGACGGTCAACCGCAGCGGCCGTTGGAGGCCCTGTCGTTCTTCAACGACGTGATTTTCACGAACGGCAACAGTGCGTACGCGATTGCGAGCCACGTCGGGGCGGGGGAGGCGCTGAGCCTGCTCGAAAGACACGACGAGGCGGTGGCGTCGTACCAGTTGGCGATCGAGAAGCTGGGGGCCGCGTCGGAGAGCCGTGTAGTCAATCGCGACGTACTGAGAACGTCTCTTACGGTGATCTCCGATGAGCAGCGGCGGCTGGGGAAAATGGGGCCTGCGCTGCAGTACGCACGACTTGCGGCCGCACTAATCAACCGTGGTGACGTTGAGCAGTCCACGCTTCTGCTTCAGCAACTGGCCGACATTCTGTCCTTGCGCGCGGACGAGGCGCAGGCCGAGGCGTTGCGGGCGGGCGCGGCCGGGGATTCGGACGCGGATGCGAAGGGGACCGAGGCGCGGGCCCTTTTCTCGGAAGCGGCGGCGACGTTTCTCGAGTTGGCGCGGATCAACACACCGGATGAGCGCAGGGCGTCGGAATCCACGTGGCGTGCGGCGGAGCTCTTTGCGCGGGGCAACGAGCTGGGCCGGGCGGTGGAGCTCTATCGTGGATTTGCGGCGGAGCGGCCCCAACACCGGCTGGTGCCGCGGGCGCTGCTGCGGGCGGGCGAGTTGCTTCAGCAGATGGGGGACCTGACGGGTGCCATATCTTCGTACCAGGAATGTTATCAGACTTTTCCGCGCTCTTACGACGGTTCGCGGGCGTTGGTTCCGTTGGCGCAATGCTACCTGGCGCTGGGACCCGGGAGTGAAGACCTGGCGGAGAAGACACTTCGTATCGTGCTGGAGGAATCGGAAGTGCTCACTCCGGAGGCGCCGGAATTCACCGAGGCGTTGTTCATGCTGGGCGACGTGCTGAACATGCGGGCGTCGTTCGAAGAGGCTATCGCGACGCTGGAGGAGTGCCTGGACCGTTATCCGGACGACGCGCGGACGTGGCGCGCCATTTACGTGCTGGCGGATTGCTATCGTCGAAGCGGTCTGGAACTGAAACAGGAGCTTGCGGACGCGCGATTCGGGGGGGAGCTGCGGCAGATGCGGGCCGAGTCTACGTTGCGTTTTCAGAGCGCCCGCGAACTCTACCGCGAGCTTATTACGGAGTACGAGCGGCGGGGCGCGAGCGGGTTGAGCCTTGCGGAGCGCCAGTATCTGCGCCACGCGTTCCTGTACGAGGCCGACTGCCATTTTGAGACTCAGAACTACCGCGAGGCGCTGCGGCGGTATGAAGAGGCGGTGGGGACGTTCAAGGACGACAGGTCGAGCCTGGCGGCGTACGTTCAGATCATAAACTGTCACGTGTTCAACGGTGAGCCGGACGAGGCCCGGGCGGCACTGGCTCGGGCGATGGTACACGTGGAGAGCATTCCCGCGGAGGCGTTCGAGGGTTCGCTCCTGCGCGAGACTCGGCAGGACTGGAAGCGTTACTTTGAATGGCTCGGCCGGTCGGAGCTTTTTTAGAAATGGAAGACGTGGTGAACGGGAATGGAACGGCGGGCAAGCAAGCGGGGGAGCCCGGGGAGCGCGTGCTCGAGCTTCTTCGTGAGGCGGCGTCGCTTTACGGCAGGCTGGAGTCGTGCGCGGCGCGGCAGAGAGCTTTGATCGCGCACGATGACATGAGTCCGCTGCTGGCACTGCTGGCGGAGCGCCAGCGGCTGTCCGGCGAGCTTGCGCGAGTCAGTTCGCGGCTGGCGCCGGTCCGGGAACGCTGGGCGGACTACAAGCGGGGATTGGCGCCGCGGGTACGTGAGGAGGCGGAGGGCCTTCTGGAAGGCATCGCGCGGCACTTGCGCCGGGCGATGGAACTGGACGAGGAGGACGCGCGCCTGCTAAGCGCCAAGAAGCAGACGGTCGCGCATGCGCTGCGTTCCACGCGTTCGGCGCAAAGCGCGATGTCGGCATACCGGGGACGGAGCGTGGGCGGCGCGCACAGCTTTCAACTGGACCAGGAATCATGACGACGACGGCAACGCTGGGCGAAGCGGAATTCGCCACGATCCTCCGCCGGTACAACGACGTGACGGAGCGGCTGAAGCGTTCTCATGAACTGCTTGGACAAGAGGTCGGGCGCCTGCGGGATGAGATTGAGGAGAAGAACCAGGAGCTGGCGCGGCGCGAGCGTCTTGCGGCCCTGGGCGAGATGGCGGCGGGCGTGGCGCACGAGATACGGAACCCGTTGGGCGGCATAGGCTTGTACGCGTCGCTGCTGGTGCGCGATTTGGGCGACCGGCCGGCGCAGTTGGAGACGGCCCGCCGAATCGGTGCGGAAGTGCGCCATCTCGAAGGAGTAGTGGCGGACGTTCTCACGTATGCAAGCGGTGCGGAGCCGAGCAGGCAGCCGGTGAGGTTTGCGGAGGTGCTGGATAGCGCCCTGACACAGGTTTCCAGGCGTGCGCAGGACCTGGGCGTTGAGATAGACACGGACCTGCGTCTGACGGGGATCGAGTTGCTCGGCGACGCGGGTCAGATCGAGCGGGCCCTGCTGAATCTTCTGTGCAATGCGCTGGAGGCTGCGGGCCAACCGGGCCGGATATGGGTGCGGGCGGGCGAGGACCGCAAGGACGAGTCGTTGGCCGCGATCGTGATCGAAGACAATGGGCCAGGCATTCCCGCGGGCCACTTGCAGAAAGTGTTCGATCCGTTCTTCACGACAAAGGCGACGGGCACGGGTCTGGGGCTGGCGATCGTGAATCGGATAGCGGAGTCGCACGGCGGCGGGGTCATCGCCGGCAACCGCAGAGGGGGAGGAGCGACGTTCGTATTGCTCCTGCCAAAGCTCCAATAGTCGGGACTGGAAACTCGAAGACCAAAGCGCGGAGACGAGGTTGGTATGGCTAGCATATGTGTTGTGGATGACAAAGAGATCATGCGTGATTCGGTGTCGGCGGCGCTTCAGCGTGAGGAGCACATGGTGGCGGGCTTCGCGGACCCGGTCGAGGCGCTGTCAGCGGTAAAGTGTACGGCGTTCGATCTGATAATCGCGGACTTGAAGATGCCGAGAATGGACGGTCTGACGCTGATCCGCGAGGTACGCCGGGCGGGGCGTGAGACGCCCATAGTGGTGATGACGGCCTACGCGACGGTGTCAACGGCGGTTGAGGCGATGAAGCTGGGCGCGATAGATTACCTACAGAAGCCGTTCGAGGCCGACGCTCTGCTGGCGCTGGTCGAGCGCGTGCTGGAACACCATCGCCTGCGGCAGGAGAACGAGGCTTTGCGGGCGTCGGTCGACGACATTCGTAAAGACCGAGAATTGGTCGGGAGCGGCCGTACGATGACGGCCCTGCGCGGGCAGATCGGGCGGATCGCGGGGAGCCACGCCAGTGTTCTGATCAGCGGCGAATCCGGAACGGGTAAGGAGCTGGTCGCCTCCTACATTCATCAGGCGTCCCCGCGTGCATCGATGCCGATGCTGTGCCTCAACTGCGCCGCGCTTTCCGCAAATCTGCTGGAGAGCGAACTGTTCGGCCACGAGAAGGGCGCCTTCACCGGTGCGGACCGGACGCGGCGTGGAAGATTCGAGCTGGCCGACGGAGGCACGCTGCTTCTGGATGAGATATCGGAGATGGCGCTGCCCCTTCAGGCGAAGTTACTGCGCGTGCTGCAGGAGGGCGAGTTCGAGCGCGTGGGAAGCTGCACGACGCGGAGGGCGGACGTGAGGATAATCGCGACGACGAACCGCGACCTTGCGAGTTGGGTGGCGCGCAAGCGCTTTCGCGAAGATCTCTTCTATCGCCTGAACGTCCTCCCCATACACGTTCCGCCGCTGCGTGCGCGGACCGACGACGTGCCGGCGCTTACCGAGCACTTTCTCGGAAGGGCCACGCAGCGTGATGGGCTTCGGGTGACGAAGGTGTCCGCCGGCGCGATGGAACTGATGCGGGGATACTCTTGGCCGGGCAACGTGCGGGAGCTGGAGAACATCTGCCGCCGCGCCGCCACGCTGTGCAGGGCTGACACGGTCACCGCGGATTTGATCGAGCCGTGGCTTGCGGCCGGGGCCCGGGAATCAGATGGGTTGGGCGCATTGCGGGAGGGACGGCTCCTGGAGGACATGGAGCGGCGGCTCATCGAGCGGACGTTGGCGCGCTTCGGCGGGCACCGGGCGAAGTCGGCCAAGGCGTTGGGGATGGGCGTGCGCACGCTGGGAATGAAGCTGAAGCAATGGCGCGACGCGGACGAACACAGGCCGGCCGAGCTGGTCGGCAGCGGGGCGTCGGCATAGCCGGCGGGAGAACCGCGTCGCGGATGCAGCGCAGAAACTACCCGCGCTGCGCATTTTCTGCCGGTGCATCCGGCCCCGAAATCGTGGTCCCCGCCATTGAAAAGCGGTGTCGCGGGACTGGCATGTGGTGTGCTAGGTGTGGTGACGATGCGGCTGCGGTCCGACGCGCCGCCGGAGTTAGTGAAGGGGCGAACTGCGTATGTTTCTTTCGGGATTGGCAAACCGCGGCGCCGCGCCCGCACTCGTCAGTACGCTGGCCTTCAACGAGGCGCGGCTCAACGTCATTTCCGAGAACCTCGCGAACTCGGAGACGCCGGGATACCGCACGAAGCGACTGGATGCGGCGGGATTCCAGCGCGCCCTGCGCGATGCTCTCGATACGCGGGGCACCGACCCGAACAAGCCGTTCGTTGTCGACGGAGGCCGCGACGTGCGTACGGCGGCAGACGGCACGCTGCACGTGGCGCCGGCGGAGGAGCCTCCTGAAAACATACTGTTTCACGATGGCACGAACATGTCCGTCGAGCGGCAAATGGCGGCACTGGCGGAGACGCGCATGATGCACGAACTGGCGGTGAGCCTCCTCAACGGCTACTTCGAGGGGCTGCGCACGGCGATCCGCGGGGCGCAGTAGGAAAGGGTAGTGTGAGTCATGTACGGTGCGCTTGAGGTGGGCACGTCGGCGCTCGTCGCGCAGCGGGCGCACCTCGACCTGATCGCGGGGAACATCGCCATGCGCGAGGCGATGACGCGCGACGCCTCGGGAGAGTGGGTTCCGTATCGGCGTCGTGTACCGCTCTTCGCGCCGGGATCGGGGGCGGATGGGTCGCGGCCGGGCGTACACGTGGCGAAGATCGTCGAAGACGACGGCCCACTGGGTCTGCGCTGGGATCCGCAGAGTCCGTACGCGATCAGCGCAGGTGACAAGAAAGGATACGTGTGGGTCTCGAACGTGGACTACCACACGGAAATGGTCAACGCGCTTCAGGCGGCCCGGGCGTATGAGGCCAACGTGACCCTGATCGAAGCCGCGAAGTCGATGGCCGCGACGACGCTGCGGCTGCTGGCGTGAACGAGTATGCGACGAGGTTATGAGCGATGACGAACCCGATTTTCATTCCCGGACCGGTCTCACCCGCGAAACCGGCCGCGGCGGCGGCACCGGGCGCGGCGCCGACGGAGGCCGGGGGCAAGGACTTCAAGGCGATCCTTCTGGAGAGTCTGAACGAAGTCAACCGACTGCAAACGGAGGCCGACCAGGGTGTTCAAAAGCTGCTGACCGGTGAGTCGAACAACGTGGCGGAGGTGCTCGCGGCGGCCAACAAGGCGGGCATTGCATTCGACCTGCTCATGGAGGTGCGCAACAAGCTCGCCGAGGCGTACCAGGAAATAAAGCAGATGCAGATTTAGGCACTCTAATGAAACGCCTGTTTCAGGCACGGGTGCGTCGGAACGTTGGCGCAGGCTGAAGCCTGCGGCTCGGTTTTGTCAGAGTTGCTTAGACCCGCAAGCGCGCGGAACCCGAGATGCCGCCCGTGCCGGAGCGCGGCGCAACCGGCGGGGCTTCGAAGGAACGGGGCCCGGGAGTGAGACGAGATGGAGAAGCTGCGTCAATTGATCAGCGGCGTAGTCGCACAGTTGAACGTGTTGAGCGTATCACAGCGCGTTGCGATAGGTCTGTGCGCGGCCCTGATCGTGGGGTCGCTGCTGTGGCTGTTGCAGTGGTCCACGACGCCGGAGCTTGTGCCGCTGGTGAATCACGAGTTTACATTCGACCAGTTGGACAGCGCGGAGGAATCTCTGCGCGCGAACGGGCTGACGTACGAGGTTCACGGGGCCCGGGTCTACGTCCGTCCGCCGGACCGGCACAACGCTTTGCGCGTGCTGCACGGGGCGGACGCCCTTCCGGAGGGAAGCCTGTTCGACATGGAGGCTGTGGTTACGGACCCGAACCCTTTCATATCGCCGGAGGCGCGCAAGACGGCGGAGACCTACGCGAAGGGCAATGAGCTCGCCAAGATCATTTCCACGTATCCATTCGTCACTAAGGCGTCCGTGATGCTCAACGAGAAGAGCAGGCGCCGGCTGGGATCGCCGGATCACGTGCCCACGGCGTCGGTGGTGGTGGCCCTTAACCGCTCGACGCAGATGAGTATGGAAATGGTCGACGGGTTCGCCAAACTGGTAAGCGGAGCGGTGGCGGGGCTGGAGCCGCAGAACGTCTACGTCACGGATTCGCGCACGGGGCGTTCGTACCAAGTCCCACGTGCGGATGACGTGTATGCCAATGATCACCTCGACGTAATAAAGGGTCGCGAGGAATACCTGCTCAAGAAAATACTGGACCGCCTGGCGTATATTCCGGGGGTCCGTGCGCAGGTGAGCGTGGAGCTGGACACGAGCAAGTCGGTCAAGCACACGAATCTGTACGACGATCCGCGGATGAAATCCGAGGACAGCGAGACGAGCGAGAGCACCGCGGGGGGCGTCGCGGCGGAGCCCGGCGTGCAGGCCAATCTGGGACAGGCGCTGACGGCGGGCGGCCAGGATCGGTCGGACTCGGCCCAGAAGAGCACGGTGGAGAATTTCCCGCCCAATCTCCGTGAAACGGAAACGGTCGAACGGCTTCCCTTCGTCACGAAGCGCGTGACGGCGACGGTCAGCATACCGCGGAGCTTCGTGGTGGGCGTGTACGCGGCGAGCCATCCGGATGCACCCGACCCCAAGGACGATGATCCGGAGTTCAGCGCCGTGCGCGACGAGCAGATTCAGCGGGTCGCGAAGGGAGTCGAACACATCGTCATGGCCAAGGACGCTGCGGACGTCGAGGTGGACGTTTATCCGGACATGGAGTGGAGCGGCGAAGGGGGAGCGTGGAGCCGCGCGGCGGTGGGCGTGGCGAGTGCCGTGGAAGGACCCGGAGACTTCGACGCCGCGGGGCTGCTGCGCACGTACGGCCCGCAGGCCGGGCTCGGAGTGTTAGCGCTCTTCAGTGTCATGATGATGACACGGATGGCACGAAGGTCCACGCAATTGCTGAGCGGCGCGGCGTCCACGCGGCCGGAAGCGGACGCCGAGCCGACGCGCGAGCCGATCCTCGCCGTGGGGCCGAGAGCCGTGGGACAGGCCGAGATGTCGGAAAGCGTTCTGACCGCGAAAGAGGTCGACGACTCCACCATCCGCTATGACGAACTGACGGAAGAGGTGTCGAAGATGGTGCAGGCGGATCCGGAGACGGCGGCGGGACTGATGAGACGATGGATCGAGCAGGATTAGGGCCGTTCCTGTCGGGGACGGGCGTTGGTGGGCGGTGCCCACGTGACTGGTGGGCGGTGCCCACCCTACGGATTGGTGGGCGATGCCCAGCCTACGGATTGGTGGGCGATGCCTACGTGACTGGTGGGCGGTGCCCACCCTACGGATTGGTGGGCGATGCCCACCCTACGGATTCGTGGGCGGTGCCCACGTGACTGGTGGGCGGTGCCCACGTGATTGGTGGGCGATGCCCACCCTACGGATTGGTGGGCGGTGCCCACGTGACTGGTGGGCGGTGCCCACCCTACAGATGAATTAACGGACATGGCAATCCGCAACACACAGAGCCGAGCGGGCGGCGAGAACCCTTCACTAAAGGGTTTGACCAAAGCGGCGGTGCTGATGCTCTCATTGGAGCCGGCGTGCTCCACGGCGGTGATGAAGCAGCTCGATCCGGACACGATTGAGGATGTTTCGCGTGAGATCGCGCAACTCGACCTGGTCGACGCGGACGTGCGCGGGCAGGTAATAGAAGAGTTCTACAACCTCGCGCTGGCCAACCAGTACTACAAACAGGGCGGCATCGTGTACGCGCGTACGCTGCTGCAAGAAGTCCTGCCACCCGAGCAGGCCGCCCGCGTTTTGAAGGTCATAGAACACCACGTGTACAAGCAGCCCTTCGCGTTTTTGGCGAAGGCCGACTCCGACAACCTGATGACCTTCATCCAGGACGAGCACCCCCAGACGATAGCGTTGATCCTATCGCATCTCAGCGCGAGCAAGGGCAGCGAGATTCTCGCGGGCCTGGCACCGGCCAAACAGTTGGAGGTCGTCACGCGCATAGCGCACATGGACAACACGAATCCCGAAGTGGTCAAGGAGGTCGAGGCCGGCCTGGAGATGAGGCTCTCGGGCATAGTCTCGCAGACGTTCCAGAAAGTCGGCGGCGTGGAGGCGGTGGCGGAGATGCTGAATCTCGCCGACCGGGGCACGGAGAAGAGCATTCTCGAGGCGCTGGAGGCCCAGGACCCCGACCTGGTCGAGCAGATACGCAGGTTGATGTTCGTGTTCGAGGACATTTTGCTCGTCAATGACAAGGGTATTCAACTGGTTCTGAAGGAGATAGACAACGAGGACCTGGCGTTGGCGCTGAAGACCGCGAGCCAGGAGCTTCGTGACAAGATATTCCGAAACATGTCGGAGCGCGCTTCCTCGCTCATAAAGGAGGACATGGAATACATGGGTCCGGTGCGCATCAGCGACGTGGAGGGAGCGCAGCAGAAGATCGTAGACGTGGTGCGTCGTTTGGAGGACGCGGGCGAGCTCATCATTTCAGGGCGCGGCGGCGAGAAGGAGATGATCGTATGAGCGGGCCGTCCCGAGTTTCTCACGGCTTACGGCGCGAGCGCCGCGGGGCGGACGCGGAGGCGGGCTAAGTGTCAACGGTAATAAAAGCGGGGCAGGCCGGGCCGCTCCTCAAGCACCTCTGCACGGTGGATCTTGCGGACCACCTCAGCGAAGCCCGCGCGATAATCGCGGGCGCCAGGCGCCAGGCCGCGCGCATCCTGGCGGATGCCGGGCGTGAAGCGGAGGTCGATTTCACACGGGCGCGCGAATCGGGGTTCGAGGAGGGACTCCAGCGCGGTTTGGAAGCCGGCCGCAAGGCGGGCTACGAGTCCGCCCACACCGAGGCCATGGCGGATTTTCGCACGCGCCAAGGCCGAGTCGTCGAATCGATGCAACAAGCCGTTGAACAGATAGAGCACATGAAGGACGGCCTGCGGAACCAAGCCGAGCGTGACTTACTCGATTTTTCGGTGCAGGTGGCGAGCAAGCTGACCTTCGCCATCGGGCGGACGCATCGGGAGGCGGCCATTGCCAACCTGCGGCGGGCGCTCGAGCCCGTGGCGGCGCGGACGAACGTGACGATCCACGTCCATCCCGTGGACCGGAAGTCCATCGAGACATTTGCGGATGACGTTCTGAGAACGGCCGAGGCTTCGCGGTCGGTACGAATCGTCGAGGACGCTGCGCTTGCGCCGGGCGGGTGCAAAGTGCGCAGCGGACAGACGGAAGTGGATGCGTCGTTGGAAACACAGGTTGCGGAGATGGTGGCCCTGCTGGGGGGCGGGTCGGTAAATAATGAATGACCTCTTCGCGGCAGCCCGGGGTCTCGTCGAGGGCGCGGAGTATCGCCGCGTCACAGGCAGGGTGGCGAAGGTCAGCGGCCTGACCGTTGAAGCGGATGGGCTGCCCGTTCCTACGGGGTCGCTTTGCGAGATCGCCTGCGGCCGGGCGGAGCCCATCGCGGCACAGATCGTCGGAGTTCACGGCGAGACGGCGATCCTCTTGCCCCTGCGCGAGCCGTTGGGGATCCGCGTGGGCGACCGTGTGACGAGCGCGCCGGGCCTCCAACACGTGCCCGTGGGCCGGGGGATGCTCGGAACGATACTCAACGGCCTGGGAGGGCCCATCGGAGGTCGGGCGGATTACGCCGTGGAAGGGCAATACCGGGTGTACCGTCCGGCGCCTCCGGCGCTGTCGCGCGAGCCGATCCGTGTCGCGCTTGCTACGGGGATACGCTCGATAGATGCGATGCACACACTGGGAGGCGGTCAGCGCATGGGGGTTTTCGCGGGCACGGGCGTGGGGAAGAGCGTCCTGATGGGGATGATCGCGCGGCAGAGCGAAGCCGACGTCACGGTGGTGGCTCTGATCGGCGAACGCGGCCGGGAGGTGGGTGA
>Ga0326597_10003093_pt1 | contig 24294 bp, 27 predicted proteins | sample RVTome_12_FD_203789 | JGI IMG/M metagenome (GOLD analysis project Ga0326597, IMG submission 203789) | Soil microbial communities from uranium-contaminated site in the Upper Colorado River Basin, Wyoming, United States - RVT100D185 | ecosystem: Environmental > Terrestrial > Soil > Contaminated >... | reverse complement strand
CAAGAACTGTTTAACCGCATTGAGTTTAATGAGGAATTTGTGCAAGCAGTCTCAACCCAAGCCAGAAACTACCTAAACAATAGCCGTGATCAAGCTTCATCAGACATGCAAGGATGCGTAAACCAAAAGACTGCACTTGAAACAAGGCGTAATAAGCTTGAAGATGCATTGCTTGATGGCACCATCGAGCGAGATGTATTCAAACGCAAGCACGAGGATATCCAAGCACAACTAAACCTTATTCAAGAAAGAATGGAAGAAGTTGAGAATCGTAGCCGAATTGACCTCAATATCATCGATGAGATTCTTGCTTTTACCCGAAATGTAGGAGGAGCCTATGAAGATGCTGAGTTTTACCTAAAAAGACACTACTTAAGATTCTTCTTTGACAAAGTAATGATCAAAAAATCACTGATTGAAGAAGTGAAGTACCCACCAATTATTGCCTCACTTCAAGCACTTTCGGTGGTTATAATAAGAAACGAAATGCTCCCCCGGTAGGACTCGAACCTACAACCTTGAAGTTAACAGCTTCCTGCTCTGCCATTGAGCTACAGGGGATCTGATGGAAGTATTATACCTAACTTCACAAGACTTTTAACTCTAAAAGAAAATTTATGAATTAATTGCTGGTTTATCTACTTGGTTTGTCATGTCTTTATAAAAACCACGCAGATCTTCCGGCATATTAGAAGCGATTGCTCCCATCATCTCGTTTGTCATGTGCATAAAGTTGCTAGTAGCTTTAGGGAAAATAGGCTTGCCAACAATAAATTGTAAAACCCCATCTTTTTCAAATTGAGAGACCGGCACAATAGGAACACCCATATTCACAGACATATGGCCTGCTCCGTGTTTGGCTTCACGTAATTCTTGAGTCACTTCTCCCTCTGGAAAAATAATAATCACGCCGCCCTTTTGAAGATGAGATTCTAAATTTTTCTTCAACTCCGCCATACCTCGCATATCAGAGGAAACGCCAACCAAGTCATCAGTGTAACTGAACATTCCTAAAAATACTTTTCGGACAAGGTTTGAGGGAATAAATTTAGTTCCCTCTAAAAACCATTTCCGCAGTGATTCCGGCGTGGCATTTTTAGGAAAAAAAGCTTCCGGACGCGGGTCTCTGTTCTGCAAATGCTTTATTTCGGCTCCTGGCGTAAAACTCTCCACCATTTTCTGCAACACGCCGTTTGAAGAAAATACATCATTCATTTTTTGTGGACCCATCATATTTGAAGGATTGTCTACACGCACATAGTGATTTGCGGCCAGAATATATGGTCCTTGCTTGGGAATATTTTCTTCTGCCCCTTCTATCCGAATTTGCCGACCAGACCGTTCAGCTTGTTCCAATACCCGTTTGCCTACCCAGCCATAAGGCTCTCGGCCCAACGCGGTGCGAATCATTTCTATAGTATTCGCTAACGGGTGAATGCCGTTTTTTGGTGGGTTTGGGGGTAATTTTTCCATAACAGGGCAGAAAACAAGTTACTCCAGAAAATCCTGCAGTTTTTTGCGACGAGAAGGGTGTTTGAGTTTGCGCAGAGCCTTAGCTTCGATCTGGCGAATCCGCTCGCGGGTGACACCAAATTTTTTACCCACTTCCTCCAGCGTCATGGTTTTATTGCCCTGTAGCCCGAAGCGCATGCGAAGGACCCTGGCCTCACGGTCAGACAGAGCGCCCAACACTTCTTCAATGTTTTCCCTGAGCATTTGTTTGCTGGTGGCCTCATAGGGGGAAACTTGTTTTTCGTCGGAAATAAAGTCGCCCAAAATACTATCGTCTTCCCCATCGCCAACCGGCGTTTCCAGCGAAGTGGTGTTCTGGGAGATTTTTAAGATTTCGCGCACTTTCTCCGGCTCCATACCCTCCATTTTTTCGCCAATTTCCTCAGGTGTAGGCTCGCGGCCCAGGTCCTGCATCAGCCGGCGGGAGGTGCGCATCAGTTTATTGATCGTCTCCACCATGTGCACTGGAATACGAATGGTGCGGGCTTGGTCAGCGATTGATCTAGTAATAGCTTGACGAATCCACCAAGTGGCGTAAGTACTGAATTTAAAGCCCTTGGTCCAGTCAAATTTTTCTACAGCGCGAATAAGGCCCTTGTTCCCCTCTTGAATGAGATCGAGGAAGGTCATGCCGCGACCAATGTATTTTTTGGCAATGGAAACTACCAGGCGCAAGTTAGCATCGATGAGATCTTTTTTAGCTTTAGGGTCGCCAGCTTCCACCGCTTGGGCCAGGCGAATTTCCTGTTCTCGGTTCAAAAGTGGAATGCGGCCAATTTCCTTAAGGTACATTCTGACCGGGTCGGCCACACCAGTATTTTTCAAGCTGGTCAAAAAATCCAGTTCTTGCTGTAATTCATCATCGCTTTCTTCACCTTCGGCTTTGGCGTCTGAAACAGCCTCAAAAACATCGATCTTCGCTTCCACAATCCGGCTGTAAAAATCATCAAGTTGTTCCAGGTAAAGTTCCGGCTCCACAAACACATCCAGGATTTCTTCCTGGGTAACAAAACCTTGCTTTTTGGCTTTTTTGAAGAGATTATCGACTTCAGCGGCCGTAGTTTTGGGTAGTTTCTTTTCTTCCTGTTGGGGCCGAAGGGTGTATTTTATCGGTTTTGAGGCTGATTTTGCTTGGCTAGTAGTTTTTTTTGTGACTGAAGCTGGTGGTTTGGGTTTATTAGCAGTTTTTTTAGTGGTTGGTTTTTTAACGATTGGCTTTGGGCTGGCTTTCTTGGGAGTGACTTTTTGTTTGGCGGGTTTTTTACTCATAGAAGTGTATAATTATACAGAACTTTCTCAAGAATAAAAGGATTAAAACTTGACAAGCCTTAAACTAGCAACGGCCAAGCCATGGTTTGGGTTAAAATTTCAGACTTAGAACTATCTACGATTACCATAAATTCAAACATCACTGCTCTGCCACCATCTTGTGTCTTAACTGACCAACCATCGGGAGCCACATAAACCTCATCACCGCCTGCCAAAAGTTGAGCTTCCACACACAGTACCATTCCTTTCATCAATTTAGTACCCGTTCCCGGTTTCCCCCAAGCGGGCAATTGTGGCTCTTCATGCAAACTGCGGCCGATGCCGTGGCCGACATATTGCTTGGTGACGCTAAAACCATTTTTGCGAGCGGTGGTTTCCATAATGTTGCCAAGATCGCCAGTCTGTTTGCCAGCGATAGCGTTTTTAGCCGCGGCAAGCACGGCACTTCTGCCGATAGTAAGTAATCTCGTGTCCGTATTGGTCAATTCACCAATACCGATAGTAAAACAATGATCTGTGTTCAGACCTTCATATTCAATGCCAAAATCCACTTTCACTAAATCTCCATCCATCAGCGGTACATCCTGAGGAATACCATGAACCACCGTGTCGTTGACAGAAATACAAGTGGCATGCTGATAAGGATTTTGGGGGGAACCGACTCCCTTAAAGTTTGGCCTAACATTGTGTTGACGACACAGTCGATCAGCCAGCGCATCAATCTCCAACGGAGTCACTCCTTTGGCTGTTTTTTGGTGCAACTGCCAGAGAATTTCGGTCGAAATTTTGGCGGCTGTACGGTACTGTTTTAATTGCTTTGCCGAAGAAATAATCATTGGTGGTATTGTAACTCAAAATTAATGAACGTAACCGCCCAGAGCAAAAACGCCCGGACCATCTGAAACTGTTCCAACCGACAAAGTAACGGTGGCCATGAGCATAGTCAGGGCCTCATCACCTACCTCACCCACCTCGTCTCTTATCTCCAAACTAACTCCCCCTGGACCAGAAATTGCTTCGTTTACTTTTAGTAAAAAGTCATTAACTTCTTCCTGACTGGGATATCTGTTTAACACAAAAGTGCCGCCGCGCTGGTCGCGAGCAACGACTTTGGTTAAGTTTGGTAAATCGAAAATTTCACTTCTGGTGGCTGTCATAACTTAAACCACAAACTGGCCGTTTTTATAAATTATTTTTTTACTGCCATCGGTCATAACCGCTGTTACAGTGCGGTCAGTAGTGGTTACTAAGTCAGTGTGCTCGGCTGAATCATTGTAGCCCAGCTCCTGCCACTCCACGTCAGAAAGTTTGCTCGGATCTTCCAGATAACAATCGCGATAAGCTTTGCCTATCGCTACATGACTATTGCCAAAAGGACCGCCAATGTTTTCGTCAAACAGCGTTTCGGCCATAACGTGAGTAATTCGGGAAGTGCGCTTGTCGGTTAGAGAAACTTCGCCCAGTTTGTCAGCATTGGTGCTTTTGAGCATTTCCTGTAAAAACTTATTGCCCAGTTTGGCCTTGGCTGAAGCAACGTGACCGCGTTCAAAACGCATAGAAATATCGCGGATAATTTGACCATAGCGGTAAAGTGGTTGATTAAAGCGGATCCAACCTTTGGTGCCTCGCCAGTCAGGAGAAGTAAAAATCTCAAAGCTGGGAATGTTACGCCCCTCCCCACCTTTCCAGAGGCGTTTTTGACCAATGTTGATTTCAAGATCCATGTCCGCTCCTTTGAAGTAAAGCCAATCAATGGGCAGACTATTAAGCTTAGTTTTGATTTTCTCCTGAAGTTTGACCACCTCTCGCCACCTGGCGATCGGATCAGCTTGATCCAAAAAACAAGCTTTGATAATTTGGTGCCAATAAGCCTCGTGCGAAAGACCCACTTCTTTGGCCTTGGCCGCCACACCCCACAGGGCCACCGTCCAAGTAAATTTGCCGACGTTTTCTTTGGCATCAAACCAATCTCTAATCGCTTTTTTGGAGTCGCGAGCTAAAAGGATTTTCTTGGGATCAACGTCCGCTAGCTCATCCGGTTTGGGATCGGCAATAATCCCAATGGTGTGGTCAAACAATTCCACTTGGGCTTTAATCATTTTTCGGGGGAAAAACTCCAGCTGGTCTTTATTGGCTAAGGTATAAAAATCTTTGTCAAAGTTGGTGGGCAAAAAGCGCATCGCCGGGTGGGCGCCAGCTTTGAGCACTGCGTTTTGCAGTTCCAAGGCCAAAGCCTTGGCTACGTCTGGCACCACCAAACGCACTACCTCGCCTTTCTTCACCCCTTGGCCAGAGTTGAGGGCAAAGTTGACTAAAACGTCGGCGTAGCGGGCCATGATAATTTGAGCTGGTTGATAAATTTTTGCGGTCATTTTTTGCGGTCGTTGGTTTAATTTTTTATTGAGTAATTTTGCTTGGGTAATTGGTGGATTGTAACATATCGATTGATCTTAATTTGATTTAAAATCTAGCCAAAGCTAAAACTTTGGCTATAATCAAGCAAGATGAACATGCCTCCTGTTTACCAACCCACGCCTGAGCTTGAAGTCTCAACTGGAATTTTCCGCACCAAAATTGAGGGCTTACTTTATATTCAATATAAAAAATTTCTGGATGAACGGGGATTTTTCTCGGATATTACTGGATTGAAAATCCTGGAAAAAGTAATTGGTCACCGGCCAGAAGTCAAACAAATTAACTTGGCCTACTCTTACACCAACGTGGTACGGGGTTTGCACGCGGAGGGCTGGAATAAATTGACGACCGTCATGTTTGGTAAAGGCATGTCGGTGCTGGTTGACATCCGCCCAAACTCGCCAAGCTTTAAACAAGTAGAGTATTTTTTATTTGCGCCGGAGGACGAAGATGAAACACAAGTTGGTCTGTATGTACCGATGGGAGTAGCCAACTCCATCGCCGTCCTTAAAGGACCTTTGCTCTACCACTACGCGGTAGATGCATTTTACGACGAGCGCAATCCTGCCGGCGATAAAGCCTTGTCGCTGTTTGATCCAACGCTTAATATTCAGTGGCCAATCGAGAAAGACCAAATGATTTTCTCAGAGCGCGATCGCGATAGCGCTACTCTTGAAGAATTACTTGCAGTTCATTAATTTTTTCTAAATTAGTTTGATTTTTTGTCAATGCCAAAATATTTTTAAGATAAGTTTTATAGCGCGGCCAGCTGGTTTGATCGGTCTTACCTGCCAGTTTGACCAGCATTTGCAAACGAGTGAAAGTTGGTTGATCAATCAGTTGATCGTGGTACGTGGCTGACAACTGGGTCAAAAATGTGTCCCAAGAAAATTGATCTAAAGTGGCACCAGTGGTTTTATTAAACTGTAATTTAAGGTTAAGTTGGGCAAAATCATTGACCTCACTTTTTGCTGGGGTGAGGGTTTGGACTTTGGCTGATTGATTATAAGCTAAGATTTGTACGTCTCCATCCGCTTGAGCGCCTTCAAGCAAAAGGTGGTAAGTGCCGTCAGCTGGCTGATTGATGACGGTGAACTGCCAGGCTGTGATCCGCTCTTCTTCCGGATCACTCTCGAGCCACTCGGTCCAAGTTTGGCCAACAGGTTGGTTTGCTTGATTGGTTAAGGCAATGGTTACGTTTGGTCGATGCGCGATGACAATGGCGCTCAAGTCGGTTTGACTGGGAGTGAAAAGGCGCAGAGAAAGAGCGGGTGGGTGCTGACCCAATTGAGTAAAATCATAAAATGGGTCGTGGATAAGAAAGTCATTGTTGGCTGACGAAAAACCATGCACCACCACAAAGTGGCCAGGTAGTTGAACGATAGCCGGGTGTTGCTGGTCAAGCTCCTGACGTAAGCGAGTTTGCCAGTCTATGGCTTGGTAGGAAAATTCCAGTTTGGGTAAGAGTTGTGCGGCAGTGGAGTACTGCTCGCTAATTTGCGCAATCAACCGGGTGCCAGCCCACCAGTTAAGCAAACCCTGACCAATATAACCATCAGGCTCACTGAGCAACCAAGCATTGACCGCCGCTGGGGTGACGGAGCTACCGTCCGGCATAGTAACCAACCCGTAGGAGCGCATCACCATCGTCAATGATGTTAGTGCACACCCCCAGCGGCTGATGGTGGGCTGACCAGACCACTGCTGGGCGCTATCATAAATTAGATCTCCCCAAGGTGAGCTGGTTTGTTTGATCAGCTCTACTGGCAAAACAGTAAGCGCCGGATCACTAACCTTAACTTTATTAAACTGTGACTCCACCGGGGTAATTGACCCTGGCGCCAGTTTAAATCCCACTTGACCATGACTGAGACTATTGTGCGTCCAATCAGCAAAAGTAATAATTGGCACGCCATCAATATTGACACTAATTTGACGGTCAAGCTGACTAATTTTCAAGGCATAAGTTTGGTCCCAAGTGAGCGGAAAGTTTTTGGCTACTGACAAAATGCCCTGATTATCAATAAATCTAGTTACCCACAACGCCCCGCCATTAAAATGGGCTTGGTAATAATTTTTGTAGTCCAAAAAATTCCATACCAAATTATGATCAGCTCCTTGGAGCGGAGTAAACTCCAGTTGGAAAATAAAATTGTCTGATACCTGATGCAAGTTTTCGTTCAAGATTAACCAAGAAACTCGATTTTGCTCATCAGCCAAACCGGTGATTTGCTCATTTTTTATCGTCCATTGCTGGTTGCTGTCTCCCACTGTCTGCCAATCCTCCTCGGTCCAAGCCGAGAGCCTCGTCGGCACTTTTGCCGCCAGCAGAAAACTGCCCACTGTCAGTAGAACAAACCAGGTCCAATGTTTCATTGGCTGATTATTATTCGCCAATCTGACATTAATCTGACACGGGCCCTACTTAATCGTGGGACTACTCAATCGCGGAATTACTTTCGTCTCACCTCATAGCTATATAAGTGTCTGAGGAAAATTGCCGGCGGATCTTCCAGCAGAAACTGCTGAAACTCTTGGTAAATAGTCGTGCGTTCCTGTTGATTTAGGGTCTGTCTCCCTCGCTCCAAGAGCGCATCAATCCGGGTATTTTTATAGTGGGTAAAATTAGTGGGCTGTTCTGAGTGCCAGAGAAAGTATTGATCTGGATCTATCGGTGACTCTTGACCGATGAGAAGTAATTGAAAATTGTTGGTGTCAGGGAAGTTGCTGATTTTGAGAGTAACTTTAATATTCACGAAAGCACATTGTTCTTTGTCGGTCACGGCGCTTGAATTCTGACAAGCCGCTTGCGCTCTTTGCCCCAATTCCTCCCATTCATGCTTAATTTTCTCTGCCGTGTCGGCAAAAGTTTCTGTAGTGGTCAAGGTTAAATCCAGCGGTTGGGCGGGAATATCGGCAATCAATAACTCGACTGCTCGGTCCAAGTCACGATCATAACTTTTGGTACTGGCCAAATAAGCCCAAGATTGAGGATCGATCGGACCCAAGGCCTGAACTTCGTCAGTAGAACTACTGATAGCGTAAGACAAAGCTTGGCGAATGTTCTCACTCATTAAAGGATCGGTTAGATTGAAAAAAACGGCCAAATAACGTTGCGTTTGTAAATACAGCACCACCACGGCATTAGACCAGTTGGCCAAATCTTGAGGGTCAGATAAATCTGACAAAATATCTACTTCACCGCGTTTGAAAGCATAAATCAGATCATCTTCTGTTAGGTAAAACCGGTAAACTAAGATTTTTTGAGGAGTTTCCACCACTAGTTCGCTCAAGCGATTACCTTGACGGGTATAGTCGGCGATTTTATTGGGACCAATACCGATCAACATCGGTCGAGAGAAAAACCATAGGTAGCGTTGTGATACTTGTCGCAAAAGCGGTTCGGAAACCACACTGGGAAAAGGGGCAAAAGCCTCAGGCAACTGAAAAACCACGTCATTGGGAGTGCTAATCGTTTCAACATCAAAAAATTGGTATTGAACGTCCTCAGGTCTTAGCCGCTTGCCATCTTGCCATTCAATATCCTGGCGTAAAACAAAGCGGTAACGCTGACCATCATCCTCTACCACCCAGCGCTGGGCCAATAGGGGCAAGACCTCTTTATTTTCCGTGATCTCGGTCAATCCCAAGCTTAATTGCTGTTTAATCTCGTCCGGCAGAGTAGAAAGGTTGTAAACTCCCAACATGCCGATATACTCTTTGGGTTTGAAAGTAACAGAGCTTGCCAACAGAGGAATTATTAAAGAAAAAAACAAAATCGCGCCGAGCAGTGAGGCCAAAAACACCCAACCATGCTTGCGGGCATAAGCAGTTAAATACCAATAAAACCGTCTCATGGGGTTATTCTACGCAATCACTGCAATAGAAACTAGTGCAAAGAGAGCGATGGCCACAATGGTTAGTCTGAAAATAACCTTTTCCACTCCGCGGCGAGTGTGATAAGTTTCACCCCCACCTCCCCAAGTAGCTCCCAAGCCAGAGCCTTGAGATTGCAAAAGCACAAAAGCCGTAATAACCACCGCTAAAATAATTTGTAAAATCAATAAATTACTTTGCATAATTTTTCCCCATTATAACCCACAAATCACCAGCCAAACAGCTTGTTGTTTTCCCTAGTAGTTTGGGCTTAATCAAAAACAATCCTAATTAGTTTTTTCCTCTGCCCGATTCTCTCTGATCACAGTCACCCGAACACTGCCTGGCACCATTACTTTTTCCGCAATCTCGTCGCGAATTTTCACGGCCAATACCTCCACGTCGCTGTCTTTGGAAGCCTCAGGTTCCAAAAGTACCCTCAACTCGCGACCGGCTTGAACAGCATAAGCCTGTTTGACCTCAGGGTAGGAAACGGCAATTTTTTCCAAGTCTTCCAAACGCTTAATGTACTCTTCGTGATTTTCGTAGCGTGCACCCGGCCTGGCTCCGGAAATGGCATCAGCCACATAAACCGCCATTTGCTCCGGTCCGGAAAACGGTTCATCCTCGTGGTGTTGAGCAATACAGTCAATAACCGCTTGGTTGATACCAAATTTCTTGGCAATCCGTATGCCCAGCGCCACGTGATTGTCATCTTGATCCTCGGACACTTTACCAATGTCGTGCAAGAGACAACCCAGTTTGACTACATTGACGTCTAAACCCAGTTCGTGGGCTAGTTTGGTGCCGATTTTAGTCTCCTCAATAGTGTGGGTGATCATATTCTGACCATAGGAAAAACGATATTTAAAACGACCCAACATGGCAATCAACTCGGTAGGCAAATTATAAATTCCCACCGTATGACAGAGCTGTTTGCCAGCCTCTAGAATAATTTTATTAAGCTCCGTGGTCACTTTTTTGACAATCTCTTCAATGCGCGCGGGCTGAATCCGTCCATCTTTGATCAGCCTCTCCAAAGAAATTCTGGCAATTTCCCGCCGCACCGGGTCAAAACTAGACAGTTTTACCTCAGTGGGCGAAGCATCCAGGTCCACATCCACTCCCGTTGCCCGCTCAAAAGCATGGATGTTACGACCAGAGCGACCAATAATTTTGCCCTTAGTTTCCTCTGACGGTAAATCTACCACCGACACCGTATACTCGGCGACATGGTCGGTCGCACCATATTTCATTGCCTCAATAATCAGTTCTGAGGCTTTATCATCTGCTGATTGTTTGGCCTCCTCCTCACGTTCCCTGATGTACTGAGCCATCTCATCGGCCATTTTCTTGGCCAAATTTTCCATGAGCAATTTTTTGGCCTCATCGGCGCTCAGTTTAGCCGCCTTGGCCAATTTTTCTGCTACTGATTCTTTGGCCTTTTCCAGTTCAACTCGCAGTTTGGCCAAGCGCTCCTTTTCGTCACCGAGAAACTGTTCTTTTTGTTCCAAGCCGTTCAAGCGCTCATCAAGTTTGTTAAGTTTGTCTTCCAAAAATCGTTGTTGATCCGCTAATTGTTTTTCCAGTTGGCGGGCTTTTTTCTCGGCTTCGGTATGAATCGCCAATGCCTCATCCTTGGCTGAAATAATAATTTCCCGTGCTTTGGCTTGTGCCTCCTGCACTGCAACTTGAGGAATTGGAGTTGGTTGGCTGGGACGGGCTGGTTGAGAAACCGATCGGGCTGGGTGACTACGTGACTGGCCAGAGGGCTTGGGCGTGGTTGATCTTGGTTTGTTAAACTTGCCCGGCTTGCCTGTCCGGGTAGCTTGAGCTCTGTTACTTCTAGCCTGATCACCGAATACTTTGGATAAGTTGTTAAAAAATGTCATTTATGATCTTTCTTTTTAAGTTTCAATTAAATAAAGTTTGCCACAGCCTTTAACTAAAGCTTCAGCAAACATAGTTACTTGCGAAAAAAGAAAAAAGCCCTGTCGGCTTTAGATTGCAGAACGTTGTGCCGCGAGGCGGTTGACCACCAGCGGCTGATGTTGAATACCAAATACTAAATAGGTTTTCATGTACTGTAACAAAATAATAAAGTTATCGTTCTGCTTGAATTTTCACAAGCAAGGGTATTGTATCCCCAAAAAGGCATTTCGTCAATGAAAAAACTCTAGATACACTAAAATAAAAGTGCTGATTTACCAGTATTTTTTCACTAAAACAAGCGGTCTGATTACCTCAAGTTTTACTTTTTTTGGATCACTGCCCAAATCTGTTTTTCAATTTCCCGGCGCAATTGTGGCTCGGCTACTAGTTTGGCTTTAGCCGCTTCCCTACCTTGAGCCAATACTTCGCCTTTATACTTATAAAAACTGCCAGCTTTTTCCAGCACTTCTTTATCAGCACCCAGATCAACTACGTCTCCCTCGCGGGAAATACCATTATCATCCATGTCAAACTCGGCCACTTTGAAAGGAGGGGCGATTTTGTTTTTCTTGACCTTGACTCGATGCCGGGAACCGACGATCTCTTCGCCCTCCTGAATGTTGCCAATTTTCCTGATATCCAGCCGCAGAGAAGCATAAAACTTTAAGGCATTGCCACCAGTGGTGGTCTCTGGTGAACCAAACATCACCCCAATCTTCATCCGAATCTGGTTAGTAAAAATCATCAAAGTATTGGCTTTGCTGATGGCGGCCGTTAACTTACGCATTGCCTGGGACATTAAGCGTGCCTGGGTCCCCATTTGATGGTCGCCCATCTCGCCCTCAATTTCAGATTTGGGCACCAGCGCCGCCACAGAATCTATTACTACAATATCTACTCCGCCGGAACGGACTAGGGTTTCGGCAATCTCCAAAGCCTGCTCGCCATAATCCGGCTGAGAGATGAGTAGCTCCTCCAGGTTAACACCAATTTTTTCAGCTCGAACTGGATCCAAAGCGTGCTCCACATCCACAAAAGCCGCCGTGCCGCCATGCTTTTGCACTTCGGCTATGGCGTGCAAACATAAAGTGGTTTTGCCGGAAGCTTCCGGACCGTAAATTTCCACGATTCTACCGCGGGGATAGCCACCAATGCCTAATGCCAAGTTGAGACTGAGCGAACCAGTAGAAACCACTGGTACTTTAGGCATATTTTTGAGCGACTCACCCATTTTCATGATGGAGCCTTTGCCAAAATTGCGTTCGATCTGTTGCATGGCAATGCTAACCGCTTCCGCTTTGCCATTTTTGACCTGGCTGGTTTCTTTGCTGACTGTGGAGGCTTTTTTGCGAGCCATCTTGTTCCTTTCCAGTATATTTATACCCATACATTACCCTAAACTGGTCAGCCTCGCAAGCCGCGAAACCGCTGTGCCAGGGTGACTGTTTTTCTCAAGTGTAGACCACCAATCTGACATTAAGTGTAACAAACTGAGTTTTTGCCAAAAAAAATTCAAAAAATCCAGTCTTCTGGTACAATCAAGCTGAAACGGAGAGTGGTCCCGACTTCAGTCTGGACGCGGGCACGATAATCGAGCCGCCGTTTAAACGGAGAGTGGCGCAGTTGGCTAGCGCGCGCGCATGGGGTGCGTGAGGTCGCAGGTTCGAGTCCTGTCTCTCCGACACAAATGCTAAAACCCAATACTCTTGCCCCGCTAGATTTTGCCGTCCAAGATTCAACCGGTCGGCTAATTTCACTCCAAGACACCCTCGACCAATACGTGGTACTCTATTTTTACCCCCGCGATAACACCCCCGGTTGCACCACTGAAGCCTGTGAACTGCGAGATATTAGTGCCGACCTAAAAAAACTTAAGGTCCGAGTAATTGGCGTCAGCAAAGACAGCCCAGAGTCACATCGGAAGTTTGCCCAACGCCACCGCCTGAATTTTGAGCTGTGGTCTGACCAAAACCATCAACTCTTAAAAAGTTTTGGGGCTTGGGGTGAAAAAAAGCGCTTTGGTAAAACTTATCTGGGTATTATTCGCTCCACTTTCGTCATTGACCCTAAGGGCAAAATCATCAAAACTTGGGAAAAAGTCAAGCCAGCGGGACATGCCGATGAAGTGCTGGCATTCCTCAAATCAATCATTTGAAAACTTACTCTAAGGGAATTTTCTCCTGAAACCATTGGGAGATTTTTTCAAAAGCGGTCAATTCCGGTTTTTGCTCCAACAAGACTTCCGAGAGAATTTCTTTGAGCGGCTCACGCTGATCTTTTGAAAGTACTAAGGTGATTCTGCCTGGAAAACGTAAAGTTTCGATATTGAGGAGGAGCTGACCATATTTTTTATCAAACCAAAACCGACCCATTTCCTGCCAGTAATACAAATTATCCTCCAATTTAATGCCAAAAGTGGTCACTTGGTGATTAATCTCTTGAGGTGGAACTACTTGCAAGACGTACAACAAAAACAGGACTGAAATAACCACAGCGATGGGCAAAAGCTGCCCGGAAAAGAATAAAATCAGCGACACCAAGAGGGCAATTACCGTCACGGTGACAAAAAACTGGCGGTTGCGTTTTTTGAATGGCCGACTAAGCGAGCGCCACTCAAACACCACCACTTCTGGCACTGGCTTGTAAAGGCCAGGAGCTACTCGTGAGCGCTCCAGCCACAAGTCCTCGGGAATGTTGGTAGTAGCGCCAGTAGTCGGTTGGCTGGTCGGAACAGCCGCCTTTCCAGCCTGGTCAGCGGCCTTGAGCCGCTCCAAAGGATGCTCTTGGTTGGCTTGAGTCTTGGGTGGAGCGCCAGCAGTGTCCAGTGGAGTTTGACCACGCAAAGCACCACTAACGGCAGTTGAGGCAGGTTCAGTCATTGCTTTTACTATACACTAGCCAGGAGTCATTTTAAAAGACGCAGGTGGTCGCCCGTGATACAATCAATCCTGTCTGGAAAAGTGGTTTTTCCAGAGATCAGGAAGGGTCGCATAGTGGTTTATTGCACCGGTCTTGAAAACCGGCGCCTCACGGCATCGTGGGTTCGAATCCCACCCCTTCCGCCCACTGCTTGAACTTACCGGGTATAATTTGTTTTGATGGTAAAGATTTTAGAAAAACTAGTGAGGAGTTTGCCCAGCGAAATTGTGGATCTGGAGAATAAACATCTCGACCCTGAAGAGTTATTGATCAAGGCGATCATTGCCCTGGCGTTAGCTTTGGAAGGTAATAGCGCTCCGTTAAACAATTTGTTTGATGAGTTGCCTGAAAAAGGAGCGATTTTAACTACTCCAGCCCCAGACAAATCTACTTTGTTGACATCGATTCGCAGTGAACTAGATAAAGGTAATTTGGTGGTCCAAAAAAAAGCTGGTCAATATAGAGTTATTGATAGATCACCAACAAACCAGAGTAAGTTGGATTTGAATCGTTTAATCGCCCACTCGTCTCCAGCCATCATAAAAGCACGTAAGCCTGAAAAAATTACTTCAATTCATTTGGCTAGTCGTGATTTAATTAATCCAAAAATTTTTCAGTTTATGGCGAAACAATTTCCTAACCTAAAGATGATCTCCGTCGATGCTAGTCTAAATTTAATATCACTACCGGATGAATTGAGTGAGTTGATAAAAAAAAGGCGAATAAAAATCAATATTCACCAAAAAAGAACCTCCAACCAAGTCTAGAATTTCTAGCAAAAAAAATTAATTTTTCTCTTTGAGACTCTTCTCCAACTCTCTTTTGGCTCTTTGCAGTTCTCGGGCTGATTCCCCCATACCTCTGGCCAGCTCCGGCAGTTTTTTGCCACCAAAGAGAATCAGTAAAACCAACACAATAACAATTAATTCACCGGTGCCAATATTACTGAACATTTTGTCCTAAATTAATTTTTTGAATTCTCTGTTAAGGCTTGGTCCAAATCTTTTTTGGCTTTTTTGAGTTCTTTTCCAGACTCGCCCAAGTTTCTTGCCACTTTGGGTAATTTCGAGCCACCAAAAAGCACCAACAGCACCAGAGCGATAATTAGAATCTCCACCCAACCAATATTAGCAAACATAGTTCCCTCCTTTGCATTTTAAGCGTTATGTTATTACTCTTTTTTGTCTTTTTCCGCGTCGGATTCAAAACTCTTCTTGAATTCTTTCTTGGCCTCGGCGATGCCTCTGGCGAATTCAGGGAGTTTTCTAGCCCCAAACAGTAGCAGAATAACCGCCGCGATAATCAATACTTCCAAAGTGCCAATGTTTTGTAGCATATTTGCCCTTTTTGTTAACTACTACTAATCCGCCAATCTGGTCAGTTGATATTCACCTAACAATAACATATCAAACCCAACTGTTATAGAGGTAATGTATCACAACTGCCAAAATAAACGCAAGCAAGCCCCAGGGCTTTTTTTTCCAGCCAAAATAAAGTAAATAAGTCGTGCCTAGGTGCAAAATGAAGGTGTAAATTAGCCGCAAAGAAAAGTTACTGAACTTGCCCACACTAAAAATGTTGATTAAATAAAACATCGATTCGGATAAAGTAAAGAGCGCGGCAAATAAGACGACAGTGAGCCAGTGACTGTGCCTGTCTTTTTTCTCCAAGTCCACAATCAGCCAAACCCCAGCAAGTTTGAAGAGCTCTTCAATCAGGTGGGGCCACGGCATAAGCAATTCAACAAAAAACAATAGCAATGGACCAACTATGGCCAGCACTAAAATCAAAGCCCGCTTGCTCTTACTGTCTAGCAACTAGTTCTTTCTACCCATTTTGATACTGATAATGTCTTTGATGAGGCCAAAAGTGGATTTTTTATGAATGTCTTGGGACGACAGGCTGATTTTTTTCATGGACCTGGGTTTGCCAGCAATCATTCGCAGGTAAATGGCCAAGAAAACAAAGCCTGCCACTAGAATTACTACTAAGCCCCAAACAGCCAAGGCTTGTACTCCGCCCACAAAACCAAACAAAGTGCCAGCCGAGCCAGCCGAAGTGACCAGGGTTTTCAAATCAGCCAAGCCTTTGTCGGCCGCTGTCAATTCAAGTTGGGCTTCTCGGTAGGAGCGAATCTTGGCTTCGGGAGTTTGGGCTTGTTTCTGCAAGAGAGCGATTTTATCCAAACTCACTTCAATATCGACTTTGATCGTCGAGCCCTGAGCAAAATAAGAGGTATTCTTAAGCGGCTGGAAAAGTGTTTCCGCTTGCTTGCGAATCGAGGCGATTTCTTCCTCTGAAATAGTCCAAACATCCACTACCTCGATCGAGAAAGTCTTGGTTTCGCTAGGAGCCAAATCGATGGTGCCGCGCGCATAGTAAGCCTCTTTTTCGATGTCATAAGAAATGGTTAGCCAATCATCCTTTTTAATTATGTTTTCCAAAGTTAGTTCTTTGGGCAAATAGTATTTGACCGGTGCCGTAATTGAGGTAGAGCTGGAGGGGTTGGTCACCAGCGAGCGAAAAATAACACTGCCATATTCCAACCAAACATGCACTACAGCCTCGTCTGGTTTTTGGGCTAAAAGGTAAAAATTACTATCAATTATTCCCCGCAAGGCCAAGGCTTGATTTTCCAGGTAGTGGCCATTTCTGGACTGAAGTTTCAAAACGTAATCGGCATCAGGAATTCTATTAATAGCCAATATTTCTTTTCTAAGATCGGCAATTATCTCTTGGGCATCTTGAGTGGAAAAGTATTGCCAGTTAGTCAAAAGACTAGCCAATAGTTCAGAATAGTCAGCTAATTGGTCGCTGGTTTCTTCTAAATCCTTGATGTAACCGTACAAAGTGTTTTGACTGGCCGAATCACTGGGCAAGCCAACTAAGTCCTCCAGTTTATTAAGGTGCTGGGTGGCAATACCCAAATATTCTTTGGACAAAGCAGTCTTGCCGTAATTTCTTATTTCCCGGCTGATGCTATTGGTATTGGTTAGAGCAGAGGAGGCTTGAGTGGCCAGATTATTGATAATCGGACTTTCCCATTCTTGTTTCAGCCAATTGATAATTCCCACCACATCGGTGGGGCTACTATCCACCGGTGAACTGTCAAGTTGTGAGCTTTGGGTGGAGGCACCCAGAATTCTGGAAGTGTCCGTCACTTCATTCAAGGCTAATTGATAGGAAGTGGTTTCCCAGTTATTGTTCAAGCTGGCAATCTGAGTCTTGAGTGTTGAAGTGTTTCCTAATAAAACTTTAGCCGCATCTTTAGTTTGTTTGATTTTCACCTGCAGGTCTTCAGGGACTAGCGCCCCCTCCTCAATGAACGTTTCAACGATCGGTTCGCTGGTTACTTTTTCTACCAACTCATTAGTCTGGGTGGCCACTAACTCCGTAGTGGTCTGAATTTGTTCGGTAGTAGTCTGGATTTGCGTCGTTTCAGTTTTAATTTCATCGACTGTGCTTTTAATCGGATCTGTTTCCTCTTTGATGCTTGCTAGCAGGGAGCCAAATGAACTTAAGGTCCGAGCTGAATAATCCCAAATATTGGCCACTAGGGAGCCAAACGAGCTTAAGGTGCGGGTGGGATAATTCCAAATGTCTGCCGCGGAGATAGTCGAAGGAGTTTGCAAGTTTTCTCCGAATGAGTCGGCATCATTGTGACCAGCTCTTGGCTCGTCCCAGACAGCATCGGCTACTTGCTGTTCAGTCAGACTGGTGCCCACATCTGCTGAGGCAATCACAAAGCTTTTATCTAGACACAAATCACTGCCGTTGTCATTGCAACAAATAAAACTCCGGTACAAACCATACGGTTTGCTAGTGGTGGTGACCAGAATGGAATACCAGCCGTCGTTGGTGTCGACGCTCATCACCACCTCATCCAGATACAAAGATCCATCTGGATTTCTGCTGGTAAATTTGCAAGTGGCGTCAGTTATTTTTTGGTAAGTATCATCAAACAAAAATTCGCCAATCTCACAGCTACTGTCGTCCGGACAAACTCGGTAGCTGGTAGCGACGATTTTCCCTGGGAAGATCGAAGCCAAACACCACAAAAGAACGATAAAAAACTGATATCCTTTTTTAAACTTCATAAACATCTGGTAAAAAAATATTGTCTTAAAAAATAATCACCTTCTGATAAGTTTACTAATGTTAATTAATAATACTTGATCAGCGAATAAAAAAGAACCAGAGCAAAAAATTGCTGGCTGGTTCTTTTAATTATGCTTTAGTTTCACCGGCTCAAACTCAAAATCAAAACCTCAAACTAGGTCATGAAAATAAACTCCGTAAACTACGAAAAGTATTTATTTGGAATTTTTTTTGAATTCTCGAATAGCGTCTGCCAAACCTCGTACAAACTCTGGAATTTTCTTGCCACCAAAAAGAATGAGTATTACTATCGCTATGACAATGACTTCTGTCGTGCCAATATTTCGTAAAAAGGACATATTTCCTTCCTGGCCTTCTGGGCTAATAATTATTGATTAAATAGTAGCGTAATTTCAAAAAGAAATAAAGAAGCTAATGTAAAAATCACAAAAGTAAACATATCTGCTCCGGGAGAAAAAAACGCTCCTGCAATCAACAAGACTGAGTAAATTACTTTTCGCTTATCTTTAACCGCTTGCAAGGAAATAATTTTTAGCCTGATTAAAATCGTCAAGACTACCGGTAACTGGAAAATTAAGGCTAGACTGATGCCCGCCAACAATATTTGGGAAAGGAAACTACTCAAATCCCAGATGTTTTCCAGTTGAAAACCAGTGGAAGTGCTAGAAAAAAGATCAATCACAAACTGCACTACCCAAATGCCGACAATAAAACCGGTCACAAACAACATGATGCTGATCGGCATTAGTCGTGACACCAATCTGAATTCCTTGACGGAAAGGGCTGGTTTGACAAAGTCCAAAAGGTAGTAAATAAACAGCGGAAAACAAAGCGCGAAACCAGTCACCAAACCAGTGGTAACTGCCAGCCCAATAAACTGAAACGGTGAGGTGAGAACCAAGTTCACTCCATCTAACTTAAAGACTCCAATCAACCAGTTTAAAATCTGTTGATAGTAGGCCATCCCGGCCATGAGCCCGACCACAAAAAACAGCAAGATTTTCAAGAACTTCTTCCTGGCCTCGGAAAGGTAAGGACTGTATTGAGCGGGCAACTGATTAGTAATCTTTGAGTTTGCTGCCATGCAAAATTACTCTGTTGAGGAGTCTAGTTTTTCCTCACCAGATTTTTTCTCTTCATCAGCTTTTTTAGATCGGTAACCCTTGCCAAACTCCTCACTTGCTCTGGCGATACCTCGTGCTAATTCTGGCAGTTTTTTGCCACCAAAAAAGACAAAAATAACGATGGCGATAATAATTAGTTCAAAAGGACCTAAATTTCTAAACATAAGCAATAATTCCCTTCTGGATTTATGCTAACACACTCAGAGTTTTGCTGTCCAATTACTTTTCTTGAGAAGATTCTTGTTGGGCTTTTTTAATCGCCTCTTGCATGCTGGCTGAGGTTAAGTTTCGGTGCAATGAAACAACGATAGAGCGGATAAAAAGTAAGATGGTCGGGAAAATTAAAAACAAGCCGGCCAGCGTGAAAGAAAGCGCCCATTCCAACGACACCACCCCAGTCCGGCTAGCTACTTCCTGAATGGCATATAACTGCAACAGGGCTGATAAAACTAAAAGAATGCTTGGTTTAAAAAAACTACTACTGGCAATGTCAAAAAAAGACAGCAACCATAAAGGAGAAAATAGAATCGCGATGGCTTTGATGAAAATCGATACGGTGCTGAATGGATATTGTTGAAAAGTCTGCGGTTGGAAGTATCGATACGGAGAAACTAGTTTCAAAACCAGTGGCTCAACTGCTAAATCAAGTAAGTAAGCAAAAATAAACAAACCAATGATAATTAGTAGAGAATACTCTTTTGCTATTTTCACAAGCAGTATTTTACTATTTTACCTGCTAGAAAACATCATCAAAATAACCATAGCTTAAAGAAGTTTTTCTATTACCCCAGTTAGTACTAAAACCTGATGAGCCAGCGGCATAGCGATAAGATCCTAGGCTATCTTCCCTAGCAATATACCAAGCCCCGTCCTGATTAATAAACCCATAGTAACTGTCAGCGTCCGAGTCATCAATTTCGGTGATCGAGTAACCATCCACCGGCTGTTTTTCTGCCGGATCTATTTTATTACCGTCGCTATCCTTGATGCCGACGATACCAGGGCCAGGAGTGCTTCCAAAAAATGCCGCGCTGGCCTGCTTGGGCATAAAAAAGAGCATCAGTAGTAAACTAGTTCCCCCGCCACCGACGATCTTCAAAAATTGCCTTTTTTGAGCGTCAAAAACAACAGAGTCAGATCTAGTAGTAAGCTCTGTCAGCTGGTCTTCCTGACCAGCCAGCTCATAATCTACCATTGGTTGGTCACTAGCCGCCACTTCTCCACCCTCTACCACTTCTTCATTATCAGCCCCCGAGACAATTTGGCTGGCGGCCGGTTTTGAGTCCTGGCTGGTTCCCGACGAAGGGGAGAGAATTTTCTGTTGGTCAGTTTTGCTGGTCGAGTTAGTTTTGCTGGTCGGGTCAACTTTGTTGGTCGGGTCGGTCTGCTGAGTTTTTTCAAAGCGCCTAAAGAGTAGTTTAGAAAAATTAGTGATTTTCTTTATCCTGAACTGCAAGAACTGTTTTCTGTCAAAGAAAACAAAGAATAACGGCAAGAAAAGTGGCAGAAAAATAATATTGAGCAGGGCCTGTAAAAAACTACTGCTGGCCGCCAAATTGGCCACCACCACTAACACGATCACTAAGTAACTGTAAGTTGCCAATACCCGCAAAACTTGCAAGACTATTGGTTTGGTAATGAATTTAAAAATGCCAGTCAATTCATCAGCAAAAGCTAGCAAATAATGGATCGCTACCGGCAATAAAAATAAACTAGGCCCAAAGTATCGGGGGGAACCAATGATCAATCCCATCGACACCAGTACTACCAATAACACCGCGTCATAAAATAAAGTGAGGAGGCGAATAATTTTCATAAAAAATAAACCCGGACTCGAGTCGCTGTCTCTCGACTAAAAAAGTTCAATAAGCTGATCATCTCGGATCCATGCTGACTGCTGATTATCCATCGTAATTAGGTACCAGTTGTTTTCTTTTTCCAAGTAAAAGAAAACACTGCCTGCTTTAACCTGACTAACTTGGGCTGAGTTGGTAGATGGTTTTTCATATACCGGGATATTTTTTGCCCCCTCGGGAAGGTAAATCACTTTGGTTTCGGCCGAATCTTTACGTGGCAGTTCATCTTCGACGCCCAACACTTTTTCTTTCTGTAAACTAACAAGGGTAGCCAAATCTTCTCTAATAGCCGTCAACTCAATCTTTTGCTTTTGCTGTTCTGACAATAATTCTTGGTGCAAAGTTGTCTCGTCTAAGCTCTCTGTCCGAGCGACTTGACTAGTTTGCAAATATGACACAATGGCCACGGCACTGATCAACGGCACCAGTAATAAAATAAATCCTAACTTAACTAACCAGTTTTTTTTGGCAAACCAAGCCACCGGGTTCTTGACTAGCTCCAGCGCAGAAACAATCATGCGGATAAAAAATGATAGCATGGTATTAAATTAAAACTTGCCACTGTAAGCCTAGCAAACTTCTGATCATCAGTATAGACAGTACCCAAATTGATGTCAAAAAATTTGCCGTCAATTTAAGTCTGGTGAACAGCAGTTGCCAGCCAATTTTATTTACTGTAATATGGCGGCATGAACAAAAAATTCCTCATTTTGGGTTTGTTGTTGATTGTGGGCGCTGGTGGCGCTTTTTTTCTGCGCCAAAAATCGGTTGGCGGTCCATTAACTTCCATCGATAATCCCACTTCTTTTGCCCAACTGATGGCCTTGGGTCAAGATTACTCTTGCACTTTTGAGTCCACAGATGAGATCGGCAACGCTCATCGCGGAACGGTCTTTGTGACCGATCAAGGGAATAGTTTTCGTGGCGATTTCATGATGACCAGCTCAGAGGGTGAACAAACAAGTCATATGATCCGCAGTGGCGAGTACTCCTATATGTGGGGTACGACAGATGGCCAAGGCTTTAAGATGAAGTTGGACCCGAATGATGAGCAACTTTTTCCGGAAGAAGCCGGAGAAGAAACGACTGCCCAATTTGCCTATGACGAAAACCAAGAGTTGAATTTTGAATGTCAGCCGTGGCGACCTGACCACAACCTTTTTGCTCCACCAAGCGATGTTGAATTTACCGACTTATCCGCCCAAATGGAGGTAATGATGGAACAAATGCAAGAAGTGCCTGAGAAGACCGAACTTGATTGTTCGCTCTGTGAGCAAGTGCCAGCTGGCGAAGCCCGAACGTCGTGCTTGACTTCGCTGAGTTGCTAATTGATCTAGCAAGAAAAACTAACTTCTCCTGATATACTAGTTTCATGTCTAGTTTATTTGCCCGCGAGCCGGGCGCTGGTCAACTAAAGAATTTTTTTAAGCAATTTCCCCTAGTGACTTACAAATCTGGTCAAACCATTTACCGCCCTGATGATGAGGTACGCTTTGTCTACTACTTAGAAGAGGGCTATGTCAGCCAACAAGTAGTCTCGGAAAACGGTGAGGATTTTATCATTAATGTTTACCGTCCCGGTTCATATCTACCCATTTCGCTAATTCTGCAAGGCATTACCAATGACTGCACTTACGAAACCTTGACTAAAGTCAAGGCTCGCAAAGCGCCAGTAACAGAAGTGTTACAATTTTTGCAAAAAAATCCAGCCGTCATGCAGGAGCTATTGGTGCGTCTGGCCTCAGGCCTTAACGCCATGGCCTCCAAAGCGGAAGCCTTGGTTTTTGGCACTGCTAATCGCAAAATCGAATAGCCGAGCCATCGTCATTGACTTTCCCCTGACTCACAAGCGCATCGCCGCTATGACTGGTATTACTCGCGAAACAGCTAGCATTGAAATGGCGAAACTGAAAAACCGAGGGGTTTTGAGTTATAAAGGCAAACAAGTGAAGATTTTTGATCTGCAAGTGCTTTATGACACCTGCTTTTGTCAATTGCCAACCAGCAAAACTTAAACTTTGGGATTGAGATTTAGTTTTTTGAATTTGCCGGATCTAACCAGCAAAGCAATCGCCGCATAAACAGCAATATCAATCCAAGTGTCCTCAATCGCCTCATTGGTTGGTTTTTTGCCGGATTCACGCAGATTTTGCAGACGTCTGAGTTTGTCGTTGATGCGAAAAACAATCCCCAGCTCACCCGTGTCCAAGATGTTGCCTTTACCGTAATCTTTATGTTTACTAATAAAAGTTTTCAAAAGCTCCTCATTAATCTCTGAGAAAGCTTCATCCAAATACTGGGTAGATTTGTTGTTTTTGACCATCAAAGACTTTAAACATTAACATTAAAACACTAACAGGCTCTTAGCCTAACATACCCTTCAACCTTAGCCAAGACTGAAGGAGTAGAAAAATTAGTTGACTCTCACTCGATCTACTCTAGAGGAACAATTAATTCTTCAAAAAGTGGCGTTAAAATATTAACCATTTGTCCTGGGGTAACAGTTTTGTCTTCAGACACCAACAAAGTAAGATCGGCAAAATTGATAATAGACTCTAAACGACCTGAATACCTAGTGCTAAACGATGGGAGAGGTTCTCCGTGAGGCAAAATTACCTCCAGATTGTCTCTGAAAATGTTGTAAATACTCTCGCACAGAGGGATATTTAACCATGTCTTGGGATTTGGAAATTTCTCCTTTGTCATAAAGGTCAAGCTTTTTAAGGGAGTCACCATGATCAGTCATGACCATATCAACTCCCGCTCTAATTCTACCTTGTTGCCTCCAGGTAAAAAAGCGCTCTTGAAAGTTGGAAAAAAGATTGGCAATTTTTTGCATTGTAAGTTTATTATACAGAAGGAATCAACAATATAGAAACTAATTAACGCTTTCTTCGATAATCTTCAACATCAAGAACTAGTGGTTTGTCTTTTTTCACGAAAGAATCCTATTTAAATAATTAACTTATCCAAGTTTATCGACCAATTCTGACATTAACCTGACACGTACTAGAAAAATTAGGAACAAAAAACTAATTAACAGAAATTCTATCGATTCTCGTTATACCACTCAAAGAGTGATAATCAGTAAAACTTAGATCGTGACCATTTGGTATCAACGGATCGTGCATAATATATTTTCCATCTTTTTTCTCAAGAATAACCAAAAAGTGATCTCCAGAAATACTTGGTGCATTTATTTTAACTATCACGGGTCTACCGTCTGCCAGTTCTGAGTCAAGACATGAGCTAGATGTACCACACGATACTCC